>JGI12316J15309_10000435_pt1 | contig 76851 bp, 69 predicted proteins | sample MarCyaLeptolynsp_FD_15309 | JGI IMG/M metagenome (IMG submission 15309)
CAGGACATCGCCGCCCCGTTCCGGCTGTTCGTGATGGGCTTCGTGCTGCTGGTCTTCCTGCGCTTTTCGCCCAAGGGCATCCTGCCCGAGAAGGTCCGCCATAGCTGATGGTAGAGGCCGTTGCGACAAAGCAGTGCATCGAGTGCTGCAGCGAGATCCCAGCTAAGGCTAGGAAGTGTGTGCACTGCTCGGCCTATCAAGGATGGAGAAGATTCAGTTCGGTCAGTCAAACAACAATTGCGCTCTTAACGGCGCTGATTGCCGTAGGAACTGTATTTGTGAATAGTGTAGTCGACGTGGATAGGTGGTTGGGTTCCTTTAGTTTTAACCTTGGAGCGAATGCCACAGTGTTCACTGCCAGCATGAATGAGGTTCATATTGGACTAGAGAATTCCAGTATGGAACCAGTCTGGATTGCAGATTTTTCTTTTTGCAATGTTTTCTCATTAAATGAGAGTATATCACTTATTTCAGATATTGAATCACTCCGATATCGGTATGCATCGAATGATGAAGTAAACAGGCGGTTCGCAATCTTGTTTCGCACCACCGAACAAGACGGTTATAGTGTTCTTGGCCCTGGAGAGACGACGGTTCTTCGTCTGAAGTCCGCGCGGATAATGGAGCAGCCCGCTCCAGAGGTCACTCGTTCCGCATCGACCGAAGTGCAAGGTGGGTGTTCGGTCTTGGTCAGGAGTTCTGACGGACGATCGGGCGTTGTTTTGGTCCAACTCGAAGCGCATCAGCTTGCTGTGATTGCTGAGGATTTGTCTGATGCCTCTCTCGCGGAGTATGAGAAGATTGCCAATGGCTTATGGAAGCTTGATTAGAGCTGAGTCACCTGCTCATAGATCGCGAAACGGTTCATCGACGCAATTGTCGATGCTATTCACAGAGAGATGCTCCTAGTTTCTGTCGCCGAGGTGCTGTGTCCAGATAAAGTCGTAGAAGTAGAGCATAGCGATAGGGTTAAGCTTCACAGCCTCGCCAGACGACGAGGCTGGAAACTGGATCACCGCCGACATGGACCCGTCCACCGATCTCTACCAGCACCTTCAGGACATCGCCGCCCCGTTCCGGCTGTTCGTGATGGGCTTCGTGCTGCTGGTCTTCCTGCGCTTTTCGCCCAAGGGCATCCTGCCCGAGAAGGTGCGGCACAGCTGAGCCGCGCGAGCCCGCCTCACCGACCTCGCGTCCTCACTGCTGCAAAGTGATGGCGCTGCCCGCGCTTTGACAAATTTGCCCTGCACAAGCCCCGGCCAGGAGAGGGGCGAACGCTGATGCAGGGAGTTTGAACACATGCGTCAAGACCACGCTTCTCGGGGCATCATGATGACGGAGCCGCGCGACCGACCGGTCGGCCGCGGCACGGCGCGTCTCGCCACGTTCACGGCGGTGGCACTCGCCGCCGGCTCGCTGATCGGCGCGGCGGCCATGCTGACCGCCGGCAACGGAGAGCCGAAACTGGCGACGGCTCCGGCCGAACAGACCGAGCAGGCCGCACCGGCGACGTCGGTTGCGGCGACCGAACCCGACACCGTCGAAACACAGGCGGCCGAACCGGCGCGGACGGCGGCCGCCGACCCGACACCCGAAGCGCCGGCTTCATCTCCCGCCGAGCCGTCTGCGGCGACCGAGACCGCCGCGACGACCGATGCCGCGACCGACACCGCGCCGGCGACCCGCACCCTGACGGACACGCAGTCGCTCGCCGCGCGGTTCGGCGAACCGGCCCCGCAGGCCGATGCGCCCGCGCAGCCGGACGAGGCCCTCGCCCGCGCGGCGGCGGACCAGCCCGCCGAACCCGCCGGCACGGAGCCCGGCGGCGAGATCGAGGTCGCCGAGACCGAGGCCGAGGCGCTGGCGATCGAGGAACGGCTGTCGGCGGCCGGCGCGGCCTATTTCGAACTGCCGCCGCAGGCGGACGATCCGTTCGAGGCGGCGATTTCCGACGATGTGCCGCTGCCGCGGGCCTTTGCCAACGCATGGGTGAACATGCGGGCCGGCCCGAACAACGACGCCGAGATCCTCACCGTCGTTCCCGGCGGCGCCGAGATCGGTGCCGAGGCCGACTGCGAGGGCTGGTGCGCGGTCGTCTACGAGGGCCAGCGCGGCTACATCTACCAGAGCTTCATCCGCCGCTAGAGTGTTTCCGATTGTCCCGGTGACAAGAAAGCCCTGTCACCGGGACAAGTTCGCCGTTGCTCCGGCCAGTCGCGCGGCCGATCATGACGCCTCGACTGAACCGGAGCGTCCGATGGCCGGCGCCGATCCGCGAACGGGTGTGGGGCTCGCCCTTGTCTGCCTCGTCATCTTGGGCGTGATGCCCGTCATCGCCGACAGCCGGCCGGCGGGCACGAGCGCGCTCGGCTTCGCGTTCTTCCTGTCGGTGTGGCAGCTGGTCTTCTCGCTGCCGCTGCTGCTGTACGAGCTCGGCTCGGCCGACCGCGGCATCTTCGGCGCGAACCTGTCGCCCCGCTTGCGGCGGCGCATGGCGGCGACGGTCATCACGACCAGCCTGATGTTCGGCCTTTCGACCTATTGCTACGTGCTCGCCGTCGAAAAGGCCGGGGCGGTGAGCGCGGCGATCGCCATCGTCTCCTACCCGCTGTTCGCGATCGCCTGGGAGACGCTGTTTCTGGGAAGGCGCAAGAACGCGCTCGAACTGACGTTCACCGCCGTGCTGCTCGGCGCGCTCGTCTATCTCGGCACCGGCGGCACATGGCGGATCGAGGGCCTTTCACTGTGGTTCCTGTTCGCGCTGAGCGTGCCGCTCCTGTGGAGCGTCGCGCACGTGATCATCAAGGAGGAACTCGGCGCCACGCCGATCACCCCCGCGCAGGTGACCTTCTTCCGCGTGGCGATCTCGGCTCTGGCGCTCGGCCTCGTGCTCATCGTCACGGAGGGCGCCGGGTCGGTCGCCGCCGGCTTCGGCGATCTTCGCTTCCAGGCGCACGCGCTGGCGATGGGGCTCGCCTACTATCTCGAACTGGTCCTGTGGTTCTACGCGGTCCGATCGATCGACGTGTCGCTCGCCAGTTCGATCACGGTGCCATGGCCGGCGCTGACGATGGTGCTTGCCGTCACCTTGCTGGGCGAGCCCGTCGCCGGCTACCAGATCGCCACCTTCGCGCTCGTCGCCGCCAGCATCTACGGGCTGATCTACGCCGATGCGGCCAAGCGCCGGCGGGCGGCGGCATGACCCCTCACCGGCCGCCGCGATAGGCCTGAACAAAGCCGCGCAGGATGCGCTCGGGCATGTCGACCGACTGGGCATGACAATCGGCGATCAGCCGGTCCGCGTCGGCGGGGTCGAAATAGCCGTGATCGCGGTAGATGCGGATGCGCTGCTCGAACACCGCCGGGTCGGCCTCGGGATGGAACTGGGTGGCGTAGACGTTGCGCCCGTAGCGGATCATCTGGAACGGGCACGGGTCCGAGGCGAGCAGATGCACGCATCCTTCCGGCAGTTCCTGCACCGCCTCCTTGTGGCCGACGAAGGCGTCGAACCGGTCGGGCAAGGCGGCCAGCAGCGGATCGTGACGGCCCTCGGTCGTGCGCTCGCAGGCCACCGCGCCGATCGGTTCGCCATAGCGCTGCTTGTCGACCTCGGCGCCCAGGTGCCTCGCCAGGATGCCGATGCCGTAGCAGCAGCCCATGAACGGGATGTCGCGGCCGGTGATCTGCGGCATCAGGGCGAAGATCGCTTCCTCGATGCGGCGGTCCATCGGCGACTTCTCTTCGGGCGGATCGGACACGCAGCCGGGCCCGCCGCCGACGATCACGCCCGAATAGCTGTCCAGATCGAGGTCGGCCGGCACCGGTTCGCTGTCGAGCCGGATGCGGTGCGTATGGCCGGCCTCAAGCCCGCCCTTTTGCAGGAACGCCTCATATTCGCCGTCCGAGGCGTCGGTCTCGGGTCGAAGCTGCAGGATCAGGAAGGGTTTCACGGGCAACGCACCGAGGTTCGCGCTCCGGTCATGCGGCGTCGCCGTAAGGTGTTACCCGCGCCTCGATGTCCGGACCGATCGTGCGCCGCAGGACCCGCAGATCGAACTCGTTCTGCAGATTGAGCCACATCTGCGCGCTCGTGCCGAAGGCCGCCGCCAGCCGAAGCGCGGTATCGGCGGTGATGGCGCGCTTTCCGGCGACGATGTCCGCGATCCGGCTGACCGGCACGTCGATGTCCCGGGCCAGCCGGTTCTGGCTGATCCGCATCGGCTTGAGGAACTCCTCGAGCAGGATTTCGCCGGGCGCGATCGGGTCAAGTCTGTCGTCTGTCGTCATGGCGGTCTCTATGGTCGAACTCCCGTGATCGGACGGGCGGCGCTCAGTGATGGTCGACGATCTCGACCTCGGCCGGACCCGCATCGGTCCACCGGAAGCAGATGCGCCACTGCCGGTTGATCCGTATCGAATGCTGACCCGACCGGTCGCCGCGCAATGCTTCGAGGCGGTTGCCGGGCGGCACGCGCAGGTCGGCCAATCCATGGGCGGCATGAAGCAATTGCAGCTTCCGCCGCGCCTGCCGTTCGAACGGACCGAACCGCCGTACCGCGCGATCCTCGAACAGGGCCTGCGTATCTGCATCGGCGAACGATATGATCACGGCCGGTGTTAGCAGGACATGACCATTCTGTCAAACAGAATGGCATTAGGCGCGCCTCGCACCACGAGAAACCCCGGCGCGGTGGCCGCGCCGGGGTCCGGTTCGAAGCAGAGTCAGGCAAGCGTGCGCTTACTTGACTTCCATCGTGTTCCATTCGCCGTCGGCGACCTCGAGCACGCGGTAGGTACCGGCCGCTTCGCCGACCTCGGTGAACTCGACATTGGTCGCGCCGACATAGTCGATGTCCTCGCCGTTGGCGATCATCTCAAGCGCCTTGCCGAGTTCGCCCGGGCCGATCTCCTCGCCGGGCGCGTTGGCGAGATCCATGATGTTGTCGGCGATGGCGCCGCGGTCGGCCGCGCCGGCCTTCTGCATGGCCATGATCATCAGCGCCGCCGCATCGTAGCTTTCGCCGCGATAGGGACCGGAGCCGTCGCCGACCTGTTCGGAGAACATCTGGTTGAACGTGTCGACGAAGTCGCCCTCGGCGCCCGGTGCGGTGCCGACCACGGTCATGTCGCCCAGACCGGGCAGATCGAGCAGCGAGTCGCCGATCATGCCGTCACCGAGATAGAAGGTGTCGAACGCGCCGGTGTCGATGGCGCCTTCCATGATGCCGCGACCGCCCTGGTCGACATAGCCGAGCACGGCGAGCGCATCGCCGCCGGCCGAGGCCAGCGCGCCCACTTCGGCCGAATAGTCGCCACGGCCGTCTTCATGCGCGGCGCTGATCGTCACTTCGCCACCCATGCCTTCGAAGGCAGACTGGAAGGAGTCTGCCAGACCCTTGCCGTAGTCGTTGTTGGTGTAGGTGATGGCGATCGAGTTGACACCGGCATCCATCACCACTTCGGCGAGCACCTCGCCCTGGCGGGCGTCGGACGGTGCGGTGCGGAAGAACAGGCCGTTGTCCTCGATGTCGGTGAGCGCCGGCGAGGTGGCCGACGGCGAGATCATCACGACACCGTTGGGGATGGCGACGTTGTTGGCGACCGCGGTGGTCACGCCCGAACAGTCGGCGCCCATGATCGAGACGACGTTGTCGGAGGTGATCAGGCGCTCGGCGGCGGCCGAAGCGGCGGCGGCGTCCACGCAGGTGGAGTCGGCACGCACCGGCTCGATGGTCATGCCGTCGAGGAAGTTGCCGGATTCGTTGACTTCGGCGATGGCCATCTCGGCGCCGGCCGCCATGTCGGGCGTCAGCGATTCGATCGGGCCGGTGAAGCCCAGAATGATGCCCATCTTCACGTCTTCGGCCTGCGCGGCTGCCGTCAGGGCCAGAAAGCTGGCTGCGGCGAGAAGCGTCTTTTTCATATTGAACAAACTCCCTTTTTGAACGCGTCGGCCCGGGCGCCGCACATCGGTGCGGCCGCCCCGGGCGTCCGTGGCCGGAGTTAATCGCAACGATGCGCGCAAGACAAGGAAAAGCGTTGCCAAATGGTGAACGGAGAGGCTGGCCGCCTTAGGCTGGTTCGACATTCCGCCTAGCGGCCGTCAAAGGTGAAGTTCGGCAGCGAATGGAAGGCGTTGCGCAGCGCCTCGCTCCAGCCTTCGGAGATCTCGGCGAAGTAGCGGTCGTTGTTCTCGATCCGGCCCCAGGGGCCCAGCTCGAACGTGTCGCGCTCGTAGATCTGGTAGTCCAGCGGCAGGCCGACCGACAGGTTGGCCTTGATGGTCGAATCGAACGACACCAGCAGCAGCTTGATGGCGTCCTCGAAGCCCATGTCGGGATTGTAGGCGCGCACCAGGATCGGTCGGCCATATTTGGTCTCGCCGACCTGGAAGAACGGCGTGTCGGCGCTCGCCTCGACGAAATTGCCTTCCGGATAGACCAGGAACAGGCGCGGCTCGGACCCCTTGATCTGGCCGCCGACGATGATGTTGGCGCTGAAGGCGGCATCGGCGGCCTGCCCGCTCGGCGAGGAACCCTGCACCACCTCGCGCAGCGTCTCGCCGACCATGCGCGCGACCTGGAACATGGAGGGCGCCTCGAGGATGGTCGGATGGCGTTCGCCGGGCGCCTTGGAGCGCTCGTCGAGCAGGCTGACGACGGCCTGCGTGGTCGCCAGATTGCCGGCGGTCATCAGCACGATCGCCCGTTCCCCGCGCTGCTGCCAGGTGAACATCTTCTTGAACACGGAGATGTTGTCGACGCCGGCATTGGTGCGCGTGTCGGACATGAAGACCAGCCCCCTGTTGAGGCTCAGGCCGACGCAATAGGTCATGGACGGGTCCCCGAATCGCTTTGTGTTGTGATTATTGCTGCACTTGCAACGTGACCGCCATATCCTCGGTTCCCGCGCCGATCAGCAGACCTGAAACGGGCGCGGCCTCGCGATAGTCGAGGCCCGTGGCGACGCGCACATAGCGTTCATCCGGCGAAATGGAGTTGGAGACGTCGAAACCGACCCAGCCAAGGCCTTCGATATGGGCCTCGGCCCAGGCGTGGGTGGCGTCCTGCTCGATGCGGTCGTTCATCATCAGATAGCCCGACACATAACGCGCCGGATAGCCCAGCACGCGGGCCATGGTGATGAAGATGTGCGCATGGTCCTGGCACACACCGTGGCCGGCCTCGACGGCCTCCTCGGCGGTGGTGCCCGAATCGGTGTTGCCGGGATCGTAGCGCACGGCCTGTTCGATGGTGTTCATCAGCGCATGCAGGTTCTGTACATCGTCGCTATCGCCGGCCCGCGCAAGCTCCCGCGCCAGCCGCCGCAGGGCCGGGCCGGGCCGGGTCAGCGGCGTCGCGCGCCGGAAATACCACAGCGGCGCGAAGCCGCCATGCGGGCCGACGATGCCGGTGCCGTTGGTCGATTCCACCGCGCCGTGCGAGACGATGACGACCTCGGTGGCGCCCGGATCGAAGGTGACCAGTTCGACATGGTTGTTGTGCTGGTCGTCATAGGCGAGCTGCTTCTGGCCGCCGGTGACCTCGGTCTCCCATTCGAGCACCCGCTGGCCGGCGCGCGACTTGGGCGTCAGCCGCACCTGCTGAAGGGCATGGCTGGCCGGCCGGTCGTAGCGGTACCGGGTGGTGTGCGAGATCGTCAGGCGCATGGCTCACTCATGGAAGCGGTAGTCCCTTTCGATCTGCGCGCCGAGCGCCTGGTTGTCGGCGATGAAGCCGGCAAGGAATTCGTGCAGCCCGTCGTCGAATATCTCGTCGATCGCCCGGTTGTCGAACCGGTGGTAGCAGGCATCGGCCAAGGTATGCGATTGCGGCCGGTGGCCGTAGTCGGCTTCCAGATAGCCCAGATTGCCGCTGACCTTGGCGCAGCAGAAGGCCAGGCTGCGCGGCACCCGCTGGTCGAGGATCAGGAAATGGGCGATGGCGCGCGGCGTCGGCTCGCCCTTGGTCACCCAGCGGAAGGCCTGGTGCGCCGAAACCGAGCGCAGGATCGTCTCCCACTGGACGTTGTCGAGCGACGAGCCGACCAGCGACAGGGACGGAAGCAGCACGTAATATTTGACGTCGAGAATGCGCGCGGTGTTGTCGGCGCGTTCGAGAAAGGTGCCGAGCCGGGCGAAATTGAAGATCTCGTTGCGCAGCATGGTGCCGTGCAGCGCGCCGCGCACCAGCGCGCTCTGCTGGCGGATCGCGGCGAGCACGGCCGGCAGGTCGCGGTCGCGGACGGGCCGGGACAGCGAGTCCGAAAGGGTCAGCCAGCACTCGTTCACCGCTTCCCAGACCTCGCGCGTCAGCGCGGTGCGCACCAGCCTTCCATTGTCGCGCGCGCCGCTGATCACCGACAGCACGCTCGACGGGTTGGTCCGGTCGCGCAGCAGGTAGTCGATCACCGCGCTCGCCTCGAAGGTCTCGTGGCGGGCCAGATAACCGTCGCGGACGCCCGCGGTGACGACGACCGATTCCCATTCCTTTTCGGCGGCGGTCGAGCGCGTCAGCGCCAGCCGGAACCCGGCATCGACGAGACGGGCCGTGTTCTCGGACCGCTCCAGATACCGGAACATCCAGAATATGCCGCCGGCGGTCTTGCCCAGCATCAGGACCGTCCTCCGCCGGTTCGCGCATGTGAAGAAACCGGGCGACCGTCATTCCGGAACTTGATTCCGGAATCCATGATGTCGCTTTCCGCCGTGGATTCCGGAATCAAGTTCCGGAATGACGGCACAGAAGTGTTTGCCGCAGCCGCGCGAGCCCGCAGCCTCATCGTAAGGTGTGAGACCATCATCCCCCGCCCCTTCGAGGCTCGCTGCGCTCGCTCCTCAGGACGAGGGGGATGATGGGCGAGCCTCGAAGGGCGAGGCTGCATCGCGCGGCTCGGCAGCAAGGCCCCCTCGCTCGCCCTACTCATCGAGCACCCACGTGTCCTTGGTGCCGCCGCCCTGGCTCGAATTGACAACGAGCGATCCCTTCTTCAGCGCGACCCGCGTGAGCCCGCCCGGCGTGATCTTGATCGCATCGGGCGAGACCAGAACGAACGGTCGCAGATCGACATGACGCGGCGCCAGTCCCGCCTTGGTCAGGATCGGCACCGTCGAAAGGGACAATGTCGGCTGGGCGATATAGTTGCCCGGCCGCGCCTCGAGCTTCCTGCGGAAGGCGGCGATCTCCTTCTTCGAGGCGGCCGGCCCGACCAGCATGCCGTAGCCGCCGGAACCGTGCACCTCCTTGACGACGAGTTCGTCGAGATGGTCGAGCACGTAGGCGAGCGCGTCCTTCTCCGAACAGCGCCAGGTGGGCACGTTCTTCAGGATCGCCTTCTCGCCGGTGTAGAACTCGACGATCTCGGGCATGTAGGAATAGATCGCCTTGTCGTCGGCGATGCCGGTGCCCGGCGCGTTGGCGATGGTGATGCTGCCGGCGCGGTAGACGTCGAGGATGCCCGGCACGCCCAGCATCGACTCGGGATTGAAGTTGAGCGGGTCGAGGAAATCGTCGTCGACGCGCCGGTAGATGACGTCGATCGGCTGGTAGCCGCGCGTCGTGCGCATCGCCACGCGCCCCTCGACGACGCGCAGATCGTGCCCCTCGACCAGTTCGGCGCCCATCTGGTCGGCCAGAAAGGCATGCTCGTAATAGGCCGAGTTGTGGATGCCCGGCGTCAGCACGGCGATCACCGGGGAACTGCCGGCCTCGTGGCCGGGCGGCGCGCAGGCCGCAAGCGAACGGCGCAGATCGCGCGGATAGGTGCTCACCGGCTGCACCGCGAACATGGAGAACAGTTCGGGGAACATGTTCAGCATGGTCTCGCGGTTCTCCAGCATGTAGCTGACGCCCGAGGGCGTGCGCGCATTGTCCTCGAGGACGTAGAATTCGTCCTCTCCGGTGCGCACCAGATCCGTGCCGACGATGTGGGTGTAGACGTTGCCGGGCGGGGCGACGCCGATCATCTGCGGCAGGAACGCGTCGTTGCCGGCGACCAGATCGACCGGAACGCGCCCGGCGCGCAGGATTTCCTGGCGGTGGTAGATGTCGTGCAGGAACGCGTTGATCGCCTTGACGCGCTGTTCGATGCCGCGCGACAGGCGCGCCCATTCGCGCCCCGAGAGGATGCGCGGCACCACGTCGAACGGGATCAGCCGTTCCGTCGCCTCCTCGTCGCCATAGACGTTGAAGGTGATGCCCATGCGGCGGAAGAAGGTCTCCGCTTCGGCCGCCTTGCGCTTGAGCCGGGCCGGATCCTCGGCCTCGAACCAGCTGTCGTAGGCGAAGTAGGGCGAGCGGACCCCGTCGCCCCGGCCGGTCATCTCGTCGAATGGCTGGAACCCGTTGGATGCCATCCGCTAAGCTTAGGGCCTTGGAATTTCTATGCAAGTCGAAGCACTGCCCAATTTTTGGGCAGGCGCGCGGTTGCGCCGGTGCCGGCGACGCGCTAGCCCTTTGTGCATCCGCCCGGGGCGTCCTGTCGCATCGGGGCGGTTACGTGCGTCCCCGCGCTGTGCGCATCCGGAACGGTACGCCCAGAAAAGCGAGCCGGTTTGTCCCAAATGCGCCTCATCATTGCGCACCGGGGATGATTTTGCCTGTGACCGACGGTCACAATCGGCAACGTGCGTCCGCCGGAGCGGCGGCGCGCAGCACAAAACAAGACGGGAGGGCAAGTTGTACAAGAAAATCGCCGTGCCGGTGGATCTGGCACATACCGACAAGCTTGACAAAGCCATCAATGTCGCCGCCGACATGGCCAAGCTTTATGGCGCCGATGTGACATACATCAGCGTGACTGCCGCCACACCGGGTCCGGGCGGACACAATCCGCAGGAATACGAGCAGAAGCTGCAGCAGTTCGCCGACGAGCAGGGCAAGTCGCACGGCCAGCAGGTGTCGACGCATGTCGTCGTCAGCCACGATCCGGCGGCCGATCTGGACAAGAGCCTGCTCGAGGCGGTCGAGGAGACCAATGCCGATCTGGTCGTCATGGCCTCGCACGAGCCGGGCATGGCGGACCATTTTTGGCACATCTGGCCGTCGCATGGCGGCGCCATGGCCAAGCAGGCAAAGGCTTCGGTGTTCGTGGTGCGCTGACGCGCCCGCCCGAAGCGACATCAAGACAGACATCTGGGAGAAACGTGCCATGAGCGACGAGACACTCTCTACCGGTTTGCCGCAGCCCGAGGGGCCGGCGAACATCATCGACACCGACTACGAGGTCGGCCAGGACAATATCGAGACGAAGATCGGCCCGTTCGGGCTCGACATCCACAATCCGGTCTTCGTGATCTCCGGACTGACGGTCGTCGCCTTCGTCATCCTGACGCTGGCGTTCCAGGACCAGGTCGATCCGCTGTTCAACGGGCTGCGCAACTGGCTGACGGCCAAGCTCGACTGGTTCTTCCTGTCGGCGGCCAACGTGTTCGTCATCCTGTGCCTGGTGCTGATCGTCACCCCGCTGGGCAGGGTGCGTCTTGGCGGCCGCGACGCGACGCCGGACTATTCCTACATGGGCTGGTTCGCGATGCTGTTCGCCGCCGGCATGGGCATCGGCCTGATGTATTTCGGCGTCTCCGAGCCGATCTCGCACTTCACCTCCTCGCTGGGCGGCACCGCCGTCGAGGAAGGGGTCCGCACCGACTGGGCGCCGCTCGGCGCGGCGGCGGGCGACGAGACCGAGGCGGCGCGGCTCGGCATGGCGGCGACGATCTTCCACTGGGGCCTGCACCCCTGGGCGATCTACGCGATCGTCGCGCTGGCGCTGGCGCTGTTTTCCTACAACAAGGGCCTGCCGCTGACGATCCGCTCGGTCTTCTACCCGATCTTCGGCGACCGGGTGTGGGGCTGGACCGGCCACATCATCGACACGCTCGCCGTGTTCGCCACGCTGTTCGGACTGGCCACATCGCTCGGCTTCGGCGCCTCGCAGGCGAGTGCTGGCCTCGAGTTCCTCTATGGCGTGCCCAACACCGACGGCTTCCAGGTGTTCCTGATCCTGGGCATCACGGCGGTGGCGCTGGTCTCGGTGGTCGCAGGCCTCGATGCCGGCGTCAAGCGGCTGTCCGAGATCAACATGATGCTGGCGCTGCTTCTGCTGCTGTTCGTGCTGGCGGTGGGGCCGACGGTCGCCATCCTGACCGGCTTCTTTGCCAATCTGGGCGCCTACATCACCGATCTGCCGGCGCTGTCGAACCCGATCGGCCGCGAGGACGACAATTTCCGGCAGGGCTGGACGGCCTTCTACTGGGCCTGGTGGATCTCCTGGTCGCCGTTCGTTGGCATGTTCATCGCCCGCGTCTCGCGCGGCCGGTCGGTGCGCGAGTTCATCGTCTGCGTGCTCTTGATCCCGTCGGCGGTCTGCGTCCTCTGGATGACGGCCTTCGGCGGCACCGCCATCCACCAGATCGTCAATGACGGCTTCCAGGGCGTCGCCGAGGCCGGACAGGACTTCAAGCTGTTCGTCATGCTCTCGCAGTTCCCGCTGGCCTCGATCACCTCGTTCGTGGCGATCGTGCTGGTGATCGTCTTCTTCGTGACCTCGTCGGACTCGGGTTCCTTGGTCATCGACACGATCACCGCCGGCGGCAAGGTCGACGCGCCCCTGCCCCAGCGGGTGTTCTGGTGCACGTTCGAGGGGCTGGTGGCGATCGCGCTGCTGCTCGGCGGGGGCCTTGGCGCGCTGCAGGCGATGGCGGTCTCGACCGGCTTTCCGTTCACCATCGTGCTGCTCCTTGCGTGCTTTGCCATCGTCAAGGGTCTGATGGACGAGCCGAGGGACTGAGGGGGCCCCGGAGCCTTCCGGACCAGTGACGTGGCCCCGCAAGCGGGCCACGTCACCTTGAAATCGTCACGTCGGGTGAGCACGTATAAGGCAGTTCCATCTTGACGGATGAGCCCGTCGTTGATCGCCGGGCCGCCAGATGGTAAAATGCCAACGTCAAGAGCAAAGGAGTTGTCCCATGCATGCTGAAGGTTTCGGCAACGGGGTCCTCCGCGAGGGCTTCGGCAACGGTGTAGCCAAAGAGGGCTTCGGCAACGGCTGAGGCCCTTTTTTCATGCCGAACCATCCCGGCCTGCTCTCGACGATAACCTCCGTTTTTGTGGTCGGGCTTGCGATCATCACCATGGTCGTCTCGACGCTTTGGCGGGAGGTCGATGACTGGGCCACCTTCTTCGGCACCATAGCGCCGGGCATCCTGCCGGCCGTTGCGGCATCGTTCGGCGTCATCGTTGCCGTCTGTACCCTGATCTACAACGCCAGCGCCGCCGAAGACCAGCAGCGCCGCCAGCACACAATCAACACGCTGCTGCAGTCACGCCTTTCCGCCGAATTCCGTTTGCACAAGGAGCGCCGCGAGGCCTTCTTTCCCGAGTACCAGGACGTCTTCTACAAGGACTGGATCGCCCGAAGGTATGGCGCTTCACAGACGCGCAACGGTGCGAATTCGGTTCTGCCGCACGAATCGGCGCGGTCGCTGATCGAGCTGCTGAACTTCTACGAGTTCATCGCGCTGGGCGTCCGCAAAGGCGACCTCGATGAACAGATGCTGCAACGGAGCGTTCGCGGTATCATGTGCAATCTGGTCGACGATTGCCGCCATTTGATCGGCGGTATCCGCATCCGCTCACCGCTTGCCTACGACAATCTGTGCTGGCTCTACCTCCGCTGGCGGCGACGGGACGCGGTCGACATCCACGGTAATCCGAACGAACGGCCGATTCCCACCCGGCCCGGAGACAAGGACGAATGGCCCGATCCGCCCGGCGCCTGATCACCCCACCTTCCTGACGATCACACTGCCCGCCGAATAGCCCGCGCCGAACGAGCAGATGACGCCCAGATCGCCGGGCCTGAGATCGTCGCTATATTGCGAAAAGGCGATGATCGAGCCGGCCGACGAGGTGTTGGCGTAGTCCTGAAGGATGTTGGGCTGTTCGTGCCGCTCGGGCGTGCGGCCCAGCACCCTGGCGCCGATCATATCGTTCATGCCCTTGTTGGCCTGGTGCAGCCACAGGCGCGCGACCTGCTCGGGCGCGATGGCGTTGTCGGCCAGATGCTGGGTGATCAGTTCGGCGACCATCGGCACGACCTGCTTGAACACCTTGCGCCCTTCTTGTCTGAAGAGCATGTCGCGCCGGTCCTGCATGTGGCCGGGGCGGGTGCGGCGTAGAAAACCATTGTCGTTGCGGATGTTGTTGGAGAACACCGTCTTGCAGCGGGTCGAGACGATCTCGAAGCGGCCGGGCGCCTCCGTCGCGTCGGCGCGTTCGAGCACGGCGGCGGTGCACACGTCGCCGAAGATGAAGTGGCAGTCGCGGTCGCGCCATTCCAGATGCGCCGAGCAGATCTCCGGATTGACGATCAGGATCGCGCGGGCCGAGCCGTTGGCGATCATGTCGTGGGCGGCCTGCAGCGCGAAGGTGGCCGACGAGCAGGCGACGTTCATGTCGAAGGCGAACCCTTCGATGCCGAGCGCCTCCTGAATCTCGATGGCGATCGCCGGATAGGCGCGCTCGTGGTTCGAGGCCGCACAGATCACCGCGTCGATGTCGGCCGGGGTGCGGCCGGCCTGCCGGAGCGCCTTGCCCGCTGCGTCGAGCGCCATCTCGGCCATCACGCCCAGTTCGTCCTCGGTGCGCTCGGGCAGCACCGGGTGCATGATCCCGGGGTCGAGCACGCCGGACTTGTTCAGCACGTGCCGGTTCTCGATGCCGGACGCCTTGACGATGAATTCGGCCGAGGAATGCGGCACCGGCTCGCGCTCGCCGGCCGCGATCGCCTCGGCATGGGTCGCGTTCTGCCGGTCGGCCCAGGCGTTGAACGCTTCGACCAGCTCGTCATTGGTGATGACCAGTTCGGGGGTGAACACCCCGGTTCCGGTGATGGCGACGGATGTCATGGCCGATCCTTCACTGTCTTGGTTTCGGGCCGGCGCGCCGCCCCGTCCGGCCCGTCATACCGGGACTTGGTCCCGGTATCCATGGCGCGCGAATGGCCGATGACGAGGCGCGAGCGCACGCATCACAACGGCCACACCCACAGGATCATCGGCACCGACACCGCGATGACGATCACCTCCAGCGCCAGGCCCATGCGCCAGTAGTCGCCGAACTGGTAGCCGCCAGGGCCCATGATGATGGTGTTGTTCTTGTGGCCGATCGGCGTCAGGAACGCGCAGGAGGCGGCCACCGCGACGCCCATCAGGAACGGATCGGGGCTGGCGCCGAGCGAGCCGGCCACCGACACGCCGATCGGCGCGGCGATCAGCGCGGTGGCGACGTTGTTGAGAAAATCGCTCATCGTCATGGTGACGACCATCAGCACCAGCAGGATCGCCCAGGCCGGCCAGCCGTCGGTGCCGTCGACGATGGCGTTCGCGATCAGTTCGGTGCCGCCGGAGGCTTCCAGCGCCGCCGACAGCGGGATCAGCGAGGCGAGCAGCACGATCACCTTCCATTCGATGGTGGCGTAGAACTCCTCGCCGCCCAGAAGCCCCAGCGCCACATAGGCGACGACGCACGCCCCCAGCGCCACCGCGAGCGAGGTGACGCCGAGCACCGCCAGCGCGATGGCGATACCGAACGCGGCGATGGCCGCGGCCGCCTTGCGGCGCTGGATCACGGCGGTCTTGCGGTCGGCCAGCGGATAGACGCCGAGCCATTGCGCCACCTGCTCCATCCGGTCGTCGGGGCCGAGCAGCAACAGGACGTCGCCGGGCCTGATCGCCAGCTTGCGCACCCGGTCCCTGAAGCGCCTGCCGCCGCGCGAGACGCCCAGCAGCGTCACCCCGTGCCGGTAGAGCAGGCGCACATCCATCGCCGAGCGGTTCACGATGCGCGCGGTGTCGGGCACGATCGCCTCGATCAGCGTCAGGTTGGCGCCGCGCAGGCCGCCCTCGTGCTTCTCGGAGCCGGAGAAATCGAGTTCGGCGGCGCCCATGAAGGCCTCGATCGATTTCGGGTCGCCCTCGAGCACCAGAAAGTCGCCCTTGCGGATCTCCTCGGTGCGTGAAAAGCCGGGCAGGCGCTTGTGGTTGCGCACCAGCCCGATGATCTGCACGTCCTTGTCGGCCGCCTCGGGATAGAGATCGCGCACCATCGCGCCGATCGCCGCCGAACCGTCCTTGACCCGCGCCTCGGCCAGATAGAGCCCGGCATCGTCCTCGAGCGACGGGCCGCCGTCGCGCGCCGGGATCAGCCGCCAGCCGACCAGCGCCACGAAGACGATGCCGACGCTGGCGACGACCAGCCCGACGGGCGCGAAATCGAACATGGAGAACGGCGCGCCGAGCGCGTCGGCCCGGTACTGGGCGATGACGATGTTGGGCGGCGTGCCGATCAGCGTGATCATGCCGCCCAGGATCGTGGCGAACGACAGCGGCATCAAAGTCAGGGAAACCGCGCGCTTGGCCTTTCTGGCGACGTCCATGTCGAGCGTCATCAGGAGCGCGAGCGCGGCGACATTGTTGATCACCGCCGACAGCGCCGCGCCGACCACCGCCATGATCGAGATGTGCACCGGCACCGGCCGGTCGGGCGCGACCACGAAACGGGCGATCAGTTCAACAGCGCCGGAATTGACCAGCCCCCGCGAGACGATCAGCACCAGCGCGATGATGACGACGGCGGGATGGCCGAAGCCGGCGAAGGCGGCGTCCGGTTCGACATGGCCGGCAAAGACGGCGATCAGAAGCGCGGTGAAGGCGACCAGATCATAGCGCACCCGCCCCCAGACCAGGAAGGCGAACAGAACGCCGAACAGCGCAAACAGGAAGATCTGGTCACCGGTCATGATCATGCGCCGGTGGTGGCACAGGGCATGGGGGAAGGGAAGGGGTCCTCCCTCACTCCGTCATCCCCGGGCTTGACCCGGGGATCCATTCCTGAGGCCCTCGTTGCCTCGCTCGCTTTTCTTGCGTCCCCGCTTCTTCGGCTTTTTCTTGGACTCCGCCTCAACCGGCGCGACCATTTTCTCATAGAGCCCGAACAGGTGCTCGACGCGCTCGCGCTCGCTGTCGAACGGCTTTTTGCGGTAAAGCCGGTCAACCGCCTTGTCGAGTGTCGTATGCGCCTTGCGCAGGGCCGGCGGCATCAGGTTCGGATTGTAGAGATCGGCCAGTGTTGAATCCGGAGACTTCTCGCGCGCGTCCAGCACGGCCCGCCCCAAAGCCCCGATTCTTTCCCGCGCCGCATCGTTCATATCCGGCCAAGGGAAGGTATTGTAGACTAGGCCAATCGAGTAGCGGTACCTGCTTTCCAGTCGTCCGCCGATATTTCGAAGCCATGCCATATGAATCGCTGAGGTGAGGATTGCGAAGTGCTCCGGCAGTGCGCCCATGAAGACAAAAACTAGGTCGCTTGGGACAGTTGGCGGTTCGAGCCAACCAATAGGTGCGTACTCGCGTCGCTCCGAGCTTACCTTAGGTAGGATCAGAAACGCTTTATCGGGCAAGACGGTCACATGGAATTCAGTTGGCGTATTGGCCAATTGCAACGAGGATTGCCCCGGTTTTCTGACGTTCAATTTACCTTTCGGCGGAATTTCTCCACGCCGGTAGGCTCGGACGTTGGCGATCGCCTCTACGACTGGCGGCACTTGCTTCAAATTCGCTGGCGAAACGTCCTGGACCGCCAAAATCCAACGGTCACCTCCATTCAGGAATTCTTGCGCGCCAACGAAGGGCCTTAGCCATTGGCTGACAATGGGGTACTTGTCAGCGATTGTCGCACGCTCTTCAGCAGAGAAAATAAGGTGGCCACCGTCGATCGGCTTGGAACCAATTATTATCCTGGGCAAGCCATTAATGGGCCTGCTTTCTTCCCTTACGACCCGGTAACGGTTCGCTTCATCCGCGACGCCAAACAGATACGCCGTCAACGCCTTATGGCGGGTTTCTTCCGGCTCGACCTTGATGTCTTCATATGAAAACAGGCGCTTAACGGCACGCTCTCGGTCGCGTCGGGTCAGCCCGACAATCACAACATGCACATGGGCCTTTCCGCGCGCTTCGCTGCCCCACTCGAAGGTACGGTGGCCGAAAGCGATCTCCAGCTTGTATCGGTCAAACAACACGGGCCAGAGTTGCGCGACCTGTTCACCCTGGGTAATCGAATTGGTTGCCACGAACGCGATATCGGCTGTGCAACGATCCTCATTGAGATAGGCCGCGCCCTTTATGAACCATGCCGCAACAAAATCCAGGGTGCCGCCCGAGCCACCGAGCTTTGCGATGTCGCGCACCTGTTGGCGCTGTTCTGGCGATTGGTACTTCGCGCCGATAAACGGCGGGTTGCCCATCACATATGAACACTGATGGGCGGGCAGTAGATCGTTCCAGTCGCGCTCAAGCGCATCTCCTTGTCTCGGGCCACCCCAGATATGGGGCGATTTGGTCAGCGGGATGCGCGTGAGAATCAAGCCGAAGGCGTCGCCGAATTCGACATTCATGATGTGGTCGATCATCCACATGGCGACTTCGGCAATGCGGGCGGGAAATTCCTCCAGTTCGATGCCGTAGAACTGGTCGACATTGACCTCCGAAATCGTCTCGCCGAACATCTCCTTGGTGTCGGTGCCGCGCAGTTCCGCAAGGCACTCGATCTCCAGCTTGCGCAACTCGCGATAGGCGATGATCAAAAAATTGCCGCAGCCGCAGGCCGGATCGAGAAAGGTCAGCGTGCCGAGCCGCCGCCGGAAGGCTTCGAGCCGTCCGGCCTTGCCGGTCTTCAAGCCCTTCAGATGATCGAGTTCGGCGCGCAGATCGTCCAGAAACAGCGGTCCGATCAGCTTCATGATGTTCTTTTCGGTCGTGTAGTGCGCACCCTTCTTGCGCCGTTCGATGGGGTCCATCACCGACTGGAAGAGCGAACCGAAAATGGCGGGAGAAACCTTCGACCAGTTGAAGCGGCATGCCTCAAGGAAGGTATCTCGCATCCCCGCCGTGAACCAGGCGGGCGGCAGGCTTTCGGAGAACAGGTCGCCATTGATATAGGGGAACCGCGCCAGGTCTTCGTCCATATGGGGCGAGCGCAGGTCCTCGGGCGTGTTGAGCACGTGGAACAGATCGTTGATTTTCGAACCGAGGTCGGACCCGTCTTCACTGGTGCGATGCTCGATGAAATCGAGCAGCATGTCGCGCGTTTCGAAAATGCCGGTGTCGTCGGCAAATAGCATGAACAGAAGCCGCACCAGATAGACTTCGAGATCGTGGCCCTTGTAGCCCGATGCCTCCAACTCGTCATGGATTGCGCCCATCAGTTCGGCGGCGTCGATGTTGACCGGGTCCTGATCCTTGAAGACGCGCTTTTCGCGCCCGATCATGAAGGCAAAGGCCTGAATGTTGTCTGCCAGTTCTGAAAGCGTGAAGGACCACGTCTCGCGCGTGTCTCGGTCGAGCAGTTCCCAGTTCTGGAAATCGCAGACGAGTTGGAAACGGGGCTTGTCTGCGTCCCTGATCGCGTCGAAATACTCGCCGGCTTGTTCGGCTGCGGCGCTCAGATCGCGTCCGGCGCTCTTTTGCTCCACAAGAAGCGTCTTTGGCCAGAACAGATCGATGAAGCCGGTGTTGCCAGACAGTTTGTTGACGTGTTCTTCATAACGGGCAACCTGCCTTCGTTTGATGCCGAAGACATTGAAGAAGTCATTGTAGAACGATTGAGTTTCGCCTTTCTCGTATGTCGCATCTGCATATTCGTTCGCGAACTCGACCGCGCGTCGGCGGATTTCATTCCAGCTCAGTGACACGAATGGTCCCCCAATTCAGTCTGACGATCTAAACGCCGCAATGGCGGATTGCCAACAAACTTATCCCCCTTCTGCCCACCTCCCCTATCATCCCGGCCATCCCTTTCGCGGAACCTCGGGTCTAGAACCGACGATGCGGGGAAAGGGACGGCGGCCTGGCTGGTCGGGCAGAGGTGTCCGGCTGGGTGATGAACCCCCAAGCCAGGGCGGAACGAAGGTCTGGCGCATCCGCCTTGCCGCTGTCCGGTGTTCCGTTCAGCGCGAAGGCAGGCGCGGGAACCGGCATGGCCGAGGATCGGCGGCGCGAACACGCGTCGCGGCAGAAACAGGTGCCACAACATGCCGGACCGGCCCGGAAACGGGCCCGCGCCGGGCGACGATCACCGCAAGCCCGCCGGACGGGCGGTCTGGCGACCGCACATACATGACTTCGGATCGCGGCTTCCAGACCGCCCGTCGTTCCGGTTTCGATATGCTCCCGGCTTCGACGGTGAAGCGCGGTGGAGACGACGCGCGCCCGCCTCCCCCTTGAGGGGAGGCACGCGACTGGTCCGGCGCAGCCGGCCAAAGCGGGTGGGGGTAGCAAGCGGGCGCGATGGCAAGCCACGACCCCCACCCGGCTCTGTCGCGCTGCGCGCGCCAATCACCGACCTCCCCTCAAGGGGGAGGTGGGGCGCCAGACATGCCGTCATTCCGGGCCGGCGCAGCCGAACCCGGAATCCAGAGCCGAGGACGCGACGACCGCGCAACTGGATTCCGGAATCAAGTTCCGGAATGACGCCGAAGGAGGCAAGGCGGCGTGTCTGGAGTAAGGCAGAGTGGCGATCGCGTCCGCCGTGGCAGCACGGTGTCAATCTCGAGCGCCGTCATCCCGGAACTTGATTCCGGGATCCATGTTCCGGCTCCTGCCGTGGATTCCGGAATCAAGTTCCGGAATGACGGCAAGAGTGATGAGGCTGCGCGCCGGGGCTGGCGTCGGCTACTTGCCCTGGGTGACGATCACCGGGATCAGCAGGTCGCCCCAGTTGCCGTCGCCGCCATGGTGGCGGGCCGAGCGCACCAGTTCCACCGACACGCCCGCCTCGACCGCCTTCATCACCGACTGGTTGAGCCGGTGCAGGTCGTTGGCCAGCATGCGGATGGCGGCCTGCTGGTCGGCGCCCATGGTCGAGGACTGCTCTTCGGCGCGCTCCTTGACATGGGTCTTGGGACGTTCGTGGCTGGACATGTGCTGCTCCGTGGCGGGTTTGGCCGTTGGTCCTTATTGGCGGCGGCGGGCCGAAAAGTCCACCGCCCCTTTGGTTGCGCCGGCCCTCCGGCCGGTCGCGCGGGCGGTCCGGCCGCGTTCCGCCGGCGACGCCGGCAAAAACCTGTCAATGCCGCCGCCCCATCGGCTCTCGATCGGCATTGACAAGGCGCAACCGAACCGCCCGCCGCCGATCATGGTGCAGAAAAGGTGAAAAACAACAGTGTTTTGCCGCATTGCACCCGTTCGAGGGGTGCTTTGGTCGCCGCTGTGACCCACGGCGGAAGTCAACTTGTCAAAAGAGTCAAAGCATGCGCATGGTCGACGCCCGAAAGGAACGAGGCCGTGGCCGAACAGAAGATCTTCGCCGGCGCCCGGATCCGGCGCATCCGCACCCAGCGCGAACTCACCCAGACGGCGATGGCGGCCGATCTGGGCATCTCGCCGAGCTATCTGAACCTGATCGAGCGCAACCAGCGCCCGCTGACCGTGCAGCTGCTGCTCAAGCTGGCCTCGGTCTACAAGGTCGACGTCAACGAACTGCAGGGCGGCGGCGAACAGTTGCTGCCGCAGCTCAAGGAGATGTTCTCGGACCCGCTGCTGGCCGGCGAACTGCCCGGCGACCAGGAGCTGATCGAGATCTCCGAGGGCGCGCCAAACGTCGCCAGCGCGCTGGTCAAGCTGTACCGGGCGTTCCGCGAGAGCCAGGAGCGGCTGAGCGATCTGTCGGACATGCTCGCGCGCGAGGGCCACGAGACGCGCATCGCCTCGACGCGACTGCCGGCCGACGAGGTGCGCGACACGCTGGAGAAACGGCCCAACCATTTCGCCCGGCTGGAGGAGGAGGCCGAGAGCTTCATCAAGCTTCTGTCGCCGGGGGACGATCTGGCCGGCGCGCTGAAGGACTGGCTGCGCGCCGATCACGGCATCGCGGTCAAGGTGCTGCCGGTCGACGCGATGCCGAACTGGAAGCGGCGCTACGACCGGCATTCGAACCGGCTGTTCGTCTCCGAGCGGCTGTCGCCGTCCGACCAGAAGCGCGAGATCGCCATGGAGGCGGCGCTGATCCGCATGCAGGTGGCGATCACCGCCGAGATCGAGGATCTCAAGCTTTCGTCGGCCGAGGCGCAGCGCATCGCCCGGTTCGAAATGGCGCGCTATGCGGCGCACGCGCTGATGATGCCCTATGAGCGCTTTTTGCAGGTGGCGACGCGCGCGCGCTACGACATCGACGTGCTCAAGTCGCGCTTCGGCGTGTCGTTCGAGCAGGCGGCCAACCGGCTGACCATGCTGCAGCGGCGCGGGGCGGCGGGCATTCCGTTCTTCATGGCCGAGATGGACCAGGCCGGAAACCGCTTCCGGCGGGCCGGCGCGCGCGGCTATCCGCAGGCGCGGTTCGGCGGCTCGTGCCCGAAGCTGCCGGTGCACGAGGCGTTCAACACGCCCGGCCACATCCTGGTGGAAGCGGTGCGCATGCCCGACGATGTCGAGTTCCTCGTCATCGCGCGCACGCTGGAAGGCCCGCAGGGCGCGTTCCACGAACGGCCGCGGCGCACCGCCATCCTGCTTGGCTGCGAGATCGCCCACCGCAACGATGTGGTCTATGGCGCCGCGCTGCGGGTGGGCGCGGACGAGGACGGACGCGTGCAGGCGATCCCGGTCGGGCCGGCCTGCCGGGTGTGCGAGCGCGCCGGGTGCCTCGCCCGCGCCGAGCCGCCGATTACCCGCCCGCTCGGGCTCGACGACATGACGACCGGCCTGAGCGCGTTCGACTTCGTCTGAGCGTCAGGCAGCTTCGGCGCCGCGTTCGCCGCGATAGAGATCGGCGTTCTGTTCGATCAGCGCGGCGATCCGGCCGATCAGCGTGCGCACCTCCGGGCGATGCCGGTCGTCGCCATGGGTGATCATGTATTGCGCATGGGCCATCTCGGCGATCACCGGGCCGGCACGGACGAGACGGCGGTCGCGGTCTCCGGCGAAACAGGGCAGCACGCCCCGGCCAGCCCCGGCGGCGACCAGATCGGCCAGGGTGCGCGGCGTGTTCGCCCAAGCCGCGACGGGCGCATCGGCCTGATCGAGCACCCAGCGCGCGGACGCCGTCAGCGCCTCGTCGCGGCCGATGGCGACCCAGTCGAGCGGCGCGTCGCCGGGCAGATGCGCGGCCCGGTAGGGCGCAAAGGCGACATCGGCCAGCTTGCGCACGGCCAGATTGCCGGTCTCGGGCGGCGCGTTGCGCAGGCCGATCTCGGCCTCGCGATGGGCCAGGTCGAGCCGCGCCTCGGTGGTCTTGAAGCAGATGTGGAACGCATCGGCCGGCGACCACAGTGCGGTGAAATGGTCGGCGAGGAAGTTCGCCGTCCATGTGCCGGCGGAGATGCGCACGCCGGGCTTTTCACCGCTGGTGCGCGACCAGTCGGCGATCGGGCGCATGCCCGCCTCCATCGCGCGCGCCTTGTCGCGCAGGGTGCGCCCGTCCGCGGTCAGCCGGTAGCCGGCCTGCGAACGTTCGAACAGGGTACGCCCGATGCATTGCTCGAGCGCGGTGACACGCCGGCCGAGCGTGGCCGGGCTCAGCCCGGTGGTCGCGGCCGCCGCGGTCAGTCCGCCGCCATCGCAGACGCGCAGGAAGATGCGCAGATCATCCCAATTGGGCTCATTCATCGATGAAAAATACCTTCCGCAAACCGCCGTATCGGGCGCTTCATGACGCTAGTAGATTGCACCTGTGCAAAACAAGAGGTGATCTTATGTCCGGCATCATGCCCCCGCCCATCTTCATCGAACCCCGCAGACCCGGCCATTCGCGCCAGGCCGAGCAGCGCTTCTACGAGAGCTGCGACCATGGCCTTGCGATCGGCCTGGAAAGAGCCCTTGCGGAGATCGCCATGGTGCTGGCGCGCCGGCGACGTGGCCCGGCGGCGATTGACAAAGCGCGAAGCGGGGCCTTCAAGATCGCACTTCGATCCACGGAGCCCGCACCGCATGACCGCGCTGACCCCCGTTGCCGCTGCTGACCCCCAGACGCCGGATGCCGGCGCGCGCACGGCCGATCGGGCCGAATATGATGCCTTCATCGCGGCGCATGCCGACGTCGAGGCGGTCGAGTTCCTGATCGTCGATCCGAACGGTGTCCTGCGCGGCAAGTGGGCGCCGGCGGACTCGCTGAAAAGGGCGTTCAAGGAAGGCGTCAACTTTCCCATGTCGATCCACGGGCTCGACGTTTGGGGCCGCGAGGTCGCCGAGACGGGCCTGCACATCGAAAGCGGCGATCTGGACGGCTATTTCCGGGCGGTCGCGGATTCCCTAACGATCGTGCCGTGGGCCAAGCGCAAGACGGCGCAGGTGCTGCTGCGCGGCTTTACCCCCGATGGCGAACCGCTGCGCTATGACTGCCGCAATGCGCTGGGGCGGATCACCAAGGCGCTGGGCAAGCGCGGCCTTCATCCGGTCGTCGCCTTCGAGGTCGAGTTCTATCTTCTGGCGCCGCAGCCGGCCGGCAGCGATACGATGCCCGAGCCGGTCGGCACCGCGCTCGGTCCGGACCGGCAGCGCATGTACGGGCTCGACGATCTGGCCGAGTTCGGTCCCATGTTCGACGACATCCGGGCGGCCGCGCAAATCCAGAACGTGCCGATCGACACGATCGTCAAGGAGGCCGCGCCCGGCCAGTTCGAGGTCAATCTCCAGCATCGGCGCGATCCGCTTCGCGCCGCCGACGACGTGATCATGCTGCGGCGGATCATCGCCGGCTGCGCCCGCAAGCACGGCCTGCAGGCGACGTTCATGGCCAAGCCCTTCATCGACTACGCCGGCAACGGCATGCATGTGCACGCCTCGATGACCGATGAGGCGGGGCGGAACGTCTTCGCCGGCGAGGAGGGCGAAAGGCGGCTCGGCGGCGCGATCGCCGAACTGATCCGGACCATGCCGCAGGGGCTCTTGCTGTTCATCAACACCTGGAACGGGTTCCGGCGAATCCAGCCGGGCTCGTATGCGCCCACGCGCGCCGTCTGGGCGCGCAACAACCGCTCGGTGGCGCTGCGCATTCCCGCCTCGACCGACGAGAACCGGCGCATCGAGCACCGCATCGCCGGCGCCGACGCCAACCCGTACATCCTGCTCTGCGCGATCCTGCAGGCGATGATGGACGGGCTCGACAAGTGCGAGACGCCGCCCCCGCCCGTGACCGGCAACGCCTATGACGCAACGATCGGCGAGCAGCTTCCCGACGACATGGACGAAGCGCTGCAACTGACCTCGGCGGGCCAGTTCTGCGAGCGGGCGCTGGGGCCTGAACTTGCGAAGATCTACCGCGATCTGAAACGGGCGGAGATCCTGGCGTTCTGGCACGAGATCACCCCGCTCGAACGGTCGACCTATCTCTGAGCGTGTTGGACGCGGCGCGCAAAACCGCTTGTGCACCGCCAGAAACACCAATAGGTTTTCGTTCAAACGTGGCCGGCCCACGGCCGGAACCGCGTGCGCCAACAGGAAAACCGGGAGTCATTCCAACATGCGCATTTCGTCCCTTCTCGTCTCGACGGCCGTTCTGGCCCTTGCCGCCGCCGGCACCGCCAGCGCGCAGGACCGCGTCGTCAAGATCTTCAACTGGTCCGACTATATCGACGAATCCATCCTCGAGGAGTTCACCGCCGAGACCGGCATCGAGGTGGTCTACGACGTGTTCGATTCCAACGAGATCCTGGAAACCCGCCTGCTGGCCGGTTCGACCGGCTACGACATCGTCGTGCCGACCGGCACCTTCATGGCCAACCAGATCAAGGCCGGCGTGTTCCAGCCGCTCGACAAGGAGGCGCTGCCGAACCTCGAAAACATGGACCCGGCGATCATGGAGCGGCTCGAACTGTATGATCCGGGCAACGACTACGCGATCAACTACATGTGGGGCACGACCGGCATCGGCATCAATGTCGACATGGTGCGCGAGCGCCTGGGCGAGGATGCCGACCTGAATTCGTGGGACCTGGTGTTCGATCCGGAGATTGCCGGCAAGCTCGAGGATTGCGGCATCTTCCATCTGAACGCACCGGCCGAGATGATCCCCGCCGCGCTCAACCATGCCGGCATGGATCCGGACGCGCGCGACGCCGACAGCCTCGCCAAGGCCGCCGAGGTGTACGAGCCGATCCGCCCGTTCGTGCGCAAGTTCCACTCGTCCGAATACATCAACGCGCTCGCTAACGGTGACATCTGTCTGGCTGTCGGCTGGTCGGGCGACGTGCTGCAGGCCCGCGACCGCGCCGCCGAAGCCGATTCCGGCGTCACCGTCGACTACATCATCCCCAAGGAAGGCGCGCTGATGTGGTTCGACAACATGGCGATCCCGGCCGACGCCGAGAACGTCGCCGAGGCGCACGAGTTCCTGAACTATCTGATGCGGCCCGAGGTGATGGCCAAGGCGTCGAACTATGTCTACTACGCCAACGGCAACGCGGCTTCCAAGGAATTCCTGATCGACGACGTGATCAACGATCCGGCGATCTATCCGGACGAGGAAACGCTGTCGCGCCTTTACACCGTCACGCCCTACAGCCAGCGCGAGCAGCGTAACGTGACGCGAACCTGGACCAGGATCACGACGGGCCAGTAGGGAGAAGCGGCCTTGCGGGGCGCCTTGCCGCCGTCCCGGGACGCGGTCCCGGGCTCCACCGTCCACTTCGGCATCCTTCGTTCCGGGCAACAGCCCCGGAACGAAGCGCCGCGACAGCCTTCCGGACGCCGGGGGCATTCATGAAGTCGCTGGGCAATGTGCGGCGCTCGTTTGCGCCCTGGGCCGACGGCAACGCCAAGCCCTACATCGCCTTCGACAACGTCACCAAGCGCTTCGGCGATTTCACCGCCGTCGACGAGCTGACGCTGCACGTCTACGAGCGCGAATTCTTCTCGCTTCTGGGCCCTTCGGGCTGCGGCAAGACCACGCTTCTGCGGATGCTGGCCGGCTTCGAGGAGCCGACCTCGGGCGACATCTATCTGGACGGCCAGCCGCTCAAGGGCGTGCCGCCGCACAAGCGCCCGGTCAACATGATGTTCCAGTCCTATGCGCTGTTTCCGCACCTGTCGGTGGCCGACAACATCGCCTTCGGCCTGAAGCAGGAGGGCATGGAGAAGGGCGCGATCGCCGAGCGCGTCAACCAGATGCTCAAGCTGGTCAAGCTCGAACAGTTCGCAAAGCGCAAGCCGCACCAGCTCTCCGGCGGCCAGCGCCAGCGCGTCGCGCTCGCCCGCTCGGTCGCAAAAAGGCCGAAGCTGCTGCTGCTCGACGAGCCGCTCGGCGCGCTCGACAAGAAGCTGCGCGAGGAGACGCAGTTCGAGCTGATGGACCTGCAGGAGGAGCTGGGCCTGACCTTCATGATCGTCACGCACGACCAGGAAGAGGCGATGACCATGTCCGACCGGATCGCGGTGATGGATGCGGGCATCGTCGTGCAGGTCGGAACACCGGCGGAGATCTACGAGGCGCCGGTGACCCGCTATGTCGCCGACTTCATCGGCAATGTGAACATGTTCGAGGGCCGCGTGACGGCCCGTCAGGGCAGCCTTGCCGATCTGGACGCCGAGGACGGTTTCACCATCCGCACCAACGCGGCCGACGGCTTCAGGGCGGGCGATCATGGCTGGTTCGCGATCCGGCCCGAAAAGGTCGACGTCACCCGCGCCCGGCCCGAACACGAGCACAACGCCGTCGAGGGCGAAGTGTGGGACATCGCCTATCTGGGCGGCATCACCGTGTTCAACGTCCGGCTCGACTCGGGCAAGGTCGTCAAGGCGACGGTGCTCAACTCCGAGCGCACCGTCGAGGACCCGATCGGCTACGAGGAACGGGTCTGGCTGTCGTTCGAACCCGATTGCGGCCTCTTGCTGGCGCGGTGAGATGAGGGAGCGGCCGCCCATTCCATGAACCTGTTCCGCCGCCTGACGATCCTGATCCCCTATCTGTGGCTGCTGGCCCTGTTCCTGCTGCCGTTCCTGATCGTGTTCCGGATTTCGCTGTCCGAGCCGGTGCTGGCGATGCCGCCCTACATGCCGCAGTTCGACCTTTCCGAGGGCTGGGCCGCCTTCCGCGAGAACCTGTCGCAGCTTTCCTTCGCCAACTATGTGTGGCTCACCGAAGACGCGCTCTATCGCAACGCCTATTTCTCGAGCCTGCGGATCGCCTTCATCTCGACGCTGCTGACGCTGGCGATCGGGTTTCCGCTCGCCTACGGCATGGCGCGGGCGCCGGAGAATCTGCGGCCGATCCTTCTGATGCTGGTGATCCTGCCGTTCTGGACCTCGTTCCTGATCCGCGTCTATGCGTGGATCGGTATCCTCAAGCCCGAGGGCCTGCTCAACCAGTTCCTGATGTGGCTGGGGCTGATCGACGACCCGCTGACGATCCTGAACACCAACACGGCGGTGTTTATTGGCATCGTCTATTCTTACCTGCCGTTCATGGTGCTGCCGATCTACGCGACGCTCGAGAAGATGGACTATTCGCTGGTCGAGGCGGCGCAGGATCTGGGCTGCACCGCCCTTGGCGCGTTCTGGAAGGTGACCGCCCGGCTCGCGGTGCCCGGCGTCGCGGCTGGGTGTCTGCTCGTCTTCATTCCGGCGGTGGGCGAGTTCGTCATCCCCGATCTGCTCGGCGGCTCGGACACGCTGATGATCGGCCGCACGCTGTGGGTCGAGTTCTTCAACAATCGCGACTGGCCGGTCGCCTCGGCGGTGGCGATCATCCTTCTGATCCTGCTGGTCGTGCCGATCGTCCTGTTCCAGAACGCGCAGGCGCGCGCCCAGGAAACGGGGAGATGACCCGATGAGCGGCCGCTGGACATGGTTCAACGTCAGTTCGGTCGTGCTGGGGTTCGCGTTCCTCTACATCCCGATCCTGCTGCTGGTCATCTATTCGTTCAACGAGTCGCGCCTCGTGACCGTCTGGGCGGGCTTTTCGACCCGGTGGTATGTCGAGATGTTCAACAATGAGGGGCTGATGGACGCGGCCTGGGTGACGATCCGCGTCGCGCTCGTCGCCGCCACCGTCGCCACCGTGCTCGGCACGCTCGCCGCGCTCTCGCTGGTCCGACACACGCGCTTCACAGGGCGGACGCTGTTCACCGGCATGGTCTATGCGCCGCTCGTCATGCCCGAGGTGATCACCGGCCTGTCGCTGCTGCTCCTGTTCGTGTCGATCAACATGGATCGCGGCTTCTGGACGGTGACGCTGGCACACATCACCTTCTCGCTATGCTTCGTGGCCGTCGTCGTCCAGTCGCGACTGGTCAGCTTCGACATGTCGCTCGAAGAGGCCGCCCAGGATCTCGGCTGCACGCCGTTCGAGGCATTCTGGAAGGTGACGCTGCCGGTGATCTTCCCGGCCGTCATTTCGGGCTGGATGCTCGCCTTCACCCTGTCGCTCGACGATCTGGTGATCGCCTCGTTCACCTCCGGGCCCGGCGCGACGACGCTGCCGATGAAGATCTATTCGCAGGTGCGCCTTGGCGTGACGCCGGAGATCAACGCGGTCTGCACGATCCTGATCGGACTGGTCGCGATCGGGGTGATCACGGCGACGCTGATCAACAAGCGGCGCATGGTGATGGACGCCCGCCTGCGCGAGGCGGACTGAGCGGCTGTCGAAGATCGAAGAGAGCGATGGTACGAACGGGTGGATTTGAACCACCGACCTCTGGAGCCACAATCCAGCGCTCTAACCAACTGAGCTACGTTCGCACACGGGCCGTCCGAATAGTGGCACGCGGCCTTCTTTGCAAGGCCGGAATATAGAAGCGGCGCTATCGTCGCGCAAATCAAAAGGCCGGGCGAACCCGGCCTTCCGAACACATCCTGCGCCAGGCCGCCCCTCTCAAAGGGGCCGCCCGGCCGCGTCCGACGCGGTCAGCGCGTCTTGATCGCGCTCATCGCCTTTTCGGCGGCGGCCTTGGCCGGAGCGGTCATGTCCTCGCCGGCTTTCTGGTAGAGCGCCTGCATCGTCTTGGCGTTGTCGACGGCGCGTTCGGCCTGTTCGCGCACGAAGGCCGTCTGCAGTTCGATCAGTTCGGCGACCGACTTGACACCGACCATCTTCTCGAGATGGCTGAAGGTGCTTTCGGTGTTGGCGCGCATCGTGTCGATCGCGGCGAGCGAGATCTTCGAGGAATGCTCCTGCGCGCTGTGCAGGCCGGCCTCGGCTTCCTTCTGGACGTCGTCGAAGGCGGATTTCGCCGTTTCGAAGGCGGTCTTGGACTTGGCGAGGTTCTCCTCGGCGAGCGAGCGGAACTGCTCGATCATCTCGGTCGGGTTCGGCATCTGGCCGGCGAACGCTTCGGCGCCGGGAATCGCGGTCTCGGCGGTGGCTTCGGTCTTGGGTGTTGCGGCTTTGGCCATGTTCATGTCCTCCATGGGCATCGGCTGTTCGAAGATGGCCTTCCATACCATATCGCTTTGTGCATTGCAACATTTGTGTGCGCTGCACAAATCGATCGTGATCGACGCGATTAACCAGAGAATCACTCCGTGAACCGCGAGCGGGCATGGGAACTTTACGGCCCGCGCCCGATGGGCCAATTAAGGCTTTGTTAACAGGCGCGACGCCGACGGCCACAGGGCCGGGGCGCGCCGGGGGCGCGGCCGAACGGACAAGGCGGACCAGATGACCAAGCCACGCAATTGGGACGAGACATCCTTCATCGACATCGCCGTGCAGGACGGCGTGCGCGAGGCGATGCTGTCGGGCCGTGCCGCGCTGGTCTTCGACCGCAAGAGCGGGGCGCTGCGCTGGGCGAACGGCGCGGCGGCGTCCCTGTTCGGCCTTGCCGCGATCGGCAGCCGCGCCGGGGCAGACGGCCTGCCGACCCGCGTCGAGATCGGCTTCCGGCAGATACGCGCCGTGCTCGCATCGCTGAAGGATGCGCCGCGCACCGCGCTCGTTCGGCTTCCGGGGGGCATGACGAGCCGGCTCGTGCGCTGCCATGTGCGGCGTATCGATCTGCCCGGCGTCAGCGGCAAGCATGCGCTGGTGACGGCGCCGACGCGCGACACCGAGATGAGCGAGGCCGACTGCATGGCGATGGCGCTGACCGGCCTCGAGGACGAGGAAGCCGGCGCGGCGATCGTCGACGGAGCCGGCCGCGTGCTCGGCGCCGGCCCCCAGTTCGGAACGCTCGGCCTTTCCGAGCAGAGCCTGCGCTCGCTGACCGGACAGACACGGTCCGAGGCGGACCGTCTCGTCAAGCAGATCATCGACGAACCCGGAGCGGCGACCGCGTTTGCCGCCGGCGTCGGGCGGCTCGGGGATCTGCCCGAACGCTATCTCGTCGTTGCGGTGCCGCTCGCCCACCGGCCGGCGCTCGATGAGCCCGACGAGACGACCGGCGCCGTGATCGCGGCGACGCCAGCGGATCAAACCGCATCGGCCAATGAGACGCACGATGCTGCGGCGATCGCCGAGGACGCCGATCCGCAGCACTTCGATCAGCCGGAGCCGCAGGCCGAAGGGGAAAGCGCAGAGGGTTCCGGCGAGAGGACCGGCGCGGATGACGCCGAGGCACCGTCCGCACCTGAAGCGCCCCGCGCGGACGCGGACGGACCCGACCGGACCGTCGAACGCCCGGCCTACGAACCGTTCGCGGGACCCGACCTGTCATCGGGGCCGATCCGCTTTGTCTGGAAGACCGACGCGGACGGCGTGTTCCTGGATGTCTCGCCCGAGTTCGCAAGGGCGGTCGGCCCGCGCGCCGCCGATCTCGGGGGACGCACCTTCGCCGATATGGTCGAGGCGCTGGCGCTCGACCCGCGCGGAGACCTCGCGGCCGCCTTCGCGCGGCGCGACACCTGGTCCGGCAAGACCGTCTACTGGCCGATCGAGGACACCGACCTGCAGGTCCCGGTCGATCTGGCCGCCCTGCCCTACCATGACCGCGACCGCAAGTTCGGCGGCTATCGCGGCTTCGGCGTAGTGCGCATGGCCGACGCCACCACCGATCCGGACGCGCGCGGCAAGACGATCGCGTTCAGGCCGGCGCCCGTCGAGCCCGCCGCCGAAATCGCGGCGGCCGAGGCCGAAACGAGCGAACGCGCCGACCATGCGCACGAGCCGCCGGTGCTCGCCGTCGCGCCGGCCCATCCGCTGCGACGGGCCAGCGACGCGCTCGTTCCGCCCTCCGGCGGCGACGAGGACGACACCGGCGCGCCGCGTCATCTGAGCGCGCAGGAAGCCGAGGCATTCCGGAAGATCGGACAGGCGCTCGGCCGGCAGCAGAGCGAACCCCTCCCGTTCTCAGTGCATGACGACGACACGGCGGGGCTGACGCCCGCCGAAGACGGCGCGACGATTTCGGACGGAGGTGCGTCGACGCTCTTCCCGCCACAAGGCGGTCCGGCGGATGTGCCGGCCCAGGACGCCGGCGACGGCGAGCACAAGGCGGCCGACGCGGACAGCGATGCCTTTGCCGCCGGAAGTGATACCTTGGCCGCCGAAAGCGATCGTTTGGCCGGTGAGGAAACCGACGAGACGTTCGCGCCGTTCATGGAGACCGAGAGCGGCGACGAGGCCGACCTGCGGGACGAGCCGCTGGGCGCCGGTGAAGACGACGACGATGCGACGGTCGAGGACGCGCATCCGCTGTCCGGGACCGAGAACACCCTCGATGCGGACGAGGCAGCAAACGAGCCGCCGGCGCCTGCCGAGGACGCGGTGGCATCGCTCCCCGAAGCACCGATGCCGATTGCCGCGCAAGACGACGAACGCGTGGCTCTCGCCACAGCGGCGGGCGTCGACGGGGCCGCATCGCCCGGTCTCGGCCCGGATTCGCTCGACGCGCTTCCGCTGCCGCTACTGATCGTGCGCAACGAGGAAGCGCTCTATGCCAACGACGCGTTCACCGAGATGACCGGGGACGCGGGCACGGCCGAACTGAACGAACGCGGTCTCGATTCGCTGTTCGGCGGCACCGCCCCGGCGCCGGACGCCGACGAGGCCGACCGCCTCGTCACGCTCGTCGGTTCGGACGGCGGGCCGCTGGCCGCGCGCGCGCATCTTCAGATCGTGCCCTGGATGGGAACGAGGGCGCTGATGTTCGCCTTCGAGCCGCGCCATGATGCTCCGCCGGCCGAAACCACCGCCGACAGCGGCGAACTGTCGGACACGCCGGGCACGTCGCTGGCCGAGGCGCATGCGGTCTCCTCGGCCGAGATCGCCGAACTCAGGGCGATCCTCGACACCGCGACCGACGGCGTCATCCTGATCGATGCCGACAGCACGATCCGGTCGCTGAGCGCCTCGGCCTCGGCGCTGTTCGGCTATGCGAACGAGGAAGTCGAGGGCAAGAGCTTCTCCTACCTGTTCGCCCACGAGAGCCAGCGCGCCGCGCTCGACTATCTGCACGGGCTTTCCAACAATGGCGTCGCCAGCGTGCTCAACGAGGGGCGCGAGGTGCTCGGCCGCGAGCGCAATGGCGGCTTCCTGCCGCTGTTCATGACGATCGGGCGGATGCCGGCGACCAACGGCTTTTGCGCCGTCATCCGCGACATCACGCCGTGGAAGCAGACCGAACAGGCACTGCAGGACGCCAAGCGCCAGGCGGAGCAGGCCTCGAACACCAAGTCGGAGTTCCTGGCCAAGATCAGCCACGAGATCCGCACCCCGCTGAACGCCATCATCGGTTTTTCCGAACTGATGGCCGAGGAACGGTTCGGGCCGATCGGCAACGAGCGCTACAAGGACTATCTGGCCGATATCAACAAGTCGGGCCGGCATGTGCTCGATCTGGTCAACGACCTTCTGGACATCTCCAAGATCGAGGCGGGCAAGCAGGAACTCGAATTCGAGAGCGTGGCGCTGAACGATGCGATCGGCGAGGCGATCGCGATGGTCCAGCCGCAGGCCAACCGCAACCAGATCATCGTGCGCTCCAGCCTCGAAAGCACGGTGCCGCCGGTCGTCGCCGATCTGCGGTCGATCAAGCAGATCGTGCTGAATCTTCTGTCGAACGCGATCCGGTTCACCCATGCGGGCGGCCAGGTGATCGTGTCGACGAGCTATACGGGCGACGGCGCGGTGCTGCTGCGGATCCGCGACACCGGCATCGGCATGAGCGAAAAGGAACTCGAGAGCGCACTCAAGCCGTTCCAGCAGGTCACGGCCGTCGGCCGCCAGCGCGGCGACGGAACCGGCCTTGGGCTGCCGCTGACCAAGGCGCTGGTGGAGGCGAACCGTGCCGAATTCGCGATCAGTTCCGAGCCCGGCCAGGGCACCCGCATCGACATCGTCTTCCCGCCGGCGCGCGTTCTGGCCAGTTGACGGGACAGGTCGGCGCGCAAAGAAAAGGCCGACCCCGCGGGATCGGCCTGAGACGGATGCAGCTTGATGTCGAAGTGGCGTCGGCCCGGGTCTGCTTGCGCGTCAATCGCGTCGCCGGTCGAACTGTTAACGGCAGATTAAACCGCGTCCGTTAAGCGTTCCTTGCCGAACAGGGTTAACGGAACGGAACCTGTTTCGCGCCAGCACAGCTTGGTTAACGCGACGGGCCTCAGGCCCGCAGTTCGGGCCGGTCGGCAAACTGTGCGAGCGCCTCGGGATTGGCCAGCGCCTCCTTGTTCCTGACCGGACGGCCGTGCACGACCTCGCGCACGGCCAGTTCGACGATCTTGCCCGACTTGGTGCGCGGGATGTCGTCGACCGGCAGCACGATCGCGGGCACGTGCCGTGGCGAGGCGCCGGTACGGATTCGCGTCCTGATCGCCTTGACGAGATCGTCGGTCAGCGCGACGCCCTCGGCGAGCCGGACGAACAGCACCACGCGCACATCGTCGTCCCATTGCTGGCCGATGCAGATCGCCTCGAGCACCTCGTCCATCTGCTCGACCTGGTTGTAGATCTCGGCGGTGCCGATGCGCACGCCGCCCGGATTGAGCGTGGCGTCGGACCGGCCGTGGATGATGATGCCGCCATTGTCGGTGATCTCGGCGAAGTCGCCATGGCACCAGACATTGTCGAAACGGTCGAAATAGGCGGCGTGATACTTTTCGCCGTCCGGATCGTTCCAGAAGCCGACCGGCATGGAGGGAAAGGCGCGGGTGCAGACCAGTTCGCCCTTCTCGCCGACGACCGGCTTGCCGTCATCGTTCCAGACCTCGACCGCCATGCCGAGGCCCGGCCCCTGGATCTCGCCCGAATAGACCGGTTCGCCAGGGATGCCGAGGACGAAGCACGACACGATGTCGGTGCCGCCGGAGATCGAGGCCAGATGCACGTCCGCCTTGATGCCGTCGTAGACGAACCGGAACCCTTCGGGCGACAGCGGCGAGCCGGTCGAGGACACGACGCGGACGGTCGACAGATCGTGCGTGTCGACGGGCCGGAGATCGGCCTTGCGCACCGCGTCGATGAACTTCGCGGAGGTCCCGAAATAGGTCATCTTCTCGGCATCGGCATAATCGAACAGGACGTTCCCGTCGGGCGCGAAGGGCGAGCCGTCGAACAGAAGCAGCGTCGCCCGCGAGGCGAGCGCGGTGACCAGCCAGTTCCACATCATCCAGCCGCAGGTGGTGAAGTAGAAGACACGGTCGCCGGGCCCGATGCCGGCGTGGTAGCGATGCTCCTTCAGGTGCTGCAGGAGCGTGCCGCCGGCCGAATGGACGATGCATTTGGGGATGCCCGTCGTGCCGGAGGAATAAAGGATATAGAGCGGGTGCGCGAACGGCATCCGCCGGTAGGTCACGGGGCGGGCGTCGAACGTCGCGAGCGCGGCGTCGAGCGTCTGGGCCTTCGGGGTCGCGCCGGCGGCGGCTCCGGCCTCGCCGAGATAATCGACGATCAGAACGGTGCCGACCGAGGGCAGTTGCGGGACGATCTCGGCCAGCTTGTCGGCGATCGCGATCGACTTTCCGTTGTACCAGTACCCGTCGCAGGCGATGAACATGACCGGTTCGATCTGGCTGAACCGGTCGAGAACGCCCTTGGGTCCGAAGTCGGGCGAGCAGGACGACCAGATCGCGCCGATCGAGGCGGCGGCCAGCATGCCGGCCACGGCCTCGGGCATGTTCGGGATCATCGCGGCGACGCGGTCGCCCGCCTTGACCCCGCGCGCGATCATCAGCTGCTGCAGGCGCGAGACCAGCGTGTGCAGATCGTCCCAGCTCAGCCGGCGCTCGACCTTGTCCTCGCCGCGAAAGACGATCGCGTCGCCCGGACCCGTCTCGCGCAGGAGGTTCTCGGCGAAGTTCAGCGAGGCATCGGGAAAGAAGCGGGCGCCGGGCATCTTGTCGCCGTCGGCGAGTACGCGCTCGCCCTTGTCGCCGATCACGCCATTGTCGTCCCACACCGCCGACCAGAACGCCTTGCGATCGTCGACCGACCAGCGGTGCAGCGCCTCGTAGCTGTCGAAATCGCGGCCGGCCCGTTCGGATGCGTAGCGCATGAAGACGCGCATCGCCGATGCTTCCGCGATTGCCGGAGACGGTGTCCAAAGGGGTGACGCCATGACCATGAACCCTCCTCGATCTCATGTCCGGATGTCTGGTACGCTGTGGCGGACGGCCCCGCAAGACGGCCCGCCGGAGGGCGTGCGAATTGCGGGGCATATCGCCGGAACCGGCTGTCCGGTGCATGGCTTTTTTGCTAGATGCAGCGCATGGGCAAGTCGGTATTGCGTATCGCGATCATCGTTGCGGCCGTCGTGGTGGCCGCCGGCGCCGCCTTCGCCCTCACCCTGCCCTGGCTGGTCTCGACCGACGTCGTCCAGGAAGCGGTCGAAACCGAACTGGGCAACTTCTTCGGCACGAAGGCGCGGCTCGGCGGGCGCACCGAGGTGACCGTGCTGCCGCGGCCACGCGTGGTGCTGCGCGACGTCACCATCGACGGTCCGGGCGGCACCGGAACGCCGATCATGACGACCGAGAGCCTCGAGGCCGATATCGGGCTTGCCGGGCTGATCACAGGCCGGCCCGAATTCTCAAACTTCCGGCTGGTCCGGCCGCATCTGCGCATCGTGCGGCAGACCGACGGGCGGATCGACTGGGCTTCCCAATCGGGGCGAGCCGGACGCCTGCTGGCCGCAGCCCGCAACGGGGCCGCCGGCGATGGAGACCGGCCGGCCGACCGGCTCGGCACGATGGTCGCCGAGAACGGCCGCGTGACGATCCGTGGGCCCGACGGCACGGTTGCCGAAGACATCACCGCCATCGACGCGACGGTCGACTGGCCGCGTCTGAACGCGCCGCTCTCGGTGACCGCCGAGGCGATCTGGCGCGGCACCGCCGGCACCGTGCGCTTTTCGACGCAGGCGCCGACCGCCTTCTTCCTCAACGAGCCGGCAGCAACCAGCCTGGCGGTCCAGTCCGAGACGATGAGGCTCGACTTTTCCGGGCGCGCCAATGTGGGCGGACCACCGTTCGCCGACGGCGCCCTGACCTTTTCGACCCCCTCGGTCCAGAACCTGCTGACGGTGCTCGAGACGGACGTCACGCCGGGACGCGCGCTCGGCACCGTGGAGATGTCCGGCCAGGTCCGCCTGGCGCAGCGGCGGTTGCGGTTCGAGGGGCTGACCATCACCGTCGACGGAAACAGCGGCAACGGCGTGCTGGAGATCGGCTATGGCGAGCCGGAGACCGGGCCGTCGCTGACCGGAACGCTCGACTTCCAGTCGCTCGACATCCGCGCCTTCCTGTCGGCCTTCGTCGACGTGCCGCAACTGATCGGCAACGGGCAGGTCGAGACGAGCCGCGCGACCGAACAGATGACCGCCGACTTCCGCATCTCGGCGGCCACCGCCACGTTCGGCGATCTGTCGCTTGGCATGCTGGCGGCGACCGCGCAGGTCTCCGACGACGTCGCCATCTTCGACATCGGCGACGCGCAGGCCTATGGCGGGCATGTGCAGGCGCGGCTGAGCCTCTCGCCGGGCGCCCGGGGCGAACAGGCCGAGATCATCCTGTCGGGCCAGGATGTCGACACCGCCGAGATCGGCGAGACGTTCGCCCTGCCGCGCGCGCTGCCGCGCGGCCGGGGCAGTTTCTCGGTGACCATGCACGGTCCGGCCGCCGGTTCGTTGCGGTCCAGCCGCGACCTGCGCGGAATGGTCGCCATCGAGATGGCCGCCGGCGTCATGCCGGGATTCGGCGTCGATGCGCTGTTGGACCGCACCGATGCCTCGCGCTATTTCTCCCTCGACGTCGAAGCGCAGGTACAGCCGTTCGCGACGGCGCGCATCTACGGCGACATTTCCGAAGGGCTGCTGACGCTCAAGGACACGCGTATCGTCTACCCCAATGGCGACGTCGTGCTGACCGGCATCGTGTCGCTGGGCTCGGGCAGCCTGGCGCTCACCGCGACGGCCGCGCGCGGCTACACGCCGGCCGAAACCCAGGCCGGGCAGACCGGCGAACGGCCGGGCGAGCCCGAGGAGACGGCGCAGTTCTTCGTCGGCGGGTCCTGGGACCGGCCGTTCGCGACCCCCGTCTTCGCGCCATGATCCGCCCTCCTGTGGTTAACGCCTCGTTAAGGCGCGAACCGGCCTTTTAGTCGATCTTTACCTTCATCGCGCACACTTGCCGCCAGTTGGGCTTGTGCGGGTGCAGCGTGTTTCAGTTCCTCGCCATCATCGTGAAGATCTCGCTCGCCTCGGTGCTTCTCGGGGCGGCGCTTTCGGCGTTCGACATCACGGCGGCCGATCTGCTTGCCCAGGCCGGCCTGACGCCCGAACGCATTTCCCAGATGGTTCGCCACGCCTTCGCCTGGGCGCTGCCGAACATGGTGCTGGGTTCGATCATCATCGTGCCGCTTTGGTGCGTGAGCCTTCTGCTCAGGCCGCCGCGCGGCTGAACGGCTCAGAACAGCGAGCCCTGCGCGCCTCTGGGCGGATCGGTCTTGGGTTTCGGCCTCGACTTGCCGGCGGGCGACCGGCCCGGCATCCCCGCGCCGTCCGCGATCACGTCAAGCCGGTCATCGCCGGCGAACTGGACCGTCAGCCGGTCGCCCGTGGCGACCGAACTCGAACCGCGCACCGGCGCACCGGTCTCGTCGCGCACCAGCGCATAGCCGCGCTCGAGAACGCCTTCGTAGGACAGCGTCTTCAGCAGCCGCGCCTTCTCGGCCGCTCCGCCACGGGCTTCGGCCACCGTCTGAAGCGCGGCGCGATCGAGGCGCGCCGTCGCCTGGGCGAGCCGGCGCGCGCCGTCGGCGTGAAGCCGTTCGCTGGCGCGCGGGGTCAGGCGGCCTGCATGGTAGGCCAGATCGCGCCGGTGCAGTGCGAGGCCGCGCGAAAGGCCAAGCGGCAGGTCGCGGGCGAGCCGGTCGAGACGCAGCCTGTCGCGCGCGGCCATGTCGGCAAGCCGGGCCGGCGCAAGCATTGCCGAAAGACGTGCAAGGCGGTTGCGCCGGTCGACCATGACCGCCTCGACACAGGCGCGCAGCCGCCCGTCGAGCGCATCGAGCCGCTGGCGCGGCAGGGCCAGGATCTGATCGGGCTGCGGCAGGCCGCGCGCCAGCGCGCGCAGCCGCGTGCGCCGGTCTTCCGCATAGCGGCTGACCGAGCCGGACAGCCGGGCGCCAAGCTGGGCGAGGTGGGCCTGCAGTTCGGCGCGCACGGGCACCGCGATCTCGGCGGCGCCGGTCGGCGTCGGCGCACGGCGGTCGGCGGCGTGATCGATCAGCGTGGTGTCGGTCTCGTGGCCGACCGCCGAGATCAGCGGGATCTGCGACCGTGCCACCGCCCGCACGACGGCCTCCTCGTTGAAGCCCCAGAGGTCCTCGAGACTGCCGCCGCCGCGCGCGACGATCAGCACGTCCGGGCGCGGCACCGGGCCGCCGGCATCGAGCGCATTGAACCCGTCGATCGCCGCCGCCACCTCGGCGGCCGAGGTCTCACCCTGCACCCGCACCGGCCAGACCAGCACGTGGGCCGGAAAACGGTCGGCGATGCGGTGGACGATGTCGCGGATCACCGCGCCGGTCGGCGAGGTGACGACGCCGATGACGCGCGGCATGAAGGGCAGCGGCCGCTTGCGATCCGCGTCGAACAGCCCCTCGGCGGCAAGCTTCCTGCGTCGCTCCTCGAGCAGGGCCATCAGCGCGCCGGCGCCGGCCGGCTCGATGTGGTCGATGACGATCTGGTACTTCGACGAGCCCGGATAAGTAGTCAGCCGGCCCGTCGCGATGATCTCCAGGCCTTCTTCGGGCCTGAAGGCGAGCTTGGAAAAGGTGCCGCGCCAGATCACCGCCTCGAGCGTCGCGCGGTCGTCCTTGAGGCGGAAATAGGCGTGACCGGAGGCATGCGGCCCCCGGTAGCCGGAGACCTCGCCGCGCACGCGGACCCGGCCAAACGCGTCCTCGACGGTGCGCTTGACCGCCTGGCTGATCTCGGAAACCGAAAACTCGGCCACGTTGGTGGTGGCGGAATCGGCAAGGGGCAATTGCGAAGCCATGCCCGTTTGTTTCAGCGGGCGGGGAGGCGGTCAAGTCGCGCCTTGTCAAAGCCGATCGCCCGGCGTACCGGTCCGGCACGAGGAAACCCCATGTCCGCCCCCTCTTCGCCACGGCCAGCCGCTTCGTCCGGACAGGACGCGTTCGCCCCGCTCGATTACGGGCTCTACGCGCTGACGGTGATGGCGTGGTCGTTTTCCTGGTACGCGCTGTCGCTGCAGCCGGGTGTGGTCGCCAACGAGGTCTCGCTGGTCTACCGGTTCGTGATCGCCGGGGCGATCATGGTCGCATGGGCGATGCTTTCGGGTCGCCGCATGGCGTTTCCGCTCGCCGAACATGCGCGTTTTGCGGCGATGGGCTTGTGCATCTTCTCGACCAACTTCCTGCTGTTCTACTACGGATCGGCCTATCTGGTCAGCGGGCTGCTGTCGGTGGTCTTCTCGCTGGCCTCGCTGACCAACGTGTTCCTCGCCGCTCTCGTCTGGCGCGACCTGCCCTCGCGGCGCACGGTGCTGGCCGGGGCGATCGGCTTTGCCGGGATCGGGCTGATGTTCTGGCCGAAGATCACCGAGGGCGGCTTCGACACCCAGGTCGCCACCGGGCTTGGCCTTTGCATCGCCGGCACGCTGTGCTTTTCGGCCGGCTCGCTGATTTCCGCGCAATTGTCGAAAAGGCGCGCGGAGATCCCGCTGGTCTCGGCCAACGCGTGGGGCATGGTCTACGGCGCGAGCTGGTGCGCGATCCTGGCGCTGGTGATGGGCAAGCCGTTCGGCTGGGACCCGCGGCCGGACTATCTTTGGTCGCTGCTGTTTCTGGCGGTGGTCTCGACCGTGATCGCCTTTGCCGCCTACCTGACGCTGGTCGGCCGGATCGGTTCGGGCCGCGCCGGTTACGCGACGGTCGTGTTTCCGATCTTCGCGCTGCTCGTTTCGACCGCGCTCGAGGGTTACCAGTGGACGCTGACGGCGTTCGCCGGGCTGGTGCTGGTGATCGCCGGCAACGTGCTGGTGATGCGCGGCCGGTAAGGGGCGCTACCGGCGCTTGATCATGCCGCGCAGATAGCTGTCGAAGATGCCCTCGATCTCGCGCTGATAGGTTTCCTGCGTCTGCCGGCCGGTCTCGAACATCTGGCCGAACAGTTCCTCGTAGGCATTGCCGCGCGGCGCCGGCTCGGGCTCGGTCTGTCCGCCGCCCATCATCTCGGTGAAGAGCCTGCCCCAGGGGTTGTCGGCCATCGCCTCGGGGGCGGGCCTTCCAGCCGCCGCCTCGCCGCCGAACATCTGCGCGACCATGTCGGCGAGCGGATTGCCGCCGGCGCCCTGCGAGGGCTGTCCCTGCGCGGCCATGAACTGCTCCATCATCGCCGCCATGGGACTTGCCGCCTGCCGGCTTGGCGCAACCTGACCGGTCGACTGCTTGAACAGGCCGCCCATCAGCGTCGCCGCGACGACCGGCAGCATCTGCTTGAGGATGTCCTGGCCGACGCCGGTCGCCTGTTCGGCCTGCGCCGCCACGGCGCGACTGACCTCCTTGGAGCCGAACAGGTGGCCCAGAATGCCGTTGCCTTCCTCGACGCCCTGCGGCGCGAAGGCGTTGTGCACGTCCTCGAAATATTTGGCGTGCTGGCCGGTCGACAGGGCCTGCATGAAGCCGGCGACGCCCATCGGATCGGACGCGTTGCGCTTGAGGCCCGCCGAGAAGGCCGGCATCAGCGCTTCGATCGCCTGTTCGGTCTGCCGTTCGGAGATGCCGAACTGCCGGGCCATCGTCTTGAGCGCCTCGCCATCCTGTGCCCTGGTCAGGGTTTCGAAAAGGGTCATCATGGCCGCCTCCCTCGCACTGGCGGGCGGACAGTAGCATGGGTGGCCGGGCCCGCAATCGGGCTTTCGCCGCAGCTTCACCATGATCGTCGTGCGGGCTTTCACGGGCCACGCGGCGGGTCTATAGGAGATCAAACAGGCACAAGGTGATTGATGTCGGAAGACATGAAGGCCCGTTCGGGCCAACAGGACCGGACCGGCGGTGCGCCGGTCGGAACCAGGCGCAGGAAGAAGCCGGCCAAGCGCGCCGTACCCGATTTCGTCCACAATCTGCGCGGCGTCGGCGACTGGTCGGAGGCCGGCCCGTGGCTGGCGGCGCGCTCGATAGAGGATATCGAGTGCATCACGCCCGATCTGGCCGGGGTGCCGCGCGGCAAGATGATGCCGTCCAACAAGTTCACCTCCAACACCGCGCTGGCGCTGCCCTCGGCGCTGTTCCGGCAGACGATCTCGGGCGAATATCCCGACGAGACGGGCGAGTTCCGCTACGATCCGCGCGACGGCGACCTGAAGCTCGAGCCGGACCTTGCGACGCTGTCGGTGGTGCCCTGGGAAACCGATCCGACCGCCCAGGTGGTCTGCGACCTGGTCGACCAGCGCACCGGCGAGCCCTCCTGGATCACGCCGCGCCAGGTGCTCAAGCGGGTCATCGACGCCTATGCCGACAAGGGCTGGCGCCCGGTCGTCGCGCCGGAGATCGAATTCTACCTGGTCGCCAAGAACACCGATCCGGACTATCCGCTGCAGCCGCCCGTCGGCCGTTCGGGGCGGCCGATCTCGGGCGGGCAGAGCTATTCGATCGCCGGCATCAACGAGTTCGACGAGCTGATCGACGATATCTACCATTTCTGCGAGGCGCAGGGTCTGGAGATCGACACGCTGATCCACGAGGAAGGCCCCAGCCAGCTCGAGATCAATCTGCGCCATGGCGACCCGCTGGCGCTCGCCGACCAGGTGTTCCTGTTCAAGCGCACGATCCGCGAGGCCGCGCTGAAGGCGGACATGTACGCCACCTTCATGGCCAAGCCGATCCAGGGCGCCCCGGGCAACGCGATGCATATCCACCAGTCGGTCGTCGACGCGAAGACGGGTACCAACATCTTCGCCGAAGAGGATGGCTCGGAAAGCCCGCTGTTCCGCGCCTTCATCGGCGGCATGCAGCATTACATGCCCAAGGCGCTGGTGATGATCGCCCCTTACGTGAACTCCTATCGCCGGCTGACCCAAGCGATCGCCGCGCCGGTCAACACGGCATGGGGCTATGACAACCGGACGACGGCGTTCCGCGTGCCCGCCTCCGACCCGCAGGCGCGGCGCGTCGAGAACCGGCTGCCATCGTCCGACGCCAACCCCTATCTGGCGCTCGCCGCCTCGCTTGCCTGCGGCTATCTGGGGATGGTCTACGGCCTGGTGCCGACCGACCCGACCGCCGAGACGGCAAACGAGGGCGATATCGACCTGCCGCGCGGGCTTCTGGAAGCGGTGTCGCTGTTCGAGGAGGAGCATGCGTTCGACGGCATTCTGGGCCGAGAGTTCATGGCCAATTATGCCGGCGTCAAGCGCGGCGAGTTCGAGACCTTCATGCAGGTGATCAGCCCCTGGGAGCGCGAATATCTGCTGCTCAATGTGTAGGCTATGACTTACCAAAGCCCCATTTCACCGGGCGTGTCCTGGTACGAGGCCTCGGTCGGCGATCGGCCGGCCTACCCGCCGCTCGATGGCGACGTCAACGTCGATCTCGCCATCGTCGGTGGGGGCTTCACCGGGCTTTCGGCGGCCGCGGAGGCGGCCAAGCTCGGCGCGTCGGTCGTGCTCGTCGATGCGGCGCGGTTCGGCGACGGCGCCTCGGGCCGCAATGGCGGCCAGTTGAACACCGGCCAGCGCTCGACCGCCGACGAGCACGAGGAGGCGCTGGGGCATGCGCGCGCAAGGGCGCTGTTCGATCTGGCCGAAGAGGCCAAGCAGCATCTTCTGGGCTTTGCCGACGAAAACCGGATCGACATCGACTACACGCAGGGGCACATCTCGGTCGCGCACAAGGCGCGCTATGTCGAAGAGTTCCGCGCCTACCCCGACATGATGGCCGAACGGTTCAGCTACCCGCATCTGCGCTTCGTCGACCGGGCCGAAACCGCACGCATCGTCGGTTCGGAACGCTATTTCGGCGGCGTCTACGACAGCGGCACGGGCCATATCCATCCGCTCAAGCTGGTGGTCGGGACGGCGAAGGTGGCCGCAGCGCGCGGCGCACGCCTGCACGAGAACACGAAGGTAACGGGTCTGGGCCGTGCGAACGGCAGGATCACGGTCGAAGCCGCGTCGGGCACGATCTCCGCCGACCGGGTGCTGCTGGCGGTCAACGCGCACGGCGATGCGCGACTCGAGCCGGTCATGGCGTCGCACGTCATGCCGATCCGGTCGTTCATCGGGGCGACGGTGCCGCTCGATGGCGATCTCGACGAGACGATCCTGCCGGGCCGGCAAAGCGTCGACGACAGCCGGTTCGTGGTCCGCTACTTCCGGCGCCTGAAGGACGGGCGCCTGCTGTTCGGCGGCCGTGAGGCCTATGGCGGCGAGACCCCGGCCGACATCGAAGCCGGGGTGCGGCGGCAGATGACCGAAATCTATCCGGCCCTCAGGGACATCGAGATCACCTATGCATGGGGCGGTTCGGTCGGCATAACGCTGCCGCGCGAGCCGTTCGTGCGCGAGGTCATGCCCGGCGTTACCGCGATGGGCGGCTATTCCGGCCACGGCGTGATGCTGTCGAATTTCACCGGCAAGATGTGGGCCGAGGCGGTCGCGGGCAATCGCGATCGCCTCGGCCTGTTCAAGGAACTGGCCGTGCCGCCGTTCCCCGGCGGCCGACGTTTTCGTAAGCCTTTGCTTACGTTGGCGCTGTCCTGGTATGCGATGCTCGACCGGCTCTGACGAGGTCACGGCCGGCCGGCCATCACGCGCCCGTCGTCAGTTGTAGACGCGGCGTTCCATCGGTTCGAGCGCCTCGATCTGCTCGGGATCGTAGGGCAGATCGTAATAGGGGCTGCCCGGCTCCCAGCCATAGCCGCGCGCGGCGTAGTTGGGATAGGCGTAATAGCCGCCCATGCCCGGATAGCCGGCATTGACGATGGTGGCGGCGACCTGGTCGTTCTCAATCATCAGATCGGTCACGTAACCGTAAGTCACAGGACCGTCGGCGCCGACGAGGCGGGCGTAGTCGCCGATCAGCTCGCTCGTGCGCCAGGCCCGATCGCCGAAGTCGACATCGTCGACCCCGCCGGTCGCGCCGGAGCCGAGAGCGATCGGATCGCCATCCGTGAACAGTCCGAAATCGTCGAAATTGTCCTCGCTGACCGGAATCGTCACCTCGATATCGGTGTCGAAGAAGCCGTCATCGTCGTCGATCCGGATCTCGACCTGGTCCCACGGAACGTTGACGTGGGTGTCGCCGATGTCCCAGAAGCCGCCGACTTCGGCGACCAGCGAGATCAGATTGCCCTCGCGGCCGACGATGATGTCCTCGACCGCCCCGATTTCCTCGCCGCTCGGGCCGTAGACGTCGCTGCCGCGCAGCGCCCGCACGCTCCAGCCGCTCAACTCGTCGCGCACGGTCTGGCTCCAGGCGCCAAGCGGCACGACGCGGCCGGGATCGATCCGGTTGATCGTGGATCCCTCGGACATCGTTTCACCGGTGCCACTGTCGTCGGTTGTCTGCGCGGCGGCGGGCACGGCCGCGGTGCTCGCCATCAGGGCGATTGCAATCAGATTGCGTGGCATAACACTCCTCCATCGTTGCGGGCCGTCGCCCGGCCCTTCATCTTGATGGTTCAATGCATGCGGTGCGGCAGCGTTCCGCCGGATTCAGTAGGCGTATTCGAGGAATGCCGGCTCGACCGAGCCGCCCCAGACGCTGTGATACTTCGTCACCATCTGCTCGGCGGCGGTGGTGCCGCGCGCGGCGATCTCCTCGAGCGGGGCAAGGAAATGGGTCTCGTCGAACCCCTCGGCGTTGAGGCGGGCGCGCGCCTTCAGCCCCTCGCGGGCGATGCCGAGCACCTGATAGGCGATGTCGCGCACGGAGTGGTTGCCGATGGACGCGCCAAGGCCCTCGACCGGCACGGCATCGCGCAGGGCGACCACGTCCGGATAGCTCCATGAGCGGGTCAGCGCGTCGGCGGCCTCGAGCGCCGTCTCGTCGTAGAGAAGGCCGACCCAGAGCGCCGGCAGCGCGCAGATGCGTCGCCACGGCCCGCCATCGGCGCCACGCATCTCGATGAAGCGCTTCAGCCGCACTTCGGGAAAGACGGTCGACAGATGGTTGGTCCAATCGCCCCATGTCGGTCGCGGGTTGGGAATTTCCCCGTCCAGCGCGCCGTCCATGAACTGGCGGAAGGTGACGCGGGTGCAGTCGATATAGCGGCCCTCGCGGAGCACGAAATACATCGGCACGTCGAGCACCCACTGGACGTAGTCCATGAAGCCGAAATCGTCTGCGAAGACGAAGGGCAGCACGCCGCACCGGTCATTGTCGGTGTCGCGCCAAATGTCGGCACGCCATGACTGCAATCCGTTCGGCCGGCCCTCGGTAAAGGGCGAATTGGCAAACAGCGCCGTCGCGACCGGCTGCAGCCGATAGGCGACCTGCATCTTCTTTCGCATGTCCGCCTCGCTCGAAAAATCCAGATTGACCTGGATGGTCGAGGTGCGGTGCATCATGTCGAGGCCCTGCGTGCCCTTCTTGGGCATGTAGGCGCGCATGATGTCGTAGCGCGACTTGGGCATCTTCGGCGTGTCGGCGAGCGACCATTTGGGGCTCGCGCCGAGGCCGAGAAACTTGATGCCGAGCGGATCGGCGATCAGGCGGAGCTGGGCCAGATGGGCGTTCGATTCGCGACAGGTCTGGTGGATCGTCTCGAGCGGGGCGCCGGACAGTTCGAACTGGCCGCCCGGCTCCAGCGAAATCGCGCCGCCCAGACCGGTCGGTTCGTAAAGACCGATGATCCGCCCGTCGTCGAGGATCGGCTGCCAGCCGAGCTTGTCCTGCATGCCTTCGAGCAGGCGCGCGATGCCGCGCTCGCCCTCATAGGGGACGGGCGCGTTGCTGCTCGCGTAGAACGGGAACTTCTCGTGCTCGGTGCCGATCCGCCAGTCCTGGACGGGCTTGCAGCCGGCTTCGAGATAGGCCGCCAGTTCGGCGATGTCCTCGACCGGCCTGTCGTCTGTGGTGTCGCGCGCCATGGGTCCCGTGATCGCCAATCGTTTCGTCGCGTGCATGGCCGATCGGACCGGGCGCGGCAAGTGCAATTTCTTGTCCGGTCGTCAAGCGGAACTGAACCGGGCGCCGCCCGGCAGTTGAACAATCATGCGGGCCCGGTAATATGCGCCGGTACGAAAAGAGCCGGGGGATATCATGGGACCGACGATCCGAGCCGCGTGCGTGGCCCTGTTTCTCCTGCCCGCCCCGGCATTGGCGCAGACGCTGGTCGATGCGACCGATCCGGAGCGGATCATCGGCCTGCTGCGCGGGTTCGGCAGCGCGATCCTCGAAAGCGACAGCGTCGGCGACCCGATGATCGTCGGTCGGATCGACGGCACGAGGTATCTGGTGCTGTTCTATGGCTGCGACGATGGCGGCACGGGGTGTCGCGCGATCCAGTTCCGTGCGGCCTGGGAGACCGATGGAGAATACGCGCTTTCGGACCTGAACGCCTGGAACCGCGACAAGCGGTTCGGCAAGGCCTATCTGGACGATGTCGACGACCCGGTTCTGGAGATGGACGTCAACCTCTACGACAGCGTGACCACGCGCAATCTGGAAGACACGATCGACTGGTGGCAGATCGTGCTCGCAGACTTCAAGCGCAACGTGCTCAAGCAGTAGCCCTCACCAGTCGCCCGCCACGGCCTGGATCACGGCGAGGGCGGCAACGGCAGCCGTATCGGCGCGCAGGATGCGGGGCCCGAGCGGGATCGCCGTGACGAACGGCAACGCACGCAACCTGGCTCTCTCCTCATCGGAGAACCCGCCCTCCGCGCCGACCAGAAGCCCCAGCGGCCTGCCGGCAAGCGGCGCAAGGCGGTCGAGCGGATTGTCGGTGCCGTGGTCCTCGTCGCAGAAGACGAGCGCCCGATCCGGCGTCCAGGCTTCAAGCAGCGCGTCGAGCGCGACGGGCTCGTTGCAGTCCGGGATCGAAAGAATACCGCACTGTTCGGCCGCCTCGAGCGCATTGGCGCGCACCTTGTCCAAATTGATCCGCGAGACCTGCGTGTGCCGGGTGAAGACCGGCTGCAGAACGCCCGCGCCCATCTCGACGGCCTTCTGCACCATATAGTCGAGCCGGCCCGCCTTGAGCGGGGCGAAGGCGTAGACGAGATCCGGCGCCGCCGGCTGCGGCCGTTCGCGCGTTTCGAGAACGAGGGCGGCATCCCGCCGGCCGGACACGCTCAAGCGTGCGCGCCATTCCCCGTCACGACCGTTGAAGACGAGCAGTTCCGCGCCGTCCTTCATGCGCAGCACGTTGCGCAGATAGTTGGCCTGTTTGGCGTCGGCAGCGATGCGCGCGCCACCGTCAAGGGGCGCATCGACGAACAGACGCTGCAGCTTGTAGTTGGCGCGCATGGCCCCCGCGATGGACCGCCGCCGCGCGCCGGTCAAGCGCGGTCTTCGATGCAGGTCCGGCGCGACGCGAAAAATGCTGCACCGCCCAAATTTTGGGCTGGCAAAAGCGCGGGCGACAGGCTAGCTCCGACGCGCGCGGCGGGCATCGTGTGCATTTGGTCACTTTGCCGCAAAGGTTTCTGGTCCATCCTGTCCGTGCACATGACGATTGGGAGGGAACCGCCGGGCCGGATTCGGCCTTTCGGTTCCAGAATCGAACGATGGGGAGCCGTCATGACCGTGCGCGCCACGCTACTGTCACTTGCAACGCTGCTGGGGATCACCCTTTGGGGCCTCGGCATCTATTCGGGCACGTCGCTGGCCGGCAACGTCGCCACCGACGGCTACGGCGTTTCGGCGGCCGCGCAGGACCGCTGAGCGCCCGCGCCCGGGCAATCATCAGCCATCTTTTCACCGCGCTCCGGACGGGCTAACAGGCCCGCATCGAACGAGGAGTGGCGACATGTTCGGACCGGTGACCGAAATACGCGACCTGCAGCGGCGCGCGAAGTTCCGCGTGCCGAAGATGTTCTATGACTACGCGGATTCGGGGGCATGGACCCAGTCCACATATCGCGACAATTCGGACGCGTTCGGCCGCATCAAGATCAGACAGCGCGTGGCGCGCAACATCGACGAACGCTCGGTGAAGACGCAGATGATCGGCCGCGACGTGACGATGCCCGTGGCGCTGGCTCCGGTCGGCCTGACCGGCATGCAGCATCCGGACGGCGAGATCGCCGCCGCCCGCGCCGCCGAGAAGTTCGGGGTGCCGTTCACCCTGTCGACGATGAGCATCTGCTCGATCGAGGCGGTGGCCGAGGCGACCACCAAGCCGTTCTGGTTCCAGCTCTACGTGATGCGCGACCGCGGCTTTGTCGAGGATCTGATCGAACGGGCCAAGGCCGCCGGATGCGAGGCGCTGGTGCTGACGCTCGATCTTCAGGTTCTGGGCCAGCGCCACAAGGACATCAAGAACGGCCTTTCGGCGCCGCCCAAGCCGACCCTGAAAGCCATGGCCGATCTGGCGTTGAGGCCGCAATGGTGCCTTGGCATGCTGGGCACGAAGAACCGCACCTTCGGCAACATCGTCGGCCATGCGCCCGGCGTGACCAACATGACCTCCCTTTCGGAATGGACGCACAGCCAGTTCGACCCGACGCTCGACTGGGATTCGATCGAATGGATCAAGTCGAAATGGGACGGCAAGCTGATCCTCAAGGGCATCAACGATGTCGAGGACGCCGAGATCGCTGCGAAGATCGGCGCTGACGCGATGGTGGTCTCCAACCATGGCGGGCGGCAGCTCGACGGGGCGGCCGCCTCGATCGACATGCTGGCGCCGATCGTCGATGCGGTGGGGGATGCGATCGAGATCCATTTCGACAGCGGCATCCGCTCGGGCCAGGACGTGTTCAAGGCGATCGCGCTCGGCGCCAAGTCGACCTTCGTCGGGCGCGCCTACATCTACGGTCTGGGCGCGATGGGCGAAGCGGGCGTCGCCAAGGCGCTCGAGATCATCCACAAGGAACTCGACATCACGATGGGGCTGGCCGGCGAGACCGACATCAGGAAGGTCGGCCGGCACAATCTGCTGGAAATGCCGCGCCCCTGGCCGCACAACGTCTAGGGCTTTCCGTCAGACGGCGCTCCTGTGAGCGCGCCGCAGCCGCGAGACGGTCTGCCAGGCCTTGGCCCGTTCGGCGTCGCGCTTGCACTGCTCGACGAATTCGATGTGGGCCTGCGCGGCGCGCCGGGCGGCGGGCCCGTCGCCGGCCATGATCGCCTCGAAGACCGCGCGGTGCTGGCCGAGCAACTGGTCGCGGGCACCCGGATAGCCATAGACCAGCGAGCGCGAGAAGAACGAGCCGTTGGTCAGCAGCCGGTAGCACGAGCGCAGCGTGTGCATGAGGATCACGTTGTGGGCCGCTTCGCTGACGGCCTGATGGAACTCGACATCGAGCGCCGCCTCGTCGGCGATATCCTCCTTGCCGTGCGCGGCCTCCATGCGGGTCATGATCGAGGTCAGGAGCGCCTTGTCGTCGTCCGTCGCCCGGCGCGCGGCCAGTTCGGCGGCGATCGCTTCGACCTCGCGGCGATACTCCAGATAATCGTCGGTCGCCTTGGGGTGGTCGGCGATCAGTTCGAGCATGGTCTTGGAGAACACGTCGCCGATGACGTCGGCGATGAAGGTGCCGCCGCCGTGGCGCGTGCAGAGCAGGCCGCGCTCCTCCAGGTTCTTCAGCGCCTCGCGGACGATCGGACGGGAGATGTTGAACTGATGCGCCAGATCGCGTTCGCCGGGCAGCTTGTCGCCGACCCGCAGAACGCCTTCGAGCACGAGTGCCTCGATCTGCGCGCAAACCTCGTCGGCGGTGCGCGCATGATTGACCCTGTGAAACAGGTCTGCGCTCATGATGGCCGATGCTCCTCCAACGCGAGTGTACCCGCCCCGGCGCTGACTGGTCAATTTGATTGTCCAGTTGATGCGGACCGGCCGCGCGCCGGGCACATTGAATTTGGCGCGGCCCGTCCAATGTGTTTCATTGCGGCGCGCGCTCCGTGCCTTCATCGGCCCCGCCACCCGGGCACGCAAGCCGGATTGGCGATACACGGTACGGTGCGCTCAAGAGGAGAACCATGTGACCACACTCGATCAGGAACGGGCCGGCGGCGCCGAACAGGACCGGCCGAGGACCCGAAATGAGAAACTGTCCGATCGCCCCGAGACCGTGGCGCGGTCGGGACCGTTCGGCTTTCCGGTGCATGAGCAGCGGGCCGCTGCGACCGGCGAGGTCCATGCCCGGCCAGCGCCATCGGTCAAGTCGCCGCGCGCCCTCCTGAAGCTGTGCTTCATCACCGATGGCGGGGCATCGGTCGACCAGGCGGTTCTCGCCGAACTGTCGCGCCAGCACGGCATCGCGCCTCCCACCGAAGCAGCGCGGCACCACCGCATCCGCACCGGGCCGGGCAGCCTGTGGTGGGAACGGCACACCGAGGCCTCGACCTATCTGTGGGAAGGCCCGCTGCCGGGTTCGCCGGACGAGCCGCTCAGCGGCCACCCGTTCGGCGACGCGTTCCCCGCGCCCGGCTCGCTGATCTCGGCGGTCCGCATCGACGTGCGGCCCTACGATGACGATTACGAGAAATGGCTGGAGCCGTTCGACCGGCAGACGCTGTGCATGTCGGCCACCGAAGGCGGCCGCGCGCTGGTCGCCACCGATTTCCGGCAGGACATGAACGGGCTGACCCGCATCCTCGTGCTCGACAAGGGCCTGACCCCGCAGCGCACCGGCGCGCTGGCCCAGCGCCTCTTCGACATCGAGATCTATCGCACGATGGCGATGCTCGGCCTGCCGCTCGCCCAGAGCCTGTCACCGCGCATGCGCAACGCCGAGGACCGGCTGGCCGAACTGACGCACCGGATGCGCAAGATCGAGCCGGGCGGCGCCGAGCATCTGCTCGACGACATCACGGTGCTGGCCGGCGAACTGGAGGCGGACGCCGCCTCGAGCCTTTACCGGTTCGGCGCGAGCCGGGCCTATGACGAGATCGTCAGCGACCGGCTCAAGGCGCTGGAGGAGGAGCCCCTGCCCGGCTTCGACATGTGGCGCTCGTTTCTGGAACGGCGGCTGGCGCCGGCGATGCGCACGTGCCGTGCGGTCGAGGAACGCCAGGCCAACCTGTCGCGCAAGCTGGCGCGCGCGGCGAACCTGCTGCGCACGCGCATCGACGTCGAGGTGGAAAAGCAGAACCGCGATCTTCTGGAATCGATGGACCGGCGCGCGAAGCTGCAGCTTCGCCTGCAGCAGACGGTCGAGGGCCTGTCGGTGGCAGCCGTCTCCTATTACATCGTCGGGCTGTTCGCCTATGCGATCAAGGGGGTCGGCGGCCAGCTTCCGGGGCTAAGCACGGACGTGATGATCGCGCTGTTCGTGCCGGTGACGATCTTCACGATCTGGATGATCGTGCGGCGCATCCGGCACCGCAATGCGGAGCGCGACCGGCTCGAGAACTGACCGGTGGCCGCTATTCGCCGGCGGGGGCCGTCTCGTCGCGGCCCTGGCCGTTGGCACGGTAGCCGCCGCGCACCGGTCCGGCCGCGGTGCGGCCGCCCGAGTCGCCCGCTTCGGCGCCGTCCGCGCCGTCCGGCTGCGGTCTGATCTCGGGCACAGTCGCCGGCACGCCGCGCTCCCAATAGGGCTCGGAGCCGAACAGTTCGGCGAAATAGTCGATGAACAGGCGCACCTTGACCGGCAGGAACTGGCGCGACGGATAGATCGCGTAGATCGCGGTGTTGGTCGAGCCATGATGGTCCGGCAGCACCTGGACGAGCTTGCCCGCCGACAGTTCCTTGCCGATGTCCCAGGTCGAACGAAGGGCGATGCCGAGCCCGGCAAGGACCGCCTCGCGGATCACTTCGGAAGAGTTGGTCGACAGGTTGCCGTGCGGGCGCACGGTGACCGGGCCGTCGGGGCCCTCGAGGCGCCAGGTGTCGGAGGTCTGGTGCGTCAGGCAGTTGTGCTCGGCCAGTTCGGCCAGCGTTTCGGGCGTGCCGTTCTCCTGCAGATAGTCCGGCGTTGCGCACAGCACCCGGCGCACGGGCGCAAGCTTGCGGGCGACAAGGCTCGAATCGGCCAGTTCGGCGATCCGGATCGCCACGTCGAAGCCGTCGCCGACGATGTCGACCAGATCGTCCGACAGCAGCATGTTCACCGACAGGTCGGGATTGGCCTTCATGAACGGGATCAGGTGCGGCGCGATGTGCATCCGCCCGAACGAGGTCGGCGCGCTCACCTTCAGCGTGCCGCGCGCCATCGCTGACCGGCGCGAGACGAAGGCCTCCGCCTCCTCGACACCGGCGAGGATCGCGACCACGCGCTCGTAGAAGCCCTGTCCGGCTTCGGTGAGCGCGATCTGCCGCGTGGTGCGTTGCAGAAGACGGGTGCCGAGCCGGTCTTCGAGCCGGCGAAGGCGCTTGGAGACCACGGCCGGCGACAGGCCCAGTTCGCGGCCGGCGGCCGACATGCTGCCTGCCGCCACCACGCGGGCGAAGATTTCCAGATCGCCGAAGTTGCTCATGCCCACCGCAGTGCCTTTTCGATCCACCCGCGAACAAATAGTGTGCCACCTTCTCCCACCGGCAAGGGGCACGCGCGATCACGCCGGGATGACAAAATGCCGCAGCCGACGGCGGCGCGGCAAGGCCCGGCCGTCATCATCGGATGTGGCGCGGCGGGCCCGGAAGTCCAGCGCCCCCGATGCGGCATGCGCGGTTGCGGTAGGGCCGCACAAGTGGTAAATACTTTTTACCACTTTGCCAGCACCGCGCGAAAGCCGGCTTGACCGGCCCGGCGCCGGGCGCGATGGCGCGACGACCGGAACTTTCGCACGACCGCCGGTCGGGAGGACGCACGATGAACGAGATCGCATTTCTGACGCCCGACCCGGACGTGCTCGCCCGCCGCGAGGCGATCGTCGCGGGGCTCGCGGATCTGGTCCCGTCCGAGGCGCTCGTCACCGATCCGCGCGAGCTGGTGCCTTTCGAGACCGACGCGTTCACCGCCTATCGGCGCGTTCCGCTGGCCGTCGTCCTGCCGGGCACGACCGAGGAGGTCGCCGCCGTGCTGGCCTATTGCGCCGAACAGGGCGTTCCGGTGGTGCCGCGCGGCGCCGGCACCTCGCTTGCCGGCGGCGCGATCCCGCAGGAGGATGCCGTCGTCATCGGCGTCAGCCGGATGAACCGCATCCTCGAGATCGACCATGACAACCGCACCTGCACCGTGCAGGCGGGCGTGACGAACCTTGCCATTTCGGACCGCGTCGCCGCCGACGGCTTCTTCTATGCGCCCGATCCGTCCTCGCAGCTTGCCTGCACGATCGCCGGCAATATCGGCATGAACTCGGGCGGCGCGCATTGCCTGAAATATGGCGTGACCACGAACAATCTGCTCGGCGCGAAGGTCGTGCTGCTCGACGGCACGATCGTCGATCTGGGCGGCAAGGCGCTCGATGCGCCCGGGCTCGACCTGCTCGGCCTGCTGTGCGGCTCGGAGGGCCAGCTCGGCATCATCACCGAGGCGACCGTGCGGCTGCTCGCCAGACCGGAGGGCGCAAGGCCGGTCCTGTTCGGATTCGACTCGTCCGAAGTCGCCGGCGCATGCGTCTCCGAGATCATCGGCGCGGGCATCATTCCGGTCGCCATCGAATTCATGGACAAGCCGGCGATCGAAATCTGCGAGGCGTTCGCCAAGGCCGGCTATCCGCTCGACGTCGAGGCGCTTCTGATCATCGAGGTGGAGGGCTCGGAGGCGGAGATGGACGACATGCTCGCGCGCATCATCGCCATCGCCAGAAGGCACGGCGTCGCCTCTATCAAGGAAAGCCAGTCGGCGACCGAGGCGGCCCAGATCTGGAAGGGGCGCAAGAGCGCCTTCGGCGCGACCGGACGCATCGCCGACTATATCTGCATGGACGGCACGGTGCCGCTCGGCCAGCTCTCGCACGTCCTGCGCGAGACCTACCGGATCGTCGCCGGTTACGGACTGCGCGTCGCCAACGTCTTCCATGCCGGCGACGGCAACATGCACCCGCTGATCCTCTATGACGTCAACGATCCGGCCGAGGCGGAAAAGGCCGAACTGGCGGGCGCGGACATCTTGAAGCTGTGCGTCGATGCCGGCGGCTGCCTGACCGGCGAGCACGGCGTCGGCATCGAAAAGCGTGACCTGATGCTGCACCAGTTCTCCGAGACCGATCTGAACCAGCAGATGGCCGTGCGCGCGGCCTTCGATCCGGGCTGGATCCTCAATCCGTCCAAGGTGTTTCCCTTGTCCTTTTCGCGGCAGGGCACATCGTGACCGTGGCCGATCGCCAAACCCTCGTCCCCGCCGACGAGGCCGAGGCCTGCGCGATGGTCGCCGAGGCGCGGCAGGCGGGCCGGACGCTCGCCATCGCCGGCGCCGACTCGAAGTCCGGGGTCGGCCAGCCCGTGACGGCGGACGCGGCGATCGCGTCGACCGGCCTTTCGGGCATCGTCGAATACAACCCCGAGGAACTGGTTGTCGTCGCCCGGGCCGGCACGCCGCTTGCCGACATCGAAGCGGCGCTCGCCGAAAACGGCCAGGCGCTGATGTTCGAGCCGGCCGACTGGAGCCGCCTTCTGGGCTCGAACGCCGGGCAGACGATCGGCGGCATCGCGGCGACCAACATGTCCGGTCCCCGGCGCATCCTGGCCGGGGCGGCGCGCGACGCGCTGCTGGGCGTGCGTTTCGTGAACGGGCGCGGCGAGGCGATCCGCAACGGCGGACGCGTGATGAAGAACGTCACCGGGCTCGATCTGGTCAAGCTGATGGCGGGCTCGTGGGGCACTCTGGGGCTGATCACCGAGGTCGCCTTCAAGGTGCTGCCGCGCCCCGAAACCGAGGTCACGCTCGCCGTCGACGGGCCCGGGGCGGCGGACGCGGCCAAGCTCATGGCCCGCGCGATGGGCACCAGCGCCGAGGTTTCCGCCGCCGCGCATCTGCCGGGCCCGGTCGCCGGCCGTGTTCTGGGCGATGAACGCGCCGGACGGCCGACGACGCTGTTGCGGCTCGAAGGTTTTGCCGTGTCGATCGCCGAACGGATCGGGCGGCTGACGCCGCAACTGGGGGCGCGTCTCGATATCGACGAGCTCGACGCGGCGGTCTCGCGCCGCGCCTGGGCGGCGATCCGCGACGTTGCGCCGTTTGCCGACGGCACGGAGACACCGGTCTGGCGCATCTCGGCCGCCCCCATGGCCGGCCATGCGGTTGCGGCCGATATCCTCGGGCAAACCGACGGCGAGGCCTTCTTCGACTGGCAGGGCGGGCTGGTCTGGCTGCGTATTTCGGGTGAGGATCCGCAGGCCGACCGCGTCCGGGCGAGCCTTGCCGCCCATGGCGGCGGCCACGCGCTGCTGGTGCGGGCCGGCGAGGAGGCACGGGCGCGGACATCGGTCTTTCAGCCCGAGCCGGCGCCGGTCGCCGCGCTCAGCGAAAAAATCCGTGCTTCAATCGATCCCGATGGCGTGTTCAATTGCGGCCGCCGACCCTTCGCGTCAGTGCGCAGGGCGGCCTGACCGAACCGCAGCAAGGATAGCCTATCATGAGCAACGCACCGCAGACGCCCGAACCTGGCAACCATCAACCGCTTTCGACGGATGGCTGGTTCGACGCCGGCCCGAAGAACGCCCAGCTCATCTACATTCTGTATTTCCTTTCCGTCATCGTCGGCCTGACCTCAATCGTCGGCGTGATCATGGCCTACATGAACCGCGGCAAGGCGGGCGGCTATGTCGAGACGCACTACACCTGGCTGATCCGCACCTTCTGGATCGCCGTCCTGTTCTCGCTGGTCGGCCTCATCCTCGCCTTCATCGGCATCGGCTTCCTGATCATGGTCGCCGTGTTCATCTGGGCGATCATCCGGCTGATCAAGGGTATCCAGCGCCTCGGACGCGGCGAGCCGATCGACGATCCGCAGACCTGGTGGATCTGAACCGCAAGGACGATTTGCCATGCAGACGAGCTTCACGCAGGAGCAACTCGCCGACCCGCACACCGCGCACTCGGAGAAGATCCTGCGCAGTTGCGTCCATTGCGGCTTCTGCACGGCGACCTGTCCGACCTATGTCACGCTCGGCAACGAGCTCGACAGTCCGCGCGGGCGCATCTACCTGATCAAGGACATGCTGGAAAACGACCGGCCGGCGGACGAAAAGACCGTGCTGCACATCGACCGCTGCCTGTCGTGCCTGGCCTGCATGACGACCTGCCCGTCGGGCGTCGACTACATGCATCTGGTCGATCATGCCCGCGCGCATATCGAAAAGACCTACCGGCGCCCGTTCTTCGACCGGCTGACCCGTGGCGTTCTCGCCTTCGTGCTGCCCCATCCCGGCCGGTTCAGGGCGGCGCTGCAGGCGGCGCGGCTGGGCCGACCGTTCGCGCCGCTTCTGAAGGCGTTCGGGCCGCTCAGGCGGTTCGGCGCGATGCTCGATCTGGCGCCGCGACAGATCGCGCGTCCGACGATCTACGCCGTGCCGGCCGCCTATCCGGGCAAGGGCGAAAGGCGCGGCCGTGTGGCGATCCTGACCGGCTGCGCCCAGCCGGTGCTGCGGCCCGAAACCAATGCGGCGACGATCCGGCTCCTGACCCGGCTCGGCGTCGAGGTCGTCGTGCCCGAGGGCGAGGGCTGCTGCGGCGCGCTCGTCCATCACATGGGCCGCGAGGACGACGCGCTCGCGGCCGCGCGCCGCAACGTCGATGCCTGGACAGCCCAGATCGAGCGCGGCGGTCTCGACGCGATCGTCATCACCGCGTCGGGCTGCGGCACGACGATCAAGGACTACGGCCACATGCTGCGGCTCGATCCGGACTATGCGGACAAGGCGGCACACGTCAGCGCGTTGGCGATGGACGTGACCGAATATCTGGCGACGCTGGACCTGCCCGAACCGGCGATCGAACCGAACCTGACGGTCGCCTATCATTCGGCCTGCTCGATGCAGCATGGCCAGAAGATCACCCGCGCGCCCAAGGACCTGCTCTCGAAGGCCGGCTTTGCGGTCAAGGACCCGCCGGAGGGGCATCTGTGCTGCGGCTCGGCCGGCACCTACAACATCATGCAGCCCGAGATCGCCGCAGAACTGAAGGCGCGCAAGGTGCGCAACATCGAGGCGACCCGGCCCGACCTGATCGCCACGGGCAATATCGGCTGCATCACGCAGATCGGCTCGGGCACCGACATCCCGATCGTGCACACGGTCGAACTGCTCGAATGGGCCTATGGCGGCGACCGGCCCGACGGCGTGCCCGAGGCGAAGCCTTCCACGCGCACATCGCTGGACGCCCTCGTCGAGGCGGCCGGGTAGCGCAATCCCGGCGAAAGCGGGAACCGGTTTCTCGTCCGGACGTGCGAAAGAACAAGGCCTTGGGGCGCCTGAGCGATCGGGCGAAGAGTGAAAGCGCTCAAGAACCGGCCAACGCGCAAAAGGGCGGCACGAGGCCGCCCGTTGCTTCTCCAGAAACGCTGTGGATCAGAAGCCGTAGCGCATGCCCAGCGTGACCTGGTGCTGGCGGATCGGCACCGAAGATACCGTTCCGTCGACGGCGGTCAGTTCGACGTTGCTGACGCCGAAATAGCGGTAGGCCGCCTCGATCGTGACCTGATCGTCGATGGCGTAGCCGACGCCGCCGCCGACATGCCAGGCGATGCCGGTATCCTTGTCGTTCATCGCGGTGACGGGGCCCGGACCGAGCGGGCCTACCGGCGCGCCCAGCGTCACGCCGTGGTTCTTGAAGTTGACCTGGGCCATGCCGACGCCGCCGGCGAGAAAGGGCCGAAAGCCCATGCCGGCCTCGATGTCGACGGCCGCGTTGATCGTGCCGTAGAGGATCTCGGTTGTGCCGAAGGCGAGCGGATCGCTGATCGTCGCGGGCAGCGCCGTCAGCGTGTGGCTTTCGATCTCCTGCGAAAGCAGGCCCGCCTCCAGTTCGGCGCGCACCGCGCCAACGCCGATGCCATAGCCGTAACCGACCGCGAACGCGCCGCCATAGCCGATCGTCTTGTAGTCGTTGACGATGTTGGTCGGCACGACCGTAAGGTCGAAATCGGTGTTGGCGGGAAATGCGCCGGCGATGCGCGCGGCGACGTAGGCGCCGCTGCTGGCGGGCATCGGAGCCTCGATAATGTCGATATCGGCCGCATGGGCGGCCGAGGCCACAAGCGCGCCAGCGCCGAGCGTGAGCAGAAACCGTTTCATTGACTTGAACCCTGACCGAGACAGGCGGCGCGACCATACGCGCGGCCTTCCTTCACGGCCCTTATGGTTAACCGTCGCGGTTAATGTGCGGTTAAACGGGCGCATGTTGCGCGCCCGCCGCGCCCCGAGGCGCGAGCGCACGGCTCATGGCGCCAACCGGCGCAGGTCTCAGAAGTGGACGGAGACGCCGCCAACGACCGCGTTGGTGATGATGTTGGTCTTCAGCTTGGCGCCCTCGCTGAGGGTCAGATCGTTCATGGCGTAGTTGAACTGATACTCGCCGAACACCGACAGCCAGTCGGTGAAATAGTAGTTGGCGCCGATCTGCGCCTGGAAGGCGGCGCCGCCGACCTGGTAGTTGAAGGTGGTCCCTTCGGGACGGGTCACCTCGACATGCGGGATCGACAGGCCGACGCCGGCGCCCAGATAGGGCTCGAACCCGTTCCAGCGCTGGAAGCGGCGCATCGCGTTGACGGTCAGGATGTTGATGCCGTCGGAGAACTCGAACCGCGACCAGTCCGGAATGTCGTTGGCGAACGTCTCGGGGTCCGCATAGACCTTGGCGTGGGTGAAATCGATGGACACGCCCCATTGCGGCGCCCAGCGGTCGAACCAGTAGGTGCCGCGAAGGCCCCAGTAGGGCGGCGTCTGGAACGACCTGCCCTGCCAGCCGGCGGTGAAGCTTTCGGCGCCGATGCCGGTGATCTCGACCAGGCTGTGCGGCGCGGTCTGCCAGCCGCCATAGGCCGAGAACTGGAACTCGGCGGCAGCCAGAGAGCTCGACGACAGAAGAAGGGCAACGGTGAGAAGCGGGCGGCGCAGCTTGGAATACCTCGTCTTTTGCCCGCTCTTAGCCCAGTCGGGCGGCCCGGCCAAGCCCCAAAACGGCCGCTGGAGCCCGCCCCGCCCTGCCGCGCGCGTCGCGCGGCGATGTCAGCGCACGATGACCCTGGTGCCGACGCCGACGCGCGTATAGAGATCCTCGACGTCCTGGTTGCGCATGCGGATGCAGCCCGACGAGACGGCCTGGCCGATCGTCCATGGCTGGTTGGTTCCATGGATGCGATAGAGCGTCGAACCCAGATAGAGCGCGCGGGCGCCGAGCGGGTTCTGCGGCCCGCCGGGCATGTAGGTCGGCAGGTGCCGGCCCTTCTTCGCCTCGCGGCGGATCATCTCGGCGGGCGGCCGCCAGCTCGGCCATTCCGCCTTGCGGGTGATCGTCTCGGTGCCGCGCCACTCGAACCCTTCCTTGCCGACGCCGACGCCGTAGCGCTTGGCCGTGCCGTCGCCGTTGACCAGATAGAGGAACCGGTCGCGCGTATCGATGACGATGGTGCCGGCCTTCTCGCCGCCATGGTAGGCGACGGTCTGCGGCAGATAGACCGGGTCGATGTCGCGCACGCGCGGCTTGGCCGGCTGGGCGAGCGCGGCCTGCTGCTGGACCGCGCGCGGCTGATAGACATGCCGCTGTCCGGCGGGCCGGCGCACGACGACGCGCGGTGCGCCCGACCGGACGCCCTGGGCGCCCGGGCCCTGCAGCTGCATCACCCAGGGCCGGCTGAGATCGGGGCTGAGCACCACCGGCGGCGGCGTGGCGTAGCGGTCGTTGGCGTGGGCGGCCGTGCCGAAGGCGAACGTCAGGGCAGCGGCTGCGGCCGCGGCGCGAAGTGTCATGGTCATCATCGGTCCTGCTCGAAACGTGTTGCCGATCCGCTCCGGACAGATCTGTCAGGAGCGCTGGTTGCGGACCATGACTCCGGCCGCCAAGCAAAATATGAATCGCCATTGATAAACCCGTCGCCGGCGCGGAAAGCCTTTGGCAAGGTTAGCGGGCGGTTGGCGCACGCGGTGAACGGGCGATGAAGGAACGCGGTTAATGGACGATGAGACGCTGCCCGAGGGGCTGATGCGCGGCGAGGACGGCAGGTTGCGCTGCTGGTGGCATGGCGGCAAGCCGGACTATCTGGCCTACCATGACGACGAATGGGGACGGCCCGTGGGCGACGACCGGCGCCTGTTCGAAAAGCTTTGCCTCGAGGGCTTCCAGTCGGGCCTGTCCTGGCTGACGATCCTCAGGAAGCGCGACAACTTCCGCGCCGCCTTCGCCGATTTCGACATCGATACCGTCGCCCGTTTCGGCGAGGACGACGTGACGCGCCTTCTGGGCGACGCCGGCATCGTGCGCCACAGGGGCAAGATCGAAAGCACGATCAACAATGCGCGCCGCGCGATCGAGCTGCGCGAGGAAGCCGGTTCGCTCGCCGCCTGGTTCTGGGCGCGCGAGCCGGGCCTGGACGAGCGTCCGACGGTCGCCGACTATCCGGCGCTGACGGCCATGACGAAGACGCCGACCTCGACCGCCATCTCGAAGGATCTCAAGAAGCGCGGCTGGTCGTTCGTCGGGCCGACGACGGTCTACGCCTTCATGCAGGCGATGGGGCTGGTCAACGACCATGTCGAGGGCTGCTGGTGCCGGCCGGAGGTGGAGGCGGCCCGCGCCGCCTTCGTGCGGCCATGACAGGCCGGGCGCGCACGCTGATCGCCCAAGCCGCCGAGACGGTGCCGGACCTCGGGCCGATCGCCGAAAGCATCAAGTGGGGCGAGCCCAGCTTCGCGCCGCGCAAGCCGCGCACCGGCAGTTCGGTGCGCATCCAGGCGCGCGACAATGGCGATGAGGCGCTGATGTTCATCTGCCATACGGGCCTGGTCGACACGTTCCGCGACCTCTATGGCGATCGCCTTCATCTGGAAGGAAACCGGGCGATCGTGCTGCCGCACGGCGAGCGGGTCGACGAGGCGGCGGTGCGGCACTGCATCGCGCTGGCGCTGACCTACCACCGGCGCAAGCGGCACCGCGATCGTTAACCATGCCGGTCGACCTTTCGGACGATCGGATGGCGGTTTCTTTGAACCATCGGGCGATTCATGCTTTATTAACCGTGGAAGGGACCGCCACGACAGGAACGGGAGAGTTCCGATGACCCCCAGCATACCGAGCCCCGGAAGAATGAAGCACGCCACCAAGGGCATAAGGCGCGTCGCGCTTGCCGCCGGACTGGCGATCGCCGCCGGCCTTGCCATGTCGCCCGCAGCCAGCGCCATGCCGGCCGCCAAACTGCCCGCCGTCGCGCCGTCGACCGCCGGCGATGTCATCAAGGTGGGCGGACGCGGCCACGTCAGCGTCGGCATCCGCTGGCATGGCGGCCATGTCTATTACAATGGCTATCGCGGCTACCGCTACAAGCGGCACGGCTATCGCCACTATCGCGGCCACTGGTTCCCGCATCGCGCCTTCGTGATCGTGGTGCCGCGCCAGCGCTACATCCCGGTGCGGCCGTACCAGCCGCCACGGCGCGTGGCGCCGCGCATCATCCGGCTGAGCCACGCCCATGTGCGCTGGTGCGACGCCAAGTACCGGTCGTACCGCGTCAGCGACAACACGTTCCAGCCCTATCACGGCCCGCGCAAGCCCTGCGTGTCGCCCTACTACTGATCGCGGGGCCGCCGGGCCCCGCCCTTGCGGCACCGGTGCCGCTCGTCTAGGGAAAGCGCGCGTTTTCGCGCGCTTTTTTCCGTTCAGGTTTCCCCGAAAAAGCATCCCTGATGTCCGACAAGAAGAAAAAGCCCTCCAAGCTGAAGGCCCGCCTGCCGCGCGGTTTCGCCGACCGTTCCGCCGCCGACATTCGCGCGACCGACGAGATGGTGGCTAAAATCCGCGCCGTGTTCGAGCGCTACGGCTTCGATCCGGTCGAAACGCCGGCCTTCGAATATACCGATGCGCTCGGCAAGTTCCTGCCCGACCAGGACCGGCCGAACGAGGGCGTCTTCTCATTGCAGGACGATGACGAGCAGTGGATGAGCCTGCGCTACGACCTGACCGCGCCGCTCGCCCGGCACGTGGCGCAGAATATCAACGAGATCGCGCTGCCCTATCGGACCTACCGGCAGGGCTGGGTGTTCCGCAACGAAAAGCCGGGGCCGGGCCGGTTCCGCCAGTTCATGCAGTTCGACGCCGACACGGTCGGCGCGCCGGGCGTGCAGGCCGACGCCGAAATGGCGATGATGATGGCCGACACGATGGAGGCGCTGGGGATCGCACGCGGCGATTATGTGATCCGCGTGAACAATAGGAAGGTGCTGGACGGGGTGATGGAGGCGATTGGGCTCGATAGCCACAACGATGCACATCGGCGGCTAACAGTGCTCCGCGCACTGGACAAGCGCGACAAGTTCCTTTGGCGCGAGGTCAAGAAACTACTTGGAAAAGGTCGAAGGGACAAAAGTGGCGATTACACCCCTGGCGCAGGTTTGAGGGAAACCCAAATCCACGACCTAAAACGGTTTCTCGACCACACGCAGAAGGTAGCGAAGTCCTATTTTCCTGACGCTGCGCGTTTCTATCAAACCGACCATAACAAAGCCGAAATGCAGCTGAATCAAATCCGTCAGGGGTTTTCTTTCATCGGTGACAACTCGACTTTGCGCCAAGGAGTGGAAGAACTCATCTGCCTCCATAGGATCTGTTCTGACGCATGCTATGTGAAGGTTCTCTACAAGCGCACCCAAACTGAACGCATCACGATCGACCCCTCCGTCGTGCGCGGCCTCGAATACTACACCGGACCCGTCTACGAGGCCGAGCTAACATTTCCCGTCAAGAACGAAAAAGGCGAAATCGTGCAGTTCGGCTCGGTCGGCGGCGGCGGGCGTTATGACGGCCTAGTGAAACGCTTCACCGGCCAGGACGTGCCGGCGACGGGTTTTTCGATCGGGGTGTCGCGCCTGATGACGGCGCTGAAGAACCTCGGCAAGCTCGGCACCGAGGAGGTCGTCGCGCCGGTGCTGGTGACCGTCATGGATGGCGATACCGAGGCGCTCGGGCGTTATCAGAAGATGACGCAGACCCTGCGCGAAGCCGGCATCCGCGCCGAAATGTATCAGGGCAACTTCAAGAAGTTCGGCAACCAGCTTCGCTATGCCGACCGGCGCGGCTGCCCGATCGCCATCATTCAGGGCTCGGACGAGCGCGCGGCCGGAAAAGTCCAGATCAAGGACATGATCGAGGGCCGCAAGGAAGCCGCCGCGATCGAGAGCAACGAGGCATACCGCGCCGCCCGCCCCGGCCAGTTCGAGATCGACGAAGCCGATCTGGTGGCCGAGGTGCAAAAGCTGCTCGCCGCGCAAAGGGACGGGTGAGGTGGCGCTCGAACTCACCCCCCTCTGTCCCTTCGGGACATCTCCCCCGCAAGGGGGGAGAGGGGTGCTCAGTCGTCCCGCCGCGCAGCCAATCAGCCGTCCTGCACCGAGGCAAGCCTCCACGCGCCATTCTCCCCCCTTGCGGGGGAGATGTCGGCGCAGCCGACAGAGGGGGGTTGCAGGCGCATCCGGTGCATCAGCGTCCATGACGGGACACAAACCCGCACGTAGGCCATGAACGCCCATCGCTCCTTCGCCGCGCGGGCCGATATCGAGACCATCCTCGCCGAACTGGGCGCGGCGCGCATCGACGTGCCGGTGCTGCAGCCGGCCGACCCGTTCCTCGACATGGCCGGCGAGGAACTGCGCCGGCGCATTTTCGTGACGCAAAGCGAGACCGGCGAGGCCCTGTGCCTGCGGCCCGAGTTCACCATTCCCGTCTGCCGCGACCATGTCGCCGCCGGCGGCGGGGCGGCGCGTTACGGCTATGTCGGCACCGTGTTCCGCCAGCGCCGGGCCGGGCCGAGCGAGTTCCTGCAGGCCGGCATCGAGGATATCGGCGCGACCGACACGATCGCCGCCGATGCGCGCTCGGTCGCCGATGCGGCCGCCGTGCTGGACCGGCTCGGCGTTGTGGCCGACGACCGCGCCATCGTGATCGGCGACCAGACCGTGTTCGACGCCGTGCTCGCCGAACTGGGGCTGCCGGCCGGCTGGCGGCTGACGCTGGCGCATGCGTTCGGCAGCGATGCGGCGCTCGCGGCAACGCTCGACCGGCTCGGCAGACCGGCGCCGATGCCGGCGATGCCCGAGGCGATCGCCGCACCGGCGCGCGCCGGCGACCGCGCCGCGCTCGAAGAGGCGATAAGCGCGCAGATGCGCGCGGCCAGCCTGCCCGAGACGGGCGGACGCACCGCCGCCGACATCGCCGGCCGCCTGCTCGCCAAGGTCGAAGCGGCGCGCCTTGCGCCCGACCCCGCCCGGCTCGACGCGCTGCGCGCGTTTCTGGCGATCGCCGTGCCGCTCTCGGAAGCGCCCGACGCGCTCGCGGCGTGGCAGGGCACGGCGGGCCTCGATCTGACGGCGGCGATCGCCGCGTTCGGCGCGCGGATCGAAGCGCTCGAGGGCCACGGGCTCGATCCGGGCGCGATCGTCTACCGGGCGAGCTTCGGCCGCCAGCTCGACTATTACACAGGGCTCGTCTTCGAGATGCGCGGCGCCGACGGGGCCGTGCTGGCCGGCGGCGGGCGCTACGACCGGCTGCTGCCGCTGCTCGGCGCACCGCACCCGACCCCGGGCGTCGGCTTTTCGGTATGGCTCGACCGGGTGGCGGCCGTCGCGGGAGGCGCTTCATGACCCCCGCGACGCTTGCCATGCCATCGAAGGGCCGGCTCAGGGACGATGCGCTCGCCCTTCTCGCCGGGATCGGGATCACGGTGATCCCGCCGGCCGACAGCCGCTCCTACCGCGCCCGTGTCGAGGGCCGCGACGATCTGGAGATCGCGTTCCTTTCGGCGTCCGAGATCGCGCGCGAACTGGGCGCGGGCCGGATCGATGCGGGCATCACCGGCGAGGATCTGGTGCGCGAGGGCTTTGCCGACAGCGAAACGCGGCTCGACCTCGCCGCGCGGCTCGGCTTCGGCCAGGCGGACGTCGTCGTCGCCGTGCCCGAGGCCTGGTTCGATGTCGAGACGATGGCCGATCTGGGCGAGGTCGCCGCCGGGTTCCGCGCCCGGCACGGGCGCCGGTTCCGGATCGCCACCAAATACTGGCGGCTGACCCAGCGCCATTTCAGTCAGGAGCACGGCATCCAGCTCTACCGGATCATCGAGAGCCTGGGCGCGACCGAAGGCGCGCCGGCGGCCGGCCAGGCCGACGCGATCGTCGACATCACCTCGACCGGCTCGACGCTGCGGGCCAACCAGCTCAAGGTCCTCACCGACGGAGTGATCCTTCGGTCCGAGGCGTGCCTGTTCACGGCGCCCAAGAACGTGCCGCCGCAGATCGCCGACATCGCCGAACGGCTGCGCGCGGCGCAAAAAAAGGCCGCGCCACCGTCTTGACGGTCTGGCGCGGCGTGAAAGCCTTTCGGGGCGATCGGGAAGCCCGTCCAAGCGGCCGGCGTGCGGTTGATCGGGGGAACCATCGAACCGGCTGAACCGCTCTACGCAGCGTGCGGCGGACGGATCACCGCGATCGACGGTTTTTCGCGCAGGCCGGCACGATCACCAGTGCGTCGTGCCCGGCGCGCCCTTGACCGGGCCGGCGATCCAGCTCGTCACCCAGCCGCCGTAGAAGTTTCCCGGCTGCGGCTCGACGCGCTCGCCGCCGACGAAACAGGCATCCATCGGCTCGGCATAGACCGCGAAATGGCCCTTGATCGGGGCGAAGGCGGCCGTCGGGGCGAGATAGGACCAGGCCGCGCGCTGCGCCCGCTGGCCGTCGGCGACGATGTCGAAGTAGCTGGCGCGGCCCTTCCACTCGCAAACGGACGTGCCCTTGCCCGGCTGCAAGACGCCTTCGGCGAAGGCGGCCATCGGCAAATAGTAGGTCGGCGCGTGAAACGTCTCGAGCACGCGAAAGGCCTCGTCGGTCTCGGCAATGGTCCGGCCGGCGAAGACGATGCGGATGATGTCGTCGGTCGGCTCGAGCGCCGGCGGGCGTGGATAGTCTTCGACATTTTCGATCACGCGTCTGATCGGTCCGGTCATGGGCTTTCTCCCTCGTCAGGCCGACCTGCCGACCATCGCCTCGGGCCTGACGATGCGGTCGAACTCGTCTCCGGTGACGTAACCGCCGCCGACCGCTTCCTCGCGCAAGGTCGTGCCGTTGGCATGGGCGGCCTTGGCGATCGCCGCCGCCTTGTCGTAGCCGATGTGCGGGGTCAGCGCGGTGACCAGCATCAGCGAACGCTCGACCAGGTCGGCGATCCGTTCGCGGTCGGGCTCGATGCCGGCAAGGCAGCGTTCGGTGAACGAGGCCATCGCGTCGGCGGCGAGCCGGATGGACTGCAACACGTTCAGCGCGATCACCGGCTTGAACACGTTCAGTTCGAAATGACCCTGCGCGGCGGCCATTGTGATGGTGGTGTGGTTGCCCATGATCTGCGTGGCGACCATCGACAGCGCCTCGGCCTGGGTCGGGTTGACCTTGCCGGGCATGATGGACGAGCCCGGCTCGTTGGCCGGCAGGATCAGTTCGCCCAGCCCCGAGCGCGGCCCCGAACCCAGGAAGCGGATGTCGTTGGCGATCTTGAACAGGTCGGCGGCGAGCGCATTCAGCGAGCCGTGGAAATCGGTCAGCGCGGCGTGGCTGGCGAGCGCGGCGAACTTGTTTGGCGCGGTCTTGAACGGCAGGCCCGTCGCCTCGGCGATGCGCGCGGCGAACCCGGTGGCAAAGCCCTCGGGTGCGTTCAGGCCCGTGCCGACCGCGGTGCCGCCCTGCGCGAGCGCGTAGACGTTGACGAGGTCATGGTCGATGCGCGTGCGCGACAGTTCCAGCGCCGCCGCATAGCCGGAAAACTCCTGGCCGAGCGTCAGGGGCGTTGCGTCCTGGGTGTGGGTGCGGCCGATCTTGACGATGTCGGCGAAGTCCCTGGCCTTTTCGTTCAGCGAGGCGATCATCGTATCGAGCGCCGGCAGCAGCCGGTCGTGCGTTTCGAGCGCGGTCGCGATGTGCATCGCGGTGGGGAACGTGTCGTTGGACGACTGGCTGGCGTTGACGTGGTCGTTCGGATGGACCGGCGTCTTGGTCCCCATCTCGCCGCCAAGCATCTCGATCGCACGGTTGGCGATCACCTCGTTGGCGTTCATGTTGGTCTGCGTGCCTGACCCTGTCTGCCAGACGACCAGCGGGAAGTGGTCGTCCAGCCTTCCCTCGGCGACCTCGCGGGCGGCGCGCGCGATGGTGCCGGCCAGCTCCGCGTCGATCACGCCGAGCGCGGCGTTGGTCTCGGCGGCGGCCTTCTTGATCAGCCCGAGCGCGGCGATCAGCGGTGCGGGCATGCGCTCCTCGCCGATCGGGAAGTTGCCGATCGAGCGCTGCGTCTGCGCGCCCCAATAGCGATCGGCGGGCACTTCGAGCGCCCCCATCGTGTCGGTTTCGGTGCGTTTGGATCTGTCGGTCATGACGGCCTCCGCCTCCGGATATGGGAAGGCGGCCGTCGCGCGCCAATCGGTGCAGCACGTTTTTGTGAGAGCGCCGTGTCGGGCTTCTCGCTTGTTTCGATCCCGGGCGGACCTATCTGTGGCGCGCCAGAACAGATCGAGCGGCCGCGAAGCCGGCCGCCGCACGAGGGGACATCATGACCAGATCGCTTGCCGACTTTCCGATCACCCGCCAGTGGGCGCCGCGCGACCCGAGCCTGTTGCAGCTCTACTCCTATCCGACGCCGAACGGGGTGAAAGTCTCGATCGCGCTCGAGGAACTGGGCGTGCCGTACGAGGCGCACACCGTGAAGCTGTCGGAGACGACGACGCCCGCCTTCCTGTCGCTCAATCCCAACAACAAGATCCCCGCGATCATCGATCCCGACGGACCGGGCGGCGAGCCGTTCGGCCTGTGGGAATCGGGCGCGATCCTGATCTACCTCGCCGAAAAGCACGGCGGCCTGCTGCCGGCCGATCCGGCGCGGCGGCTGGAGACGATCCAGTGGCTGATGTTCCAGATGGGCGGCGTCGGTCCGATGTTCGGGCAGTACGGCTTCTTCGGCGTGTTCGGCGGCAAGGAAATCGACGATCCGCGCCCGCGCGAGCGCTATGTCAACGAATCGCGCCGGTTGCTCGGCGTGCTCGAAGGGCGGCTCGCCGACGGGCGAGACTGGATCATGGGCGAGGACTACACGATCGCCGACATCGCGATCTTCCCGTGGGTGCGCGGCGCCAAGGTGTTCTACAAGGCCGAGGATGCCTTCGAGATGGACACGCGGCCCCATGTCATGGCGTGGCTCGAGCGATGCATCGCGCGACCGGCGTCCGAGCGCGGGCTCGTCCAGCCGCCGCGCGACCAGGCTACTTGACCGTCAGGACGGCGCATTCGGCCAGTTGCGAGACCTTGTGCGTCACGCTTCCGACCAGCATGGCGCCGAAATTGCCAAGACCGCGCCGGCCCATGACGATCAGGTCGGCCTCGTTTGTCTTTGCGTATTCGACGATCGTGCGGCCCGGATCACCGGGCCGGACATGGGTCACCGGCTCGGCGATGCCGTTCTCGGCGGCGACGGCCTTTGCCTTGCCGATCGCTTCCTCGCCGGCCTTTTCCAGTTCCTCGGCGCTCGGCGGCAGCGGCACGGCGGAATAGCCGACCATCATGGTCTCGCCTGGCACCTGCGGGGTGTGCACGATGTGCAGGGTCGCCTCGTAGCGGCGGGCGACGTCGCAGGCCATTTCGACGGCCTTCTTGGCATGGTCCGATCCGTCATAGGCGGCGATGATCGTCTTGAACATGGGATTTCCTCCGCTCGTTTTCGGCCAGAGTGGCAAGCGCCGGCAAAGCGCGCATTGACCTCGATCACATGATCGCGGCCGGTCAGGTGAGCCGCACCATGGTGGCGACAGGGTCGGCGCCGAAGTCGCGCAGATAGGCTTCGAGCCGCTGCGGGTCCGGCCGGCCCGGCTCGCCATAGTCGCGGGCATGGATGCCGTTGGAGACGAACAGCAGATCGAACCCGTTGTCCATGGCGCCCTTGACGTCGGTGGTCAGCCCGTCGCCGATCGCCAGAACCCGGGCGCGGTCGACCGGCGCCCCCCGTGCGGCCTCGATGCGGCGCATCGCCTCGGCATAGATCGGTTCGTGCGGCTTGCCGGCGATCAGCGTCCGGCCGCCGAGCAGCGCATAGGCGCGGGCGATCGCGCCGGCGCAGTAGACGAGCCGGTCGCCCCGCTCGACCACGATGTCGGGATTGGCGCAGATCATCGGCAGGTCGCGGGCCCTCAGCCGGCGCAGCGTTTCCGCATAGTCGTCCGGCGTCTCGGTCTCGTCGTCATAGGGGCCGGAGACGACGACAGCCGACGCCTCGGGTTCCGCGACGAGATCGACATCGAGCCCGTCGAACAGCGCGAGATCGCGCCCGGTGCCGATGTGGAAGAGCCGGCGCGGCGCCTCGGAGATGAGGACGCGCGTCACATCCCCCGAGGTGACGACATCGTCATAGGCGTCCTGGGGGACGCCGAGCAGGCCGAGCTGCTGGCGGACCTGGGCGTGCGGGCGCGGCGCGTTGGTGATCAGCACGGCCGTCTTGCCCGCCGCCCGCGCGCGCTGCAGCGCGCCGAAAGCCTCCGGCCAGGCCGTCACGCCATTGTGCAGAACGCCCCAGACGTCGCACAGGAACGCGTCATAGTCCTCGTGGAGCGCGTCCAGCGCCTCGATCGTCCGTAATGACAAGTCAGCCTCACCGCTTGGAAAACGCGCCCGCCGGGCGCTTAACCCGGCTGGCCCGGCCTGTCACGGTGTTTGAACCGATTTCGCGTTGGCGCGGCGCCTTCAGCCCTTGCACTTGTCGTCGAACCGGTCGCCGGGCTCCTCGACGAGGGCGATGTTGGGGACGAAGCGCAAGGGAAAGAACTGCTCGAGATCGAACCGGCCCTCGGAACCGCCGCGGTCCGGGTCCATGTCGAAGATGCCCAGATAGTTGAAGGTCGGCGCCAGGAAGATGAACCCGTCGACGATGACGAAACGCATGCCGTCGATCTGCATCTCGTCAGGAATTCTGATGTAGTTGCCCGGATCGCGGGCCGACCGGCCGGCGCGCACATATTCCCATTCGATGAGGCCGCGCACCGATCCGTTGGGGCGGGTCTCGGCGCGCACCATCGTGATGCGGAAGCGGAAGTCGAGCGCACCGTTGCGGTCGAAGTCCATCCCCGACCCGGTGCGGCGCGCCCAGTTCCCATAGGCGTAGGAATCGTAGACCAGTTCGGCGATCGAATCGAGCTGGTCGCACGTCAGGTCGGACGTGCGCGTCGCGATGATGTCGCCGAGCGAATAGAGGTTGGAGGTCGACCGGTTGTACTGGGTGTAGACCGTTCCGGCGTCCCAGGTCAGGAACGCCATCGTCGCGAATATGGGCAGCACAAACGCCATCTCCACGGCGACGGACGCACGCGCATCGGCGGCGAACCGGCGCATGCGCGCATCGGCACGACGGACAAGGCGGCGCGCGGCGCGGACGAGGAACATCATGATCATGGCTCCGTCATGAAGGTGATGCCGGTGCCCAGCTGCGCGGCGGCGTCGCCGAACATCAGGTCGGTGAACATGACCGTCGGCATCTCGACATGCGCCTCCACGCGCATCAGCGTTTCGCGCGGGCCAAAGGTCAGTTCGTCGGGCTCCGAGGTCGACCAGACCGGGGTCATGTCGTCGTCGTAAAGTTCGATCGAGACGACCAGCGTGTCCTCGCAGGTCGAAAGGTTCAGCCGCCCGCAAATCGCGTCGCGATACCACTGCTCGATGGTGAAGCCGTTCTGAAGCGCCACCGTTGCCGCGTGATTGGTGCGCAGGTCGAAGACGGCCTTTTCCACCGCGCGCTGGGCCGCGGTGGACATGTAGACGTAATAGCAGATCTCGAAGATCGCGATCATCAGCATGAAGAAGGCCGGCGCGAGCAGGCCGAACTCGATGGCGGCCACGCCTTTCCTGTCTGCGACGATGAAATGTCTGATCCGGCTGATCATCGACAATGAGCCCCTGACTTCGCCGCCGATCCTAGCCGTCAACCGTTTCTTTTCCGTTTTCGCCGATCGTTCAAACTCGACCGGCCGGTTAAACGGCCTTTCAACAGTTTGCGGTAAAACCGTCGGAAAATCCCCAAGGAGCGCGTTGCGCGCCCCGGACCGCAGGATTTGCGGAGAAGGACGAGGCGGACATGTTGAGGAAGCTGTTCAGACGATTTGCCAACGACGAACGGGGCGCGGCCTACATCATGGCCGGATTCGCCGTGGTGCCGCTGTTCGGCATGACCGCGCTGGCCGTCGACTACACGAACGCCGTGCGCATCGAGACCGAGATCAACACCGCCGCGCAGTCCGTCGCGCTGCATCTGGCCAAGCGGACCACGCTCAATCCGAACATCCCCCCCGAAGACCTGATCGCCGAGGGCAAGGCGATGATGGCCCGGATGGTCAAGTCGCGCGAGGTTTATTACGACCGCTTTCATGTCGACCCGCTGAGCGGCATGGTGCAGATCGTCGCCCGGTCGGACGTTCCGACCTACGCGATGCACCTGTTCGGTCAGGACGAACTCAGCGTGGTCGGACGCAAGCAGGCCCAGTTCGCCCGCCGCAATGTCGAGGTCGCGATCGCGATCGACAATTCAGGCTCGATGGACTGGTACGCCGGCTCGTCGCGCAAGATGGACGCGGCCAAGGACGCGACCCGTATCCTGATCGAGGCCGCCACCGAAGCGGTCGAGGACTATTCGAACGCCGAGATCAAGTTTTCGATCGTGCCCTGGCACACCCATGTTAGCGTGCCCAACGAGTATCTGGGCGGCAATTCCCAGAACGCGTGGTGGATCGACTGGGACGGAAAGTCGACCGAGCATTTCCGATACCTGCCGCCCTACGACAATAACGGCGACATGTATTTCGACATGGACCGGCGGGCGGGCCACTGGGACGTGGCGCGCGCTGACGAGTTCATCTACTACACGCCCAACACGCTGACCGACGTGCTGCCGCTCGAACCGGACGGCAACGGCGTCGATCTGGTCGCGCTGCGGAACCTGCCGGGCATCAACATCGTCACCCGGCGCGATGTCTACGACGCGTTCAACAACGTGCAGTGGAACGGCTGCTTCCAGCATCGCGCGGGCGACTACCGCTACAGCTTCGATGCGCCGAACGACCAGGACGGCGATTCACTCTTCCTGCCGCATATGGCGCCGGACGAGTATGACAACAGCGCCGGCTATGACAGCTACTGGCGCTACCGGAACGACTATGTCGACGATCTTGGCGGCGACAGCGACTATAACGACTGGGGTGACACGGACCACCTCAACATCCAGTATCGCGACAGCGACTATTCCTACGACGATATCTATCGGGCGCGGACCTTCAACACCGCCAAGTACGCGGTCTCCGGCAACGTCAAGAACAACTGGCATCCGTGGGGCTACAGAACCGGGCCGAACGGCAAGTGCAACGTCGCCAAGGTACAGGGCCTGACCGACAACAACGGCCGCATCCAGAGCGCCATCAACCAGATGGACGCCAATGGCGGCACCGACCTGTCGATCGGCCTGTCCTGGGCTATGAACACGCTGACCCCGTGGGAGCCGATGACCGGCGCGGCCGACTTCGGCGAGGCCGAGAAGATCCTGGTCTTCATGACCGACGGCGACAACTCGGCGACGCTGCCGCAGGAATATGCGATGAGCATGTCGAGCTTCGGCTACTGGAAGGACGACCCGATGCGCGAGGGCTGGGGAGACAATCCGCCCCAGTGGCAGGCAAACGGGGCGCTGGACGAGGCGTCCAAGCGGTTCTGCAGCCAGATCAAGGCGCGCGGCGTGAAGATCTACTTCGTCTATTTCGGTTCGCCGAGCGCCGCGGCCACCGACGTCATGGAGCATTGCGCCACGTCCGACGACACGGCCATCTCGGCCGCCGATGACGAGGAACTCAAGGCCGCCTTCCGCAAGATCGGCGACGACATCGGCAAGCTGCGCCTCACCCACTACACGCCGCCGGACGAATGAGCCGGTAGCCATCGCCGTTGACGGGCGCCAGAGGGCGCCCGTTTTCGTTTCGGCCGCTCTTGACAGCAAAATCGCGCACGCCTATCTGACCGCCGCTAGCACTCGCCACCCGTGAGTGCTAGCGGCGTTTTGCGCACCGGCCTGCGGGCCGGCAACCCAGTTCATGCAATCAAGGGTAACGAACATGGCAGAGATGAACTTTCGTCCGCTGCACGACCGCGTGGTCGTTCGCCGCGTCGAGTCCGAAGAGAAGACGGCCGGCGGCATCATCATTCCCGACACCGCCAAGGAAAAGCCGCAGGAAGGCGAAGTGATCGCCGTGGGTCCGGGCGGCCGCGACGATGACGGCGACCTGATCCCGATGGACGTCAAGGCCGGCGACCGCGTGCTGTTCGGCAAGTGGTCGGGCACCGAGGTCAAGCTCAACGGCGAAGACCTGCTGATCATGAAGGAAAGCGACATCATGGGCGTGCTCGCCTGAGCCGATCCCGTCGTCCCGTCAACCCGAATTGAAAATGGGCGTTCCGCCCGGGAGTAAGCAAACATGTCCGCCAAGGAAGTCAAATTCGGCCGTACGGCCCGCGAGCGTATGCTCGATGGCGTCAACATCCTCGCCGATGCCGTCAAGGTCACGCTGGGCCCGAAAGGCCGCAACGTGGTCCTCGACAAGTCGTTCGGCGCACCGCGCATCACCAAGGACGGCGTGACCGTCGCCAAGGAAATCGAACTGGAAGACAAGTTCGAGAACATGGGCGCGCAGATGGTGCGCGAGGTCGCCTCCAAGACCAACGACATCGCCGGTGACGGCACCACCACCGCGACCGTTCTCGCCCAGTCCATCGTCCAGGAAGGCCACAAGGCGGTCGCCGCCGGCATGAACCCGATGGATCTCAAGCGCGGCATCGATCTGGCCGTCAACCAGGTCGTCGAGACCCTGCTTTCGAGCGCCACCAAGATCAACACCTCCGACGAGGTTGCCCAGGTCGGCACGATCTCGGCCAATGGCGAAAAGGAAATCGGCACGATGATTTCCGAAGCCATGCAGAAGGTCGGCAACGAGGGCGTGATCACGGTCGAGGAAGCCAAGACCGCCGAGACCGAGCTGGAAGTCGTCGAAGGCATGCAGTTCGACCGCGGCTACCTGTCGCCCTATTTCGTCACCAATCCCGAGAAGATGGTGGCCGACCTCGAGGATCCCTACATCCTGATCCACGAGAAGAAGCTCTCCAACCTGCAGGCCATGCTGCCGATCCTGGAATCGGTCGTGCAGTCCTCGCGTCCGCTGCTGATCATCGCCGAGGACGTCGAAGGCGAAGCGCTGGCCACGCTGGTCGTCAACAAGCTGCGCGGCGGCCTGAAGATCGCGGCCGTCAAGGCTCCGGGCTTCGGCGATCGCCGCAAGGCCATGCTCGAGGACATCGCCATCCTGACCGGTGGCCAGGTGATCTCCGAGGATCTCGGCATCAAGCTCGAGAACGTCACGCTCGACATGCTCGGCACGGCCAAGAAGGTCACGATCACCAAGGAAGAGACGACGATCGTCGACGGCGCCGGCCAGAAGGCCGACATCGAGGGCCGCGTCGCGCAGATCAAGCAGCAGATCGAGGAAACCTCCTCGGACTATGACCGCGAGAAGCTGCAGGAGCGCCTTGCCAAGCTCGCTGGCGGCGTCGCCGTGATCCGCGTCGGCGGCTCGACCGAGGTCGAGGTCAAGGAGCGCAAGGACCGTGTCGACGACGCGCTGAACGCAACCCGCGCGGCCGTCGAGGAAGGCATCGTGCCGGGCGGCGGCACCGCGCTGCTGCGCGCTTCCAAGAAGATCACGGTCACCGGCGAGAACGACGACCAGGATGCCGGCATCGCCATCGTGCGCCGCGCCCTGCAGTCGCCGGCCCGCCAGATCGCGACCAATGCAGGCGCCGAAGCCTCGATCATCGCCGGCAAGATCCTCGAAAGCGATGACGAGAAGTTCGGCTACAACGCCCAGACCGGCGAGTTCGGCGACATGGTCGCCATGGGCATCGTCGATCCGGTCAAGGTCGTGCGCACCGCGCTCGAGGACGCAGGTTCGGTTGCAGGCCTGCTGATCACCACCGAAGCGATGATCGCCGATGCGCCCAAGAAAGAGTCGGCCCCGGCCGGCGGCGGCATGCCCGACATGGGCGGCATGGGCATGATGTAAGCCACGCGGCTTCATCGCGACCAATCAAGGCGGGGAGCGATCCCCGCCTTTTTTCATGCCGCCCATTTTCTCGTGGCGGTGGCGCGCAAGCGCGCGACCG
>JGI12316J15309_10008209_pt1 | contig 76413 bp, 67 predicted proteins | sample MarCyaLeptolynsp_FD_15309 | JGI IMG/M metagenome (IMG submission 15309)
AGACTTGAAAAAGTTCTGATAAGCTTGCTCTAAATCATTGAGAGCTTGTTGTAAGGGGACACAAGAAACCTGAGACAACCATTCCCGTTCAGTTGTCCTTTTAGCCTGAGTTATGAACTGTTTCTGAAGTTCAGCATTTTTGGGCTTCTTTCCTCCAGCTTTGTACTGAGTAATGCAGAAGGCTAACGCATCATTCCACACCACACGCACACATCCGAACAATTTAGCCAACGCTAATTGTTGTCTAGGTGTGGGATAAATTCGGTATCGGTAGCGTGCTTTCATGATACTATTGTACACGATAAATCCGTACAATTACTATGAAAAAGCGGGTGGATTTTCGACTTGAGGAATTCGAGCTTAAAATCCTTGAAGAGTACTGTGCAGCAGTCGGTAGAACAAAGTCTGATGTCCTCAGAGAGCTAATTAGGTCGCTCAGGAGGAGGAAAAAGCCGTCCTAGAAGGACGGGGCTTCAGACCCAATTTTTTGGTGATAAGCTAAAACGCATTTTAAATGCGTTTTAGCAAGGCAATAGGCATTGGTGACTTAAAAGGTTGTGCATTTTTCAAGTACCATATATAGTGCTTGGGAAATCAAAAACTCCTATATGAGCAAAACCCAAAGGGTCAGAAAAATCAATATTTCCTCTCCCCCGTTCCCTGTTCCCTGTTCCCTGCCCTCACTAATAACCTATACAACTCTCGCCGGATTTGGTATAAGTTTTCAACCGGAAATGATATGAATTATTCTGTTCCTTTCTGAATTTCCCAGAGTCGTAACTGTAAAATCGGGTCTAGCTTAACTTTTTCTAGCTGTTGTTGAGCGAAAGCATATTCTTTAGGTTGCCACAGGGGAATTAAGGGAACATCCCTAGCTAGTAAGGTTTGAATCTCCTCAAAAATCTTCTTGCGAGCTTCTGCATCTTGCTCAGTCCGCTGCTGTTCAATCAATTCATTCATGCGATCGCTGTAGTAAAATGAACCCTGACTTTGACTAGCTCCCTCTTCACAGCCGTTAGCTTCTGACCCTTTGGTACAACTAACTAAAGGATGAATAAAGTTGTCGGGGTCAGAAAAATCAGGATACCAATCTACTAGAGCACTCTGATAAACTCCTTGACTTAGTTGGTTCCAATAACTGCTAGAATCTACAGTCTGGGGTTGGATTTCTACGAGTCTTTCTAGTTCTTGGGCGGCATATTCTTTTAAGGTACTAGCAACTTGCTCCCTTGTCGCTGAACCTGAGGGGTACCAAATCTCGAATGTTAAGGGTTTATCTTGAGTGAATCCAGCTTTGGCTAATAGTTCTTTGACTTTAGCGATTTCACCGTCACCATAGGCAGTTTTAAAAGTTGGCTCGGAGAATTCAAAACCAGTAGGAATTAGACTATAGGCTGGTGTTGCCTGACTTCTGAGAACACGTTCATTAATTAGCTTACGATTAATTAAAGCTGCGATCGCTTGTCTGGCTTCTAGCTGATCAAAAGGAGCTAGTTTGGTATTAAGTACCATATAGCTAATATTATTGCTGGGAGCTTCAATTACTTGCCAGCCTCCAGAAGTTGCCTTATCTTTGAGACTCAAAATCTGATCTGGATCAAAAGCTTGATAAGCAATATCTACTGCACCAGTGGTAAAGGAGTTAAACAAATTAGCAGAACTGGTGAGGATTTGAAAGTTAAGTCCCTGATTAGGGGGTTTTTCTCCCCAATAATCTTCAAATACATCCAGTTTAATGGAGTTGGCACCAAACTCAGTTAATTTATAGGGACCAGTTCCTACAAATTGTTTGGGCTGGAATTTACCACCACCAATCTCATAAGCTTCCGGAGAAACCGCACACATTCCCGAGAAAGCTAATAAGGAAGGGAAAGGAGCAAAAACATTTTTGAGTTTAATTGTCAGTTCATACTCCCCAGACGCCTCAACTGAGTCCACTACATCTACCAATAAAGAAGACGGTTTGCCTCCATTTTGGATAAACCGATTGAGAGAAAAAGCCATCGCTTCCCCATTAAAGGGAGTTCCATCGTGAAAAACTACTTCCTCCCGCACAAGAATTGTATAGGTTAAACCATCGTCACTGACTTTAGGCAGTTCAGTTGCTAGTTGAGGCACTAATTCTTTACTACCTGATTTATAGGTATAGAGGCGATCGCACAGACTGTTGAGAATGTTACTTGCTGATAATTCGTAAGCATCAGCAGGGTCAAGGGTTCTAGGTTTTAGGGTCGTACCCACTACTAGCCTACCACCATCAACAGCACCAGCATTGAGGGAGCTACCCTGTTCTTTAGTTGGAGCACCGCCACAACTAATAACCAGCAAGCAGCAACATACAGATAATGCCAGAAATTTGCCAATTGACCACCAGCGCTTAGGGAACAGGCGGAACCAGTTAACGTAATCCATAGAATTTTTTGGCTTAGGATTAACCACAAGTAACTATCTTTGGTAGTTTACCGAAAATCATCGGGAGCATCCCAAGGGACTTCCAAATAAAAAAAACATCCCATCCCTGGGGGAGCTGGGGGAGCGGCGGCACCCGCTATGAATGGAAGAAACAATGTCAAATCCTCTTCCCTTTTGCCTTTTGCCTTTTGCCTTGTTTCTTCAGAGCAATTTGGCTTTTTGATCAAAAACTCTCACTTAATTAGGCTTAAGTCAGTGCCGTTCAACTTAAATCGATTTTCAGTTTACAATCTTGACAACCGTTTCAACAGAAGTTTAATTATGCCCCGAACTGCCATGCTTATTGGCGCTTTGGTTACTGCTCTGGCTTCCAGCCTAGGGCTAGAGCTGTTTGCACAAGACAATCTACCAACTTGTGTACAAACTGACTGCAACTGTGGTAACAAGCCAGGAAATGACTTTAAAGACTGGCAAGAGGCTCAACGAGTTCTTGATCGCTTCCCTAGTGACCCTTTTGATATAGATAGAGACAAGGATGGCTATGCTTGCGATAGCTACCCTGATGCACCAGCAGCGGCAAAAAGTTCATCCCCACCTGCTTCCCCGAGTCCTGTAGCAGAAAATCCTCCTCCTGCGCCTTCTCCCAGTCCTGTAGCAGAAAATCCTCCTCCTCCCGCTGCTTCCCCCAGTCCCGTAGCCAACAATCCCCCACCTCCTCCAACTACTTCTCCCAATCCAACAACTTCAGAAGAATCAGAATCATCCTCAGCTGTCCCGGCTCTATGGTAGAGCTTTTTCAGATGGAGGTGGGGAACCATTGATGCGATCGCTTTCAACACCAGCTCTCCCAGCTCCCCCAGCTTCCCCAGCTTTTTCAAAACGGGGTTAGCTAACCCGGATTTAATATGATAAATACTCAGCCACGGCAAATTTGACAAAGCTCTATTACCTTAGTTTGCAGGGTTGAAAGAGGTTCTGCGCCAGTTTTTAGCTTAACTTCTAACTCCAGTAATACTCGCAAGGTTGAGATTAATTGCTTTAGTTGAAGAGAGTTGACTTCTTTGGAGAGGAAGTAAATCCGTTTGGGATTACCCACCTCAGCAGCAGTAGCAATTACCTTTTGATCCTTCTCCCCTTCACTAACCATCAGTTTCACCCATAACCAGGTGCGAAACTGTCCAATTAAAGTGGCAACAATTCTCAAAGCTGGTTCATTTTTGTTAATCAAGTCAGCCACCAACTCCAACGCTTTAGCTCCATTCCCTTGACGAATTGCTGCTGCCAGTTGCAGACTATTTTGAGTATTGGAAACTACTAAAGTAGCTACAGTACTCTCATTCAAAGGTGCAGTAGTATCCTCGGCATAAATGCGTAACTTTTCCAATTCGTTGAATAGTTGTCGCGTTTGGTTACCTACTGAGAGTGCTAAGAGTTGCGTAGCAGCAGGAGTGAGTTTAACCCCTACTTCCCGAGAACAGGATTTTACTCGTTGCACCAGCTGTTCAGTCTTCCAAGGGGGAATGAGAGAAAACTCCCGAATGTGAGCGTACTTTTGTAGTAGTTTAGTCGATTTTAGCCTTCCATCCGGTCGATTACGAGTTGTTAGTAGCAAAACTGACTCTTGAGGAATCTGCGGTAGAGTACGATTTAGTTCTGCTAGCAAATTTTCTGAACATTGCTGGCATAGGGGTGTATCAACTAACCAAACTAGACGCCCACCCATGCCAAAGGGCGGAGTCATTGCCTGATTGAGTGCTTGGATAACGGCGTCTGGTTGTTCGGGAGGAATTTTGTCATAGTTAAAGCTAATCCAACTCGTATCAAGCACTGATTCGCGCAGTTTGTTTACAGCTTGGGCTATAGCAAAGTCATCTTCCCCCCAATAGAGGTAAATTGTCATAAGAACCACAAATGAGGTGATCGAGATTGGACGATACTTATCAAACTTATCTCAATCGAGTAGCACGGCTGCTCCTACCAACTGCCTATCAGTCTCAGTTGCAGCATATTCATGAGTCACCTAAGTTTGTGCCTCTGCCAGATGGCACCAGACAGGCAGCACCTTTCCCTGGTTATACGGTGATTACACCACCGTGGGAAGAGGATTTGGAGAATTCGGATTTCTACATCTGTTTAAAGGAGCTACAACAAAAGCTGTTAGAGGAACTAGACCAAGGTTTAATTGCCACAGTACCTCCAGATAGTTTCCATTTAACCTTAGCAGACTTAATTTGGGAGAATGCTTATCGTGAACGCCAAGCAGAAAATCCAGAGTATGAGGAGCAACTACAAAAGCAGGTAGCACAGAGCTTTCAAAAGTATCAGCCATCCAGTTCTACTAGTAATACCATTAGCTGGCAGTTATTAGGTTTGATGGTAATGCCCAGAGCTATCGCGGTGTGTTTGGCTCCCAATAACGAAGACTCCTATGAACAGATTAAGCAATTTCGCAGGTCAATTTATCAAAATCGCGCTCTCATTGGTTTAGGAGTGCAACAGCAGTACCATTTTACTGCCCATGTTACCTTAGGATATTTTGGTGAGATTCCACCAAACTTAGAACGCGATCGCCTCAGCAATATTTTGTCACAATTGAATAGTCAAGTATTACCCCAAGAAGCGATCGCTTTTTGTATTCGAAGGGCAGAATTGCGGAAGTTTGACGATATGACGCGCTACTATCGAGAATCTGATTGGCCAATATTGGAGTTTTAAATAGAAAGTAGGGGAGAGGGGGACGCAATGCACCCCACCTGCGAAAAGAGAAGATTATCATTTACGATAACGCAAAATTTTTGGGAGCAGAGCAACCTTGAGTTATCGCATTTTGAGCTTAGATGGTGGCGGGATTCGAGGCATAATTTCAGCAGTAATCCTAGCGGAAATAGAAAAGCTGATCAATGAGCCTTTAAATGAGTACTTCGATTTAATTGCAGGTACTTCCACCGGTTCAATTCTAGCGACGGCTGTCGCTACTGGAAACAAATCCCAACAGATTATCAGACTCTATCAGCAGAAAGGAAAAAATATTTTTCCCTATCAAAGTCGTTTTTCCTTAAAACGGCTGAAATTGCTCTTTAAGTATGGTATTTCAGCTCCCAAGTTTTCGGATCAGGGTCTAATCGAAGTAATGCAAGAGCAGTTTGGCAGTGTGAACAAGCTCTCTGATATCCCGGATTCGATCAAGTTACTAATCATCTCCTACGATACCTTAGGTCGAAAACCGATCATTTTTAAGAGCTGGAAGGAAAAATATGCTGATGTTCCTTTATGGGAAGCTTGTGTTTGTTCCGCATCTGCTCCTACCTATTTCCCCGCTCATCTGCTAAATATTCAACGTACTGGTTACTCGGCAATTGACGGTGGTATGGGAGCGACTAATCCTTCTGCCTGTGCTATTGCGGAAGCCATCCGGTTAAAACACCCAATTGAGGAAATTTCGGTAATTTCAATTGGTACCGGAGATGCATCTCGCCCCATTCCTTGGCAAAAGGCACGCTCTTGGGGACTAGCTAACTGGGGATGGGAAGGACGCTTAATTGACGTGATGTTTGATGCTTCGTGTGATATTCATGACTACATTACTGAGCAGGTGATGAGTGAGCCAGACATTGAAACTGACCACTATTGTAGTCGTTATTTACGTCTCGAACCCAAACTTGAACAAGATCAAATGGATAACTCTAGTACAGAAAATATTAATGGTTTAATAGATTTAACTAGGAAATACTTGCAATCTAGAAGTTATAAACAACCAAAATTTACTAACCAACAATTATTGGAAAAGTTCCTGGGGATGTAATATTGAGAATTGAGTAGGGTACTAATTCTTAATTCTTAATTCCGCGCAGCGGTACTAGTTCTTTCCTGACGTTGCTGCCAAAAAGGAGAAGCAAGCCATCTTCGTTCCATTTGGTAGAAGTAATTGCGGTAAGTCAAATAATTATCAAATTGAGAGGTAATGGCAGATTCATACTCCTTGAGACCTTGACTATCTCCATGCAAATAGGAGGCAATAGCCTTTGCTGCCTCCAGACCGTTCCGCAAAGCTTTATAAATACCTTGGGAGGAAATAGGATCATAGGTGGAAGCCGCATCTCCTACAGCCAGCCATTTCCGGAAGTTCGGTCTAGCCGGAATGAAGGGGCAGTGCAAACCATTAGTTTCTGTGCTTTTGCCTGCGGTGCCGAAGAGACTGAAAGATTATTGATCGCACAACAATCAGCCAATTCTTTTGATATGTGCTTAGTTTCTTTCAGGTAGGTCAACCAGTTCTCCATCCGGTGCAGTCGAGTTGCTTTGATAATTGACAGTTCGCTAGCAACTACCGTTGCTAACCTATGGTTGGGTAGCTTGGCTACATACCACCAACCATATTCTACGGCTTCTAACAGAGTGAGTTTGGAAAAGTGGGAGGAAGGAGGAAGCTCGAAAAAAGCGATCGCACAAATGAGTTTGTCTAGAAAAAGCTTTTTGGCTCCTAAACTTCTTGCAAAATGCGCTCGCGTTCCCGTGGCATCTACTAGAAAGCGGGCAGTGATCACTCGCGTTTGTTGGTCCTCTCCCACAAGCTGCAACTGGAAGCCTGTAGGAGCAATGCGATCGCAACTCCGAACTTTTGTCCCGCAGTGGAGTTCTACATCCCTTGCCACCGCTTTCTGCGCTAGAAAAGCATCGAAGCGCCTCCGATCCAAATGCCAGCCATTCCCATAGGGATTCAACAGAAAGTCATTGTAACCCAGTTCATCATTACCCCAGGATGAACAACTACCAAAACAGGTCTCGTGGTTCTCCTTGAGAAAATCCTCCAATATTCCCAGTTTACCCAGAAGGAGTTGGGTATCTGGTGGAATGCTCTCGCCGATGCGAATAGTTTGATAATGACCCGATTCTACTACCAGGATTTTGGAAATTCCTTTTTGTTGGAGAGCCAGAGCAGTGGCGCAACCCGCAGGGCCACCACCAATAATGGCAACATCATATGTCATAGAAAGTTTCATTTTTGCGCGATCGAAAAAATATCCCTGAGGGATTCTGTCGCAAAAACAATTAGGTAATAAACGTTATTTCCGAGATTTGTAAGGTTTTATACCTTTCCGAATTTATTGCGACAGAACCCGTTACGGGCTTTTATCTGTTACCAAATCTAACCCGCCGAAATGCCTCCAAATGCTCGATGCTGTCCCAGCCAGCACGTTGGATATTTGAGGGCAGAGGTAACCGAGCCTTTTGCAAAGCTGCCAATTTGTCTTTCAATTTGTCTTTCAATTCTTTAGCCTCTTTGTCAGTGAGAGACTCGACAAAGATGTCTGATGGAATATCAGGATTGTTCTCCAAGCCTTTGTGAAGTTCGATAATCCCCAGTTTTCCAAAATTATTGACCATATACAACATAGCTTTCACCGTGTCTGATGGCAACCCACGCAGCCAGGAATCTCGTGTGTAAAAGGCTGCTAGCTTGTCTTCTTGCGATGACTTCGGGTCAACTACAATCTGATACTGCGTTTTTGTCAGAACCTGGTTGGGAACATTAGCTGGCCAAAACGTAGGCAGGTAGGGGTCGTATTCGTGATCATAGCCCGAGCGACAGAAACCTGTATCTGCTTGCCAAGGAAGACCCATCCATCGGGTCAGGTCTCCCGGTCCTTGAGAATAAAGTGGTCCTCCCGGTCGCAGAACAATCTCCTGAGTAAGCTTTTCACCGTAATCCTGTTGGGTAGGGCCTTGAGCGTGACGCACTCGAAAAGGTGCCGAGTAGAGTGTGCTGTGACGCATAGGCCATGTCAGCTCGCAGCCCGGATGGAAAGCATCCGCCAAACAGAAATGGAGAGCTGCTTTGTCCAACATCGCTGGCTGTTCTGCGAGGGGTACTTGATCTATATCGATTGGTGGTAGGCCACGAGAATCCCAGTCATCTTCAAACTTGCCGTCTACCCACAACCTCATCAACTCCATCCGCACTTTTGATAAAGCCAGATTGTTCCGGGGTGAACTGCCTTTGCTAGGGTCACTGCCATTGGCATCACCGTAAATCCATGGCCAGGAACTGCGTGTATTACTTTCAGTATTGGCCGGACGAAACGTGTTAAATACAATCTGCCGTAGCTCGTGATATAGCTCATCTGGGCAGGACAGTTTACGAATTAATTCAGGATCGGTGAAATCCATGGGACACCCTTTGCCAAAAAGGGTGGCAAATCCTTTATTGACCCACTGTAAATTTGACAGGCGTGACAACACGGGCAAGATATCCCGGGTAAAAGATGCCTTTGTCGGCATGGGCATCCAGCCAGATTCTACATACGTATCTAGAAGTAAATCATAGAGAGTGCGCCAGCCAATGATACCGGGGGCATAGTTAGGGGGAGTAACAGCCACCCAACTGGACTCAACTGGAATCTTTTGACCATTAATTGTTACCGTAGCAGTGACTGGCCCATCTGAAGCATCATCGTACCATCCACTAGGATTGAGAAAACTGATTCCATTGTCTGGAGCGAAGATAGGTTCGTTCGTCGGTGAGGCTGATTTGCCAAGCCCTCCTAAGACTAATAGACGTCCGACATTATCTGTTCGTAACTCAACCTAAGCGTACCTGAGTTGGTACTGCAGTTTCACCATTTTTCTCATTCTTCCAAAACGTAATCTCTCCGTCAAAGTATGTTGGCCCTAATTCTGGTTGACCATCAATATCACAAGATCCGGGATCGATCACTAGTCCCTTTCGTTTTTCTCCTTTTATTTTTGGGTTGCGATAGGGAATTTCGAGCTCTTTGGCTTCCGGAATATCGAGGGCAACTTGAAACTCATACCATTGCGCTTTGCGATTCGCCAAATGTACAGTCCACTCAATCTTTGCATTATTGCTGTTGAGTTCTCCAACAACTTCACCCGCAGCATTGTAACCATAAATTCGGAATCGAGCAGCTTGACGTTTAATAGCTCCGTTTGCATCGCGGTTATTTACATCCTTTAGAGGGGGATCGGTTACTTCCGGACCAATGTAGTACTCATCTGGACTGTTTCCTACACGGGCTATCCCAATTCCTGGATGAATGGCAGCGCGAACAATCGTTTGATCTTTTGGCATACTTACTTACTCCACTCTAAGTTAAGGATTGAGATGATTAACCTCTATATATAAGACGTTTCTCGAAGTTCAATCCTGACTTTTGCGAGTTAGAGATTTTGGGCAGCAAAAGTCAGCCGTAATCTTGCTCCTGTTTGTGGTTGAGAGGAATGTTAACTGCCGACTGTGTTGGTAAATTATTTATATTTCTTTATAAATAACACTAATTTACTAACTAACAATTATTGGAAAAGTTTCTGGAAATTAAAAATTGTTGTTTGGGAATTGGGAATTGGGAATTGGGAATTGGGAATTGTCTCCGTGTCTCCCCATCCCCCATCTCCCTTATCCTCAACTGAGATTAGTGCTCAATCTTGACGGAAATAATCTTATCCCCTTTGCGGATAGCATTGACTACATCCATATCCTCAGTCTTGCCAAAAGTAGTGTGGACTCCATCTAAATGAGGTTGAGGAGAGTGGCAAATAAAAAATTGACTGCCTCCTGTATCACGCCCCGCATGAGCCATAGATAGAGTACCTGCCAAATGTTTGTTGGTGTTAATTTCACATTTGATTTTGTAGCCAGGGCCACCAGTGCCAGTTCCTAATGGACAACCACCTTGAATCATAAAATTAGGGATTACTCGGTGAAAATTAAGTCCATCGTAAAAACCTTTTTCAATAAGTTCAACAAAATTTTTCACCGTGTTAGGTGCATCTTGATCAAACAATTCTAAGTTGATCGTGCCCTTGTCTGTTTCCATGATGGCGCGGGTCATAGTTTTTCCTTAACTTGTTGGATAAGTGAGCTTTTTTGTGATTAATGCATTCGGCTTACCCTAACCTGAACGTTAGGATAGAGTCAACTGGTGCTAAATCTTTCCCTCTATGAGTTATTGCCTGAACCCCAGTTGCCCCAAGCCCCAAAACCCAAATAATGCCAAGTTTTGTTCAACTTGTGGCTCAAGGTTACTCTTAGGCGATCGCTATCGTGGTCTAAAATTGATTAGTCAAGGTGGTATTGGTGGTACTTTTTTAGCTGTAGACGAACAACAAACAAATAAACCTCGGTGTGTCATCAAGCAGTTTCCTCTCAAAAATCAGGGCGCTAACAATACCAAACAAGCTACTGAATTATGGCGTCAAGAAGTAGCACGGCTGCAAGAGTTGGGACAACATCCCCAAATTCCTCAATTTTTGGCCTATTTTGAACCAGATAGCCAGGTAGGACTAGGTGCTACTGCTGCCGTAGTGCAAAGTTATATTGAAGGGCAAAGCTTGGCACAGCAACTCGAAGCAGAAGGGACTTTTAGTGAAACCCAGATTCGGCAAATTCTCACTCAGGTGCTGGGAGTGCTGCACTTTGTTCATAGTCGCCAAGTAATTCACCGGGATATCAATCCTGACAATATTATCTGTCACACCTCCTCTAATGTTCCATTACTAGGGGGGAGTACTACAGATGGAGAAGTTGAAATAGGGAGGAGTGGCAAACAACTAGTTCTCGTCGATTTCTCTGCAGCGAAATTCACTGCCAAAACTGCTCTAGCAAAAACTGGTACAGTAATTGGTTCGGCTGCCTATACCGCTCAAGAGCAACTGATGGGTAAAGCTGTTCCCAGCAGTGATTTATACAGTCTAGGCGTCACCTGTATTCACTTACTCACCCACATTCATCCCTTTGACTTATTTAATAGCCTCGAAGGAGTCTGGGTTTGGCAAGATTACCTAACTCAGCCAGTGAGCGATGAACTACGTCAAATCCTCAACAAAATGCTGGGAAGTTCTGTAAAGCAGCGCTACCAATCAGCAGCAGCAATCCTGGAAGATTTAGATCCGGCAGGGAATCTAGCAACCTTTGTTCAGCCAAGTCCCCCTGTAACAAATATTACCCCCAAGTCAATTATCCCAACTTGGCAATGCATCAATACTCTCACAAGTCACTTGAGCTCCATCAATGCCCTAGCTTTTGCTCCAGATGGCAAAACCTTAATTAGTGCTAGTGCTGACAAAACTATCAAACTGTGGAACCTAGAAAACGCTACCTTGCGCTGCACCCTTTCTGGACACTTAAGTTTAATTGAGACAATTGCCCTGAGTCTAGATGGGTGCATTCTGGCTAGCGGTAGTTGGGATCATACGATTAAGATTTGGCATCTGCCTACAGAAAAGTTGATTACCACCCTTACTGAACATTCCGGTTGGATTAAGTCTGTGGTGATTAGTCAAGATGGAAAAACCCTTGTCAGTGGTAGTGCGGATCAAAGCATCAAGGTTTGGGATTTGGAGAGCGCATCAGTTAAAGCTACTCTCAAGGGACATACTGATGCAGTTCAGGCTCTTGCTCTGAGTCTAAATGGACAAATTCTTGCTAGTGGCGGTGCTGATCAAAAGATTAACATCTGGGATGTGAGCAGTGGCAAGCTCAAGGCAACTTTCCAAGGACATACTGATACAGTTAATTCACTCACCTTTAGCCCTAGCAGTCAAATTATGATTAGTGGTAGTGCTGACAAGACGATTAAAATCTGGAATTTGAGTAATGGCAACTTGTTAAATACTCTCGAGAAACAAGGGAATAGGGAACAGGGAACAGGGAACAGGGAAGAGAATTGTTTCTCCCATTCAATTGGGGGCGCGAAGTGCTTCTGGGGACCTCTTAATGGGCATTCAGCAGCAGTCAAAACTATTGCTATCAATGCCCAAGGTAATACTCTTATCAGTGGTAGTGCCGACCAAACACTCAAAATTTGGCATCCCGGTAGTGGTAAACTCCTGCATACTCTCTGTGAGCATACAGCTGGTGTAACTGCCGTCGCTATTAGGCGTAAGACTAGGGTTCGTGTCATGAGACACAATTTGAAATGAAGTCACTTTTGTCAACCCCATTTGACGCCCTTTTTGAACGGAATTACTTATGTCAACATTGCCTAGTTCTTCTCCTTTTAGGCAATGTTATGAAAATCAAATACGTAGTTATAATGCTTTGATAGCATTGTTTTTTTAACACCCCAGGTTCTATTTTAGGCAAAGTTTTTTACGCATTGATACTCTCAAAAAAACATTTATGTAACTTATATGAATTATGATCGCAGGTGAAGTCATACCTAAGCTCTACATCCTTTACATAACAAGGGTTTCAATGACAGGTTGTGTCTGGTGACACCAACCCTAGGTTTTCACCAATTAGGACGTGCCTTGCGAGGGAGAGCAGTTCTTGATTTTGTTCGCGATTATTACTCACGAACAAACTGTCTTTTTTCCCCAAATCCCAACTTATAAAAGCCCCTTGACAACTGCCATGCAGCCTTAACTTGTCACCAATGACTCTAGGATATTTCCACGAATTTCCGCTATTACAGCTAAGGTAAAATCAACGTTTCAACCTGGTTTGACAGAAAAGCGATAAGTATCCAAACAAACTTCCCACACTTCCCACCCTTTTTTTCACTCACCCGGTGGAGCCACCTGCCAAATCTTGATGATCCGATCAAACCCGCCAGTAGCAAGGAATCGTCCATCGTTACTGAAGGCAAGAGATTTCACCCAGTCTCCATGTCCACCGAGTACAGCTAGGAGCTCACCAGTTTGCAAGTTCCATAGTCGTACACCATCACGGCTGGCGGATGCTAGAATTTCTCCGTTAGGATTAATAGTGATCGCTTCAATACGCCCTGTATGTCCCCTCAAAGGTGGGTATGCTAGTTGTCCAGTTATTTGTAGATCCCAGACTTTAATAGTACGGTCATAACTGCCACTAACTAAAGTATTTCCATCGGGACTATAGGCAAGGACGCTCACTGAAAGGTTACTACGACCAGAAACTGGATTTAGTGCCCTAGTATGAGCTGGAATTGTTTCGAGTAATCTTCCAGTTTTCAAGTTCCACAGTTTAACTGTGCCAAATTTGTGTCCACTTGCCAGAATACTTCCCTCAGGGTGAATGGCAAGAGCATAGGTTTGATGATCAAAACGGTTTAGGGTATAGAGAGGGCGCTGTTTAGTCAAATCCCAGAGCCGAATACCATCTAATGCACCAGTAATTAAAGTTTTACTATCTGGGGTTATTGCTAAGGAAAGAATATTACTCGAATGATCTAGAAAGGTACGGGTATAGTTTCCTTGTTCCCACTCCCAAAGATTGACACCAGCGTCATCCCCAACACTTGCCAACATTTTCCCATCAGGACTCAAAGCTAAGGCAGTAATCGATGTTCGGTGTGCTCTGATACTATCAACTTGTCTACCAGTATCCAGCCACCATACCTTGAGGTGAGCATCGTTACGGCTACCTCCACTGATCAGAAATTGACTATCAGCAGTGAAAGTAAGGACGTCAACTGGTCCGGAATGAGCATCAATGGTACGCACTAATTGAGGATTTCTCCAAGTATCTGAGGGGAGAAATTCTAGTTCAATTATTTCGGATGAGGGGGTATTTAAGTTATCTTGGGCGATTAGTGCTGCTTGACAGCAGCTTCCCAATAGTTCTTGTGCTGATGAGAGTGAAGTGGGAGGTAATCCAGGGAAGATTTCAGCTAAGAGGTATAAATTATAAAGTATGAAGTATGAACTATGAATACCCATAAGCCTCAGTGGGTAGGCATTTAGGGAATTGAGAATTGAGAATTGAGAATTGAGAATTTGCTTTTCCTTATTTCCGCTTCTCCCCATCTCCCTCAGCTCCCCATCTGTTGAATATTTGGACAGATAGTCTGAACTCTTGCATCGTTAGGAGGTTGTTCTTGCCAACCGGAAACTATACCTTGTAGCTCAGATTTAAGAATTTCCAAAGCTTCAATTTGCTGTGCGATCGCTTCAATTTTATTGAGTAAATGTTGCTTGAGTGCTCCACAGGGCAACTCACCTGAATCATATACGTCTAAGATATCTTTAATTTCACTGAGACTGAGTCCTAGAGATTGCGCTCGTTTAATAAATGCTAGTCGGTTGAAAATCTGACTAGTGAACAAGCGATAACCTACTGAAGAACGTATAGTTGTTGGAGCTAGTAAACCTATCTCTTCATAATACCGGATAGTTTTCACTGGCAAACCACTAATATTGGCGACTTTGCCAATTTTTAGCTGGTGAGCGAGGACTGAATTGCCCATTTTGAGTTACTGGAAATAACTACTAACTGCTTATCGTGGCGGCTGACGCTTAGTTGTACTTAGCATGGGTAAGGGGGGTCTCGAAGAATTGGGAGGGAGATATTGAGTTACAGGCTGCTCATTTAACTTAACTTCCTTGTTTTGGGTTTGCCACCAACGGATAGCAGCAGCTAACATCACCATCATCAGACCGAAAGATAGTAATGACCAGCGTTCGCCAACACCACCTATTACTGCATTTACGGCTCCCACAATTACAATAAAACTGGAGATTGGTTCTTTGCGGTAAGCTGACTTCAAAATTCGAGGCAACAAGGCATTCATCACAAGTTGTTACTTACTTTGTTCCAATTACTACATACATATAATCCTAGGTTAGCTTATCAGCACCAGGATACCTAGTACAGCTGCGCGGAATTAAGAATTGAAAATTAAGAATTAAGAATGCTTATAAAGTGTCTTAGGCAAAAACGGGATGCGCCCAAAAATGCCGTTTAGCTTAACCGCTATTGAGCGTAATTTTCACTATTCGAGTGATACTTACAATGAATATTCAATTTGCTAACATTATAGAGTATAGGTTTAATCACATTATTGGTGGTGGGGCATCCCGTGAACTCTAAGCAAAGCTCTGTTAATTTCCGACGGGATACCCGAATTCACTCAAAAGAGTACATTTACCCTATCTGGTGTGGGAGTATGTCGCTAGAAAAGCTAGCTAGATTAGTTTTCTTTGCTCAGCTAAATTTAAAGTCTTTAAAATCCTTAGATAAGTCTGTTCAATTTCTACAAGACGGAGCAAAGTCGGTCTAGATTTCCGCTAGAGCTGGTTATTGATTCTATTGCAAACCCAGCCAGGTCAGTAATCCTTGACCTGTCAAGTACTCAATGAGCACAGTCAAGAGAAAACCAACCATGGCTGCTCTGCCATTCAAACGCTCTGCGTATTCGTTGAAACCGAACTTAGATTCTTCTAGTTGAGGAGTAATTGTTGGTTCTGGTTGGGTCATGGTGTTTAAACCTCGTGATTTCGTTTAAGTTACAATTGTTAATTAATTTTAACAGTTATACAAACAAACATGCTATATGAGGTGAGATGATGGAAATAGGTGTACCTAAAGAAACTAAAGACCAAGAATTTCGTGTTGGACTCAGCCCCAGTAGCGTCAGGGTTTTGTGTGAAGCTGGTCATAAGGTCTTTGTTGAGGTAGGAGCTGGTAGCGGATCTAGCTTTACAAATGAAGACTACCAACAAGCAGGAGCACAGATTGTTGCTCAGGCAGCGGATACTTGGAATAGGGAACTGGTAGTTAAGGTCAAGGAACCTTTGAAGTCAGAGTTCCAATTTCTTGAAAAAGGACAGATACTGTTTACTTATTTGCACTTGGCAGCTAACCGTGCTTTGACAGAGCATTTGATTGATTGTGGAGCCAGTGCGATCGCGTATGAAACAGTCGAACTCCCAGATCACAAACTTCCTCTACTGACTCCCATGAGTATCATTGCTGGCCGCCTTTCTGTCCAATTTGGAGCCAGATTTCTCGAACGCCAGCAGGGAGGAAAGGGTGTGCTCTTAGGAGGAGTACCAGGAGTCAGACCGGGTTGTGTCGTAATTCTTGGTGGTGGCGTTGTCGGTACAGAAGCTGCCAGAATTGCTGTGGGAATGGGAGCCAGGGTACAGATTATCGATATTAATGTGGAGCGTTTGACCTATTTAGAAACTCTGTTTGGCTCTAGAGTAGAACTACTCTACAGTAACTCGGCACAAATTGAAGCAGCACTCCAAGATGTGGACTTACTCATTGGTGCAGTCCTAATTCCAGGATATCGCGCCCCAATTTTAGTACCTCGCTCTCTGGTTCAACAAATGCATCCTGGTTCAGTAATTGTTGATGTTGCGGTAGATCAGGGAGGCTGCGTTGAAACCTTGCGAACAACATCTCATACCCATCCTATCTATATAGAGGAAGAAGTCGTCCATTATGGTGTGCCGAATATGCCAGGAGCTGTACCCTGGACAGCTACCCAAGCACTCAACAACAGTACTTTACCCTACGTTGTCAAGCTGGCAAGTCAAGGTATAAAAGCTTTAGAATCCAACCCAGCTTTAGCTAAGGGACTAAATGTACAAAATTATCAGTTGATTCATCCAGCGGTGAAGGAAGTATTTCCTGATTTGACATCCTAAGCTGCTCTGGAGAAACAATGGAACAAGCAAAAGGCAAAAGGCAAAAGGCAAAAGGGAACAGGATTTAATATTGTTTCTTCATTTTCTATTTTAGGGCGATCGCATTTCATCAGTGTTTTACCCGGATTTCATTCAATCAATAAAGATGGTTGCTCTAAACCATGTGCCTCCATTAACTGTTTGTCCCTCATTACTTCTTGAGGCTTGCCATCAGCAAAGAGTTTTCCTTCATCAAGGAGGAGAACACGATCGCACACTTCTATAATCAGTTCTAAGTCGTGGGAGGAGATAATTATTGTTTCTTGGTAACCTCCCACAGGAACAGCTTCAGCTGTTATGGATGTAAATCCTCTTCCCTCCTGCCTTCTATTCCCCTCCTTGGAGGGGTTAGGGGTGGGTTCTGCCTTCTGCCTTCTGCCTTCTGCCTCCTGCCTTTTGTCTTCAAAGCTTTGGAGGAAATTGATCAGGCGACGCCGGGAGCGCATATCAAGGTTGGAACTTGGCTCATCGTATAGTATCAGTTGGGGGCGCATGGCGAGAACTCCCGCGATCGCAACCATACATTTTTCACCACCAGAGAGATTGTGGGGTACTCGCTCAGCTAATTTCTGGATACCAGTAACTGCAAGTGCTTCCTCAACTCGATGTTCAATTTCTGCCTCTGATAGTCCCATATTTTCTGGACCAAATGCCACATCATCCCACACCGAAGGACAAAATAGCTGATCATTAGGATTCTGAAACACCAAGCCAATTTCTGAACGAAATTCTCCCGTTACTACTGGTTTGCCAAATAGCTGTATTTCTCCGCTAGTTGGTTGTAATATCCCACAGATTGAGAGAAATAATGTAGACTTACCTGCGCCATTCGGTCCAATCAAGCCTACTCGTTCTCCTGGCTGTATAGTCAGACTAATATCCTGTAAAACCTGTGCTTGGTTTGGGTAAGAAAAACCAAGCTGAGAAACTTGGATAGCTGGTGTTCGGTTAAGCATGGTAAGCAAAGTACTGTTCACCTACCACAAATCCAACTGCCATCAGCAAAGTCATTCCCAATGCGATCACATCCCATGTAGAAACAATCCTACTTCTACCATATTGGCGACCTTGAGGAAGATGACCATACCCTCGTAAAATCATTGCCTTATAGACTTGCTCCGACTGCTCATAACTCCGCACCAAAAGTGTACCTGCAAGGGATGCTAAAACAACTAAGTTACGGTGAGTGAGCTTAGTTGCTCCAAAACCCCGTAGCTGTATTGCTCGCTTCATCTTAGTCAACTCTTCCGCAAACTGTTCAATGTAGCGGTAAGACAGCAAAATCATATCAGCTAGGGTAGGTGGAAGTCCCAAAGCTCGCATTGCTTTAATGTTGGTTAAAAATGGTGTAGTACCAAACCAAATCAGACTTACCGTCAGAATACAAAGAAATCGGGTGACTACTAGCACTAAGACTAAAAGTCCTTCCTGCTTTAGTGCCAACCAGCCAAGCTGGAGAATTACTGTACTACCAACACTAAAAGGTAACAGGATTGCGATCGCAGCGATAAATAAACCAGGATAGCGTAACCGATTCACTAAAAAAGCTGCTGGTAACTTACAGAAGCTATACAAAGCCAGGGTTACCAGCACCATTACTGGTAGCAAAACTAACTGCCGTACAAAAGAAAAAGCAAAAATTAAAGCCAGCAGAGCAACCAGCTTACATCTGGGTTCCCAATTGTGAATTAAGGAGTCAAGATGAGTATAATTATCTAGTCCATATCTCATACTAAATCCGGCGAGAGTTGTATAAATTACTGGTAAAGTTAGGCAATAGTAGGGGCGAATAGCCATTCGCCCCTATGAATTGGTTAAATTTATTTTTTTAATCCAGATTTAGTATCGTTCATGTCAACCTAGGGAAGGTAGACGGAAATAACATAAACTATATTAAGAAATGTAAATAATTGTCAAACCCTTACCAATAACCAATGACTAATAACCAATGACCAATGAAACTCAAGTTTGACAGCTTGTCTTTTGACACTCAGAATCACCCTAGTTAATAATTCATCAGGGAATACTATAAATTGCCGCAAGTTACAAGTTGCTCTAAAATCCTTATGAAGTGTTCAATTAGGAATTCCACAAGAGCATGATGCAATTTAGAGCTTCAATTCTACGAAAACTAGGTGTGCTACTCTCCACAATCCTACTAGTAGCCGCTAGCTTCGCCTTATCAGCTTCCCCAGCAGCAGCAGAAACTTATTCAGTAAAAATGGGAGCAGACAGCGGTTTGCTGCAGTTTGTCCCTAGTAAATTAACTGTCTCACCGGGGGACACAATCAAATGGGTGAACAACAAACTAGGTCCCCATAATGTAATCTTTGATAAGCCCGCAGTCCAAGGACTATCTCATAAGCAGTTGCTGTTTGCTCCAGGAGATTCCTATGAATCTGCCATCCCTGCTGATGCAGCACCTGGAACCTACGAATTTTACTGCCAACCCCATCGTGGTGCTCGGATGGTGGGTGCACTTACTATCAAATAGTCAACCTTAGTTAGTCTAGGGTGAAGAGTGATACCACTCGGATAATCACTATCACTCTTCCCCAATTCCCTCTACTCCGAAGTCCCCTAAAATTCCTCGTAGACCTTAATCATTAAAAACAGGGTAGCCGATATTCTATAACCCACGGCTTTTGGGGAATAAATGCTGACACTCTTTCCTGATTTTAGCAATTATAGTGTACTAGTGTTACAGTTCGTCTTTTGACGAAGAAATCACTCTATCCAACACTGTGTAATAGCACTATGGCTTTTTGCCTGTGTTGAGAAAGAGGAGAACACAATTGAAAAAAATTCTGTCCATCATTTGGATTACGATTGCTTTGTTGTACTTTACATTTGCAACTCCTGCCCTAGCGGGTGATGCGGTAAAGGGGAAACAAGTTTTTGCAGCTAATTGTAATGCTTGTCATGCAGGCGGTAGGAACGTTATTAACGCTGCTAAAACCTTGAAGAAAGATGTCCTGGAAAAATATGGTATGTACTCGCAAGAGAAAATTGTCTACCAGGTAACTAATGGTAAAAATGCGATGCCTCGTTTTCAGGGACGCCTGACAACAGGGCAGATTGAGAATGTTGCTACCTATGTGCTAGAACAAGCAGATAAGGGCTGGTAAGCTTGGTATACATGTTTGCCTTAGTGTTCAATTGAGCCTTTGTTGAATGGCTAGTTGCTAGTTCCTAGTTGATTTTTTCTACTAGTGATTAAGTAACTAGCCATTAGTTATTGGTTATTGGTTATTTGTCATTTGTCATTTGTCTATTGATTTACCTGCGACGAGCAACGCAAGAGTTAGTAGAGAAGACTGAATTGGAAGCCTTAGTAAGTTCTTGCGCCGATAATCCGCTGCCGCAACCTAAATCCACCACTAGACCTTCGTGTATTTGGTTTCGAGCTAAGATTGCTAAAATTCCAGGAGCAGATTTGAGAGCATAGTCGCTGAAACCGACATCATGAATATACGCCAAGTCTTTTTTATAAGCTCTCAGACATGGAGTTTGCATCTTTACATAAGTTATCCAGAAAACTACGGATGGCAAGGTGTACCCAATCATTGCAGAATATAAGCAGTTCTTTGCTGTTACTACCTCCCATGCCAACTGTATTTGCTGATGTCAAAAATTTACTCTCTGAGCTAGTTGCTAACTATAGCTCCGGTGTTGATTATTTAGCGATTCGCTTAGAGGAATCAGAAGGAACCAGTATTATGTTAAGGGGTCAGAAGGTGGAAACCCTCAGTGAAGGTCTCTCGATTGGGGGGCAGGTCAGGGTATGTTATAAGGGGGGTTGGGGTATGAGCAGTTTCAATCAGCTTTCTGCTCTATCACAACGAGTAGAAGAAGCCATCACTGCAGCACGAATTGTTGGTGAGGAAGAAACCATTCTTGCTCCTACTAAACCAATACAGGATATCTGTCAGCTACCATTGACTGGCAGTGATCCTCGCCAAATTCCCCTAGCTCACAAGAAAGCACTGTGCGATCGCTACAACCAGCTTCTCACAAAATTTGACCCCCGCATCGCCTCCACCTCTGTCCGTTATGGCGATAGTACCCAGCGTGTAATAATTGCTACTTCTGAAGGAACCCTGATTGAACAATCCTGGGTGGATATGGAAATGCGCTTTGCTGCCACAGCTCGCAATGGTGAAATTGTGCAAACTGGCAGGGAAACCACTGGCTCTCGCAAAGCCTACGAAGATCTTACTGAGCTAGATACACAGGTATGCTCTGCTGCTCAACGAGCTGTAGATGCACTCTCCCTACCTCCAGTGAAGGGAGGTATCTACACTGTTGTCATTGATCCTATCCTTACTGGTTTGTTCGTTCATGAAGCCTTCGGACATCTTTCCGAAGCCGACATGGCATACGAAAACCCAGATCTATTAGAAACTATGAGTATGGGACGTCGTTTTGGTCCCAAAGAACTGCAAATTTTTGACGGTGCTGCACCAGTAGGACATCGAGGTAGTTACTTCTATGATGATGAAGGCACTCCAGCCAGTACGACTCAGTTAATTAAGGATGGGGTTTTAGTTGGACGTCTTCACTCCCGTGAAACTGCTGGAAAATTAGGAGAGAAAGCAACTGGTAACGCTCGTTGTCTTAACTATCATTATCCTCCTATAGTGCGGATGACTAATACTTGGATTGAACGAGGAACCACACCAGTAGAAGATTTATTCAAAGGTATCAAAGAAGGGGTCTATGCCCGGAACTGGTTGGGGGGTATGACAAATGGGGAAATGTTCACCTTTAGTGCTGGTGAGGCTTGGATGATTCGGAATGGTAAACTGGCTGAGCCAGTACGAGATGTGACTTTATCAGGTAACGTCTTTAAAACCTTGGCAGATATTGAAGCAATTGGTGATGACTTCTACTGGGATGAATCCGGCGGTTGTGGTAAAGCAGGACAAAGTGGTTTACCTGTTGGCTGTGGTGGCCCGAGTTTACGGATTAGGGATGTAGTTGTTGGGGGAGAGGCTTAAAAAGGAAGCATCTCAATGGAAGTAAATGTCAACCAAAGCTGGGGGATTTGGGGGAGCTGTTTTCTTAACCTAAAACTTAACACCTGTTCAGCGTGATAATAGAGGGATCAAGTGAATCATTTAGATCCAACTCAAATAGAGCAACTTAAGGAAATAGGGGCACATCTCAAACAACACAGACAAAGTCTGTCAATATCTCTTGAGGAAGTAGCCAAGCAAACCTTTATTCCCTTACATATCTTGCAAGCTCTAGAAGTAGGGGAATCAGATAGATTGCCTGAGGCAGTTTATATTCAAGGATTTATTCGTCGCTATGCTGATGTCCTCAAATTAGATGGTGTGACTTTAGCTAATAGTTTTCCTACTAGTATATTCCTCGTCAAATCTGAGACTTCTAATCCAGAAGAATCAGAAAGTGTAGGAAGTGTATTGCCAGTCCAATATTACGACTCTTCTAATGAAGAGGAACCTAAGACTCTATCTAGTAAATCGCCTGTAAAATCGGGTATAATTAATCTGGTAAAACTTCGAGGTGGCACCAACAATGTTCTCCTTTACCTAACCTATATTTTCTTAATGGTCGCTGCTTCTAGTACACTGTTTTACCTATTGAGAACACAGCAAACACCATCACCGGATACTGCTCAATTAAGAAAAGTTACTGAAAAGACTAAGCAAGAGGAGCAGAGGAAGCAGGAGAGCAGGGGAACAGAAGGAGTAGGGGAGCAGGAGAGCAGAAAGAGAGATAATAATGCTGATTCGAGTAGTATTGCACCATCACCTAATATTGAAACACAAGAATCACCATCACCTAATATCCAAACACAAGAATCACCATCACCTGAGCCACAGAAAACGGTAGCCACTCCCTCTGAGCCTACTGAATCTATTGAGTTAACGGTGAGTCTTGATGGTGACTCTTGGTTACGGGTGATAATTGATGGTAAAACCGAGTTTGAAGGCATCTTAACTCAAGGAGATAAAAAAACCTGGAGTGCCAAAGAACAGTTGATTATTAAGGCGGGTAATGCTGGTGCGGTAATGACTTCTTTGAATCAACAGGAAGCTAAACCTTTGGGAGCTGTTGGCGCTGTCGAAGAAGTTACCTTCAGCAATTAGGGTTTGCTGCATCAAAAATCTTTTTGCCAACAGTATTCGATTATTAGTGGGCTTCCTGTCGCTTTCTGTGATAATTTGTCTAATCCTCATCCAAGGGCAAGCCAAACCGAATCTTACCTTTGCCAAAATAACGACCAAACTGAAGTTCATAAACTTCATCCTCATCCTGTGTCTCCACCTCCAAATCTGAGCGAGGATAACCTACACATAACAGAGCATAGCCCCGTTCTCGCAATTTTGGAGAAAGGCCCATAGCTTCTGGCTGGTAGATTTCACCGGCAAGCACGCGCACTGCACAAGTTGTGCAAGCACCATTGCGACAAGAAAAAGGCAGATTGGCTCCCTGATTCTCTACCGCTTGCAGGATATAGCGGTCAGCTGGCACTTTTAAGGTATGCTTAGTACCAGTTTGGCGATCATGAATTTGAATTGTGTATGATTGTGTCATTTATTCAGTGTATAATTTAAGACTGGGACATATAAATTGTTTCCAGCATAAAAATCACAATTCGTAACTCACCTGGAGAGGTGGCCGAGTGGTTGAAGGCGCAGCACTGGAAATGCTGTTTAGGGGTAACTCTAACGAGGGTTCGAATCCCTCCCTCTCCGTTTAGGAGCTTCAACATAAAAAGAGTGGGAGCATCTTGCTCCCACTCTTTTTATCAAAATGTATTGAACCAGGAATGATATTTGTGATCGCACTGCAATGATAAGATCACAAAATCTTCAGGACTTACGCACTCAGACAGGTAAAACTTGATCTCAACTAGCATTATCCCCCTTTAAAATAACAAATGACAAATAACAAATGACAAATAACAAATGACAAATTAAATGCCTTATATTCAAGTTCGGGGTGTTGACCATTACTACAAATGGCTTAAAAAGTCAACGCTAAATGAAAATAAACCAGTCATCGTCTTTATCCATGGTTGGGGTGGTTCAGCTCGTTATTGGGAAAGTACTGCCAACGTCCTCTGTGATTCATTTGATTGCCTACTCTATGATTTGCGCGGGTTTGGTCGCTCAAAGTTACCCCAACAGCCCCTAGAATTATCCTATGAGATGGAAGAATATGCTGAAGACTTAGCAGTTTTGTTAGATGCTCTGGGGCTTAGTCGTATCTATATTAATGCTCACTCCCTAGGGGCGTCTGCTGCTTGCATGTTCGTAAACCGTTATCCGGAGCGAGTAGAACGGGCGATTTTTACTTGCAGCGGTATTTTTGAATACGAAGAGAAATCTTTTGCTGCATTCCATAAATTTGGTAGCTATGTGGTTAAGTTCCGTCCCCGGTGGTTACTGCATGTTCCCTTTGCCAGTACAATGTTTATGCAGAGATTTTTGCACCGTTCCTTACCTACAGCTATCAGTCGGTCTTTTTTGGAAGATTATCTGCTAGCAGATGAAGCAGCAGCTTTAGGTACAATGATGACAGCGGTTAGTAAATATGCCGCTGAGGTCATGCCTCAAGAGTTTGCCAAGTTAGCTGTCCCCACTTTATTAGTTTCTGGCGAGTATGACAAAATTATCCCTCCAGCGCTAGGTCGTAATGCGGCAAGGCTCAATGAACAAATTGAATATATTGAGATTGCTAATACAGCTCACTTCCCTATGTTGGAGAAACCAAAGCTTTATCTAGAACAAGTGCGGAACTTTTTAGAAATTAGTTAGGAGTCCGACAAAAAGTAATGAGCTAAAATCTTTTATTCTAGGAAGCCGGGTAAGCGAAATTTTGAGTGGCATTTCTATTCTCCGCGTCTCCGCGTCTGCTTACTCGTTTTCCCACCCTTTTTTTCGTTCACCCTAGGAAGCCATTCACAATTGAATCTAGGGTACCCATTCTTAATTCTTAATTCTTAATTCTGATTTGGTATTACTCCCATCTCTGTACAAATAGCTTGTAGTGGTTTGTCCCAATGATCTATGGGGAGTTGGGGTAAGTAAGCAAATTCAAAGACAATTCCAATTGTCGGTATTGTCGCCCACTCCGCTGAACTCAGCAATCGGTCATAAAAACCACCACCGTACCCTAAACGATATCCTCGGACATCACAAGCAACGGTAGGCAAAAGCATTAAATCCACCTTATCTGGCGTTAAAGGCGGGGAATCAGGGTGAGGTTCAAAAATACCATAAACCCCTTTTTGTAGAGGCTCATCCGGCTTCCAGCGATGCCAGAACAGAGATTTACCAACACATCTAGGGAATCCCCAATTGTATTGACTATTGGTAAATAGGGGACTTAAATCTGGTTCTTGGCGAAAACTGAAATAAGCAAGAACTGTTTTGGCTTGAGTAAATAGGGGTGAAGATTGAAGATGCGTACAAATGCGATCGCTTTTTTGTCTCCATTCTGACTCACAAAGCGATCGCCGCTGTTTGAGAATGACCTTACGCAATTCAACTTTACTTAGCAACTTTTCCACCTTACTGGACTCTCTCAATGGATAATCACTCCGAAACTGTTGCAAGAGTGCCTATTGCCTGTTGCCTCTCCTCATAACCTATGGTCTCCTCAGGGAGTTACTCTTGACATAAGCGTGCCAACTCAGCTCCATAATGGCCATTTCCTGCCACAAATCATCAGCATCTTCTACTTGTGACAAGACAGCTTCACAATGCTCCTCTCCCAGGATACTGCAAGCCCAGGAACGCAAATCCTCCTCTGAGCTACAATTCCCATCTGGATAGTGCCAACCTGAACCATATTTGGCAGTTTGCCCATTGGGATAATACCAATCTGACTTGGATCTGGCAGTTTCTCCATTGGGGTAGTGCCAAACCGAGCCTGACCAATATTTAGCAGTTAACCCATTAGGGTAGTACCAAATCCGACCGATTTTAGCAGATTCTCCATTAGACCAGCGTACTAAAGACTTTGTTTTTTCTTCAGAGACTTGTGTTTGTTCTTCAGAAACTTGTATTTCTTCTTCAAAGACTTGGCAATCGGCTAGCTGTTGACCTTCAACTATTTTAATCAGACTTGGACTAGCCTCTGCTATACGTGCTAGTCCAGCCATCAAGGTGAGATCAACACAATCCTCGTTAGCTTCTGATGGTGGAGCGAGTAATGATGAGGACTGAATATCAGTATTTGCTGAGGCGCTATTAGTGGCAAAGCCAATAACCAATAGGGGAATAACTGAAACTAAAACTCGGATAGCAGGTTTCATAGAATTTAGCAGCTTTTATGTGAGACTATCAACTTAACTCATCAAAGTTAACTTATCCAAGGTTTAAAAGTCTCTGAAGATACAAGGCAGGAGGTAGAGGGCAGAAGGCAGAAGGGAAGAGGATTTTACTGGTTTCTTCCATTCGTAGGGAGAGGCAATTGCCGCCAATTGGGGGGCTACCGAGATTCTAGGCTAACGCCTCGCTTCGTTAACACTTCGCTATCGCTCCGTTCAGAATGACAGATTCAGAGCACAACTTGGTTATGGCTCTTCACTAACCACGATACTTCAACAAAAGACGCTCACTAAAGTGTTTAAGTTCCATTTTGTTATTTGGGAATGTCTCTCTTATCTCCTCAGCTCCTCCATCTCCCCACACTCCCTCATCTCACCTAATCCTCGATCGCTTTCCCATCCCCATGAAACAGATATAATTTACTGGTATCTACAGCCAAATTTAGTTGAGCACCAGTGTAGACATCAGGGGAAGAAGGCACGCGAGCAATCAAAATAGAAGTACTTTTCCCTTCCTTGGAGTTATCAGCAGTCGCTCCGTCATGACTCTCTTCCACCTCAATTCTAGAGACAGGAGCGTCAAAATAGACAATCATCTCATGACCAAGAGCTTCTACTGCCTCGACTTCCACCTGAAGGCAGCAATCTGGGGAGATATTGGCATCAGGGAGATAAAAAGCTTCTGGACGTAAACCGGCAAGAATTGGTCGTTTAATATACTGCGGCAATTGAGAGTACCTGTCTAGCAAACTCTGCTCTAGTACCAAATTCTGACCAGCTATATCAATAGTAAAGGTGCCGCTTTCCGTTTTTTGCAATTGGCTGTGAAAAATATTCATCGCTGGAGAACCGATGAAACCGGCGACAAAGACATTGGCAGGGTTGTCGTAGAGTTCTTGAGGAGGGGCAATTTGCTGTAATTCACCAGCTCGCATCACTGCCACGCGATCGCCCATAGTCATTGCTTCTACTTGGTCATGAGTTACATATACCATAGTTGTACCCATCTGACGCTGCAATTGGGCAATTTCCGTGCGGATTTGCACCCGCATCTTGGCATCCAAATTAGACAACGGTTCATCCATGAGAAACACTGACGGATCCCGTACTATTGCTCGTCCCATAGCCACCCGCTGTCGCTGTCCCCCAGACAAAGCCTTTGGCTTGCGCTCCAGTAATTGTAATAATCCCAGTTTTTGAGCAGCATCTTTGATGCGCCTTTGCCTTTCCTTCGCAGGCATCTTCATCATTCGCAAGGGAAATTCCAAATTCTGCTTCACCGTCATGTGGGGGTAAAGAGCATAATTCTGAAACACCATGGCAACATTACGCTGTTGAGGAGTTTTGTTATTTACCACCTCACCACCAATAATCAACTTGCCTGCGCTAATCTCTTCCAAACCTGCTAGCATTCTCATCGCAGTGGACTTACCGCAACCCGAGGGACCAACAAATACAAGAAACTCCCCATCTTTGATTTCTAAACATAGGTCTTTGATAGCAGTGTACCCATTGGGGTAAACTTTGAAGACATGGGAAAATTCTACGGTTGACATAGTTAAGTAATTCTTAATTCTTAACTCTTAATTCTTAACTCTTAGTTCCTGTAGCTGCAACACTTTGGACAAACCACTTCTGAAAGATAAAGAAAATAACCAAAACGGGTGCAACCATCATAACACCAAAGGCCATAATATCTCCCCATTGTAGAGGTGGTAAGGTTTGGAAGTAGGTGATCGCTATTGGTAAAGGACGAACTGTTTCGTCAATAGTAACCATCAATGGCCAGAGGAAAGAACCCCATTGACTCAAAAAGTTCAGAATGGCAACACTGGCAAATACAGGTTTGGATACAGGGACGATAATTTCCCAGAAGATGCGTATAGTACTAGCGCCGTCTACCCGAGCAGCTTCTTCTAATTCTCTGGGGAGATCAATAAAGAAAGTATAAAATAGGTAGACTGAGAAAGTGTTGGCGATAAAGGGAAGAATTTGCACAATATAGGTATTGCGCCACCCTAACATTGCCATTTGGAAAAATAAGGGAACAGCGATCGCTTCAAAAGGAATAATCATTAAGGCGAGCACCATCAATAGCAGCCAATCTCTACCGGGCCAACGTAAACGAGCTAAGGCATAACCTGCTAAAGAATTGACTACTAAGCCACCTAGGACAACTATAGCGGTGATCAAGGAGGAGTTAAAGAAAAAGCGTCCAAAGTTGACCCGTTGAAATACATCGCGATAGTTTTGCCAGCTAGCCTCTCTTGGGATAAAAGCTTTAATAGTGCCTGCTTCCCCCAGCACTAAGTCGTCGGGTTTGAAACTGCCGACAATCATAAATACAATGGGTGCGATAAACAGTAATGCCAGGATAGTAAGTAAGAGGTAGCTGCCTAAAGCATTGAGTAATTTTTTGTTCTTACTTGTTTGAGACATCGTTTTAATTGGGAATTGGGAATTGGGAATTGGGAATTGGGAATTGGGACTTTGTATATTTGGGTAAGTTTGCATATCAATTAACAATAATCAAATCTACATCACACCGAGTTGCTGCTGCTAACTGAGTATCAATTGTTGCCATTGGTAACCCTAACCGCAATGCTAACTCCAAATAAGCTGCATCATAAGCTGCTAAACCAACAGTCCTTCCTAGCACTAAAGTTGTACCTAATGCATTTGCATTTGTAGCTGTATCAACTTGAATCAAAAATGACTCTAACAAACCTATAGCTTGCTCAGATTGCTCAGTTGTTATGCGGTTACGCCGTTCAGCCACAAGTAGCACATTCGCAATCTCCAGCGACCAAATATTTGGTACAAAGGCTTCAGCATCCGGCATCATTGCCAGTATTGCATTAGCATAGTCATTGTTTTCATCCACTAAGCACCAACTAATTGCTATAGAACAATCCAAGACGAACTGCATTAAAATCTTCGCCCCTCTTGAATCATGGAAAGAATTGACGTTTTATCCAACGCTACTTCTCGCCGCAACTGTTGCATTCTGGCAATTGCATTAGTTATTGATTTTTTAGTTATGGGCTTTCCCCAAGCGTTATATTGTGGTTCAGATTCAGATGATACAACTTCAGTGTCTGATAACGGTTGTACAACAACAACCACTTCAACAGAAATATCTTTCAAGTTAGTGGGTGTTTCGATTTGCAATATACCATCTGCCCCAATATGCGATCGCAATTTCATTGTTTCCATATCTCAAATTAATCGTAAGCTCTTTCTTCTTTGAGTAGTAACCTTTGGACAATAGTAATTGTCAGTACAATCAAGAAAAACACTACGGTCATCGCTGCCCCTTTAGCCATTTTTTGCTGTTCAAAAGCTATTTTTACCGCCTCATACATAACTGTAGTTGTACCGTCATTTGGACCACCTTGAGTCATAATTTCTACTTGGTCAAATAGGCGGAAAGCCAAGATAGAAGTTATCAACATTATAAAGATGAGGGTGTTGCGCAATTGGGGTAAGGTAATGTGGAGAAATTGATTCCATTTATTGCTACCATCAATGGCTGCTGCTTCATATAATACTGAGGGAATTGACTGTAACCCTGCCAGAATAATCACCATTTGGAATCCCATCCCCTGCCAGAGAGACAAGAGCATAATCGCAGGTAAAGCCAGCATTGGTTCGTGGAGAAAATCTTTCGGTGCCCACAAACCCAAGGTAACAGACTTGAGGAAAGCGTTCATCAAACCATCAGCACTAGGAGCATAGATCAGAGTCCAAACTACTGCTACTAGAGACATGGGAAACACTACTGGCATAAAGAAAAGTGTCCGAAACAAGGCCATCCCTTTAAGGGGGCGGTTTAACAGTAAAGCCAGTCCTAAAGCTAATGCTGTTTGTACTGGTACTATTACTAGAGCAAATACAGCATTATTGAATAAGGCACGGAAAAAGGTAGGGTCACTAAAAATTCTTCTGTACTGCTCAAAACCTATCCACTTGAGCGGCAAAGGTGAGCCAAGTCGGAGGTTGGTAAAAGAAAGTACTACTGCCAAGGCAAAAGGTAAAGCAATAAACAAGAACAGTCCTGCAAAAGCTGGTCCTGCCATCGCTAATGCCGTTAATCTATCATCTTTGGATTGGTCATTTGTCATTTGTCATTGGTTATTGGTTGTTTGTTGTTTGTTGTTTGGGAATCGGAAATGTAATGTCTACCTTCTCTCCTCGTCTCTGCGTCTCCGCGTCTCCGTGTCTCCACGTCTCCGCGTCTCCACCTCTCCCCATCCCCATTCTCTGCCCTCCTTAGGGATAACCTTCGTTGTCCTCAATATCTTGGTCAATAGCAATAGCGGCTTTATTTAAGGCTGTTGCCACGTCTGTGCCGTGGCGAATGTCAGCAAAGGCTTGCTGGAAGATGGAGGTAATGACTGGGTAGGCTGGAGTTTGGGGACGGGGGATGCTCTTGCCAGTCAATAGTTGAGATGAAAATAGGTGTAAGGGACCACCTTCGGCGTAAAGTGAGGATTGAGCGATCGCACTTTTAGTCCCAGGTACGGCTCCGTTGGCATTAGTCATCGCCAGTACTTGATCAGTTTGCAAGAGAAATTCCAAGAAGCGTATGGCTGCTTCAGGGTTGTGACATTTGCTGGTAATTCCCCAGTTCCAGGAACCTTGACCAGTTTTCGACCCTTGCCCAAAATTGGGTAGAGGCAATAATACTAAATCATCCCCAACAGCTTCGAGATAATCTTGATACGCCCAGTGACCTACTAAAGAAAGAGCTACTTTTCCTTTAGTAAAAGCAGCATCATCAATATTGGGGTCTACATACCCTTGCTGTATCCAAGACTGTATTTGTTTCATTACTTTTACAGTTGGCTTGCTATTGAGTAAGCCATTAGCTGATTGGTAGTCTTGGCGATTAATTAGATCACCTCCGGCTGACTGAATTAGGGGAGAGAAGCCATAGGTAAACCACTCTCCTCGATAGTTAAGTTTTAAGTCGATGACTTGACCATCCGGGTCTTTTTTGGCAAGGGCGGCAAGAACTTGTTCAAATTCCTCAGCAGTCCAAGCATCCTCATTACTCTTAGGAATACGAACTCCAGCTGCTTGCAACTGGCGGCGGTTTCCATAAATACCAAGTCCGGAGTCGAAGGTACCCACAGAATAAAGCTTGTCTTTGTAGGTACCCTGGCTAATAATTGAAGGTAGTAAATCCTTGCGAACCTCTGGTGTTAGCAGCTCATCTAAGGGAATCAGGTTTCTCTGCCAGACATAGTTGTAGACAAAAGGTCCATCAAATTCCAACACATCGGGCAAATCTCCAGAAATTGCCGCTGCTTGGATTTGGGCGTTATAGGAACCTTCTGGGAGGAATTTGACCTCAACGGTAATTTCGTTTTGGGAGGCGTTGAAACTTTCTACTTGTTGCTCAATGGTTTGGCGCTCTGCTTCTGGACCTGAGTGAGCCCAAACTTGGATAGTGCCCTGGGGAGCAATTTGACTTAGACATCCACTTAGAAACAGAAGCAATGCTGTTAGTATGCTTAGCCAGCACCATTTTTTGAAAATCATGATTTAGTTATTTGTCATGTGTCAAATGTTATTGGTCAAAGCGTACAAAGAACTTTTTGACTAATAACATAGACGCCTTCTTCGGCTTCTCGTAGAGTAGGACGCTATTTTGTTGTCCTTATTATTAGAATACCGTCTTCCCTTGCAACAAAAGGTAACTAGGGAATGGCTGCCTAGCAGGAACAGGAAGAAAATGAATTCGATATTAAGTAATGTATATGTAACTAAACAAAAGTAAATTTTCTGGCCGGTTTAGGCAAAATGCTTGCTCTGTAGCAGTTTCAGTTCTTCAAAAATTAGTATTGTATATCAACGCAGTTGGTGTCAGGGAATGTAAGCAGGTTTATATCACAGGAGACATTTACAAACTGTGAAGATTGATTAAAGATGCTTCAATGCGATCGCACTATTGTACTAACGACCAATGACATTTTTTCCCAGACTATTAAACAGTCTTAGTAAAAGCAAGGATTAGATTACAGATTAACAAAGTGCAAGCATAAGCTGTTGGTATTTAACTTGTATATTTCGGACAGGCGAGACGCCCATCCCACAAGAAACTGATAATTTTTGTTGATGCATAAGCAAACGCTAACACCTTTGGCTCTGGTTAGCATACCCTTAAAGTAGTGCAGCGTGGCGGAAATAACCCAGCAGTGAAAAAAGGTTAAAAAGCTTCCCGTACAAGCTTTGTTTCCTTCTGCCTCGGAGCCTCCTGCCTTCTTGCACTAGGTAGAGCGCACAGCCTCCATAAACCCTAAACCATCTATTATTCATTCATGCTTTTGAGGATTTATCCCCGTAAGCAACGATACTTGTTTACTAAACCTCGGTACTTTCAATTTAAGCTACTTCCCTGGTTGATACCAATGCTAGCGGTTTCCCTCTTCTGTGGCTACAGGCAAGTCAAAAGTTATTTTGTGCAACCGAAAGCTGTCTTTGTGTTAGGAGGAGCAGAGGAGCGAGAGTTATTTGCTGCTAAGTTTGCTCAGCTTCACCCAGAGCTAGATATTTGGGTATCTTCTGGTAGCCCAGAATGGTACACTCAAAAGATATTTGCGAAAGCTGGGATTGTTCAAGATCGCTTGCACATTGACCGTCGAGCTGTAGACACAGTAACAAATTTCACGACTTTGGTAGATGAGTTGAAAGCTGAGGGAATTGATAGCGTCTATTTAGTTACCTCAGACGATCATATGCGTCGCGCTCGTGTGATTGGTGAAATTGTCTTTGGTAGTCGGGGAATTATCATGGAGCCTTTACCTGTAACTTCGGGACGCTCGCCTGAACCTATTGGGAAGTGCTTTCGAGATGGTTTTAGAGCCATCCTCTGGTTAACAACTGGTCATACGGGTGCTACCCTCGGTAAAACATCAGATATTGGTCATTAGTCATTAGTCATTGGTGAGCTAAAACACATCCAATTTGCCTAAACTTGCAATCATCAGTTCTTTGTGGAACGGGCTTCTCGCCCGTTGTTTACCGTTGTCTCCCCCATCTGAAATATGCAACTTAAATGCCTAAGAGCTTACCAGAGTGGGGGAAGCTGAAGCAATCAAGGTAAAGTTAACTTATGAATAGATTTCCCCAGGTAGGGGGCAACCAAAAAAACAGAAAAACTAATGGCATCTGAACGAATTACTATTTTATCAAGTAGAGAAATTGAGAAAATGCGTCGGGCTGGGCGCTTAGCGGCTCAACTTTTAGATCACCTCGAACCAATGGTGAAGCCAGGAGTCAGCACTCAAGAACTCAATGATGAAGCAGAGCGCTGGACTAAGGCTCATGGAGCCAAAAGCGCTCCCCTTGGCTACAACGGCTTTCCCAAATCTATCTGCACTAGTATCAACGAAGTTGTTTGTCATGGCATCCCCAACAAGAAGCAAATTCTCCAGGATGGAGACATTATCAATATTGATGTAACCCCAATTGTTGATGGTTTCCACGGGGATACTTCCAGAACGTTCTTTGTGGGTACGCCCTCACCAACAGCGAAGAAGTTGGTAGAGGTTACCCTCGAATGTATGATGCGGGGGATTGCAGTAGTTAAACCAGGGGCAAGAATTGGAGATATTGGGGCGGCAATTCAGGAATATGCCGAAGCTCATGGGTTTTCAGTGGTACGAGATTTTGTGGGACATGGAGTTGGTAGGATTTTCCATACGGCTCCTCAGATTCCCCATTATGGAAAGCGAGGCAAAGGTAAGAAACTTCGTGCTGGTATGGTGTTTACCATTGAACCAATGATTAATGAAGGTACCTGGGAAGTAGAGGTTATGGCTGATAAGTGGACAGCACTCACTATCGATCGCAAACTTTCAGCTCAATTTGAACATACCATTGCAGTTACTCCTGATGGTGTCGAAATTCTGACTCTGCGAGAAGAAGTAGCTCAGAGGCAATCGGCTTAAGGAATGGCAAACTGGAATATTACTTAGTTAGTAGTTGTTATCAATAATCATGAAAGCCGCGAAGTATGTTTGGGGAATAGGATTGAGTCGCACAGGAACAACTTCCCTCGCTCAAGCTTTAAATATTTTGGGCTATAAGACCATTCATTATCCCCTATATTTCGAGGAGATCAAAGGATTTAGAGCTGCTACTGATATCACCATTTTACTCTGGCTAGAAACTCTGGATAAAAAATACCCTGGTTCAAAGTTTATCTGGACAGAACGGGATATCAATAGTTGGTTAACCTCCTGCGAAAAACATTTAGCTGAGTCAAATCCAGATGCTAGGATGCTAGAGATTCGGCAACAGTGTTATGGCTGCACTGATTTTAATGAAAAGTTATATCTAAAGGCATACAAGCACCATCTTGCCAAACTCGAAGATTACTTTTGCGATCGCCCTGAGGACTTTTTGAAAATTAATATTACAACTGGTCAAGGTTGGGAGTTACTTTGCCCATTCTTGGGTAAACCAATTCCCAAGAAACCATTCCCTCATTTACATAATTCAGCTAGAGATAAGATTCTAGCATTTATTGATTCAATTGTTGAGTCGATAAAGTCTTTGTTAGCTTCTGCTAAAGCTCGTATTCGTCATTAACTTTTAAGAAACAAGGGAACAGGGAACAGGGAATAGGGAACAGGGAGGAGGATTTGAGCTTGTTTTTTCTATTCGTAGGGTGCTCTTAAGAAACAAGGCAATAGGCAATAGGGAGCAGGGAGTAGGGAGCAGGAAATAGGGTTTGACTGCTCCCTGCTCCCTACCTTCAAGTCAGACTACCATGAACTTTCGTTGAGTTGTTCAGGTTTGCGGAGTACCAGTGGAGGGAGTTGCCGCATCCGACTCATTAGGGGAAGCAAATCTTTGGGTAACCCAAGCGGTAACTATGTGAGATAACAATCCCATTGGTCCAGCAAATAAGGACATAACAAGAGAGTGAACTGTCCAGGTGCCAGTACGTTGACCCTCTAGGTAAATGTAGCGTCCTACAAACAAGTCCATCACCAGAAAATGTACCCATCCAGTCGCTGCAGCTGTTTCATCAGTGAAAAATCGGGCAATATCTGCTAGCTGGGGATTAGACAAGGCTGCTGCAGATTCTGGGGTAATGCTGCTGATGAACAAATACAAATATAGACCCACCAAAGGAATAAAGGGAAGATAAGATGTCATAACTTTACGAGTCACTCCCCAATTAGGCAGTACAATCATCAGCAACCAGAAAGGTAGAACGAAGATATTGGCAATATTGAAAAGTTGAGCGATCATGATATTAAGTATGGGGATACAAGGGTGACTATTTGCAATTCTACTGTCCTAATTGAGTAGAATTTGATTTAGTGTCGTCAATAACTGATTTGTCAATGCCAAACTCATCAATGCCACGGGAGTCAATCCGTGCCCATGTTTTCGTGTCTGGAAGGGTTCAAGGAGTTGGCTATCGGTACTCTACAATGTTACAAGCAAAGCATTTAGGGATACGTGGCTGGGTGCGAAATCTTTTGGATAGACGAGTGGAAGCAGTTTTTGAAGGAACTCAGGCTGCCGTTGAAGCGATGGTTCGCTGGTGTCACACTGGACCATTAAATGCTGCAGTTAATGATGTTATAGTTAAGTACGAAACTCCTGAAGGCGTGCAGGGATTTGAAATTAAACGTTAATAAGAATTGGGACTTGGGAATTGGGAATTGGGAATTGGGAATCGGGGAAAATTTCACGTAGAAAAAGAAGATTAGAAACTAGTACAAGAAGGCAGAAGGCTCCGAGGCAGAAGGGAAGACAGCCTGCTTAGTAAGCTTATTCTGCACTAGTCAGTTTCCTTTATTCCTTCTGCCATCTAATTTGAAAATAGACACGGAGACGCGAAGAAATTAATTTTCATGCATGGTTGTGAAATTTTTTTTCCGGCTGGCCTTGTTTCTTGAAAGCGCCCGACGGGCGCGGCGGCACCCGCGATGAAGGGAACAAACAAATAAAATCCTCTTCCCTTCTGCTTTCTACCCTCTGCCTCCTGCCTTGTTTCTTCAGAGCAACTACACTCGATACTGCTATGCAAATTGACTGGCAAACTGCTAAGACCTACGAAGACATCTTATACCACAAAACCGACGGTATTGCCAAAATAACCATCAATCGTCCTCACAAACGCAATGCCTTCCGTCCCAAAACTGTATTTGAACTCTACGATGCCTTCTGTGATGCTCGTGAAGACTCGCGGATTGGTGTTGTCTTGCTTACCGGAGCGGGACCCCACACAGATGGGAAATACGCTTTCTGTGCTGGTGGAGATCAATCGGTGCGGGGTAAGGCTGGATATGTAGATAATGAAGGGGTTCCTCGCTTAAATGTTCTGGATTTACAACGCTTGATTCGCTCCATGCCTAAAGTGGTAATTGCCCTAGTAGCTGGCTATGCTATTGGAGGGGGTCATGTCTTACATGTGATTTGTGACCTAACTATTGCTGCGGACAATGCTATTTTTGGTCAAAGTGGACCCAAAGTTGGCAGTTTTGATGGTGGGTTTGGCGCTAGTTATCTTGCCAGAATTGTTGGTCAAAAAAAAGCGCGAGAAATTTGGTTCCTCTGCCGTCAGTACACAGCATCTCAAGCTTCGGACATGGGGTTAGTTAACTGTGTTGTACCTGTAGAGCAGTTGGAAGCAGAAGGTATCCAATGGGCGCAGGAAATCTTGTCAAAGAGCCCGATTGCTATCCGTTGCTTGAAAGCCGCCTTTAATGCTGATTGCGATGGTCAAGCGGGTCTCCAAGAACTAGCTGGCAATGCTACTTTACTCTACTACATGACAGAAGAAGGAGCAGAAGGAAAACAAGCTTTCCTAGAAAAACGCCCACCCAATTTTCGTCAATACCCTTGGTTACCCTAGTTATAGGCAAAAGTAGCGGCAGGGTGGGCGAAAAAAAGTGTGGGAAGTGTGGGAAGTGTGGGAGGTGTGGGGAGATACAGTTGAGTGCGTAAGTCCTAGATTTTTTGCTCCGGATTTAATATGACTCAACCCAAAGCTCGATATCCTGCTAGCTCCATAGAAAAATTAGCCATTCCTTGAGAAAGGGAACGCAAATCTGTAGAGTAACCGAACATCTCTTTTAAAGGAACCTCGGCAGACACAAGAGTATAATCACTTAAAACCTCCGAACCTATGAGCAAACCACGACGGGATAAAAGGTTACCTTGTATCCTACCCACAAACTCATTGGGAGTCTCTACTTCCACTGACATCATTGGTTCCAAAATAAGGGGACTCGCTTGGACAAAAGCTTGCTCAAAAGCTTGTTTAGCAGCATAGCGGAAAGCTATATCTTTGGAATCAACAGGGTGATGGGAACCTCCTTCAAGGATAACTTTAACTCCAACAATGGGATAACCCTGGAGGTAGCCAGTTACCACTGCATCAAGGAAACCCTGCTCACAAGCACAGATAAATTGTTGAGGAATAGCTCCTCCCACAATTTTATTGACAAACTCAAAGTTTGCTTCACAAGGTTCTAAGTGACCTGTAACATGGGCGTATTGACCAGGACCTCCTGATTGTTTTTTGAACCGATAGTCAAACTTAGCTGCTTTAGTAATGGTTTCCCGATAGGCAACTGCTGGCTGACCCACATAGACTTCAGCATTATACTCTCGTCGCAAACGCTCAATATAGATATCGAGGTGTAATTCCCCCATACCAGAAATTAAGGTTTCTCCACTTTCAGAACTGCTGCTAATATGCAAAGTGGGATCTTCTCGTACAAAGCGGTTTAAGGCTTTAGACATCCGTACCGCATCTTCCTGGGTTTTGGGACTAATTGCCAGGGTAATAACTGGTTCTGGAATAAACATCTCCTCTAAGGAAAGGTTTAGAGCCTCAGAACACAGAGTATCTCCCGAAGCACATTCAATCCCTAACACAGCAACAATCTCCCCTGCTTGGGCTGCATCAAGATTTTCCCTTGTTTCTGCATGAAGCCTGATTAAGCGGCTAACGCGGACAGTTTTTTGGGTGCGGGGATTGAAAAGTCGGTCACCTTTTTGCAAAGTCCCGGAGTAGATGCGAATGTAGGTTAGTTGACCAAATTCATCTTCCGTTAGCTTGAAGGCTAATGCGACCAAAGAGTCATCAGGATTAGTATTAATGACTACCTCTTCTCCCGTTACTCTATCTGTTGCTTTTACCACCCCACGTTCCAAAGGAGAAGGAAGATATAAAGATACAGCATCAAGGAGATTTTGTACTCCCTTATTTTTAAACGCTGAACCCAGCAACACTGGAACAAGTTCTCTACTTAAAGTAGCTTGACGAATAGTTGCCCAAATAGTTGCTTGAGAAACTTCTTCACCTGCTAACAACTGGGCAATTATCTGGTCAGAAAATAGAGAAATTTCCTCTAAGAGTTTCTCCCTTGCCTCTTGTGCTTTAACCTGTAACTGTTTGGGAATCGTTCTTGTAACAACATTTTCTCCATTTTTCCCCTCATAGTAATTAGCTTGCATGGTAATGAGGTCAATCACTCCCACAAACCCTTCTTCTGTAACAATGGGGTATTGCAATAGTACTGGATTTAAATGCAGTTTCTCCCGCAATCCTTGCAGCACTTGCCAAGGATTAGCACCTGCACGATCCATTTTGTTGATGAAAGCTAAACGTGGCACCTTATAGCGCTTCATTTGTCTGTCTACAGTCACCGATTGAGACTGTACACCAGAAACAGCGCACAATACCATAACTGCTCCATCAAGAACCCGCAAAGCTCGTTCTACTTCAATAGTGAAGTCAATATGCCCCGGTGTATCAATAAGGTTAATTTGTTTGCCTTGCCAAAAACAGGTAGTAGCTGCGGAGGTGATAGTAATACCCTTAATGGTTTCTAATTCCATATAGTCCATCTTGGCACCATGACCACCACCTCGTACCTCCTCAATTTTGTGGATTTTTCCTGTGTAGTACAAAATCCGCTCGCTTAAGGTGGTTTTACCAGAGTCGATATGGGCAGAAATACCAATGTTGCGTAAGTTTTTCAGGGTAGTCATGGTATCGGCTCCTTTTCGTGCGCCACTAATCACAACTATTATACTACATTAATAATACAAAAAAATCCCTAGCACATCATTGGTAATGGGAGATCCTTTGATTCTCCCAATCCCTAATTAAGCAATTTTTGCCCAAATATACCTTTTACCTTGGTCAATAACTCTTGCTCTAGATAAGGTTTGGTAATATAAGTATTGGCACCCAACTCTGTCGCTATCAAGCGGTGTTTCTCACCACTCCGGGAAGTCAAAATCACTACAGGAATATCTGTCAATGCTGGGTTTTGTTGGCGGTGTTTGAGAAACTCAAACCCATTCATGCGAGGCATCTCTATATCGCAGATTACTAACTGGATATCTGTCGCCTGCTGTAGTTTTTCCAAAGCTTCGTAGCCATCCTTTGCCTGAACCACCTGATAGTTGGCTTTTTCTAGAGTCAGGGCTAGAGTTTGACGTACAGTAATTGAGTCGTCTACCAGAAGAACCATTTTTCCTGGTTTTGCCTGGAAACTAGGAACTGGCGCTCCTGGTAAGGCAGCATAAGTCTGGGGGGTTAATTGCTGCTGACTAGATACAAGGGTACGAGGTATTAAATTGACTACATCATCATCAGGGTCAGAGCTTAGCATTATTTCCCCGATATAAGGGGTTTGAGCAATATCCCTTGGGGCAGGTAAACTTGGCTGATCTCTTTCTAGAGTGTTTTGTTCGCTAGAAGTTTGGCGCTGGTAGATGTTATGCATCAAAGCAGCCCCATCGATTACCAGCGTTAGCTGACCATCAGCCAAAATACTGCTTCCATAGACATAGCTTGGCGGTTCCATTACTGCCCCCAAGGGACGGATTACTAATTCCTGATCCCCAAACAATTGGTCTACTTCCAATCCCAGCAGCTGATTTTGGCAACGAATGAGCATCAAGGGCATGACTTGCTGTTGTGAGGCTAAGGTATAGTTGTCTTGGGAATCTAAAAATTGGGGAACTGGCATCGAATAATTGAGAATATTCTCCAGTCTATAGATAGGGATAAGTTGTTCTGAGTTACCTTTGCCCCACCGAAGGACTTTGCCATCTTCCCAGCACCGGAGTTGCTCAGGGCGGGGAATGAGAATTTGCTCGATCGCTTCAGCCAATAAGGCATAGGTGCGTTTACCAGCCTGACATAAAACTAATTTGGAGATCGTGAGGTTTTGGGGGATGCGGAGTACAAAGCTTGTACCTTGGTGCAATTGGGAATTAACCTCCACTGAACCCTGAAGAGCTTGCAGCTGGGCGCGAACCACATCAAGACCAATCCCCCGCCCAGAAAGATCATTCACCCCAGAGGTGGTAGAAAAGCCCGGTTCAAATAGTAGCTCCTTCAACTGAGCCTCATTGAGAACCCTAGCCTGTTGAAGACTAACAAGTTGAGACTCTACTGCCCGTTGGCGAATTTTCTCAAAATCCAGTCCTTGTCCGTCATCCTGGACTTCAATTACTAGATACCTACCCCGATAGTAGGCACAAATGGTAATCTGACCTTTCTCCGACTTGCCTTGTTGTTGTCGAATTGCAGGAGGCTCAACTCCGTGATCAAAGGCGTTGCGAACTAGGTGTAATAAGGGGTCGTATAGCTTTTGGGCTACCACTTTATCTGCCATCACTTCCGTGCCACGGATTTCCAGCGCGACTGACTTATGGTGCAGAGCTTCCAACTGTTGTAGGACACGGGGTAAAGGAGCGAAGATCTCCCCTAAGGGAACCATCCGGGCTTCCATCACCAGATCACGGGTACCAGTCAACAACCGACGTTGGGTTTCTAAGGTTTGATAGGACTGCCTTGCAAATAGTTCAATAGCATCGTTGGCTTCTGCTAATTGCACAGCATCTTCGAGAACCGACTCAATCAACAGCTGGGCTTCGCTATATTCATCTAGTTCTAGGGAATCAAAGAGATTTTGTTGTTTGGGAATTGGGAATTGGGAATTAATTGGGAATTGGGAATGTCTCCCTTGTCTTCTCATCTCCCTCAGCTCCCCCATCTCCCCCATCTCCCCCATCTCCCCATCTCCCCATCTCCCCATCTCCCCATTGCACCGTTCGACGATAAACAGCCGCTCGGACCAATCTCTTAGTTGCTCGAGTAGTTGCTGATGTTGCTGGAAACGGGTAAGAAGGGTTTTTACTGCTGCTTGTAGCTGTTCATTTTGGAGTGACTGGCGATTGTGGTTGGTTAGCAATTCCCCAATTGAGTAATTAAGGTGTTCTAAATGCTGAACCTTGACTCGTACAGTGTGAGGTAATTCAGTGAAGGTTGAGCCTTTGGGCGGTTGTGGTGATTTGTTAATCTTTTGGGTATCTCTTTCTCTCTCTACTGGCTCATCAAGGGTAATAGAAACAGAGTTGTCAGTTATTGCTGTATCTTCACCTAGTTGATCATCTAAGGAGACGAAGGCAGAGTCATCAAGTATTGCTGTATCTTCTTCTAGTTCACCCTCTAGGGAAACTAATACAGACTCATCAGTTACTGGTATATCTTCCTCTAGTTCTCCTGTTCCTCCCCAGATTGACTCTAGGAGAGAGTTAAATGAGGCTTCGTTTTGTGACTCACCTAAGCTTAAATTGGAATCAGCTGTATCAGTTACTTTTTCAATTGCAAGTTGAGCTACCGGCTCCTGATATACAGTTGCATTTGTAGATAATACTTGATCTTCCTTGTCTCCCTTTTCCTCCTCATCTCCTCTGCTTATGCCAGCTAGTTCCTGCAAAGCTACCGAAGGTGTACCTCCTTGAGTGCGATCGCCATTCAGTACTGCTGCTTGTCCTTCCCGGAAGTCTGTTATAGTAATCTGAGCAATAGTCTGTGCTTGCTCTGGATGAGCAGCCAACGCTGCGATCGCAGTCTGAGCAATTGCGCCAAATCCTGGTAACATCAAGGATTCAGCTAAGCCTAGCAAAACTTCGGCTTGAGTCCGGAGAGTGGTTGCGATTTCTGTCGATTGTTGAGTTTCTAGGACTGCGGCGAGTTCGTCTAATCTTTGAGTAACCCCAACTTCAAAGATAGATTGGGTTACATCGAAACCTAATTCTACGGAAGAGGGGAGGTGTGCTTCCTGGCTAAACAAGTCTCCTAACTTCTCTTGCAGTTGGGCAAAAACAGCGGCAGTTCGATTTTTGACCCCAGCCTCATCAACTTGTCCACCGGTTAGTTCAGCAGTTAAGGGTAGGCGCACACATTCATAACCCTCGAAAAGTAAAGCTTCTACTTCTTGATCAATAGATATATTGGGTTGGCAGAGGGCTTTGAAAATATCTTCTAGGTAATGGGCTACAGTTTTAATGGTTTCTAACCCCACACTGGCAGCTGCTCCTTTAAGAGTGTGGGTAGTTCGCATCAAATTGTGGACTTTATTAATACTGCAATCTTCTCTAAGACTGAGCAAATTTTCCTCCAAAATTTGCAATAATTCCCAAGCTTCTTCGAGGAATAATTTGTGAATTTGTTCACGATTATTGTGGTTTTGCATTTGTTTTTGGTTGTTGGTTATTAGTTATGGAAGCATCCCAACTTAATACCTCATACGAATGGCACTGACTTGCAAACCATTAATGAAGTGAGAGTTTTTGGTCGAAAAGCCAAATTTAAGAATGGGCCCCCTAACCCCCCCCCAGTGGGGACGTTGCGACCTCCCCACACCCCTGCCGCAAGGTTGGAGCTAATCGAAGGGTAATTCACTCATTACTTGTTACTTGTTACTTCAAAACCCCTTCTCAATCGACAAATAACAAATAACAAATAACAAACGACAAACAACAAACAACTAATCAACTTTAAATTGGTCAGTACTAGCCTGGAGGTTCTGAGCCATTGCTAGGAGTTCTTGGAAAGATGTAGAAATTTGGATAGAATCCTCTGAAGTTTGATTAGCGATCGCAGCAACGTCAGTCATGGTTTTCGTTACCGATTGAAACTCTTGGGTTTGTACCTGAGTTGATTGGGTAATACCCTCTACCAACTGACTAATTTGGTTAGTAACTTCAACGATCGCACTCAGATTCTGGCGAGCATCCCTTACCATTGCGGTTCCTTGTGCTACCTGCTGTATGCCTGTTTCCATAACTGTGGATACTTCAGCTGTACCCTGCTGGATTTCCTGAACCAACTGCTCAATCTCGCTGGTAGCTTCGGCAGACTGACGTGCAAGAGAACGTACTTCGTCAGCAACAACGACAAAACCGCGTCCGTATTCGCCAGCCCTAGTAGCTTCAATCGCTGCGTTTAGTGCCAGTAGTTGCGTTTGGGTCGTGAAGTTGCTAATGAGGTTAACTACCCGGGAAACCTTTTGAGAAGACTCACTTAAGCGCTTGATACGCTTACTGGTTTCTGCCACCGTCTCCCTAATGTCCATAATTCCCTCTACGGTGCGATTCATTGCTGCATCCCCTTCCCGTACAGTATGGTTGGCTTGCTGGGCAGCCATTTCTACCTGTTGAGCACTCATTTCTACTCCTTCGGTGGCATTGACCATCATTTGGATTTGTGCTAAAGCTTGACCGAGAGCCTGGAATTGTTGCTGAGCTTGATTAGTAAGACCAGTAATAGCAGACTCACTATCTTGGGAAGTTTGGGCAACTTGCCTCGAAGCTGTTTGCACCTGCTTGACAAGACCGCGCAAACTTTGCAATGTATTGTTGTAAGCATCAGCAATGGTACCCACTTCATTTTCTGTGACAGTCGCCCGGACTGTTAGATCACCATTGAGAGCAGGTCCAACTGCTGATAGCAACTGGATAACATCTTGCTGGAGTCGTTCTTTGGCCGTTTTTTCCCGTGTCGCCGCCAAAGTTAATTGCTCGGTTTGCTCCCGGAGTTGCTCCAAGTATTCGGCTTGTTGTAAAGCAAGACCTACCTGTACTCCAACTTGAACTAGCAAGTTAATGTCAATCTGCTCCCACTGACGTGGTCCATCATGTTGATAAGCTCCTAACAGCCCCCAGAGTTGCTCACCTTTGAAGATTGGTGCAACTATGTAGGCTTTGGCTCCCCATTGTTTGAGCTGCTTGACGTGATACTTATCTAATTCGGTATTATCCTGTTCAACATCGTCGATATTGTCTATACTTAGGGTTTCTTTAATGCGATACCGACCTCCTCGAGTTTCTTGGAGGTAAAGATCTTCATCTAGAGCTAGCTGAGTTCCTACAATTTTGAGCCAATCGCTGCCAACATCTTCAACTACAAATTCGCCACTCCAGTCCGTATTAAAGCGGTAGACGGCTACTCGATCGCTCTTCAACTGTCTCCGTAATTCCTGAAGAGCCAACTTCCACAGGCTATCCAAGGAAAAATTCTCTTGAATAAGAGCCAATCCCAGTCGGTAGATGAGTTGACTGTAAATTGTTCCCCTCTCAACTGAGGTAGCTAACTTTTGTGACTGCAAACACAGTTCCTCAATATATTCAGCTTGTTTAACCGCAACACCAAACTGTTTACCAACCTGAGCTAGCAAGTTGACTTCTTCTTCTTGCCAGTAACGAGAACTTGAGTTTTGATAAGCACCGAGTAAACCCCAAAGTTTTTCGCCAGCGAAAACTGGCACAATCACATAAGCTTTGACCTCAAATTGCTCTAAAATTTCTCGATGACAGGGAGTATGGATAGTTTCGTAGATATCATTAACCACAAAGTTTTCGTGCTTGCGATACCGACCACCTTTAGTCTGTTGCAAAAAGGTATCGGGCCAAACAGTTTCAATACCGGGTCCGACTACTTTCACCCAGCCTTGAGTCACTGACTCTGCCACAAAAGTACCACTCCAGTCAGCATGGAAGCGATAGACTGCTAGGCGATCGCATTCCAGTAATTGTTGGACTTCTTTGGTTACTGTACGGAAAATGGTATCAATATCGGAGGTTTCGCGAATTTTATCGATTACGCTGGCAACTGCTTGCTGCCGCTCTGCGGCTTTGGTTACTTGTTGAATAGAGTCCACCTGCTGTACGGCAACTACCAACTGCTTGACCATCTCAGACAGACAATTGATGTCTGCTGTCTGCCAGTGACGAGGACCTGAGTTTTGGTAAGCAGCCATAAAGCCCCAAAGTTTGGCTCCAGCAAAAACTGGCATAACTAGATAAGCTTTAGCCTCAATTTGCTCTAAAAGGTCGAAGTAACAGGCACTGTAGCCAACCTGTTGGATATCTTCAACAATTAAGGGTTCGTTTGGGCGATAATCGTTTCCCTGACTTTCTCGCAAATAGGTATCAGAAGGCCAAGCCTTTTTGGTATTGGGTCCTACTAGCTGAACCCAGCCGGTAGTCACCGACTCTGCCAGAAAAGAACCACTCCAATCAGGATTAAAACGATAGATTACCACGCGATCGCACTGGAGCTGCTGATGGACTTCTTTGGTTGCTGTCCGGAAAATGCTGTCAATGCTGGCATTATTGCTAATCTTGTCGATTAGTCTGCCCTTAGCTTTTTCCCATTCTAGCTGTCCCAGGTACTCTGCCTGCTGCTGGGTTTCCCAAAACTGTCGGCTAATGTGAGTCAACAAACAGATTTCTTCTGCTTGCCAGTGACGAGGAGTTGAGTGCTGGTAAGCGCTAAGTAAGCCCCACAGTTTTTCTCCTTGGAAAATTGGTACAGTTAAATAAGCTTTAACCTGAAATTTCTCCCAGCATTCAACTAAACTAGGACAGAGCATTGGGTAGATGTTATCAACAACAAAGGTTTGATTGTGACGATACCGACCTCCTTGGGTTTCTTGCAAGTGACTGGTTTTAATAGTTGCTCCAACCAATGGCACTCCATCTTGTACCAGAGACTCAGTTATATACTCACCACTCCAATCAGGATGGAAGCGATAGATTGCCACGCGATCACATTGGAGCTGTTGCCGGACTGCTGTGGTAAGGTTTTGGAAAAAGTTCTCTACATCTGAGCTTTGGCAAAGCTTGCTGAGTAATTTCGCTGCTGCTTGTTCTCCTACAGGAGCTTTGGCAATCCGGGTAGATTGGTTCTGTAGTTGTTCGAGACAATCTCTTTGCTGCAGAGCTACTGCCAATTGATTACCAATCTGAGCCAACAACTTGACTTCCGTTTCTTCCCAAGTACGAGCACCTGAGTTTTGATAGACTGCTAGCAGCCCCCACAATTTCTCGCCCTGGAAAATAGGCACAATTACATAAGCCTTAGCCTGATATTTTTCTAAGGTTTCCAGGTAGCAGGGAGCAAAGTTAGCAGCGTAGATGTCATCAACTTGCTTATATTGCTCGCCTCGGATAAAGCCTCCACCTTTGGTATTTTGTAGATAAGTATCGGCAGTAGGGAAGTAAGGCTCTCCTAGCTTCTTACAAGTACAGCGCTCGTCGTTGATGAGTTCGATACTCTTGAGGCTGGGGTCAGTTTTCTGCTGGTGGATTAAGGAAACCCAGCCAGCTCCCACTGATTCCGACACAAATTCCCCACTCCAGTCAGGATTAAAGCGATAGAGTACTACGCGATCGGCATTGAGCAACAACCGGACTTCTTTCATCGTGGTTTTGGAGATGGTATCCATGTCCAATGTCCGGCGAATTTGATCCAGCAATTTGGCGACGGCTTGTTCTCTGTGTGCTGCTTTAACTAGTTGGTGGCACAATTCTAATGGCTGTAAATTCACTCTCAGTTCAGTAACAAGTTGGTAGAGCAGCATCATTTCAGCTTCCTGCCATTGCCGAGAACTAGAACATTGCTGTAGGACGAGTAAACCCCATAACTGCTGTTCGAGAAAAATCGGCAAGCTGAGACTAGCTTTAACCTGGAACCTTTCCATTAGTTGCAATTGGTGGGGACTGACAGAGGTATCGGAGACTTGATCAACAGCTATGACTTGCTGTTGCAGATAATCCAGCCGGTGCTCAGCACCAAAAGTGTTAATTAGTAATGATTCACCCAAACTAGGAGTGTAGCCAGCTGTCATTGACTCAGCCTCTACTAAACCTCGGTTTTCAGTCTGGCAACGATAGATTAATACTCGGTCTACATTAAAATGCTGGCGAATCTCATTTACTGTGGTTGTGAGCAAAGTCTGAGTATTTGGTGCTTGACTCAGCTGACTAGCAAGGTTGAATAACCACTGCCGCTGTTCCTTAAAGTGTTGCTCAAGATTGAGAGCTAAACCAGCCTCAAACCCAGCCGGATTGCTATTACCATTGCTGTTATCTAGTGATTGTTCGAGTTGAGACCGAGTATCGAATTTTTGTTTAGATTGATCGAGTTGCTGCATGATTTTTTCCTCGGTTAATGCTACATCTGATTGAGAGATCATTTCCTCTTCCCATTCCCTAGGTAGAGGAGGTTTATTGTTGATAGCTGTTTCGGGGTGAACGAAATATGAAGTGGGATTTCCATTCTCCGCGTCCCCGCGTCCCCGCGTCTCCGCGTCTGCTGACTCGTTTCCCCACTCCTTTTTTCGCTCACCCGCTGTTTCGGACGACACTTCAGTTGGTAGAAGGACAAAGGAAGATTCGAGAGTAAAATACTCCTGTTTGTCTTCGTTACTATTTGCAGGCTGGAGCAATTTCTGCGAGCTCTCAGGTAGTTGCCAATTAGACAAGTAGTGATAATCTGCCTGCTTTTGTTGGTTAAGACTCCTCTTAATTCGCTTGATTAATCGCCATGTGGGAGAGGAGTTTAAGGCAAAAAAACTCAAGCTATTCCTCCTCCATTTATTTGCCAGAGGGGATACTGAGTAATTGCTTTGACATCCAAGACAGTACCGTTGTCTCCCGGTAAAGCACCGAGAACAAAAGGTAAGAGTCTGGCAGGAAATAACCCTGGAGCTGCTGGCTGGAGTTGTTGCAATTCATGTAACTCAATGTCGTTGACTTGCTGTACCACTAAACCCAAAGATTGGTCATTAACCTCAACCACCATTGCGACAGGAGATCCTGGAACGGCTCTTTGAAACGACAGAGGTTCACTACCGATAAGATGGTTGAGATCCACAAGCCAAAGCATTTTTCCTCGCCAATTGCAAATTCCGAGAACGCAACTGGGCATTTCTGGAACTGGCAGAATTGCTGCTGTATTCAGCCTGAGAATTTCCGCAATTTCCTCTAGGGGTAGCAGCGCACTCTCCTCCACACCAAGAGAGAAGCGGAGCAACCGCTGCCGGTTTTCTGGAGGCAGTGGTTCTAAGTTAAGTGGATCAAGATTAGTAAGCGTTAGTACTGAGTTGGGGAAGTTAAGCATATTGGTTATTGGTTATTTGTTGTTTGTTGTTTGTTGTTTGGGAACTGGGAATCGGGAATTGGGAATCGGGAATTGAGAATTGTCTCTTTTTCTCCGCGTCTCCGCGTCTCCGTGTCTCCGTGTCTCCCCATCCCCCCTTGACTTGTCACAAACAATAAAAACTCGCTAACAAATAACTAAGCGACAATTAATTGTTGGATGGTTTTGAGTAGTTCTTTGTGATTTACTGGCTTGGGTATGTAAGCATCAGCACCCAGCATCGAACCCCAGAGTTTATCAACTTCAGTACCTTTACTAGAGCAAATCACTACTGGGATTTCCTGGGTACTAGAATTAGTCTTGAGTTCGCGGCAGATTTCAAATCCACTTTGCCCAGGCAAAATTACGTCAAGAATTACTAAATCTGGTCTCTGGTACTGGAGTTTAAGGTGAGCATCTTCACCATTTGTCACACTGACGACTGTTAGACCGGCCTGCTGGAGGTAACCTGTTAGTACTTCAGCTTCCGTCAAGCTATCTTCAACCAAAAGAATTTTCATTATCAGACTGCTGTATTACAAAATTTTTCCAATTGCAAATCCCCTTCTCTCCAAAAATCCCTTTCCCTTTAACTTTCCCCCTTTTCCTTCTCAGCTACCCCACCTTTTTCAAAGCGAGGGTAGCTAACCCACATTTGGTATAAGCTCACCTCACAGGTGATGTCGCTGGTAAATAATTCCACAAAGCAGTTAGTACCTTTTGTCGTTCAATAGGCTTTGCCAAAAAGCCCGAGGAACCAACCATTTTGGCACGTACCCTGTCTACGATACCGTCACTACTTGTAAGAATAATCACAGGGGTATCTTGCAACAGTGAAACCCGGCGAATTTGAGCACAGAGCTCATAGCCATTAACTATAGGCATAACTAAATCCAAGAAAATAAGATCTGGTTTTTGTTCGAGCAAGATTGGTAGTGCTTTGAGGGGATCTCGAATATTAATAAACTGATAGCCAGCTTGGGCAAGAATCTGACTCATTGTTAGGCTATCACTCCGACTATCATCGATATAAACTACCAACTGACTAGTAAGTTTAGTTTGAGCTGATTTTGCAGGAGGGATAGTTTTTGCTGGTTGAGGGATAGTTTTTGCTGGCTCGGGGTTAGTAGTTCTAGGAGTCTTTCGCTTTAAGCTCAAATCTCCAACCTCAATCAAGCTCATTAACTCCTGTCTGATGTAGGGCATAATTGATTGGGTTAGAGGCAACAATTGCTGTTTCAACTTAACAGCTAAATCCCTTAAAGTTCGATTACCATCTGCTAGCGTGGTGAGGTTATGGTAGACAAGGAGTGAGGTTTTTTGTCGCAATTCTTCAGCATCCCAGATCACAGGAGCTAAGTTCGGAGAAAAGTTTTCCAAGCCAGCCTGCTGCCAAGCTGCCCAGGCTTGCTTTGCTTGCTGCCATACTTGCTCAATTGAAATCTGCAAGAAGTTTGAATCTCTGTTGCTCTCAGGAATCCGCCTGGAAACTAATGACTCCCCTGAATTATTGCTGAGTTCGATTTGTTGGATGATGTCGAAGAGGATTTCTCTAATATTACCTTCAACAACTGCTGTCATCTTGCGTGGTGAAACTTGTCCTTGTCTTACCAGTTTTGCTAAGGAGTCGTAATCCCAATACAGAAGTCGCTCTGAATCTTCACCACCAGGGCGAACTATCAGTTGTGGGCAGTGAATAGACAGTTGCCGACACCAATAACGAACTGGATGCATCTTACTAGTAGATTTAATTAATCTACCTTGGCTGAAATACAAATTCCACTGCTGGTTGTCGGTATCTGTGATAGACAAATCTAACCGACCTGTAAATTGTTCCTTTACACAAGTCTGAATCTGCTGCTCTAGTTCATTAATAGCAACTATTTTGGTAGTTACTATTGGCGTCTCTATAGAGTTAGCAAGTGATCCTCTGGGAGACATTAACATTGTTGAATTTTGAGTCAAGTAGCTCATGGTATTAGATAAATTGTCTCAACAAAAATGTACACAGTTCGAGAATTGTAGATATTAGCTATCTGGTAAGCTTCTAACTTTAATGCTAATAAACCTACAGATACAAACTTTGACAACTGCTTGAGAGTAAAAGAGAATTATTTACTCTTGATAAGAAGAATTTTTGTATGACCAGTAAGACACCCATATTTACAATATTTACACGATTGTTAAGAAATGTCACTAAAAAAATACGTAATTTCCTCAATTTTTTATTCTCTGACTATATTTTTGACACATATGCTGCACAAACTATGATCACAATCGATTTGTTCGTAATTTACGATTGAATTGTCATAGTATTTATACTTACTTAGGGTATTTAAAGAAACATTCCATTGAATTTTTATTGCTTTCAAAAATCTACCTGTAGACTAATGACTTTGCTGAATTATTGCTGGTTTCGATTTGTTAGATGATGTCGAAGAGGATTTCTCTAAATATTACTTTCAACGACTGCTGTAGACTTGGTAAGTAATTTTCGGGGAGACGTTAAAGTTATTGAATTTTGACTCAAGTAGCTCATAGTAGTAGATGAATTTTCCAAAACAGAAATGTACAAAGTTCCAGAAATTGCAGATATTATCGATCTAATCAATTTCTGATTCTCATCCTAATAAACCTAGAAATATACACTCTAACAACCAACTGCCTTCTACCAAAAAAAGATTATTTTTTTCAAGAGAAAAATAATCTTTGTATGACGAGTAAGACATGCATGTTTACAATACTTACACGGTTGTCAAAAAAAGTCACTAAAAAAATACGTAATTTTATCTATTTTTTATTCTCTGGCTGTATTTTTTACCCAGATTCTGCACAAACTACGATCACAATCAATTTGTTCGTAATTTACCATTGATATGGTCATAGTATTTATACTTACTTAGGGTATTTCAAGAAACACTCTATTGAATCTCTGTTGCCTACTTACTGCTGTAGAGTTGGTAAGTGATGTTCGGGGAGAGGTTAAAGTTGTTGATTTTTGAGTCAAGTAGCTCATGGTAGTAGATGAATTATCTCAACAAAAATGTACACAGTTCGAGAAATTGCAGATATTGGCTATCTGCTAAATTTCTGACTTTAATACTAATAAACCTACAGGTACAGACTCTAACAACTGCTTGAGAGTAAAAGAGAATTATTTTCTCTTAAGAAGAATAATTTTTGTATGACCAGTAAGATGTCCATATTTATAATAATTGCACGATTATTAAGAAATGTCACGAAAAAATCTGTAATTTTATCTATTTTTTATTCTCTGGCTGTATTTTTTTCGCATTCTGCACAAACTACGATCACAATCAATTTGTTTGTAATTTACGATTGATATTGTAATAGTATTTATACCTACTTAGGGTCTGCTGAAAAAGTTTTTTGCGGAGGTTTCAGATTTATTCAGCAAGTCCTACTTACTTGTCCCTCTTTTGTCTCTCTTTTGTCGCTCCATGTTTCGGAAACAGGCAAGATGTCTGTTCCACGCTTGTATCCCACGACTAAAGTATGTGGGATGAGCTTAACTGCTCATATCTTGTGCCATTTTCTAGTTAATGGGATAAAGAAACTCTATCAGTGGTGCCATTCTATAATTTGGTAAGGGTACAATAATCATCCCTCTACCACTCGACGATCACCTCCTATGGTTCAAATCCCCGAATCTACTGCCGAACTAGTTGCTGTCCTTGAACAACCAGTTGATCTGAATTTTCAGCTGCCTGATCCAGAGGATGAGGAAATTCTCGAGTATGATTTTCAGCAGCAGGTCGATAGTGCTTGGCTGGTATGTGATCGCTTTGACTTGCAAACAGAGATCTGGCGGGGGCGTATCTTACGTATTGTGCGTGACAGGGAGAAAAAAGGGGGCGAGGGACGAGGAACAGGATTTTTAAATTGGCTCAAAAGTCGAGAAATCAGCAAGAGTCAAGCTTACTCTTTAATTGAGCTCGCCAATAGCGCCGATACTCTACTAGCTGAAGGAAAACTTGATCCAGACGCCATCAGGAACTTCAGCAAACGGGCATTTGTAGAAACGGCTAAGTCCCCCCCAGAAGTACAACAGATGGTATCAGATGCAGCACAAAAAGGCGATCGCATCACTCGCCGAGAGGTGAAGCAACTCTCTGATGAATGGACGGCAATGTCTTCAGACTTACTACCGGAGGAAATAAAGGAAAAATCTGCTGGTGGTTCCATGCCTGCTCGTTATCTAGCACCTCTGGTTAAGGAAATGGAGAAGTTGCCAGAAACCCATCTGGTTCAATTACAACAAGAAATCGCTGCCAGTCCAGATGTAGATACAGTAAAACAGGTGACAACAGATGCTCGTTACTTAGCTAAGTATCTTGATGCAGCGGCTCAAGTACAGACGATTAACCAATCATCCCTAGATATGGAAATAGCTCTAGAAGAAGCTCTGCGTTTACAATGTTTGAACACTGCTGCAGAGTTAGTAAAACAGGCATCTGTGTTAGAACAAACCATTGGTAAACTCTACACTACCTGGAAACGTCTAGGCAGTTTATCAGACCGCTTGTATGTAGATACTGGGGCTAGTACCCCCCAATTGCGATCGCTCCTCAATTGTATAGAGAGCCTTACCGGAGAGATTATAGAAGTACCACTCGATGAGACGGGTGAACAAATCATTCGGTTAAAAGTGATGACTGAGAAGTTGTAACATTGGTCATTGGTCATTTGTCATTGGTCATTTGTTGTTTGTATATTTAATTCCTCTTTATCTCCCTGTCTCCGCGTCTCCGCGTCCCCGCGTCTCCGTGTCTCCCCTGCCTTCATAGTATTTGGAAGTCCTTAACAGTGAGCATTTTCCAGCAGCCGCGTCCCTGGTTAGTCGGGTTAGTTATCCTTGTCGGTGTTTGTGCTGTTTCGACTTCAGCAATTTTTGTTCGCTTAGCGATTGCTTCTGCTGGGGTAAGTGGGGTACCATTCAGCCTATTCCTCTCAGCCTCTCGTTTAGCGATCGCATCTATACTAGTGCTACCAGCTTGGCGCAACTTCAAGCTAACTCCACTTCGTCCTGGTGCTTGGCGCTATGCTGGTGCTGCTGGTATTTGTCTTGCTCTACATTTTCCTACCTGGATTAGCTCCCTTTCCTTCACCTCAATTGCTGCTTCTACTACCCTGGTTAACACTAATCCAATTTGGGTTGCTCTGCTTTGTTGGTTATGGTTCAAGGAGAAACCTAGCAGGTTGACGGTGCTGGGCATAGGAGTAGCACTTTTGGGTGGTGTTCTGATTACTTTGGGGGATACAGGAGCAGTTACAACTGGAAGTAATCCACTATTAGGTAATTTCCTGGCACTCCTAGGGGCCTGGATGGTAAGTTTGTACTTACTCTTAGGGCGTGAAGCCCAACAGCGAGGTTTAAGTATCAGCAGTTATATGGCTGTCGTCTATACTACAGCGGCATTAATACTGTTGCCTTTTCCTTTAATCTTTGGTTCTAGTTACACTGGCTACCCACCTACAGTTTATCTTTATGTTCTGTTGATGGCTATTTTTCCCCAAATGGTAGGTCATACTAGCATCAATTGGGCAGTGCGTTGGATTTCTCCCACTCTGGTTACTCTCGCTATTTTGTTTGAACCAGTGGGTTCGAGTTTTCTTGGCTATCTCATCTTTAAGGAAGTGCCAGGTTTGCTGGTATTCTTGGGTGCGGCAATATTGTTGATTGGGGTGGCATTAGCTATTGTCGGATCGAGACCTTCGTGAGAAGTTCCCTAACATCTAACACCTATAAGGATAAATATCTCTTTCCTTAAGAATGTGACTAATGCATAGGGGAGGAACAAGAAAAGTATTTGTAGTAAGTAGCAATAATTTTGTGAATTGGTACTAGTTTTAACTCCATTTTAATACCAATTCACAATTTAAATGGACAACAGCCTACTGTAGGGTTATCAAACCAAAACAATATGTATTTGGCTATCTTCTGGAGCTTCGCAGTTAGAGGTAAATGTTGAGACAAATAAAGGACAAACTTTCCAGTTACCTTGAACAGTCACACCAAGCTGTTGGCAGTGACCATTTCGCCTACTTGTCATTTGATAATTATAACAATGACGACAATGATGACAGGATGAATTTGAAAAGTTTATGCTTCTCATGAGTATTTCCTTTTTAAAATTGGTTTAAATTTTTAGTTTTTTGTCAGCTTAACTTGAATTGTGAAAACCTTTACTAAAACAATGATAAAGGATTGACTATTTTTGTCAAGTTTTCAATTTTGGGCACAATTCAATTTATTGTTGTAGTCTATCCTAATCAAAGGTAAAGGGTAGCTGGATGTTCAGTGTACTGTTTTTCTGGCAAGCCATGTAGATCTATTGAATGCTCTACAAACCAATAATAATGCGTAAATTTGTAAAACTTCTGGCTTGCAATTCATTATTACCAATGGTTAACTACTGAGATTTACAATGTTGAATTTGTGTAATTTCCTACACTACACTTTTTGCTTATTTGATTAAATAGCCAATTTTTGGTAAAATGGCACGTCTGATTAATTCCTCACTACATTAAGAAGTATTAAGGACAACCGCTGACTTTCCTTGATTGAACAAGTTTTTCACCAATCTGAGGCTAACACTTACAAATTAAATATCTAGCAAATAAATCGGGTAGAAATTGGGTAGAAATTGAGTAGAGATTTTCACCTCAACCGGGAGTACATAAAAAACCCTCAAAGGGTGACAAGCTATTTGCAAACTAGGTAGGGTGTAGGGTGTAAGGAAGAATTACATCCAAAATTAAGTTCCAAAATGATTAAAAGCACGAAATTTGGTGCTTACGGATGTATCTGCCTCAGATTTGTTGTCAATAAGCCTGTCAATAGACATAAAAACCTAACACTTAACACCTGAAAATAAAAACGCTATACCTCTTTGAGACAATAACCTACACTATGAACTGTCTGAATCAAATCATCAGGTGCTCCCACCGCCTTGAGTTTGTGGCGTAGGCTTTTGATATGAACCTTGACTGTAGATTCTGTAGGAGGGTTATCAAAAGACCAAACATGGTCAATAATTAGACTGCGACTTAACACTCGCCGACCATTACGCAGGAAAAGTTCAAGGATAGAATACTCCTTGGGAGTCAAATGTAGGATGTGTTCCCCGTAGGAAACTTCATAGGCACTAGGGTCAAGACGCAAGTTTCCCCATACTAAAAGCGGCGACGAAGCAGAATCTCCCCGACGCAGCAAGGCGCGAATTCTTGCTAATAACTCTGGTAAATCGAAGGGTTTAACCATATAGTCATCAGCACCAAGATCTAACCCTGTGACTTTATCGATGCTGGTGTCACGAGCAGTTAACATCAGGATAGGTGTTTGGATGCCGTGGGAGCGTAACCGCCGACACAAGCTAAAACCATCTAGCTTAGGAAGCATCAGATCTAGCAAAATTAAGTCATATTCAATACTCTTGATTTGCTCCCAAGCGTCTTCTCCATCGCCGACAATATCAACGATATAGAGTTGAGCTGCGATCGCGTCAGCTAAACTTGTGGCTAGAGGAATATTATCTTCAACCAGGAGAATTCTCACGGCATATTCACCTCCAGTTAGCTGTGAATACTTATTCCAACTTTAGGCAAGTATACCTGAGAGTAGAGAAAGTGGAGGCAATTCCAGCAGAAGCATAGGTAGAGACAAATAAAATTGATGAGCGCTAACTTATTAAGCAGGCTATTTCTTGCTTGGGCAAACCTTTGTTTGCGTGCGAATGAGTTGGAACAACGAGTGGAGGAGCAAGCTGCGGAAATTTTTCAGCTCAAAACTCAGCTGCAACAGGAGATTGCTAAGTGCCAACAGGCAGAGGCTACACTAGCTTCGGTAAAACCTAATGAAAGTCAACGGTTTATTGAGCAAATTACTGACACTAGTCCCACTTTGCTCTACATCTATGACCTAAGACGAAATTATAACGTTTGGGCAAATCCCCGGAGCGAAGAGTTTTGTGGCTGCACACAGAAGCAAATGCAAGCAATGGGTTCCCAGTTGGCGGCAAAACTTTTGCATCCTGAAGATTGGCAGCAGTTAGAGGAATTGAAGGAGCGATTGAACGTAGCCAGAGATGGTGAGGTAATCGAAAGCGAATATCGCATGAAAAATGCCCAAGGTGAATGGCGCTGGCTTCAGGTTTGGGAGATTGTCTTCACTCGAGCTGCTGATGGTAAACCTGAACAAATCCTAGGCACAGCTATCGATATTACACAAACAAAGCTGGCAAAAGAAGAACTACATCGACGGGAAGAGACATTCCGAACCCTCGCAGAAAACTCTCCTGATTTAATTGCCCGGTTTGACAGAGAATTACGGCATGTTTATGTTAATCCAGCCATTGAACACTCAACTGGGATGCCAGCTTCTGCTTTTATTGGGAAAACTAATCAAGAGTTAGGAAGACCAACAGAACTAGTATCTTACTGGAACAAGGCAACTCAAAAAGTTTTTGAGGCAGCTTGTGGGGAGTTGATTGAATTTGATTTCCCAACTCCTACAGGAGTAAGAAGTTACCAATCTCATTTGGTTCCTGAATATGCCCAAGATGGCTCAGTAGAATTTGTTTTGGGTGTCGCTCGCGATATTACTAAGCGCAAACAAGCAGAGCTAGCTTTAACTCAAGAGCGCAACTTTATCTGTACCATTCTTGATACAGCTACTGCCTTAATTGTTGTTCTCGAACCCCAAGGGAGAATTGTCAGTTTCAACCGCGCTTGTGAAGAAATGACTGGTTATTCCTTCGAGGAAGTCAAACAGAGATATTTGTGGGATTTGTTCTTGGTTCCGGAAGAGGTAGAATCAGTCAAAGCTGTTTTCCAAGAACTCCAAGCAGGTTTATCTCGCAACGAGCACGAGAATTACTGGGTGGCGCGGGATGGGAGTCGCCGTCTTATTCGTTGGTCTAATACAATTCTCCAAGATATTGATCCGGAAGTGGTAGCCAACTCACAAGCCTTAGACCTTTCTAACAACCCAGGAGTCTCTGGTGGGACTAAGTATATTATCGGCTGTGGTATGGATCTTAGCGATCGCCAACAAGCAGAAGAAGCTCGTCAGGCTTTAGCAAGAGAGCAAGAGCTAAATCAACTCCGAACCAAATTCTTTAGGATGGCTTCCCATGAATTGCGTACTCCCCTCAGTGTTATTCTACTTACAGTACAATCCCTCGCAGCTTTCTATGATCAATGGTCACACGAGAAAAAGCTCAAAAAACTCGGTCAAATTGAAGAAGCTGCTCAAATGATGAAGCATCTGATTGATAAAACTTTGACCCTTCATAGAGAGGATGAGAGTTCATACTAAATCCGGGTTAGTACCCAATGTTTTGAGAAAGCTGGGGGAGCTGGGGGAGAAAAACCTCATCGATGATAACGGGGGTAGAATAGGCAGATTTGGTATGAACTTTTTAATTCTGGTGTTCTGTGTTTTCTACTCCCTTCCCTGTTGCCTGTTGCCTGTTGCCTGTTGCCTATTCCCCAATGGTGACAAGTTAAAAGGTGGTGCATGAGTGTCAACTCCCAGATATGGTGTTTGGGGCTAAAAAAACCCTATATATGGAATTGGACTTTGGACAAAAAAATCTATATTCTCCATTCTCCATTCTCCATTCTCCATTCTCCATTCCCTTGACAACGACGATTTTGCCTTAACTTGTCACCAATGCCTATTCCCTATTCCCTAAAAAGATTGATAACGAGGAAAACTTGGTAACTCAATTGCTGCTAATGACTTGAGTTTTTTAGGGCGACGTAGGGGATATAGTACTGGTGAGGGCCAATTGGATTGCGGTAGGAGTACTTCATCTGACGGAGCTGATTCCTCCCTTGGCATTTGAGCTTCATTATCTAGCTCTCCAGTATCTTTTGACAAGGGGGACTCCTGAGTGTCAGTTAGGTATAAATCTAACTCATCAACTTCATCTGGGTTAGTTTCTGATTTGGGGGTCACATCCTCTTCAAGCTCAGCTAAATTTGAGGAAGGCTCGGACAAACCAAAGGCTTCCGCTAGAGAGTTCATTTGCTCGAGTACTTCCTTCTCGACTTCCAGCTCTTGGGCTACACTTTCTTCAACCGCAGTAAATGTGGCGTCAACTGAGTCAGAACTATCCCCAGGGGAGAATTGCTCAGGTTTTGTAATGGGTATAACATCAGTTAATTTTGCTTTTAGGGTATCTATTTTTAAAGGAAGATCAAAGCGTATTGGTTGTTGCCATAGGGGCTCAACATTAGATGGAACTTCTTGGATTAAATCTTCGCTTGACCAAGGTTGAATCGGTTGTGTTTTAGGCAGAGAATATGGATCACTAATGTTCCTTTTCAAATGAGGTTGTTGCCCTACAGCAGTCATCGGTGGGGTCATTTCTAGAGATTTTTCTAAGGCTGCTTTAAACTGCAAGGTTTGGCGTTGCTGTCGATAAAGGCGTGCTCTGAGTTCTCGACAAGTATTTGCCGCTTGTAACAACTGTTGAGACTGCTCATTGTAACGCTGTTGGGTAAGGGCACATTCCCGCTCTAGCTGAGCTACCCTTTGTTGAGAGCATTCTAACTGTTCTGATAAGGTTTCAATTAAAATTTGCTGACGCTGGGCAGCTTGATGAGAGGATTCTAGGGTATGGAACAGACGGGTTAATTGCTCTTTGACTGAATTGAGCTCCTGAGTTTGTTGAGCGAGTAATTGTTCGTGCTCGTAGTCTTGCCGCCTTTGTGAGAATAATTCTTCCTGTTTTTCTCTTAGTGCCTGTTGGAGCTGACTGACTTGCTCAAGTAAGCGACGGTTACGCTGGCGCATTTTTTGAGCTATGGCAAACAAATCAGAGTCTTTAGGTTGTTCTTCGTTTGTCTCAGGCAGTTCACTGATATTATCGTTGGTTTCTAGAATAACTAATGATGGTGTCGTCTCAGAGTGTGAGTCATCTTCTGAGTCTGTGAGCTCCTGGTGACTTGATTCTGGGACAATATCAAAAGACTCAGGCAAAGCAGAGATATTGACTATCTGGGGATTCTCTGGGGCTCCTGTCTCATCCGGCACATCAACTTCACTGCTATCCATTGATGCAGTTGGTTCAAAGGGAGTTTGGTTATTCGGGATGTCAGCTTCACTCATGGCTCTTCTTCGAGAAGGTCAGAAATTGACAACTTGGGCAATAGGGTTCAAGCCAATGTGCCAAAAATCTGGGGTTAAGAACTTTGGGGCACATGCTTGGTCGGATAGACTGTCCCTGTAGAAATTAGAGCAATATGCTTTGTCTGAGTCAAAGCAAGGGTACATATGTCGCCATTATCTCACCCCTTAGTCCTTAGTTGAGTAATACATAAAAACTGCTAAACCACAAATTTTAGCATCAACCGCCAGAAGCCCCGCTCCATAATCTTTGATTTGGAGACGGGATGAATGGCGGACAGGATTGTCGCTAAAATGTGAGTGTAGGTAAAGTCATTCTCAAGAGCTAACCGCCACCTACGTATTGAACCTAGACAACTGAAAGTATGGGGTTTTACAAGGAATTGTGCGTTCATCGCCAGCCTCTTGTATGTAAAGCTTTCAAGGAACGTAGGTAGAGCGAGAAATTAATCTCTACTCCTTCTCTGGTGGGGCAGCACGGGGAAGTAAAACCAAAGCTCGTGAAATGTCCGACGGGTTGCCGGGACTCAACGAGAAGCCCGCGCTATAACTCGCAAGAGTTTAGCGACGGGAGCTGTCACACTATATCCCTCCCTACTCGCTAGAGCATCGTTTTCTGTGCCCATGCGGTAAACGTAGTAAACTACTTTGTGCTAAACAACAGCAGATGTGAGCTAGCAATGAGCATTCCAGAAGCTACAAATTTCACAAAAGTTTACTCTTCACAAGAGCTTTTGAGATTTTTTGAGAAAGAGGACCCTTGCGAGGAGCTAATCGGAATCGAGGTTGAGTTGGCAATTGTAAATCCTGATACAGGAATCTCAGCGGCCTATAACCAAATTAATTCATTACTCAAATTGATGGTAGAAGAGCAACCAGATCAATGGAAACCTATTTTTGAAGGCGATAATATTATCCAAATCAAAGGTTCGGATGGAACAAATATTTCTTTGGAAAGTGCCGGAGGTCTAGAATATTCTTCTCGAGTAGAGAAAAATTTGACCGATCTGATTGAAAAAATGAATAAAGAACTTTTGAGTCTTGCTATAAGAGTAGAAAATCATGGATTGGCTTTAATTGCTGTTGGAAATATGCCTTTCAATAAGCCAGAAGATACTTCTTGGGTGCCAAAATCCAGAGTTAAAATGTTCAGAAACCATTTTGCAAATCTCGGTGATGCTGGCTCTTACAGCTGGAGAGTAATAGCTCAAACTCTCTCAACACAAGTTACTTTTGATTATACCTCAGAAGAGGATATGTCGCGAAAAGTAAGAGCAATGCTTTTAGCATCGCCGGTGTTTACAGCTATGTTTGTTAACTCTCCTATTGAAGAAGGAAAAGTTGATAATACTCTATCTCACCGAGTTAAATACTGGCTCAAATGTGATTCTCTACGTAGCGGCTGTATCCCCCCAGCTCTTGAAAGTTCCTTTAATTTTAAAGATTATATTGACTGGGCTATTGAAGTTCCTATGATTTTTCGTCTTCGCGATGGGCAATATTTGCCCATGCATGGAAGAACTTTCTCATCGGTTTTAGAGTACGGCTTTGACGATGAGTTACAACCTACAGTAAATGACTGGGTGGTTCATTTATCAGGAATTATCACAGATGTTCGTTTACGGAAGACTATCGAGGTTAGGTCATTTGATGCACCAGCCTTTGAATACATACCCTCTATACCAGTTCTTTTAACAGGTCTAATCTACGATGTAGATTCATTGGAATCTATTTGTGGGATGCTTAATGAGGTTTCAATAGCCGACTATAGGCAAGCTTTAGAGGAAATTCCGGTTAAAGGGCTTCAGGCGAGATACGCAGGGAATCTGATGCAAGAGCTTGCCCAAGAGTTGCTTATATTGTCAAAGAAAGGACTCGAATCACGAATTGCTAGAGATTTAGAAAGAGCAGAAGTTATCAAGTATCTTGAACCATTAGAAGAAATAGTTTCGTCTGGTGAAACGTTTTCTGAAGACCTAATTAGGGCTTGGAAAGGCGAACTAAATTATTCACCATCAAAATTTGTAAATTTGAGAAAAGTTCTAAACTGTTCGGCATTTAAATAATCTGAATTCGGGAGAAGCTGAAAGTATCATTCTACAGTTGGTGTCCCTACTCTTCCAACTCTTGCCTAGTTAACATCTCTTTTAACAAATCCCGATGCATCAATGCCCGGTCTACCAAAGACTGAATTTGAGTACGATTGAGTGGGTCGTCGTTAGCATAGTATTCTAACCAAGTATTACTGATCAAATTTGGGTCATCTGGCAACTGCTTCAAATCCCATCCCGGCAAATTCAGCTCTGCCATCAGATAGTTGACTTTGGGGTCATAACTGAGGGCAAAACAGCGGCACTCTTCTGCTGCTCCCATAATCAAGCTGTGGTAGCGCATACCAATAACCATTTCCACTCCTCTAAATAATCCTTTTAATTCTCTGGGATCTTCTAAGCAGAAAATCTGATGCTCACCCTTGAGCTGGGCAGCAATTGACTCAGCTAGGCTAAGATCTTGAGAAACTTGGAAAGGCACTAGTAAGATGCAGGTTTGAGTTGCTTGTTGAAAGCTCACCAAGGCACGAGTAAGATTGTTAAGGCGTTGGGATGTTAGCTCAGGGTGCGATCGCAAGGTTACAGCTACCCTCGGTGCTGGTAAGTCCCACAACCGGTTTACTGGGGAAGATGCTAATGCCCAAACTGGATCGGGAGCCTGAAGACAAGGGATTTGCCAATTAGCTAAAAGTTTAGCAGAACCATGATCACGTACGCTCACTGCCTGACAACTGGCAAATGAGCGCTTTGCCACCCAACGAGTCAGCTGACGCTGCAATGGACCAATTCCCTGAGCCCAGGCAATAGTTTTTAACTCTAGCTGCTGTGCCAATCCCATCAAACCAGCGTAGTAGAGGTGACTTCTGGCACTAGTGGCATCCTGAATGAGACTACCACCACCCCAGATAAAAGCATCTGAGTGGCGCATTGCCCTGAGTACTTGGAATGCAGAAGTGCGATCGCAACTTTCAACACTATACTGCTTGCTAGTTAAACTTGGGTTACCAGAAAGTACTAATGGGGTTACTGATTGCGGTAGCATTTGCAGTAGAGTAGCTAGCAATGCTTCATCACCACCATTGCCTTTCCCATAATATCCGCATAAAACTGCTCGTGTCTGTCCCATCCCACAACTTGTCTAATTGAAATTCCAAATTCACAAGCAAACTCCTATTGCTGGAGGTTGAGTTTTCACCTCAACTGCCTTGTATCCAGATGTAGTCAGTAACTGTGAAACAACCAATTGTGCTCTTTCATTAGCCTGCTGTAGCAAATCCTCCCTACAGGCAGTTGCCTCAATTTTTTTCAGAGTCTCCTGTTGCGCTAGCATCTGTAACTGGGGGGCAACATCGGGACCCAAACCTAAAAAGCCGCGATCGTAGTCATATACTTGAGAACGGCTCACGTCAATCTTGCTGTCTAGTAGCTTAGGAGGCGGTAACTGCAACTGGATAGTGTCATTAATAATATTGACATCCTCAACTTTTAGCTCTCCTAAATCAACTCCAGCTCGCACTTCACCATAGGCAATGTAGAGTAGCTTGGTGGAGCCAACTGGATATCCAGCAATGGTTCTATCCTGGCTGGTAGGGACAACAGCTTCCATTGTAAAGACTGCTGTTGTCAGTTCACTAGCACCACGTACTTGACTAACAATTAAAGAGCGCACATCAACTTCAGGTGCAGTTTCAGAGATGCTGAACAATCCCTTGAGTTCATCGAAGAAGCGAGCTCCTTTGAACATAATGCCAACTCCTGAAGCCATTACTAACAGTGCAGCACTAGCTGTAGTAATTAGCATTATGTTTTTGGGCAGCCTATCAACGATGCGGCTAAACCGACTTTTTTGCAACGGTTGGTCCCTCATATCCTTGCTCCTTTCTTCTAATTGTGAATTGGTCAAATCAAGTAAAAACCATAGACCACAGTTCCCTGTTGCCTTGCTACACAATCATTTGGCTAACATATTGTATCAAGGAAAACTTGGGTCTACGATTTATGATTCCAATAAAATGAAGAGGGTTGAGGGAAGGAAGAGATATCGACTTAAAGCGGGACATGCTAGTTAAGATCAAGTGTTAGGTGTTAATTTTTTGTACTTCCTAAAGGAACCCTTCCTGCTCAATCGCCTCAATCATCTGGAGAGCACGAGGATCACCCAACTTTAACAGTGCAGCTTTGGTATCTTCCTGAACTCCCAAATCTTCATCTTCGGCAAAAGCTTCAATCATTCCGTCAACAGCACCAGCATAGATCGCATTGGAGGGCAATTCCCTACATAATTGTCCCAGGGACCAGGCACAGTTACTCCGCACTGCTGCCATAGAATCTTGCTTTAGGGAACTAATTAGGGGCGGAATACACGCAACAATATCCTCATACTCTAAATTCGCTATCTGTGCCAGGGAGCTAGCAGCCCATAAACGTACTGCGGAAATATCAGTCTTCAGAGCATCAATCAATGGGGATAGGGCACGGCGATCGCGAGAGTTACCCAATGCCCAGACTACACCCTTGCGTACATAGCCATTGAAGTCAAGGTTGAGCTGTTTAATTAATGGCTCTACCGCTTTCGGACTAGGATTGCGTCCAAGGGCATAAGCTGCACTTACCCGCACTAGGGGACAAACATCTGTCAACAAGTTAATTAAATGAGGAATTGCCCGTTCGTCCTCAATTTCACAAAAAGCTCTAGCTGCCAGCATGCGTTGGGACGTCACTGATGACGTTAACAGTGCTAGCATTTCTTCTGGGTCAGGCTTTTGAGCTTCTAACTCAACATCAACCGGCTCTAGGTCATCTAGAGGGCTTTCTAGAGCAGCCGCATCGTCGAGTACGCTCAGATCTTCATCATCATCATACATATTTGATAAGGTATCTTATCCCATTACTTCTCCTTTGTTTACCTATCTCCCCATCTCCCCATCTCCCCATCTCCTATGGGGGTGGAGTGGTTTGAGCATCCACAAAGATTGAGTTTGGTAGCCCAATCGCTGGTAAAGATGGAAAGCCGGTTGGTTCCTCTCAAAGACTTGGAGACCAATTTGGCGATCGCCTCTTGCCCTTGCCCAATTCTCAGCATAGCGCATTAGGGCTGAGCCAAGGCCTTTGCATCGGTATTTTGGCATTACGTAAAGTAAAAAAATATGAGCATAGCGATCGCCATTTATCTGATCAACTGCATTCCCTAACCACAGACAAGCGATTGGCTCTAACCAGGAAACATTTGGTTGGGCTAATTCTATCCACCACAAAGGCGTTTCTTGAGAAAAATACTTCCCCACTGTTTGCGCCAGATGAGAAAAGTCATCCTGTTCTGGGAAAAGTTCTTGGTAAGTTAGATACATAAACTTTACCAAGGTTGCCTGTTCCCGACTTGAGCCTGGACGTAGGCAGTAGCCCGGTAATATTTGTTCAGACACAAGGGTTGTTATTGGTCATTAGTCATTGGTTCTTTGTACTAATGATCATCATTGACAAAGGACTTTCGCGGTGGGTAGCTAACAGGAATGGGCTTCCCACTGCTTTCGGTGAGTGCCAACTGGCAACATCAGCTTCCTCAGTCGGTGCAGGTGCTGCCATGTCGTTGGGCAAAAAGATACGAGCGCTGACTGCTAATAAAGCAACCAGAAAGACTAGTACGATTAAGAAAGGGGCAATGTATTGACGAAACCAAGTCATAGTCTATAGCGAAGGTACTCTGGTCTAGGAGTTTGTTAGAGCGTAGTAAGCTTAGTTCAATTCTGTATCAATTCCAAAACTTTTTTTTGCAGCTCTTCGTCATCTCTAACTACTGCAAAGATTTGAGTATAGCGTTCCAGCTCTAAATCCTCTGCGACGATCGCCTGCTGTATATTGGCGATTGTCTCTTCCTGATTTGTGGCAATCTCTTTAATTGCATTGTCAAATTTTTCTGATTCTTCGGGAGTAACTTCTACATTCGGCTGGGCTTCTGGATTTTGCTGCGCTTGCAGAATCTCGCCAAATCGCTCTCGGCTAAAGCCTTGACTTTCGACTATCTTAAACATTCCTTCTATAAATTCTTGCTCAAATTGCTGTACCCTTTGGAACGCATTGGCAAATTTCTGCAACTCCTGTTGGCTAATATCTTCTTTGGAAGCTTGTTTGAGTTGAGCTGTTACTACAGTTTCCTGGCTTTGGGCGAAACCAGGTAGGCTGGTTCCCAGTAAGAGAGCAAGAACTGTAATACCTGTCAGAAGTTGTTTGAGCATGGTAATTTTTGGCTTTCGAGTTTTTTTCAGCTTATCGCGTTGAGTAAGATTTATGCTTGATTAAATCGTTAAATCGTTAAATCGTTAAATCGTTAAATTAAATTTTTGTAGACTTGTTAGCCTATATGTACACTAAATAAAAGCGAATTAAGCTCATCCCATGACCAATAACCAATGACCAATGACTAATGACCAATAACTAATTTCCATCTAGGAGTGATTAATGAGTGTTGTTGCAGCCAGAAAATACCCCGATAAGTTAGTTTTTGCATCGGATAGCATCCGTGTTTCGGGATACCTCAAGGAAACTCACCGAGTTACAGGAGATGAGCGAGGAAAGCTATTCGAGGTGAATAACATGATTATCGGCAGTGTAGGATACATCATGGAGCTGAGCTTCATGCAAATATTTGCTCGCAACCACAGTCCAGCCACTCCAACAGTGGAAGCAGTTCTGGACTTTATGGTTGAGTTTTATAGTTGGGCAAAAGGAAAAGACGATTCCTTTGGTCGTAAAAATGAGTATTTACTAGGAATAGAAGACGAAATTTTTCGCGTGTGTGATAGCTACCTAGTAGAGAAAATTAACGAGTTTGGTGCTATTGGTGCAGGGGAGCATTTTGCTCTGACGGCAATGTACTTGGATAAAAGTCCACAGGAAGCGATTGAAATTGCCAACAAGCTTTGTGTCTACTGCTCTGATCCAATTAACGTCATTACAAAACAAATCGGTTAAACGGCTTCTAAGTTGGTTTCTCCTGTCCTAATCCGGATTACCTCCTGAACGGAACTAATGAAAATTTTCCCGTCACCTACTTCGCCCGTGTAAGCAGCATCCATCAATTTTGCGACTAGTCTGTCAACCAGAGCATCTTCAACGACAACTGTTACCTTAACTTTTGGTAGAAAGTCAACGGTGTACTCATTACCCCGATACTGTTTAGTGCGACCTTTTTGTCGTCCAAATCCTCTTGCTCCAGAAATGTTCATGCCAACAAAACCCGAGTTGACTAAGGCGGTTTTTACATCATCAAGCTGATATGGTCGGATAATTGCTTCTACCTTCTTCAAGTTCCTAGCTCCTGAGTTGTGCTTTTATTCGTACTTTATCGCAGAAGGGAACGGGGAGCTTTGGAGCCGTGAGGAACTTTCTCTTTTCTTAACTGTCCAATTGTAAGCAAGGGAGAGTGTATAGGATTAGAATCCCTATCTTACTTTCTCCCCTGCTCTCTTTGAAAGCTTCCTTTTTCGATGCTTCCAAGCTTAATTTACTACCGTTGTCGTAAAATGAAGTTAAGCATATATACCGGATGAAAGTAGTGGCGCGACACAGCTAAAACTGTAGGTTGGGTTGAACGATAGTGAAACCCAACAAAGCATTACTGGTTTTGGGTTACGCTATCGCTAACCCAACCTACGACTAATACACCATTTTAGCTATGCCACGCCAGTAGGCTTTTTTCTGTTCCCTACTCCCTGCTCCCTACTTACAAGTCAGACTCTCATGATCTTTCGTTCACAACGAAAGATGAAAATTTCTCTGTCTCCGTGTCTATGCACTAGAGAAATACTATTAATCTTCTAGATTAGCATTCTCAAGAGAATACTACATCTATTCTTTACAAAAATATGACAAAATCCTCCTGATCACAGACTCAAGACAAGAATATTGGTGAGTACATACTACGGAATAAGCACTCAATGTCACACTTAGCTAGAATTAACCTTAAACGCAAGAAAAAACAACTACTGAATGTGAGTATAACTTTACCTATGCTCATGTTTGGGGTAAGTCAAAGTGTGACAACTACTCAACTGATAAATCCGGACAACTTTCAGTTATCTACACCATCTTTCACACCAACAGTTAGTAATTTCCAAGCTAAACTCAATAGTAACACATCTGAAACATTATACCTGGCAGCAAGGGGTGACACAAAGAAGAAATGCAATTGGCTAGGTATATGTGATCGAGAACAATAAGGAAGTATTTTTTTAGTTAGAGTTTTTCTTGTGGTCAACTAATTCAGGTGTGCTTAACGAAAATCAAGAAGGATAATAACTTTTTATGATCTTAGATCTACCAAGGTTTTATAAGGCTTGTAATCCCAGTCAACCTCTCAAAGACCAGAGATATTACATTGATTTTTCTTCAGTCAGAGGTAGCAAAATTATTAAGTCTCTTAAGCGTCGAATTGCTTTAATTTCCCCCGATGAACCCACCTGTCAACTGTTTACTGGTCATATTGGCTGTGGTAAGTCCACCGAATTGCTCCGACTTAAATCTGATTTGGAGCAAGAGGGATTCCATGTAGTTTATTTTGAGTCATCTCAAGATCTCGACATGGCAGATGTTGATGTGACAGATATTTTACTGAGTATTGCTGGTCAGGTTAGTGAAAGTCTAGAAGCAATTAACATTCGGCTGCATCCAGGCTATTTTGCTAATCTCTTTACTGAGATTGCTGATTTTTTGCAGACACCGATAGAACTTTCTGCTGAGGCAGAACTATCAGTTGGCATCGGGAAAATTACTGCTAGAACCAAAGAAGCTCCTAAACTCCGACGCCGATTAAGAGAGTATCTAGAACCTCGCACTAGTAGCATTTTACAATCAATTAATGAGGAACTCTTAGGAAAAGCCAATAGTGCTCTCAAGCGACGGGGTAAAGCCGGACTAGTGGTAATTGTTGATAATCTAGACCGAGTAGATTTTCGTCCTCTACCCTCCGGGCGATCGCAACAACAATATTTATTTATTGACAGGGGTGATCAACTACGCCGACTCAATTGCCATGTAGTGTATACAATTCCCCTAGGGTTAACTTTCTCTAATGATTGTGAAATTCTCAAAGACCGTTTGGGAGGTGGAGTCCCCCCCAAAGTTTTACCAATGGTGCCGGTAAAACTACGGAATGGAGAGGAATTTCCGGAAGGAATGGCGCTGCTCCGACAAATGGTGCTGGTAAGAGCCTTTCCTGATCAAACTCCAGAAAAACGACTAGAGTTAATTCCAGAACTGTTTGATACAAAGGAAACCCTAGATCGTCTCTGTCAAGTCAGTGGCGGTCATCTAAGGAACTTGCTAGGGTTATTGTTAGGCTGTGTTATGCAAGACGATCCACCCTTCTCTCGAGACAGTTTAGAAGAGGTGATTCGAGAGCGCCGGGATTACTTACTCTCATCGATCGATGATGATGAGTGGGGGTTGTTGTTTCAGGTAATGCAACAGCAAACTGTCAGGGGCGAAATGGAACACCAAATTCTACTGCGCAGTATGTTTGTTTTTGAATACCGTGATCTCGATGGACAGTGGTTTGATATTAACCCGGTTTTAGCAGAAGCGCCAAAATTTAAATCATGGTGGAATCAAAACAACTAGCGGATATTGGGGCGTACAACCAACGTTCTTTAAAAGCACTAGATCGAGCTCTGTTTTTCTCCCAAGGGGAGTTTTCGTTGGTGTTAGTACGGTGCAACTATCAAAGTCTCCAACAACGAGTCTTGCGTCGGTTAAGAAAACAAGCTCAAGACCGCTATACCATTAGAGAGTTAGAACTACCATCATCGGCTACAACTCTCTACACCACCATTCAAAACTACGAGCACAGAACACCCTGTCCCTCAGGTTTATCCCATCCTGCCTTGATCGTTTTTGGTTTGGAGTCAGTGGATGCTCTAGAAGACTTGTTAACTTCCAGTAATCAAGTGCGAGATGAATTTCGCAAGCGGTTGCCCTTCCCATTGGTATTGTGGGTGAATGATGAAGTACTCGAAAAGTTGGTGAAGTTTGCGCCAGATTTCGCTAGTTGGGCTGCTGCACCGATTAAATTTGAAATCACTACTGATGAGTTAATCGGTTTACTGCAACAAAAAGCCGATGCTTTATTTACAACCTTATTGGGTCCGAATAACAAAAAAAATGCTTCTTGGTACCTTTCCAGTCACCATGCTACTTCTTATTTGACGACAGATCACCGCTCTCGTTTTGAACTTGAGGCTGCTCAGAGCGATTTAAAACGTCGTAAACAAGTAATTGGTCCCCAGCTCAGAGCTAGCCTAAAATTTTTACATGGTCAATATGAACATGCTTATGACCAGATTGATTCTGCTTTAGACCATTACCGACAAAGTTTGAAGTTTTGGCGAGCCAGCGAAAATTTAGAGGGACAGGGACTTCTGCTACTGTATATAGGCTGGTGTTATTGCCGCAGGGCTGATTTACATCGCTCTCACAGATTCCGTAACTGGCAAGAGGCAAGCCATTATCTCGAACAAGCTATTAATGCTTTTGAGCAAGCTCAACGTCAAGATATAGTTGCTCAGTTTATTACCCAATTGGCACAGCTATACCAATACTTGGAAGCATGGGACAGCTTACAGCTTTTAGCTCAAAAATCTCTCAACTTACATCAAATTCATGGCTTACAACTGCAACTAGCTCAAGATTACGGCTTTTTAGCTGAGGTAGCAATTAAGCACTCAAGGTGGGCAGATGCCAAAAATCAAGCTAGAAAGGCTCTTTCTCTGTTAAGAAATGTTATAGAAGCTCAGGAGCGTGAAGGATGGGGAGATGGGGAGACGCGGAGACGCGGAGAAGCAGAGGATAAAGAAGACAAGGAGGACAAGGGAGATATTGATAATTCCCAATTCCCAATTCCCAATTCCCAATTCCCAATTCCCAATTTCCACGAATTTTTATTAGCTCAGTTATATCAACTATTTTTGGTAAAATCCCAACAGCGATTGGGTATGCAGCTAGATGCTCGTCAGCAACTGTCTCAAGCCTGCAAAGAGCTGCAACAAACTATCGAGTTAAGTGATTCTAATTCTAGAATTCAGCATTATCTTTACTTACTAGAAAGTTTACGTAAGCTTTACTTTGAGCAAAAATGTTATTTAGAAGCATTTCGCCTCAAGCAAGAACAACGTTCGGTAGAGCAACTCTATGGTTTCCGAGCTTTTATCGGTGCTAATCGCCTACAGCCCCAACCCCCAATTACTAATCAACTAATAGCAGCCGAAGAACAGCAAGAAATTATTGCGCGGGAAATTGCTGCTTCTGGACGTGAACAGGATGTACATCACTTAATTGAACGCCTGAGCCTAGCCAATTATAAACTAATAGTTATTCACGGTCAGTCAGGGGTAGGCAAAAGTTCTATTGTTGCTGCTGGATTAGTACCAGCCCTCAAAAATCGAGCTTTAGGCGATCGCATTGCTTTGCCAGCGGTAGTACAAGTTTACACTGATTGGGTCAGGGAACTGGGTAAATCTTTAGTCAAAGCTCTCCTAGAGTTTGGCTCAGAGCAAGAGGAAGAGCTGATTAATTTAACTTTAAAGGAAAATCAAGTTAGTCAACCTCGAATTAAAGTTATCCTAGAACAGTTGCGACAGAATGCAGAAGGAAACTTTTTGACAATTTTGGTTTTCGACCAATTGGAAGAATTTTTTCTTGATTATACTAATCAGTGTCAAAGAATTTTATTTTATGAATTTCTGAGAGATTGTTTGGATTTGCCCTTTGTTAAAGTGATTTTATCAATCAGAAATGAATCACTACACCATTTGTTGGAAATTGAACAATTTAAGCTCGAAATAATCGAAAACAATATTCTTGATAAAAATATTCGCTATCCTTTAGATAACTTTTCGTTAGAGGATGCCCGTACCGTAATTCACAATCTAACAGAACGGGCTCACTTTTATTTGGAAACAGCTTTAATCGATGAGTTGGTCAGAGATCTCGCAGGAGAAATGTCAGTAGTACGCCCCATTGAGTTGCAGGTAGTAGGGGCACAGCTACAGTCAGAAAATATCACCACCTTGGCTCAATATCAGGAATATGGTCCCAAGGAAAAATTAGTGGAGCGATTTTTAGAAAAGGTCATTAAAGACTGTGGACCAGAAAATGAAGAAGCGGCTTGGCGAGTCTTGTATTTACTCACAGATGAACATAGCAACCGTCCTTTAAAAACTTTTAACAATTTGGCAGAGTTATCAGGAATTGAATCAACAACATTAGATTTAATTTTAGAAATTTTAGAGAAATCTGGATTAGTTTTTGTTTTCTCAGAAATCACTGACTACCACTATCAACTAGTTCATGATTATCTAGTGGGGTTTATCCGACACAAACGACAATCAAACAACGAAGCAGAATTACTCTTAGAAATAGAAGAGCTGCGCAAAACAGAACAACAACTTCGTGCTGAGCTCAGGGAAAAAGAACTCAAAGCAGAACTTGCCAGAGCAACAGCTCAACAAAGAAAACTTGCCGGACGGCTCAATCAAGTTCTCAAACAGAGATTGCGAGAAGAACGTATCCGGGGATTAGTGCTAGCTTTTTTAACACTTATAGCTGCAATACTAGGAGCAGCAGCCTTTATCAGTGATAAGAACTCCCAGTTGGTTGCCTTGAGTGCTTCCTCTGAAGACTTACTTGATTCCAACAGTACTTTTGATGCTCTACTCACCAGTTTAAATACAGGTAGGCGATTGCAGCAGTTATCGGGAGTGAAACCGGAAACTCAGACGCGGGTAGTAACAGCTTTACAGCAGGCAGTTTATGGCGTTAGAGAACGCAATCGCCTCAAAGGGCATACTGATTGGGTTAGTAGTGTCAGTTTTAGTCCAGATGGTGAGCTGATTGCTTCAGGAAGCAAGGACAACAAAATTAAGCTCTGGAAAAAAGATGGTAGCTGGTTCCAAGATCTTCCAGGGCATAAAAATGGAGTCCATAGCATCAGCTTTAGTCGAGATGGCAAGATCATTGCTAGTGCTGGTGCTGACAAGCAAATCAAACTTTGGCAGCGCGACAATAATACAGGTTTGTTTGCAACTACCCCCTACAAAACCCTAAAAGGGCATACTGAACCAGTCTATAGCGTCAGTTTTAGCTCTGATGGTCAGACTATTGCCTCAGCCAGTTGGGACAACACAGTCAAACTTTGGAACATAGATGGTAACTTGCTCAAAACTCTAACAGGACATAAAAGTTTTGTCTTAGATGTGAGTTTTAGTCCAAACGGTGAGTTTATTGCTTCAGCAAGTAAGGACAAAACCATCAAACTTTGGAATAAAGATGGTGAGTTGCTCAAAACCTTAACTGAGCATAAGAAACCTGTTACTAGTGTAAGCTTTAGTGCTGATAGTAAGATGCTTGCTAGTGCTAGTACCGATAATACTATTAAACTCTGGAGCCAAGATGGTGAACTAATAAACACCTTCAGGGGTCATAGTAAATCAGTACTGAGTGTGAGCTTCAGTCTTGACAACAAAACCTTAGCTAGTGCAAGTGAGGACAACACAGTAAAACTCTGGTATTTAGATGGAACAGGTAGAACACAAAAAATTGAAACTCTCAAGGGTCATGGAAATTTGGTTTTGGATGTAGGCTTTAGTCCCGACGGCACAACCCTTGCTAGTGCAAGTGCGGACAACACAATCAAAATCTGGGATACCCAGAGCATGCCTCAAGATATTAAGGGTCATAGTAAAGCTGTTAGTGGTCTGAGTTTTAGTTCTGATAGTCAGACCCTTGCTACCGTTAGTTGGGACAAAACTATTAAACTCTGGAGTCTCGATAATCGTACATTGCTGCAAGTGATCGCACAAGCTCACAACGAATCAATACTGAGTGTGAGTTTTAGTCCCGACGATGAGTTGATTGCCACTGCTAGTAAAGACACCACAGTGAAGCTTTGGAAGCGCAAGGGGGACAAGTTTGAAACTCAGCCCTACAAAATCCTAGAGGGGCATACAGAACCAGTCAATAGTGTAAGTTTCAGTCAAGATGGCAAGTTTTTAGTTTCTGCTAGTGATGACAAAACTGTGAAAGTATGGAAGCAAGATGGCACGCTCGTTGCAACTTTGCAAGGTCATAATGATGTGGTTTGGGGCGCAAGTTTCAGCCCAGATGGAAAATTGATTACTTCTGCTAGTGCCGATAGAAAAGTGCAACTCTGGAGACGTAATGGCAAAGATGAGTGGAAAACTGATCCCTACAAAACTTTGGATGAGGAAAAGCATTATGCTTCAGTGAACTGGGTAACGTTCTCACCTGATGGCAAGTTAATTGCTTCTGCTACCGATAACGGCACAGTAAACCTCTGGGAAAGCAACGGCAGTTATCTTGATACTTTAAAAGGACACAACGGTACGGTGAATTGGGTTACTTTCTCACCTAATGGCAAGTTAATTGCTTCTGCCAGTGATGATGGGACGGTGAAGCTTTGGAGTCAAGCTGGTAATCTAATTACTACATTGAAAGATCATGAGCAAGCAGTTTTTGGAGTGAGCTTCAGCGCAGATGGTAAGTGGTTAGCCTCTGCTAGTGAAGACAAAACAATAATTGTACGGAATTTGAATTTAGATGAGCTGCTCGAAACTGGTTGTCACTGGTTAAAAGATTATCACCAGAATAACCCCAATTCTCCAAGCGATCACACTTGTGATGCTATTCGTTCTCAAAAGTAGAGGGTTTTCTAACCATTTGCTCCTACACCCTACACCCTACACCCTGAGCTTTGTTATGGGGGCGGTGGGACTTGAACCCACACGACCTTAATCGGTCAACGGATTTTAAGTCCGTAGCGTCTGCCATTCCGCCACGCCCCCGCATTGAGTTGCACTTAACTGACGAGTCGTCTGTTGAAGTAGTGCATTTATCTATTGGAACATTAAGTAGGCCTAATATGCAACTCCAGTTTTTCGGTGGACAATTTTCCTTGTCCACTTTCGGTACTTTCTTCCCAAGTCTTATCTTCCTTAACTAGCAGACTGTAGAATAGTTAAGGCATGATTATAGCCTACCCACAGGTTGAGCCCTGTTTGTCTTGATTGATCTAAAGCGGAAACTATGGTTGACATTATACTTATTCCTGCACTGTACCTAGCCCTGAGTGGACTCTACCTGTTAGTAATTCCTGGTGCTATATATCTCTACTTGCAAAAGCGATGGTACACCGCCAGCTCCGTAGAGCGAGTTTTTATGTACTTCCTGATGTTCTTTTTCTTTCCAGGAATGTTACTCCTGAGTCCTATTTTGAACTTTCGTCCCAAGAAGCGTCAGCTACAAGGTTGAGAAAACCCAGTTGGATTAATTGTCTAAATGCGAAGAATAGATGCGATCGCAATTACCCTTGGTGCTTTTGCCTTTGGTGGGCTTACCTATATAGTCTTACAAGTAGCTGGAGTAGATGGCCAACAAGCAGGTATCTGGACTCAGCTATTATTAGTAGTTGGCTTACTAGGCTGGGTAAGCACTTACCTATTCCGAGTCGCCAACAAAAACATGACCTACAACCAACAGCTCAAGGATTATGAGGATGCTGTGCTAGAAAAGCGCCTCGAAAGTATGACACCAGAAGAACTAGCTCAACTGCAAGCAGAAATAGAGCAAGAGAAGCGCTCTAAGACAGTGGAGCAGAAGGAAGCTCAATAGTGAAGGCAGGGAGGGGAGCTGAGGGAGCTGAGAGTAGGAAGAAAAATGATTGGTAGTCATTCTTTTTTCCATTCCCAATTCCTGATTCCCCATTCCCCATTCCCAAACAACAAACAACAAATGACCAATGACAAAAGTTTCCGATTGTTTCCAGTCTCTGCGCGATCGCTGTGAATGTGCTTTGATTCCTTTTATCACTGCTGGCGATCCAAATTTACAGACAACAGCTGAAGCTCTACAAGTGCTTGACAACGCTGGTGCAGACTTAATTGAGTTAGGGGTTCCCTATTCTGATCCCCTAGCAGATGGTCCCACTATTCAGGCTGCGGCTACCAGAGCCTTACAGCGGGGTGTTCGCTTGGATGATGTTCTGGAGATGGTTAAGGAAGTTGCTCCCAAGCTCCAAGCTCCTCTTATCCTCTTCACCTACTACAATCCGATTCTCAACCGAGGCATTAAATTATTTTTAGAACAGATTGCCAGTGCTGGTGTCCAAGGATTGGTAGTACCAGATTTACCCCTAGAAGAAGCACAATCACTCCTCAAACCTGCCGCTGAAATTGGCATTGAAGTAGTTTTGCTAGTTGCACCCACAACACCTAAAGATAGAATTACAGCGATCGCACAACAATCTCAGGGATTTATTTATCTCGTCAGCGTTACTGGCGTTACTGGGATGAGAAGCCAGCTAGAATCACGAGTAGAAGACTTACTCCAGCAGATGCGAACAGTGACGGACAAACCCATTGGTGTTGGTTTTGGTATCTCCCAACCTGAGCAAGCGCAGCAGGTAAAAAATTGGGGAGCGGATGCAGTCATCGTTGGTAGTGCCGTTGTCAAACGCTTGGCGAATGGTACACCAACAGAAGGATTGTCTGCTATTGGGGAGTTTTGCCGGAGTTTAAAGTCCGCAATTAAGGATTAGTGAAAAAAGTCAGTCTTCCGTTATTGGTGACGAGTTGAGGTTTTGGATGAAACCCTAATCCTATTGAATGTCCAAAACCAACTTAATGTCAGCAGGGGTCACCCGTTATAGCCGCATAGGCTTAACGGGCGGGGAATGCTGACCGACAAAGAAATTGAGCGGAGCGAATCATCATTTCGGGGTTGCTTGTTGCTCGACATA
>JGI12316J15309_10001652_pt1 | contig 76246 bp, 70 predicted proteins | sample MarCyaLeptolynsp_FD_15309 | JGI IMG/M metagenome (IMG submission 15309)
TAGTGGCTGAGTATGGCCGCACCCCCCGATCGATCCGCCAAGGACATGTCATGCTCCGTCTTCCCGCCCTGATCCTCGCCATCGCGTTCCTTGCCGCGCCCGGGACCGTCCAGGCCGGCTGGGAGGCCATGCAACGCCCCGGCGCCATCGCCCTCATGCGTCACGCATACGCGCCGGGTACCAGCGACCCGGCGAACTTCCGGCTTGGCGACTGCGCCACCCAGCGCAACCTGAATGACGAGGGCCGCGCCCAGGCCCGCGAGATCGGTGACGCCTTCCGCGCCAATGGCATCGCCATCGACCAGGTGTTCGCGAGCCAATGGTGCCGCTCGCGCGAGACGGCGGAGCTTCTCGATCTGGGTCCGGTCGAACCGCTGCCGTCACTGAACTCGTTCTTCGATGCCCGCCACCGCACGGACGAGCAGACCCGCGCCACCCTCGAGTTTCTGCGCGCGCAGCCGGACGACCGGCGTCTGGTGCTGGTCACCCATCAGGTCAACATCCGGGCGCTGACCGGACGCGGCACCGCCTCGGGCGAGTTCGTGGTCGTCGAGGTCACGCCGGAGGGCGAGCTCGAGGTGCTCGGCGAGGTGTTCGTGCGCTACTAACCGGCCATGGCTCCCCTTGAAGCGCCCGGATCAATCGGAGAAGCTTCAGGAAACGCGGTAAGTCGTTGGGGAGGATGGGATGGCCGACGGGCTCGGGCGCTCGGTGATGGTCGGCCTGATCGGTCGTGGCACGGCGCTGTCGCGCACGCCGCGGATGCATGAGGTCGAGGGCGCCCGCCAGGGTCTGCGCTACGTCTATCACCGCATCGATCCGGCCGAGATGGCCGCCGCCCCACCCTTCGAGGACATGCTGCGCGCGGCCGAGATCTGTGGCTATGCCGGCGTCAACGTGACCCATCCCTACAAGCAGCAGGCGGTCGGCTGTCTCGACGACATGTCGGAGGAGGCGCGCGCCGTGGGCGCGGTCAACACAATCGTCCTCGCGGGCGGCAGGCGCGTGGGGCACAACACCGACCTCTGGGGCTTCGCCGAGAGCTTTCGGCGCACCATGGGCGCGGAGGCGAAGGACAGGGTGATCCTGCTTGGTGCCGGTGGGGCCGGGGCGGCGGTCGCGAACGCGTTGCTGGATTGCGGCGTCGGTACCTTGCTGGTCGCCGATACCAACCGGGCCGGCGCCGGGCGGCTGGTCGCTGCCCTTGAGGGTCGCTTCGGCGCCGGCCGCGCCGCCGTCGCCGACAGCGCCGCCGTCGCCGACAGCGCCGAGGCGGTGATCGGCGCGGTCGACGGCATCGTCAACGCCACTCCCGTCGGCATGGCCGATCATCCGGGCACGCCGGTCCCTGTGTCACAGCTGAACGAGCGGCTGTGGGTGGTCGACATCATCTACTTCCCGATGGAGACCGAGTTCGTGAAGGCCGCCAAGGCGGTGGGATGCCGGGTCGCCACCGGCGCCGGCATGGCCTTGTTCCAGGCGGTGAAGGCGTTCGAGCTGTTCAGTGGCCTGCCGGCCGACCCGGAGGAGATGCGCGCCACCTTCGACAGCTTCGGCCCCGGATGAAGAGGATGATCGGGTGAAAACCTCAATCGCGACCGTCTCGATCAGCGGCGACTTCCAGGAAAAGCTCGCGTCGATCGCCGCCGCCGGTTTCGACGGGCTGGAGATCTTCGAGAACGACTTCCTCGCCCATGATGGTGGGCCGCGCGAGGTCGGCCAGATGATCCGCGACGCCGGGTTGGAGATCACCTTGTTCCAGCCGTTCCGCGATTTCGAGGGCATGCCCGAGCCGCACCGGTCCCGCGCCTTCGACCGGGCGGAGCGCAAGTTCGACGTGATGCAGGAACTCGGCACCGACCTGATGCTGATCTGCTCGAACACCTCGCAGGCCTCGCTCGGCGGCATCGACCGAGCGGCGGCCGACCTGCGGGAACTGGGCGAACGGGCGGCCCGTCGTGGTCTGCGGGTCGGCTATGAGGCGCTGGCCTGGGGCCGCCACGTGAACGATCACCGGGACGCCTGGGAGATCGTGCGCCGTGCCGATCATCCGAGTATCGGGCTGATCCTCGACAGCTTCCACACCCTGGCCCGCAAGACGGACGTCGACACCATCCGCTCGATTCCGGGTGACAGGATCTTCATCGTCCAGCTCGCCGACGCGCCGCTGATCGACATGGACCTGCTGTACTGGAGCCGGCATTTCCGCAACATGCCGGGCCAGGGCGACCTGGACGTGACCGGGTTCATGCGCGCGGTGGCGGCGACCGGCTACGACGGCGTGCTGTCCCTGGAGATCTTCAACGACCAGTTCCGCGGTGGCTCGCCGAAGTCGATCTCGATCGATGGTCGGCGCTCGCTGCTTACCCTGATGGACGCGGTCGCGCGCGAGGAACCGGCGGTGGCGATCACGCCGCCGGCGATGCCCGACCGCATCTCGGTCTCCGGCATCGAGTTCGTAGAGTTCACCGCCGACGAACGCGAGGCCGGGGAACTGGCGGCGCTGTTTCGGAGCCTCGGCTTCGCCCCGGCGGGCCGCCACGTCGCCAAGGAGGTCGAGGTCTGGCGGCAGGGCGCGATCAACCTCGTGATCAACACCGAAAAGGAGGGCTTCGCACACTCCGCCTACCTGATGCACGGGACCTCGGTCTGCGATATCGGCTTGAAGGTCGAGGACGCGGCGGCCACGGTCGACCGCGCGCGGGCGCTGCTGGCGGATCCGTTCGAGCAGCCGACCGGCCCCGGCGAGCTGAAGATCCCGGCGATCCGGGGCGTCGGCGGCGGGGTGATGCATTTCATCGACGACCGGACCGAACTCGCCCGGGTCTGGGAGATCGAGTTCGAGCCGGTCGACGCGGGGGCGGCGGCGCAGGATGCCGGCCTGACGCGGATCGACCATCTGGCCCAGACGATGAACTACGAGGAGATGCTGACGTGGACGCTGTTCTACACGTCGATCTTCGAGACGGCGAGGGCACCGATGGTCGACGTGATCGACCCCGCCGGCGTGGTCCGTAGCCAGGCGATCGAGAGCACCGATGCCGGCCTGCGGCTCACGCTGAACGGGGTCGAGAACCGGCGGACGCTGGCCGGGCGCTTCGTGGCCGAGAGCTTCGGGTCCTCGGTGCAGCACATCGCCTTCGCCACCGCCGATATCCTGGCCACCGCCGATGCGCTTGCGGCGAACGGTTTCCAGACCCTGGAGATCCCGGCCAACTACTACGGTGACGTCGAGGCACGGTTCGGCCTCGATCCCGAGCTCGTCGCCACCCTGCGCGCCCGCAACATCCTTTACGACCGGGACGAGGGCGGCGAGTTCTTCCAGCTCTACAGCCGGACCTATGGCGACGGCTTCTTTTTCGAGGTGGTCGAGCGGCGGAGCGGCTATCGTGGCTACGGTGCCGCCAACGCGCCGTTCCGCATCGCCGCACAGCACCGCCAGATGCGTCCCAAGGGGATGCCGCGCGACTAGTGGGGCGCTTGGCCCGTCGGTCGATGCCCTGTTGGACCTAGGGGTGACGGCGAGAAGGGCGCAAGGAGGTGGGCCAAACATCCTCTCGGAGCCCGCCATGACCATCCGCGTCAACGCTCTCGGCCAGCCGATCGGCCCGGCCCTTCCGGACTGGACCCCGTGCGAGCGCCCCGCGCGCACCGCCATGGACGGGCGGACCGTCCGCCTGGAGCCGCTCGACCCGGCGGCGCATGGTGACGACCTGTGGGCAGCGTTCTCGGCCGACGAGACCGGGCGCATGTGGACCTACCTGCCGGTCGGTCCCTATGAGCAGCGGGAGGCGTTCGACGCGGCCCTCGCCCGGAACGCGGCCAGCGAGGACCCGCTGTTTTTCGCGGTGATCGATCTGGCGACGGGCAAGGCCGTGGGCTTCGCCACCTACCTGCGGATCGAGCCGGCGGCCGGGGTGATCGAGGTCGGCTTCATCACCTTCTCGCCGCTGATGCAGCGCACGACCGCCTCGACCGAAACCATGTACCTGATGATGGCGCGGGTGTTCGACGAACTCGGCTACCGGCGTTACGAGTGGAAATGCGACAACCTCAACGCCCCGTCCAAGGCGGCGGCGGAGCGGCTCGGCTTCACCTACGAGGGGCTGTTCCGCCAGGCGGTGATCACCAAGGGCCGCAACCGCGACACCGCCTGGTTCTCGATCCTCGACAGCGAATGGCCGGGCATCAAGGCCGGGTTCGAGGCCTGGCTGGACCCGGCGAACTTCCATGCCGACGGGCGGCAGAGGCGCTCGCTGGCGGCGCTGATCGCGGAGCGGCGCATTTAACTTCCAGCACTGTCATCCCGGCCCTCCCTGTGGTCGGCCGGGATGACGCTTTGGGGCGCTTACGGCAGCTCGCTGATCGACTCGAGCTGCTCTTCCGGCGGGAGCTTGGTGCCACCGGCCTTCTCGATGGCGGCGTCCAGGTCGCGCTGGGTGCACAGGCCGAGGAACACCGGGTGACGCGCCTGGATGTTCTGGGAATTCCAGTGCGTGCGCTCGCGGACCTTGTTGATCGTGTCCTTGGTGGTGCCGACCAGCTTGGCGATCTGCGAGTCCTTCAGTTCCTCGTGGTGCTTCAGCAGCCAGGCGATGGCGTCCGGCTTGTCGCCGCGCTTGGCGACCGGCACGTATTTCGGGCCCTTGGTGCGTTCCACCGGCTTCGGCAGGTTGGATTTGGCCATGGCCAGGCGGGCGCTCGGGTCCTTCTCGCAACGCTCGAGCTCCTCGCGGGTGACCTGGCCGTTCAGGACCGGGTCGAAGCCCTGGATCCCGGCGCTCACCTCACCGTCGGCGATCGCCTGGACCTCCAGCGCGTGAAGCTCGCAGAAGGCCGCGATCTGCTCGAAGGTCAGCGCGGTGTTGTCGATCAGCCAGACGGCGGTCGCCTTGGGCATCAGCGGCTGCGTCATGATAGTCTCTCCCTTGCCGTCGGGTTCTTCCCGCGTACGCAGGTTGCATGGCATTGGTTGTTACGGATTCGGGACGTTATATAGAGACGCTGGCGCATCAAGCAAACGCAATATGACCGCGAGGGCACGAGGAGGCGGCGATGATCGACCTGGAAGAGCTGGAACCGGGCAAGCGCCCGAAGAAGCCGCGCGATCTCTCCCGTTGGAACATCGAGGATCTGGAGGACTACATCCAGGCCATGGAGGCCGAGATCGAGCGTGCCCGCGCGACGATCACCCAGAAGAAGGGCGTCGCCGACGCCGCCAATGCCCTGTTCAAATCGTGACCTCGATGTCGCAAACGGGACAGTTCGCGGGGTTGTGATTTTCACCACATCAACGTGCTTGACGAGGGGGCGCGGCCCTTATAGCGTCTGGTCCGAAGCAAGTTGGGCAGGGAGCTCACAGCGAAGAAATCGGGCGGGGCCGCGCGTGCGCGGCCCCGTAACCGTTTCCGGGTCCCGGCGTCGCCGCCGGGGCAGACGCCGCTGACCCCGTCGGCTAGACTGCGTCCGATCTGGCGGCCAGGCCGCGGCGGGCGATGTCGGATACGGAAAATTCCACCGTGATGGGAGGGACGCGATGAGCTCCGACGGAAACGTCTTCGGCTTCGACACCCTGAGCCTGCATGCCGGCCAGCAGCCGGATCCGGCCACCGGCGCGCGGGCGGTGCCGATCTACCAGACCACCTCCTACGTGTTCCGCGATGTCGAGCACGCCGCCTCGCTGTTCAACCTGGAGCGCGCGGGCCATATCTACTCGCGGATCTCCAACCCGACGGTCGCGGTCCTGGAGGAGCGGGTGGCGGCGCTGGAAGGTGGGGTCGGCGCCATCGCGACGGCCAGCGGCCACGCGGCCCTGTTCCTGGCGATCAGCACGCTGATGGGCCAGGGCGGGCACATCGTCTCGTCCTCCGCGCTCTACGGCGGCAGCCACAACCTGTTCAGCCACACCCTGCCGCGCTTCGGGATCGAGACCACCAAGGTCCACCCCCGCGACCTGGACGGATTCCGCAAGGCGATCCGCCCCGAGACCCGGCTGCTGTTCGGCGAGACCATCGGCAATCCCGGCCTGGAGGTCATGGACATCGCCGCCATGGCCGAAATCGCCCACGAGGCCGGCGTTCCCCTGCTGGTCGACAGCACCTTCGCCACCCCGCATCTATGCCGGCCGATCGATCACGGCGCCGACCTGATCATGCACTCCGCCACCAAGTGGCTTGGCGGTCACGGCGTGGCGCTGGGCGGCGTGCTGGTCGACGGCGGTACCTTCGACTGGGAGGCCTCCGGCAAGTTCCCGACCCTGACCGAGCCCTATGCCGGCTATCACGGCCTCGACTTCGCCGAGGAGTACGGCCCGCAGGCGCTGCTGATGCGCGCCCGCGCCGAGGGGCTGCGCGATTTCGGGGCGGCGATGAGCCCGACCAACGCCTTTCACATCCTGCAGGGGCTGGAAACGCTGCCGATCCGCATGGACCGGCACGTCGCCAACGCCCGCGCGGTCGTCGCCTTCCTGAAGGATGCCGACGAGGTCGACTGGGTGTCCTATCCGGAGTTGGAGGATCACCCCGACCACGCGCTGGCCAGCCGGCTGTTGCCCAAGGGGGCGGGATCTATGATCGCGTTCGGGATCAAGGGCGGACGCGAGGCCGGACGGGTGTTCATCGAGAAGCTGCGGCTGTGGTCGCACCTCGCCAATGTCGGCGACGCCAAGTCCCTGGTCCTGCACCCGGCCAGCACCACCCACCAGCAGCTCGACGCGGAGACCATGAAGGCGGCGGGCCTGGGCGAGGATCTGGTGCGGCTGTCGGTTGGGCTGGAGGACCCCAAGGATCTGGTCGAGGACCTGAAGCAGGCGCTGCGCGCCGCGGCGCGGGCCACCACGGTCAAGCTGGCGGGAGCGGCCGGCGCATGAAGCTGACGGTCGATGGGAGCGAGGCGTTCGCCGCCACCGGCGGACGCCCTTTCGACGCCGCCAGGCCGGCCCTGGTGTTCGTCCACGGGGCGGGGATGGACCATACCGTCTGGACCCTGCAGACCCGATACTTCGCCCATCACGGCTGGTCGGTTCTGGCGCTCGACCTGCCGGGGCATGGCGGCAGCGCCGGCCCGGCGCTGGCCGATGTGCCGGCCATGGCGGCCTGGGTGCGCGCGGCGGTCGCGGCGGCCGGGGCCGAGCGGTTCGCGATCGCCGGTCATTCCCTTGGCGCCCTGATCGCGCTGGAGGCGGCGGCGGACGCGGGCGAGGCCTGCCTAGGGCTGATGATGCTGGGGGCGGCGGCGGCCATGCCGGTGAACCCGGCCCTGCAGGGGGCGGCGGACAGCGGCGACCATGGGGCGGTCGAGGCGATGATCGGCTGGGGGTTCGGCCGCCTGGCGCAGATCGGCGGTAACCGGGCGCCCGGCTCCTGGGTGTCCGGGGCCGGCCTGCGCACGCTGGAACGCGGGCTCAAGGGACCGCTCGGGGTCGATCTCAAGGCGTCGAACGGCTACCAGGGCGCCCGCGACGCGGCCGCCCGGGTGACCTGCCCGGTGCTGATCCTGGCCGGCGACGACGATCGGATGACGCCGCTGAAGGGGGCGAAGGATCTCGCCGGGGCCTTCGCCGACGCGCGGCTCACGGTGCTGCCGGCCACCGGCCACATGATGTCGATCGAGCGTCCGGACGAGACACTGGACACGTTGCGGGACTTCCTGAGGGACAAGGCGGCATGAGCGGGGAGGCCGAACTCACGCGCGCCGATTATCGGCACTTTCTTGAGATCCCGACCCGCTGGATGGACAACGACGTCTACGGTCACGTGAATAACGTCGAGTACTACTCGTATTTCGACACCGTGGTGAACCAGTACATGATGCAGAACGGCGGGCTCGATTACCTCAACGGCGACACCGTCGGTTTCGTGGTCGAGACCCGCTGCTCCTACAAGCGGCCGATCGCCTTTCCCGACGTGGTCGAAGCCGGCATGCGGGTCGCCCGGATCGGCACCTCCTCGGTGACCTACGAGGTCGGTCTGTTCCGCCGGGGCCAGGCGGAGATCTGCGCCTTCGGGCACTTCGTGCATGTCTATGTCGACCGGGCATCGAACAAATCCGTGCCGATCCCCGACAAGGCGCGCGCCGCCATGGAGGCGATCCGGGCGTAGAGCAAATCATGCCTTGACGCGATCGCCAGCGATCGCGGCTTGGCATGTGAGTTTGCTCTCTCTTATCGAAGAAGGGGGATGAGTCACGTCCAAGACGGCATCGCGAAGCGATTCCGTCTTAGACGATCATGCTCCAGCGGGTCACCGGCCACCCTACATCATGTCGCGTGGGATGCGCTTGGCGAAGGTCTTGTCCGACACCTCCTCGCCGTTCTCGAACGCGACGACCCGTGCCTCGATCACCCAGTCCGAGGCCGTGCAGGACAGCGCGCAGGTGCTCACCGTCCTGGTCTCCCATCCCTCGCGGCTGGTCACGCAGACCCGCTCGACCCGGCCGGTCGCCGACAACGGGTCGCCGTCGCGGATCGTCCAGACCTCGTCCCGGGTCTCACCGGTCGTGAGCCCGTTGCCCGGATGGCGGGTCAGGCCGGTATCCTCGGAGATCCGATACTCGGTGATGCCGGCCGACAGGGTGCGCCGCACCTCCCGTTCGGCGTGGCCCGGCCTGATCTCCTCATAGCGCGGCAGCGGGTCGTCGTTGTTCGGCTCCGCCACCTCGATCCGTTCGTGCTCGCCCAGCAGGGGCAGGGCCAGGCGCAGGGTGGCGGTCTCGACGGTCAGCGTCGCGTCGTGCGGCGGCGGCAGGATGGTCGGCCAATAGGCGGTCGACAGCGCCAGGCGTAGCCGGTGGCCGGGCGCCAGCCGGTAACCGCAGGCGTCGAGGGTGAGCGTGATCGCCGTGGGGGCGCCGGGGATCAGCGGCGCCGGATCGGCGTTGCCGTCGCGGTGGGCGAGATTCAGGACGCCGAAGGCGATCCGCGTCGCCGTGCCGTCGGGATGCACGTCGACCAGCCGGGCGCAGAGATTGGCCAGCGGCGCGTCGCTGGACAGGGTCACCGACACCTCCGGACGGCCGAGCAGCAGGATCTCCTCCGGCAGTACCGGCGTGTCGAAGACCAGGGAGCCCGCGTCGTCGCCGCGCTGATCGCCGGCCATCTCGGCATCGGGCTTCAGCGTGAACCACTCACCCGCGGCGGTGCCGGTGTCGAGCGGTGAGCGCAGGATGGCGGGCGGCATCGACGCCGCCGGGTTGTCGCCGAGGCGGCCGTCCAGGGCCACGCCCAGCACCCACGTCTCGGGCGGCGTCCAGTCCTGTTTGGCGATCCAGAACCCCGGGTCGCGGTCGCGCCAGCGTCCCGGACGCGGGCCGTCCAGGATGAAGGCGCGCATCTGCGGCGCGGCCTCGGTGCCGTTCTCCGTGTCGCGCAGCCAGCGGTTCCACCAGCGGATCGCCTCGCCGTGGAAGTCGGCGCGCGGCTTCGGCCAGGCGAAGTGCGGGTACTTGTGGATCCACGGCCCGACCAGCGCTTTCGCCTTGTCCGGCATGCCGTCCACCGCCTTGAACGGCGTCGTGCGATAGCCGTCGGCCCAGCCGGAGATCACCAGCGCCGGGACCGGGAAAGCGTCGAGATCCTCGCCGATGGAGCCGTGGCGCCAGAACGCGTCGCGCCGCTGGTGGCGCAACCACTCCTCCAGCATGAACGGCTCGCCCTCGAGGCGCTCGAGCCACATCGCGCGCCATCGGTCGCCGACGATCTCCGGATCCGGCGGCCGCGACTGATAGGCGAGCATGGTGGCCGCCCAGGACAGCTGGGCCGAGAGATGGCAGCCGTCCTTGTAGTGGATGTCGTCGTTGTAGCGGTCGACGGAGGAGGCGATCGAGATCACGGCCTTCAACGCAGGCGGTTTGAGTGCGGCGACCTGCAGCCCGTTGAAGCCGCCCCAGGAGATTCCCATCATGCCGACCCGGCCATTCGACCAGGGCTGGGCGGCGATCCAGCAGATCACCTCGCAGGCGTCCGAGAGTTCGCGTTCGGTGTACTCGCCGTCGATCACGCCGTCGGACTCGCCGGAGCCGCGGATGTCGACGCGCACACCGGCGATCCCGGCGGCGGCGAAGACCGGATAGGTCGACTCGTCGCGTGGCGCCGTACCGTTGCGCTTGCGGTAGGGCAGGAACTCGAGGACGGCCGGGACCGGGTCCGCCTCGGCCCCGGCGGGCATCCAGATCCGCGCGGCAAGCCGGGTCCCGTCCTTCAGGACGATCCACTCGTTCTCCAGGACGACATGGTCGCGTTGGCTCATGCGCCACCTCCTGGCCGTGAGTCGTAGCAGGGGAACACGCGGTCGTCTGCGCCTTGTCTGACGGGGCGTGTCGCGCGTGGCCAACGAAATAGGCCGGCCCCCGAAGGAGCCGGCCCGGGTCAGTTCGTCAGGCGACGGCGCGTCACGCGGCCGTCGTGCCCTCCAGACGCTTGGCGCCGGTGCCGCCCGCGATCTCGATCTTGCGTGGCTTCTTCTCCTCCGGCACCTCGTGCACGAGCTCGACGTGCAGCAGGCCGTTCTCGACATTGGCGCCGACCACCTTGATGGTCTCGGCCAGCTGGAAGCGGCGCTCGAACGCGCGGGTGGCGATTCCGCGGTGCAGGAAGCTGCGGTTGGCCTCCCCCTCGGTCTTCTCCACCTTGCCGGAGATGATCAGCGTGGTGTCCTCGACGGTGATGTCGAGGTCGCCCTCACCGAAACCGGCAACCGCCATGGTGATGCGGTAGTCGTCCTCGCCGAGTTTCTCGATGTTGTAGGGCGGGTAGGCCGGGGCGTTGGCGGCATCGCCCGCGCGCATCATGTCGTCCATGAGCCGCGCCATGCGGTCGAAGCCAACGGTGGACCGGAAAACAGGAGTGAAATCGATCGTACGCATGCCACATCCTCCTTCGAAGCGATATGGTTTCAAGTGCATGCCCGCCTATGCGGCCGGGCATCTCATCACCGGGGCCCGACCATCGGCGCCCCGGCACTCCTCGAGATGGGAATGCGAAATTTTCGGTTCAAGGGGTGTTCGCCTCTTGGCGAACGGATTGCCCTGCACCATACTTGTTACGATGGTGAAACAAATTAACCATACGGCCGCCTCGGGCGCGGTCGCGGTCCTGGACGGCCCGTATCGGGAGGTTCTGGACCTTCTGGAGCAGGCGCGCAGCCATGCCGAGCGTACCCGCAGAAGTAGTTTCCCTCGTCGGATCGCATCGCGCAATAGGACGCGGGCGAGCTGCGAGGCGCTGAGGGTCACGACCCGGCTGTCGCAATGCCTCGCCTGGCTCATGGTGCAGAAAGCGATCCATGCTGGCGAGCTGCCGCCGGAAGCGGCGCTGGAACCGGAACGGCGTCTGGACGGTCACGCCGTCTGCACCGTCACCGACGCCGAAGACGATCCGGAGATCTCCCAGGAACTGCGCAGCCTGCTGACCCGCAGCCGCCGGCTGTTCGAGCGGGTCTCGCGGCTGGACGACCGGATCGCCCAGGCGGAGGGCGCCAGCCTCAACTAGGGCTCATCGTGTGGCGGCGCGATCGCCGGCGGCGCAGGTGCGGCCGGATCAGGCCCGCCAGATGACCGGCCAAAGGTCGCTGTCGAGCGGCCCGCCGGCGGCAATGTCCGGGAATGGCGGCATGTGCTGCACGCCGTCATGGGGGTGGAACCGCGCGTCGTCGCCGGTCCAGCGGGTGACGTAAGCGCGCCGGCGGCGGTCGGTGGCACTGTTCCCGGGCGCATGGTGGACCAGCAGGCCGTGATGCACCGTGCAATCCCCCGGCCCCAGCTCGTACTGGATGAACTCGTGCTTGTCCCGTTCGGCTTCGATGTCGGGGACCGGCGGCAGGTCCTCGTCGAACTGGGTGTGACCGCTGAAACTCTGCGGCTTCAATCGCTGTCCCCAGCGATGCGAACCCTTGACGTACTCTACCGCCCCGGTCTCCGCGGTCACCGGATCCAGCGCCAGCCACAAGGTGCACACATGCTCCCCCAGCACCGGCCAATAGGGCATGTCATGGTGCCAGGGGGTCTCGATCAAGGTGCCCGGCTCCTTGATCAGCCACTGGTCGAAGAAGATGTTGGCCTTGGACGTTCCCATCACCCGGCCGGCGATTTCCGCCGCCGGGGAGTGATGAACGAAATCCCGGCACTTCGCGTTCCGCGGCCACAGGAACGTGTCGAAGAAGAACCGCCCGTCGGTGTTCTGCAGCCGGGCGATTTCCATGGTGAGATCGCTCGGGTCGGCGGCCATGCACTCTTCCGCCGCCGCGCGGAGGGTCTCGACGACGTCCCGATCGAACAGGCCGCGCAAGCAAACGATTCCATCGTCCCGATACGTCCGGCGCTCGTCTTCGGTGATTGTGCGGGCAAGCATGCGGCGGATCTCCTGCTTTGTGTCGCCGGAGAGTTTAAACTGATCCAGCGCCCACTGCCCCATGCCAAAGCGATACGATTCAGAGAGTTCGAAGCAGACGGAAAATATTGCTTTAAATGTAAATACACATGACTTGACGAAGCGGTCACACCGGACCGTCGCGGGCAAACCGTGGCTTGCGTTCCGCCTTTCCGGACAAACGAAAACGGCGGCCCGAAGGCCGCCGCCGTATCCGCATATGCTGGATCCGCGAGCGCGCGGAAACTCAGATGCCGAGACCGCCGAAGCGCTTGTTGAAGCGCGCGACCTGACCGCCGCTGTCGACGATGCGGTGCTGGCCGGTCCAGGCCGGGTGCGACTTGGAGTCGATCTCCAGCTTCAGCACGTCGCCCGGCTTACCGTAGGTCGAGCGCGTCGTGTACTCGGTGCCGTCGGTCATGACGACCTTGATCTCGTGGTAGTCCGGATGGATATCGGCCTTCATCGGGTCTCTCCCGTGCGGTCTTGCGGGCGCCCTACAGGTCGCCAGTGATTTCGGAACGCGGGTAATTACCCGACCGGCGGCACTGGCGCAAGGGGCTTCACCGATTTTGTTGCCTAGCGCTGCGTCAGTTTGAGCTCAATCCGGCGGTTGCGGTTCAGGTTGGCCGCGTCGATCGGCTGGAACTCGCCGTATCCGGTGGCGGACAGGCGCCCCGCCGGGATGCCTTGCCCGATCAGGAACTCGACCACCGAGATCGCGCGAGCGGCGGACAGCTCCCAGTTGTTGGCGAACTGCTCGTTGAAGATCGGGATCGAGTCCGTGTGTCCCTCGATCTGCAGGATCCAGTTAATGTCGTCGGGGATGCGCTCGGCGATGTCCTGCAGGGCGGTGGCCAACTGGCCGAGCGACTGTTGGCCGGCGAGGCCGATATCGGCCGACCCGGACTCGAACAGCACCTCGGACTGGAAGACGAAGCGGTCGCCGACCACGCGGATGTCCTGGCGCCCGCTGAGCACCTCGCGCAGCCGGCCGAAGAATTCGCTGCGGAACCGCGCCAGTTCCTGCACCTTGGTGGCCAGCGCGGCGTTCAGGCGGCGGCCGAGATCGACGATGCGGGCCTTGCTCTCCTGATTCTCGCGCTCGGAGATCTCCAGCGCCTCCTCGATCCGCGCCAGCTGCTGGCGTAGGGCGGCGATCTGCGCGTTCAGTAGGGCGACCTGCTGCTGCGCCTCGCTGGAAATCTCTTCCTCGGCGCTGAGCGCGGCGCTGGTGCTGGCCAGCGTCGCCTGGGTCGCGGTCAGTTCGCTGAACAGTTCCTCCAGGCGGATGTCGCGTGCCTCGATCTCGCGCTGGGCGAGCAAGGTGCGCTCCGTCTGGTTGGCGAGGCGCGCCTCCAGCGCCTTGGTCGTGTCGCGCGCCACGCCAAGCGACTGGGTCAGGCCGGCGATCTCGCTCGCCGCCTTCTCGACCTCGCCGCGCAGGGTGGTGCGGGCGTCGAGCAGGGCCTCGGTGTTGCGGTTCGCGGTCGACAGGTCGCGGTCGAGGACGGCGATCCGGGCGGCGGCCTTCGACAGTTCCTCGCGCAGGGCCTCGCGGGCAGCCTCCAGGGCGGCCCGTTCGGTGCGCAGCGCCTGGAGCGCCGTCAGCGCCTGGCTGAGGTCGGCTTCGATGGCCTGCTTCGACGTTTCGGTGGTCTCCAGGGTCGCGCGTAGCGAGGCGTTCTCCTCGGCCTGGGCCGCGAGTTCGGCCCGCAGGGCGGCGATGACCACCTGCTCGTCCGAGAGTTCGCTCTCCAAGGTCTCAATCTCATCGCCGGCGGCCGACAGGTCGCTCCGCAGCACGGCGATGTCCTGATTGGCCGAGGTCAGATCGGTCTCAAGGCCGGAGATGGTACGGTTGGCGTCGTCGAGTTCGGCCCGCAGCCGTTCGCGCAAGGCGGCGAGTGCTGCGACCTGGTTCTCGAGATCGTCGCGCACCGAGCGGATGGCCGCCAGATCGCGGCGCAGCCGCTCCAGGTCCCGAAGTTGCAGCTCGATGGTCTCGCGGTTGGCGTCGACGACCTCGAGCGCGCGTTCCAGGTCGGCGGCGATGGCGTCCCGCTCGGAGGTGGCGATCCGCTCCTTCTGCTCGACCTCGGCAAGCTTGCCGAGCAGAGCGTCCCGCTCCTTGAGCACCTCGAGCAGGCGGGCATCGACGCCGGTGCGGCTGGCCTCCAGCGTGTCGATCCGACCTTGCAGGACCGCCCGCTCGCGGGTGAGGTCCGCGAGCCGGCTTTCCAGGGTCGCCTGGGCCGAGGTCAGCCGGTCGACCTGGGCGCTCAGGCGGTCGCGGGTGGACAGCGATGACTGCAGCTCGGCCGAAAGCTGCGCGACGGTGACCCGCAGCTCGGCGTTGGCCTCGCGCTCAAGGGACAGCAGATCGGTCAGCTCGGCGATCTGCTGGTTCAGCCGGGCGAGGGTCTCGTCCTTACCGGACAGGATCTGGGTCAGGTAGAACTGGGCGACGATGAAGATCATCAGCACGAAGATGATCACCATCAGCAGCGACGCCAGCGCATCGACGAAGCCCGGCCAGGTGTTGGTGTCGCGATTGCGGCGGCGGGCGAGCGTGGACATGGATCAGTCCCGCCGTTCTTCTTCGGCGAGTGCCGCGATGGTGCGCGCCACAAGCCGGATTTCCCCCCGCAATTCCTCGGTCATCTGCGCCCGGCCGTTGCCGGTGTCCTCCAGCAGGCGTGCCATGTAGGCCTCGATGTTGCGCAGATGGCTGCGCACGATCTCGTCACGCCCGCCGCCGCTGGCATCGGCCAGGCGCGAGAGGATCGGCCGCAGCTCGTCCTGACCGGCGACCAGGTGGTGCAGCACGTCGCGATCGCTCTCCAGCTTGTCGGTCAGCTCCCGCAGCTGCTCGACCAGCGCGACCATGATGGCGTTGTTGGAGCGGCGGTCGTCCTCGCCGCGCGCCATGATCCGCTGCAGCTTGTCCAGCGACTCCGCCGTCTGCTCCATCAACGCCTGCTGGTAGGCGGTGGCGGAATGCTCGCCGTCACCGAGGACCGACGACCCGCCGAGCCGGGTGAAGCTCGACAGCCACTCCTCCAGCTCGTTGTAGAACCGGTTCTGCGCCTTGCCGAGCTGTAGGTCGAGGAAGCCGAGCACGAGCGATCCGGCGAGGCCGAACAGCGAGGAGGCGAAGGCGGTTCCCATGCCCGACAGCGGGGATTGCAGCCCGGCCTTCATGTCGCCGAACACGGTACCGAGATCGCCGCTCTCGATCGTCAGGCCGTCGATCACCTCGCTGACGGCGCCGACCGTGCGCAGCAGCCCCCAGAACGTGCCGAGCAGGCCCAGGAAGATCAGCAGCCCGATCAGGTAGCGCGAGATGTCGCGGCCTTCCTCGAGCCGCACGCTGATGCTGTCCAACAGCGAGCGCAGCGACAGCGCCGACAGGGAGCTCTGGCGTCCGCTCGACTGGCGCTCGGCCAGCAGCGTGGCCACCGGCGCCAGCAGGCTGGGCTCGCGCTGCACCGACATCTGGTTGCGGAAGGACTCGATCCACGCCGCCTCCGGCGCCAGGCGGAAGACCTGTTGGAAGACGAACAGGATGCCGAGGACCGCCACGCCGAGAATGACCCCGTTGAGGGCGGCGTTGGCCATGAACGCGTCGATCAGGGGAGCGTGCAGCACACCGGCGACGATGACCACCGCGACGAGAAACAGGATCATCCGGACCAGATAGCGACGCGGATCGGTCACGAGGCGGGTATTCCTTTCTCACAGCACCGCCGGCCGGATGCCGGCGGCAGGTGGGCGTCGGTCAACGGTCGATGACGACGATATCGACCCGGTCGGCCGGGCCGTCATCCGAGCGGTTGCCGAGCGCGCGCACATCCATGCGGGTGCTCGCGACCTCGTTGTCGATCAGGTAGGCGCGCACCGCCAGCGCCCGCGACAGCGACAGCCGCCGCGCCTTGTTGGCCCCGTCCTGATCGCCATCGGCATAGGCCATGAGCTGCACCCGCAGCGTGCCGTCCTGCTTCAGACGGCTGATCACCCCGTCCAGTTGGCCGGCGGCATCCGGCGGGAGCTGGGATTGACCGGCCGGGAAGGCGATCCGGGTCAGGTCGCCGCCGGCTCCCTGCTGCGACGGCTGCGCCGTCGGCGCGACGGGCGGTGCCGTCGGTGCCGAGGCCAGCCTGGTCTCCTGCTGGCTCGGCGGCGTCGGGGCGGGCGGCGGTGGCGCCGACGCGGTCGAGGCCGCGGGCGGCACGCTCGGCGGGGGCGGCGGGGCCGCCAGCGCGGCCGTGTTCGTCGCGCTCGGTGGCGGCGTTGGCGCCGGAGGGGGCGGTGGCGGGGTGGCCGCCGCGGTCGTCGTCGCGCGCGGTGCCGGCGGTGTCGGTTGCGGTGCCGCCGTCCTCGGCTGCGGCGGGGTCAGCGTCGGCGCGGAGGCGGTCGCCGGTGCCGGACGGGCCGTCGCGCCCGCGGGCGCACGGACGGCGCCGCGCTGGCCTTGGATGAGGGCCTGGACCTCCGGCGGCGGCGCGGCGTAACGCGGGCCGTCGGGCCGGACCAGGAAGGAGGGGATGCTGCCGCCACCCGCAGAGGGCGCGCCCTGCAGCCCGTACCCGGCCGGGGCCCCGGCCGGCGGGCGGTAGCCCGGTCGCAGCATGTCGGCGACGTTCGGCGCACCGCCATAGCCGTCGAGCACGCTCAGGTCGACCGTGACATTGGGATTGGGTTCTATGTACGGGCTCACCGCCGTCTGCGCCCGCACGGGAGCGGTCCCGCCCGAGGCGACGATGGCGGCGGCGATGAGCGTCAGTGCGACATGCGCGCGATGTCCCCGCATCGTTCCTCCCGAACCAGCGTTTGTTCGCCGGTTATACCAGAGGTGCCGATACCGACAACAGCGCCGCACGCCGTCGATAGGCGCTAAATGCCGCTAAATGCCTGTAAATCGGGGTTTAGGAGGATTTCGCGCCGCGCAACAGCTTCAGGAATGGCGTGTGCAGACCGTCGTTCGCCGCCACCACGTCGCCCGATTCGAGCACCTGGGCCCGGCCGGCGAAGTCGCTGACATAGCCGCCGGCTTCCTTCACCAGGAGCACGCCCGCGGCGATGTCCCAGGCGTTCAGGCGGTTCTCCCAGAACCCGTCGAACCGCCCCGACGCCACCCAGGCGAGATCCAGCGCCGCGGCGCCGAAGCGGCGCACACCGGCGCAGGCGCCCATCACGGCCCGCTGCTGCGCCATGAACGCGTCGTGGTCGCCGCCGAGACCGGTGACCGGGATGCCGGTGGCGAACACCGCCTCCTGCATGTTGCGCCGCCCAGAGACCCGCAGGCGCCGGTCGTTCAGGTAGGCGCCCGCGCCTTTCTCGGCCCAGAAGAACTCATCGGTGACCGGCTGATAGACCGCGCCGGCGATGATCTCGCCCTTCTCCTCGAGCGCCACCGAGATCGCGAAATGCGGGATGCCGTGCAGGAAGTTGAGGGTGCCGTCCAGCGGGTCGATGATCCAGCGCTGCTTGTTCGGGTCGGTGCCCTCGACCGCACCGGATTCCTCCATGAGGAACCCGTATTTCGGCCGCGCGTGCTTCAGCTCCTCGAACAGGACCTTCTCGGCCTGCTTGTCGGCGGTGGAGACGAAGTCCGCCGGTCCCTTCTTCGAGACCTGCAGGTTCTCGACCTCGCCGAAATCGCGGCGCAGGCCCCGGGCCGCCTTCTGGCAGGCCTTGAAGACGACGTTGTACAGGGCCGATCGGACGGCCATGGGCAAATCCTCGACGTTGGGCGCCGCGCAACCGGGCGGCGGCAGGCGCTCAGTCCTTGGCGCGCTCGACGTAGCTCAGGTCTTCCGGCTTGACGACGATCCGGGTGCCGGCCTCGATATGCGGCGGCACCATGACCTTCACGCCGTTCTCCAGCACCGCCGGCTTGTAGGACGACGACGCGGTCTGGCCCTTCACCACGGCATCGGCCTCGACGATCTCCATGACCACGGTGTCCGGGAGCTGCACGGACAGCGGCTCCTCCTCGTAGGACTCGATGGTCACCGCCATGCCGTCCTGCAGGAACGCCTTCTGGTCGCCGATCATCTCGGCGTTGACGGCGACCTGCTCGAAGGTCTCGGCGTCCATGAAGTGCAGCAGGTCGTCATCGGCGTAGAGGAAGGTGGCGCTGCGCTGCTCCAGTCGCACGCGCTCGACCTGCTCGTCGGCGCGGAACCGCTCGTTCAACTTGGTGCCGTTGCGGATGTCCTTCATCTCGACCTGGTTGAAGGCGCCGCCCTTGCCGGGCTTCACCGCCTGGGTCTTGGTGACCACCCAAAGCCGGTTCTGGTGCTCGACCACGTTGCCGATGCGCACCGCGTTGCCGTTGATCTTCATGGGAATCCCGTCCGCGAAAGAGAATGCCGGAAATCGCGGCGGCTTTTATCAGGCGGGGGCGGCGGTGTCCACGCCCAGGCGCGCGCGGACGCTGCGCCAGCGCAGCTCGAACCGGCAGCTCGGATCGCCGGCACCCTCGCAGGCCGTCTCGGCGACAACGGCATCGCGGTGAACCAGGACGCGGAACAATCGCTCGAAGGTGGCGGCGTAGTAGTCGCACCCGAAGCCGGACGCGCGGGCGATCGGGGTTCCGCGTAACTCGATGACGGCCGGATGCCCCGGCGTCCAGGCGAAGCTGCCGCCGCCGGTGAACGTCCAGGCGTTGCGGGCGATGGCGCGCAGCAGGATCCGGCTCGCCAGCGTGGCCGGCAGGAGATGGAGCACCCGCTGCGCCAGTTTCGGAATTCGGTTGGCCAGCAGGTAGTCCGCGGTGCGCCGCCCGGCGTCGCGGGCGATGGCGCGGGCGGCGGCGGTGTCGAACACCCGGCTCAGCGCGCGGTGCAGCGCGGCGGCCTCGGCGGCCGGGATCATCGCCGCCGGCGGCTGGTCCAGATAGCGCTGCAGGCCGGCGGCGCGGAACAGGCGGCGGGTCGCGTCGCGGTCCAGCCGGTCGGTCGCCGCGGCGATCTGGATCACCGCGTTGGGGCCGATCCGCGGGATCCGGTCGAGGCTGTCCGGCATGGCGGGTTACTCCGCCGGCTCGAGGGGGCGCTCCTCCGCCATCTGCTCGGTACCGCCGCCGCAGGCCATGATCTTGGCGTTGGTGTCGCCCTTGATCCGGCGATTGTGCTTGGCCTTCCAGTCGGCCCCGATGTCGCTGGCCCGCCGCCGGTTGGTGTCGAAGGCGAAGTCGACCTTGCCCTTGGACTGCGGCCCCCAGTAGCCGACCCGGCCCAGGTCGTAGAACGTGCGCTGGAAGCCCGATTTCAGGAACGCCTTGAGGCAGCCGAGCAGGTAGCGCCGCCGGTCGCCGGTGCCGGCCCAGGGATAGGAGAACAGCGCTTTGCGCGAATAGAAGCGCCGGTAATTGTGCATCACCCGGTCGAGGAGTTCGGCCCGATCCATGGCCTCCGGTTTGATGATCGGCGTGACGAAGTTGTACTTCTCGTAGTCGAAGATCTCGACCTTGTCGCCAAGGTCCTGGAACAGGTCGCTGAACGGCCAGGGCGTGTACATCGCCCAGTTGGCCAGGTCCGGCTTCCAGTCCATCGCCATGCGGTAGGTCTCCTCCAGGGTCTCGCGGGTCTCGTTCTCCAGGCCGACGATGAACTGGGCCTCGACGACGATCCCGGCCTCGCGCAGCAGGCGGACCGCCTTCTTGTTCTGGGCGACGGTCGTCTCCTTGTGGAAGCGGTCCAGCTTCAGCTGCGCCGCCGCCTCGGTGCCGAGCGACACGTGGATCAGCCCGGCCTTGCGGTACAGCGGCAGCAGTTCCTCGTCCCGCAGGATGTCGGTGACGCGCGTGTTGATGCCCCACTGGATGCCGAGATCGCGGTCGATCAGCTCCTCGCAGAACGCGACGAACTTCTTGCGGTTAATCGTCGGCTCCTCGTCGGCCAGGATGAAGAACCCGACATCGTGGTCGCGCATCAGCGTCTCGATCTCGTCGACCACCTTTTTCGGGTCGCGGATCCGATAGTCGCGCCAGAACTTCCATTGGGAGCAGAAGCTGCAGGTGAACGGGCAGCCCCGCGCCATGTTCGGGATGGCGACCCGGCTGCCGGTCGGAATGTAGATGTACTTCTCCCATTCCAGCAGGCTCCAGTCCGGCTCCACCGCGTCGAAATCCTTGACCGTCGGCGCCGCCGGGGTGGCCACGATCCGCTCGCCGTCGCGGAAGGCGAGGCCCTTGATGGCGTCGCGGTTGGCCGGCCAGTACCCGTGATCGATCGAGCGGATCAGGTCGACGAAGATCTCCTCGCCCTCGCCGCGCACCACGGTGTCGATCCAGGGCGCCTCGCCCAGCACCTGCTGATACATGAACGTGGCATGGATGCCGCCGAGCACGGTGACCGCGTCGGGATGGACCTCCTTGGCGATCTGCAGCAGGCGCTCGGCCTTGTAGATCGACGGCGTGATGGCGGTCGAGCCGACCACGTCTGGCTTCTCCTCTTCGAGCAGCGCCCGGACGTCGTCGTCGCTCAGGTGATTGGTCATGGCGTCGATGAAGCGCACATCGGTATAGCCGGCACGGCGCAACGCCCCGGCGATGTAGGCCACCCAGGCCGGAGGCCAGTTGCCGGCGATCTCCGCGCCGCCCGAATGGTAGTTGGGGTGGATCAGCACGATACGCATGGCGCCCTCCCGGCTCGAAACCGCTGTTGGACACTTTAAGTGTCAAAACAAATTTACAGATTCAGATGTCCAATAAGATTGACGCAGATCAAAATCCCGGACCGCGCGTCGGATGCAAGCCGATGTAATTTCTGATAGTGTCAAATTCTTGGGGAGCTTAACGGACCCGGGGGGACCCAGATCCATGGCGCGCAGGCCTGCCAAGACGCCCATCGCCTATGACTTCCTGGATGACGACGAGACGCGGCGCAGCCTGATCGTGCTGGCCGACGCGACGGCCGATGTCGTCGGCAAGGGCGACGTCTACGACGCCATCGTCAAGGTCGCCGCCGTCAGCACCGAGACCAATTACCGCGACGCCTGCGAGAAGTTCGACGACATCGAACCGGACGACCGCGCCCGCATCCAGGACCACGCGATCGAGAGCCTGGGCGGGGTGCCGCTGACCGTGCTCGACCTCGGCTCCGACGATGCGGAGGAGAAGGAGGAGGAGCCCGGCCTCGAAGGCATGGACTGGGCCTCGGGCATGATGCAGAACTTCCCGAAACTGAGCGGCAACCGGGATCGCGATTAGCTCCCTTTCCTGACCCACCCAAGTTGTCGCCCTGAGCTCGACTCAGGGCAGATGCGTCAACAGTTCGCGTGTTCGGGATGTCCGCCCTGAATCAAGTTCAGGGCGACAAATTTTTTTTCGTCTCCAATCGGGAATGGTTCGGCTCCAAAGGAGTAACCCGGGTCGAGGCTTCGCGGGCACTCAGCCCTTCAGCGCCGCGTCGAATGCCTTAACGCCGGCGGCAGCACCCTGCGGATGCCCCCAGACCGCGCCGATGACCGCCAGGAAGTCGGCCCCTGCCTCGACCAGCGGGCGGCAGTTCTCCGGCGTGATGCCGCCGATGGCGACCGACGGGACCGTCATCATCTCCGTCCACCATTCGATGATCTCGATCGGGGCCGGCGTGGTGACCGTCTTGGTGCCGCTCGGGAAGAAAGCGCCGAAGGCGACGTAGTCGGCGCCGGCCTCGCCGGCCTCCATCGCCAGGTGACGGCTTGCCTTGCAGGTGACGCCGATCTGGGCGCCGGGTCCCATCAGCTTGCGGGCCTCGGCGTAGGGCGTGTCCTCCTGGCCGACATGGCAGCCGTCGCAGCCGGATTTCACGCCGAGATCCGGGCGGTCGTTCATCAGCAGCGGCACGCCGCGGGCGTGGCACACCGGCAGTATGGCGTCGGCGGCGCGCAGCACCGTGTCGTCGTCGACGTCCTTCAGGCGAAGCTGCAGGCAGGCGACCGGGCCGGCGTCCAGTGCCGCGCCGAGCTCCTCGCAAAACGCCGCCACGTCGGGGAGACGCGGCGGCGTGATCAGGTAGAGTTCGGATGTCATCGCAGTAGGGTCATAGAGCCGGAGCTCACTTGCCCTTGTAGATGTCGATGATCTGGTCGAGCATCGCCAGGGCCTCGTCGCGCGGCCGCTGGAAGGTGTTCCGGCCAATGATCGAGCCGTTGGCGCCGCCCTGGTACAGGCCACGGATCTCCTCCATCAGACCGTCGAGGCCCTTGGCGTCGCCGCCGGAGAACACCACGATGCGGCGGCCATTGAAGCTTGCCTGCATCACGTGGCGGACCCGCTCGGCGAGCGTGTCGGTCGGGATGTTGTTGCTCTCATAGGCCTTGCGCGCGGCCTCCAGGCCGATGCCGGCCTTCGGCGGCTTGACCTTGATGATGTGCGCGCCCATCAGCGCCGCCATGTGGGCGGCGTAGGCCGAGATATCGACGGCGGTCTCCGCCTCCTTGGACAGGTCGCCGCCGCGCGGATACGACCAGATGACGACGGCGAGGCCGACCGACTTGGCCTCCTCGGCCATCTCGCGGATCTGCCCCATCATGTCGAACTGCGCGTCCGAGCCCGGGTAGATCGTGAAGCCGATCGCCGCGCAGCCGAGCCGCAGGGCGTCGCCGACCGAGCCGGTGATCGCCTGGGACGGGCCTTCCTTGTCGCGGGCCAGACTGTTGGAGGAGTTGACCTTGAGGATGGTCGGGATCGCGCCGGCGAAGCTGTCGGCGCCGGCCTCCAGCATGCCGAGCGGGGCGGCATAGGCGTTCAGGCCGGCGTCGATCGCCAGCTTGTAGTGGTACTGCGGATCGTAGCCTTCCGGGTTCGGCGCGAAGGAGCGGGCCGGGCCGTGCTCGAAGCCCTGGTCGACCGGCAGGATGACCATCTTGCCGGTGCCGCCGAGCTTGCCCTGCATCAGGATGCGGGCGAGGTTCGCCTTGGTTCCCGGACAGTCGCTCTCGTAGCAATCCAGGATCTTCTTGACCTTCTGGGTGATCTTCATCGGTTCTCTCCTAGGATCGCTCGTCTCTTAGAGGGTCTTCGCCAGGGCCGCCGTGGTGTCCAGCATGCGGTTGGAGAAGCCCCACTCGTTGTCGTACCAGGACAGCACGCGCACCAGCTTGCCGTCGATCACCTGGGTCTGGCCCAGGTCGAAGGTCGACGAGTGGCTGTCATGGTTGAAGTCGCTGGACACAAGCGGCGCGTCGTTCAGGCCGAGAACGCCCTTCAGCCGGTTGCCGTTGGCCGCCTCGGTCATGGCGGCGTTGACCTCGTCGACGGTGGTCGCGCGCTTCGGCACGAACTTGAAGTCGATCAGGCTGACATTCGCCGTCGGCACGCGGATCGCGGTGCCGTCCAGCTTGCCCGCCAGCTCCGGCATCACCAGGCCGACGGCCTTGGCGGCACCGGTCGAGGTCGGGATCATCGACTGGGCGGCGGCGCGGGCGCGGTGCAGGTCCTTGTGCAGGGTGTCGAGCGTCGGCTGGTCGCCGGTATAGGCGTGGATCGTCGTCATGTAGCCGTGCTCGATGCCGATCGCCTCGTTCAGCACATAGGCCACCGGCGCCAGGCAGTTGGTGGTGCAGGAGGCGTTCGAGATCACCTCGTGCTCGGCGGTGAGCTTGTCGTGGTTGACGCCGTAGACCACGGTCATGTCGGCGCCGGTCGCCGGGGCCGAGATGATGACCTTCTTGGCGCCCGCCTCGATGTGCTTGGCGGCCTGCTCGCGCTTGGTGAAGATGCCGGTGCAGTCCAGCGCGATGTCGACGCCGAGATCCTTGTGCGGCAGGTTCGCCGGGTCGCGCTCGGCGGTGACCGTGATGCGGCCCATGCCGATATCCATCCAGTCCTCGCCGGTCTCGACCGTGCCGGGGAAACGGCCGTGGACGGTGTCGTAGCGGAACAGGTGGGCGTTGCTCTCCACCGGGCCGAGATCGTTCACCAGCACAACCTCGATATCGTCGCGCTTCGCCTCGTACAGCGCGCGCAGCACGAGGCGGCCGATCCGTCCGAACCCGTTGATCGCAACCTTCGTGGCCATCGTTTCTCTCCTCAGCGTCTCGTCACAGGTGAAGGGGTCTCAGCGCGATATAGGGGCTTGAGCCGGCGGGAAAACCGTCACAGCCGCGCTTTGACCGCGCCGGCGACGTCGCCGGCGGTGATGCGGAAGTGGGCATACAGGTCCTGATACGGCCCCGACGCGCCGAAGCCGGACATGCCGATGAACACGCCATTTTCGCCGAGCAGCCGGTCCCAGCACTGGCGCACACCGGCCTCGATCGCGACCCGCAGGCCGTCGCCCAGCACCTGCTTGCGGTAGGCCGGGTCCTGGGCGTTGAACAGCTCCAGCGACGGCATCGACACGACGGCGGCCGGAATGCCCTCGGCGTCCAGCTTGTTCTTGGCGGCGAGGGCGATCTCGACCTCGCTGCCGCTGGCGATCAGCGTCGCCTTGCGCGGACCCTCGGCCTCGGCCAGCACGTAGCCGCCGCGGGCCGACAGGTTGGCGTCGTCATGGGTGGTGCGCACCGTCGGCACCCCCTGGCGGGTCAGGGCCAGGATGCTCGGCCCGGAGACGCGCTGCAGGGCGAGCTGCCAGGCCTCGGCGGTCTCGACCGCGTCGGCCGGGCGGAACACCGCGACGTTCGGGATCGCCCGCAGCGCCGCCAGGTGCTCCACCGGCTGGTGGGTCGGGCCGTCCTCGCCGAGGCCGATGCTGTCATGGGTCATGACGAACACGGCTCGGATGCCCATCAGGGCGGCGAGCCGGATCGACGGCCGGCAGTAGTCGGTGAACACCAGGAAGGTGCCCCCATAGGGAATGACGCCACCGTGCAGCGCCATGCCGTTCATCGCCGCGGCCATGGCATGCTCGCGCACGCCGTAGTGGATGTAGCGGCCGCCGAAATCGTCCTTGTTCAGGACCGGCATGGCGCCGACCTTGGTGTTGTTCGAGCCCGACAGGTCGGCCGAGCCGCCCAGCATCTCCGGCAGGACCGGGGCGATGACCTCGATCGCCTTCTGCGAGGCGACGCGGGTCGCGAGCTTCGGCGCCTCGTCGCTAAGCGCCTTCTTGTGCGCGGCGACGGCGGCGGCGAGTTCCGCCGGCAGCGCGCCGGACAGGGCGCGCAGGAAGCTGTCCTTGTGCGCCGAGGCGGACAGGCGAGCGGTCCAGGCGTCATAGGCGTCCGCCCCGCGGTCGCCGAGCCCGGCGCCGAGCGCGGCGACCTCGTCGGGAATGACGAACGGGTCGTGCGGCCAGCCGATCGCCGCCCGGGTGCCGGCGATCTCCTCGGCGCCCAGCGGCGCGCCGTGGGTCGCGGCCGTGCCCTGCTTGGTCGGCGCGCCGTAGCCGATGGTGGTGCGGCAGGCGATCAGCGACGGCCGCGGATCGGCGGACGCCTGGGCCATGGCGGCGGCCAGCCGGCCGGATCCATGGCCGTCGCAGCTGACGACGTGCCAGCCATAGGCGGCGAACCGGGCCTGGACATCGTCGGAGACGGTCAGGTCGGTCGGCCCATCGATCGAGATCCGGTTGTCGTCCCAGAGCACGTTCATGCGGCCGAGACCGAGATGCCCGGCGAGCGAGGCGGCCTCGTGGCTGATGCCCTCCATCAGGCAGCCGTCGCCGGCGATCACCCAGACCCGATGGTCGACCAGGTCGTCGCCGAAGCGGGCGTTCAGGTGGCGTTCGGCGACCGCCATGCCGACGGCGTTGGCGAAACCCTGGCCGAGCGGGCCGGTCGTCGTCTCGATGCCGCCGGCGGCGCCGAATTCCGGGTGCCCCGCCGTCTTGGACCCGAGCTGGCGGAAGTTCTTCAGCTCCTCGATCGGCATGTCGGCGTAGCCGGCCAGATGTAGCAGCGAGTACAGCAGCATCGAGCCGTGGCCGGCGGAGAGGATGAAGCGGTCGCGGTCGGCCCAGTCGGGATGGCGGGGATCGAACCGCAGGAAGCGCGAGAACAGCACGACGGCGGCATCCGCCATGCCCATCGGCATGCCCGGATGGCCCGATTTGGCCTGTTCGACGGCGTCCATGGAAAGCGCGCGGATCGCGCTGGCGAGGCTGGCGTGGTCGGCGTCGGGAAGGGCGGCGCCGACAGTCGGTGCGGAAGCGGTCATGGTGCGGTTCGCGGGCTCTTTGGCGGGCGCCCAGCGACCGCCGGCGCCTCGGTGGCGCGGAACATGCCGAGGCGGGGCGGCTGCGTCAAGCGCGGTCGGCGTCCGGCGGGCCGTGGGGAAGGTCACGCGCCGCATTGATTGACGGGTCGCGCCGGCGCCGGATATCATGCGGCGCCTCAACGACGGGGCTTAACCCCTTTGATTTGGGGGTACATCGCCGGCCGGTTCACGGATGACGACGGCGATGGGCGGGCGCGGCGGATCAGGAAGCGGGAATGTCTCGGCTGAATGTGGCACGTGAACGGCTGGACAAGGCGGTCGGCCGGCTTGAGAAGGCGTTGGAGGGACTCGGCGAGTCCGACGGCGCCGACGCGTCGGCGCTGAAGGGCGAGTTGTCGGCGGTGCGCCAGGATTACGCCAAGCTCTCCAAGGCGGCCGATCAGGTCGAGGCGCGCCTCGACAAGGCGATCGGGCAGCTCAAACTGGTATTGGAGCCCTGATCCGGTGGCCCAGGTCGACATCAAGATCAACGGCAAGTCCTATCGCATCGCCTGCGAGGACGGTCAGGAGAAGCGGCTCGGCGACCTGGCGCAGATGGTCGACGCCCATGTGGCCGACATGGTCGATCAGGTCGGGCAGGTCGGCGACACCCGGCTTCTCGTGATGGCCAGCCTGCTGGTCGCCGACGAGCTGATGGACCTGCGCGACGCCGCCAACGAGGTCGACGAGGGCGACGAGGAGTTCTCGCCGAACGAGATCGAGGACATCGCGCTCGCCATCGAAGGCCTGGCCGCGCGGATCGAACGTATTGCCGGACGGCTCGAAGGCGCCTAAGTGTCTGTGAGCGACGGGGCGGCGCGGTGCGTCAGGCCGCTTATACCCCTGGGGCTATACATCTCTCTGAGGGAGCTGCCTCTTCCGGGACCGTGGTCCCGGTATTGCGGCGCCCACCTGCTATGCAGGCCACAGAGGGTATGCACATGCCAACGGCCGAGGCGGCTCCGTCGCACCCGCATCGCCTAGCACCCCGGGTCTGATCCGGGGCCCCACGGGGCGATGGCATGCGGAAACCAGTCCCGATCGGTGTCCGGGATGACGGCGACGAGCGCCGGCGCCAACCCTTTCCACCACCAACCCAAAAGGGCGGTGATGACCGATCCCATTCTCGATCCCGACGAGCTCAACCGCGCCAAGGCCGAGCTGCGCCGCCGCATGACCCGCGAGCGCACCGTGCTCGCCGACGAGGCGGTCGACGCGGCCAACCGGCTGGCGATGAACCTGTCGGCGGCCATCGCGCCCTCGTCGGGGACGATCGTCTCCGGCTACTGGCCGATGCGCAACGAGATCGACCCGCGGCCCTGCCTGTCGGCGCTGTGGGCGAACGGCTGCCGCATCGCCCTGCCGGTGGTGCCCGACGGCAACCAGGGCCTGGTGTTCCGCGAGTGGGAGCCGGACGAGGACCTGGTCCCCGGCCCGTTCGGCACCTCCGAACCCGGGCCGGAGGCGGAGGTGGTCTACCCGCAGCTCCTGCTGGTCCCGCTGCTCGCCTTCGATCGCCGCGGCCGGCGGCTCGGCTATGGCGGCGGCTACTACGACCGTACGCTCGCCAGCCTGCGCGAGTGGCAGACGGTGCGCGCCATCGGCGTCGCCTACGAGGGACAGGAGATCGACGCGGTGCCGGCGGGGGCGCATGATGCGCTTCTGGACGGCGTCGTCACCGATGCCGGCTTCATCGAAATCTCGGAGTAGGGCCGTGCGTCTGTTGTTCCTCGGCGACATCGTCGGTCGCTCCGGCCGCGAGGCAGTCCTCCATCACCTGCCCGCCCTGATGCGCGACCTGGACACCGATTTCGTCGTGGTCAACGGCGAGAACTCGGCCCACGGCTTCGGCATCACCTCGAAGATCTGCGCCGAGCTCTACGATTGCGGCGTCGACGTGATCACCACGGGCAATCACGTCTGGGACCAGCGCGAGATCCTGGACGCCATCGCCGACGACGACCGGCTGGTGCGGCCGATCAATTTCCCCATCGGCACGCCGGGCAAGGGGGCGGTGGTGCACGAGACCCGCGACGGCCGGCGGGTGCTGGTGATCAACGTCATGTGCCGGCTGTTCATGGATCCGTTGGATGACCCGTTCGCGGCGGTGGAGAAGGCGATCGCCGGCGTGGCCCTCGGCGGCGACGTGGACTTCATCCTGATCGACGTCCACGGCGAGGCGACCAGCGAGAAGATGGCCTTCGGCCACGCCTTCGACGGCCGGGCCTCGCTGGTGGTCGGCACCCACACCCACGTGCCGACGGCGGACGTGATGGTGCTGGCCAACGGCACCGCCTACCAGAGCGACGCCGGCATGTGCGGCGACTACGACAGCGTGATCGGCATGAAGAAGGACCACCCGGTCCAGCGCTTCACCACCAAGCTCCCGACCCCGCGCCTGGAGGCGGCTGACGGCGAGGCAACGGTGTGCGGGATCTTCGTGGTGACCGACGACCGGACGGGACTGGCGATCAGCGCCGAGCCCTTGCGAGTCGGCGGCCTGCTGGCGGAGACGATGCCGGTGGGGTGAGGGGGCCAGCGCTCATCCCGGGCTCGATCCGGGATCTTTGTCCGTCTGCACGTATCCCTTCCCCTCCCGTCATCCCGGCTGAGCCCCTGGACTTGATCGGCACTTATATACTTGACTGAACACGGCTCAATCCCCACCTATCAAGGTGTAAGGAGAGAGCCATGGATATCACCGCCAAAATCTACCACGACGAAGACGCAGCCCGAGAGCATCTGGAGCAGATCCGCTGGCCGAATGGCGCGGTGTGCCCCAAGTGCAACCGGACTGAAACCGTCTCCGCTCTCGGTGGTAAGTCGATGGGGGCCGGCTGGTATCACTGCAAGTCGTGCCGCGAGAAGTTCACCGTCCGCGTCGGCACGATCTACGAGCGCTCCAAGATCAAGCTGCACAAGTGGGTGCTGGCAACGCACCTGATGGCTTCCTCGAAGAAAGGCATCAGCGCGCACCAGCTGCACCGCATGCTGGGCATTACCTACAAGTCTGCGTGGTTCATGGCTCACCGCATCCGCGAGAGCATGCGTGAGTTCAACCCCGATCAATTCGGCGGCGAGGGCAAGACCGTTGAAGCCGATGAGACGTTCATCGGTGGCAAGCAGAAGAACAAGCACAAGTCCAAGCGCGCTCCCCAGCGCCTCGGTGGCTCATGGGGCAAGGAAGCCGCCTTCGCCCTCGTGGAGCGTGGCGGGCGTGTTCGCTCGATCCATACGCCCCGCGTGAATGCGGCTACCCTGCGTCCGATCCTCAAGCAGCAGCTTCACCCCGCCACCAAGCTGATCACGGACGACGCAGGCCAGTACCGCCATATGCACCGCGATTTCAGCCACGAGGTAGTGAACCACGGCGCCGACGAATACGTCCGTGGCGACGCGCACACGAACACGATTGAGAACTATTTCTCCATCCTTAAGCGCGGCATCACTGGTGTCTATCAGGCCGTCTCCAAGAAGCACTTGAAGCGCTATCTCGGGGAATTCGACTTCCGATACAACTACCGCCACGTCGATGACTTCACCCGCGCGGCCATCGCCATGAAGGGCGCGGAAGGCAAGCGCCTGACATATCGGCGGGCTGGTATCGGGGCGTAACAGCGGCGGGAAGTTCTCCCGAGAGCAGTTCAAGAAGGCTCTAAAGCGCGCCTTATTAGAGTCGACGTTGATCGACTCGACTCATCCGATTATGAGAGTCAGAATCTCCCGCCGCTAGACGTACCGGACAGCAGTCATGTGCCGCCGAAGGAACTCGACCTATTATAACGTAATTACAAGGAGTTACCCCGCAAAATGGCAGGCAAGGAACTCGACCATCGACAGGGAAAACTGGACCTTCGAGTAGACCGCCAAGCCGAAATTGATGGCGTCGGCATGGGCGTTCTAAAGGATGGAACTGCCTTTCTCACGGGGCGCGGGTTGGCCCGTTTGGTGGGCCTCGAAAACTTGCACATCCGAACCATCAGCCAGCAATGGAACGAAGACCCACCAAAGCCGAGAATCGCCCGAATCAAAGAACTATTAGAATCCAGGGGTGTGCATGCACCCGCACCCCATATAGAGACTACTGACGGCGTTCGCCCAATTCATGCATTTCCCGACGCAATTTGCTTGGCTGTTCTGGAGTACTATGCATTTGATGCGCAAGAGCCACGAGAAACTGCGCGAGCCAACTTCAGGATTTTGGCCGGAAAGGCCCTTCAGGAGCTTATATACAGCCAAGTAGGCTACGACCCGACAGGCCGTTACCAAGATCGCTTTGCCAAATGGCACGAACGAATCGAACTGAACTTTCAGTCTGCGCCACGCGGTTATTTTTCAGTCTTCAATGAAGCTCATACAATCATTTACGAAATGATCCAAGCCGGAGCAGAAATCGGCGAAAAAACAGTCGTCGATATTTCGGTCGGTCAGCATTGGTCGCGATTTTGGGACGAGAACAATCTAGAAGAGGGCTTCGGCGAGCGTATTAGATACCCGCACCGATACCCTGAATCTCATCCACAATCTAAATCAAACCCACAAGAAGCTTGGTGTTATCCTTTAGCCGCACTAGGCGCGTACCGAGAGTGGCTTCAAGGTATCTACATCGAAGGAGGTAAATTCAAAACCTATCTTCAAGGCAAGGTGCGTGACGGAGCGCTACCGCCATCAGTCGCTGAGCTAGCGATAGAGGCCGTTGAACAAAAGCTCATCACTCGTGAATAGAGGCGCTTACTACCGCCGGCCTCTTTCTGCTTCATCCTTCTTCGGCTTATGCGGCTTGGGCGGCGTCTGAAGCATGCGCTTCAACACCTCGTCGCCCTTCCGCTGACCCTCGGGAGTCACTTTAGGTTCGTCATCTTTCTTGGAGTCGGTCATGCCCGCTCGCGATGCTGTTCCCTACAATCTTGGCCTTCACACCAACTACGCGACCAGCCTTGGTTGGGTTATCGCAAGCTGGAACATGATTGAGTATTACCTGTTCGGATTATTCACGGTGATACTTCACTCACCACCACAGCGCGCCCAAGCCGCATTCTACTCATTGGTCAACAATAAGGCTCGCATCGACATGATGCGGGCGGTGTCAGCCGATCCGACCATTCCAGAAAAGTACCGAACACGCATTCAGTCCGCCCTCGACAACGCAAACGAGGCTGCCAGGGCACGTAACAAATACGCCCACTATCTCTGGACAACTGACGGAAACGAAATATGGGCAACGGAACTGCTCGACACACCCGTTTTCGATGGTCAGAAACAAAAGATTCAGTGGAAAGAAATGATTGACGCTATTGAGAAAATCAAGGCGAGCGGCGAGGAGATCAATCAGCTACTTCAAGACTGGACTCAAGAACATCCGATTGAATGGGCTGCAGAGATTTTACCTCGCGCATGGCCAAAAAGACTGAAGCCACAGTCTGGCGATCCCCTCCAATCCAACGATCATCCCCAATCTGACGAATAAGTTCTCTAACGCCCGCATCCACCATCTCGGGCGTAACCTCAATCTCAGCGCTGGCCTGTCGTTCCATGACATGGTTCCCGGATGATGTTCAGTCAAGTATATAGGTGCCGACTTGATCCAGGGGGGAAGGCCGGGACCCAGCCCGACCCGCACTGGGTCCTGGATCGTCCCTGCGGGCCGTCCAGAAAGTCGAGTAGGGGGAGGAGAGCGCAGCACGCCAGTTCTCCGATTTCCTGGAAGCGCGCCAGCGCTATCCAGGACCCAGGTGGCCCGACCCTTCCCCTCTCGCGCCACGACCCCGGCGGTTGTACCCTGGCGCCGATACACGGGCTGCGGGTGGGGCGGATTGGTCGAGATCCGGGACAGGGATGGGTTGGTCGTGTGGCTTCAGGACCAGCCGCGCGAGGTTTCCGTGGCGATCGCCGTTCGGGCGGCGTTGCGCGTCTTGCCGCTACTTGCCGCCGACGTCCACGAGAACGCTCCTTCTGCTCTGATCCTGCCATGTTTTCGTGCCCTTGCAGCCTCTTGGGTTGAAGGAGTGTGGCCTCTGGAAGCAACGAAGAATCGAATTCGTATCAATGTGATTGGCACCGCTGCTGCGGCCGCGTTCCGAGCCGCTGACGGCTTCGCTCGCACTGAAGCCGTTGCGGCTATCGCGCTGGCGGCCAACTGTGCTGCTAGCAGTGCAGTCGCTGAATCTCCTGCTGAACTTGCAGTTGTTGCTGCGACTAACGCCGCAGCGTCTGTGAAAAATGACAAGCTTTGGCAGGAAATCTCAGATGATGTGGCCAAAATAGAGCACGGAGTAAATGCTCAAAAACTACTGCACTCTTCCATTTTGTCTATGTCTACTGCTATCGAGATTCATGAATCGTGGCAACAGTTGTCAGGAAGATTATTAAGACTCAACGAGAATTGGCACGTTTGGACAGCTTGGTACGATGATCGTCGGATCGGCTCAGGACGAAGAACTTTAATAGAAAAACTTGAACGCGACCGCATTCTGGTGCCGACCGTAGAAGACTGGATTCAAGGTCCAGCCCGTGTGAACATGATCCTGGCGGAGCTGGAGCGGAAGTATCGCGCCCAGGTCCCTGCTCAGCGCCCCGCCGTTATCGAGGCGGAACTTGGGGAAGACGGAAAGATCCATCGCCGACTGTCGGGACCGCCCGATGCCCGCAACGAGGCGCAGCGCGAGCTTCAGCGATCGGCGTGGCAGGCGCATGAAGCCCATCTCGGTGCGCTCGAAGAAATCGATCCGGGTCGAAACTCGCCCGGCCTGAAACGCGCGCTCGCCGACTATCGGCAGGCGATGGGCGGGGCCTTTGAGGCCTTCGACGTCATCGGCGTCGGCAACCACGGTGAGCGGCTGAAACAGTACGCGGCGCGCGCCGACGAGATCCTGATGCCGGAACCGGCGGCGGAACTCACCGCCTTCGCCGCCAACCATGCGCTGTTCATGCCTCAGTTCCCCAGATGGGGCGACTACCTCGAAGAGGTTCACGGCGATCCCGAACCTCGGGCGGTCGCGGCGACGGCCGAGGCGGCGCGCGAGATCGCGCGGGACGACGATCTCGTGGGAGAGGACGTGGCGCAGCCGCTTGTCGCGCTGGCCGATGCGGTCGACCCCGATCTCGGCCAAGCGGGCGAAGATGCGGCGAACGACCTGAACAAGAAGGAACTCCCGCGCAGCCTCGGCAATGTCATCGCCGCCGCGCTCCGCCCGCTGCTCGACGTGGCGCGCAAGGCCGGCGGACGCGTGCGGAAGGGCGCGTTGGACGGGTTGGAAGAGGGAACGAAGAAGCTCGTGACGCGCGCGATGTCGGTGATCGGCACCCTGAGCGGTTCGGCGGTCATCGAGTTCGCGGCGACGAACAGCGTGACCTTTCACTGGATCATCGATGTCCTGAACTACCTGAAGACCGTTTTCGTCTGACCTGCTTCGGTGATTCTGGGTCCCGGATAGCGCTGCGCGCTTCCGGGAAGTCGGGTTGGTAGGGGCCACTCTTCCCCTTCGACTTCCCGGACGGCCCCGGACTTGATCCGGGGGCGATCCGGGATCCAGTCTTGCGAGCGTTCTGGGCCCCGGCCTTCGCTCCGCTCAGCCGGGATGACAAGGGAACGGGCCGTGGCGGGTTCTGGAACACACAGTTCCCGCCCCGCCCCCGGCTGTGCTAAACCCCGCGCGGCGCCTCGGGGGGCTTCTCCGGGCGCCGCGGCGGTGCGGGTCAAACCGTGCGTCGAACCCCTACATCTGGTATAGAGAGACGATTCGCGCCACGAAGGGTCGCGGACGGGAGCAGATGGACTATGGCCGGTCATTCCCAGTTCAAGAACATCATGTACCGCAAGGGCGCGCAGGACAAAAAGCGCGCCAAGGTCTTCACCCGCCTCACCCGCGAGATCCAGGTCGCGGCCAAGATGGGCGGCGAGGATCCGGGCTCCAATCCAGCGCTGCGCACCGCCATCGCGGCCGCGCGCAAGGAGAACATGCCCAAGGACAACATCGAGCGCGCCATCAAGAAGGGCACCGGCGGCGGCGATGACAACAATTTCGAGGAAGTGCGCTACGAGGGCTACGGCCCCGGCGGCGTGGCGATGATCGTCGACGCCCTGACCGACAACCGCAACCGCACCGCCTCCGAGGTCCGTGCCGCGTTCTCCAAGTTCGGCGGCAATCTCGGCGAGACCAACTCGGTCTCCTTCATGTTCAACCGGGTCGGCCAGATCGTCTATCCGGCCGAGGTCGGCTCGGCCGACGAAGTGCTGGAGGCGGCGATCGAGGCGGGGGCGGAGAACGCCGAGTCGTCCGAGACCGAGCACGAGATCACCTGCCCGGTGGAGGACTTCAACGCCGTGCGCGAGGCGCTGGAGGCGGCGCTGGGCGAGCCGCAATCGGCGGGGCTCACCTGGAAGCCGCTGAACACCGTGGCGGTGGACGAGGACCAGGCCGGCACCCTGATCAAGCTGTTCGACACCCTCGACGACAACGACGACGTGCAGCAAGTCTCGGCCAATTTCGACATCGCCGACGACATCATGGCCAAACTCAGCGCCTAGCGCCCGGAGCCGATCCGGGGCCGGCGCCCAACGGAGACACGCATGCGGCTGATCGGGCTCGATCCCGGCCTCAGGAACACCGGTTGGGGGGTGATCGAGACCGACGGCGTGCGCCTGCGCCACGTCGCCGACGGCACCGTGCATTCTGACGGCAAGGCGGACATCGCCACCCGCCTGACCCAGCTCTACGACGCCATCCTCGACCTCATCGACCGTTGGCGACCGGACGAGGCGGCGGTCGAGGAGACCTTCGTCAACCGCAATCCGGAGAGCACCCTGAAGCTCGGCCTGGCCCGCGGCGTGGTGCTGCTGGCGCCGGCCAAGGCCGGGCTGCGGGTTGCGGAATACGCGCCGAAACGGGTGAAGAAGGCGGTGGTCGGCACCGGCAGCGCCGAGAAAGAGCAGGTGCAGGCGATGATCGCCACGCTGCTGCCCGGCGCGCGGATCAAGAGCCCGGACGCGGCCGACGCACTCGCCGTCGCGGTCTGCCACGCCCACTACGTCCAGTCGCGCGGCGCCTTTGGCCAGTCGGCCGGGGTGGCGGCGCGCAAGACCGGGGCGGTGACCGACATGGCGCCGGGCCTGGAGCGCGCCATCGCGGCCGCCCTCGCCAAGGAGGCGGCGGCCAAGGAGACGGCGGGAGGCGGGTCATGATCGCGCGGCTCAAGGGCATTCTCGACGGGCTCGGCGACGGCCAGGCGGTGATCGACGTGAACGGCGTCGGCTACCTGGTGTTCTGCTCCGGCCGCACGCTGTCGGCGCTGGGCGCGGTCGGCGAGGCGGCGACGGTCGAGGTCGAGACCCATGTCCGCGAGGATCACATCCATCTTTACGGTTTCGCGTCCGGCTCGGAGAAGGCGGCGTTCAAGATGCTGCAGACGGTGCAGGGGGTGGGCGCCAAGCACGCGCTGTCGATCCTCAGCGTGCTGTCGCCGGACGAGCTGTTCACCGCCATCGCGGCCCAGGACCGCACCCTGCTGACCCGCGCCGACGGGGTCGGCCCGAAGCTGGCGACCCGCATCGTCAACGAGCTCAAGGACAAGACCGTCAACGTGGCGCTCGGCATCGCCGCCGACGCCCCGGCGGCGGCGCGCACCGCGGCGGTGGCGGCGGCCGGCAGCGACACGCTGAATGACGCGGTCTCCGCGCTGGTCAATCTCGGCTACGGCCGGGCCGAGGCCTATGGCGCGGTGCAGGCGGCGCAGGCGGCGCTGGGCGCCGACGCCGCCCTCGACCGGCTGATCACCGGCGGGCTCAAGGAGCTGGCCGGATGAGCGACTACGACGCGGCCGAGGAGGACGACGACCGGCTGGTCGATGGCGAGCGCCGGGCCGAGGACATGGGCGAGACGACGCTGCGCCCGCAGACCCTGGACGATTTCACCGGCCAGAAGAAGGTCCGAGAGAACCTGAAGGTCTTCATCGACGCCGCCCGCGGCCGCGGCGAGGCGCTGGACCACGTGCTGTTGTTCGGCCCGCCGGGGCTCGGAAAGACGACCCTGGCGCAGATCGTCGCGCGCGAGCTCGGCGTGAACTTCCGCGCCACCTCCGGGCCGGTGATCGCCAAGGCCGGCGATCTCGCCGCGCTGCTGACCAACCTGCAGCCGCGCGACGTGCTGTTCATCGATGAGATTCACCGCCTTAATCCTGCCGTAGAGGAAGTGCTGTATCCCGCCATGGAGGATTTCCAGCTCGACCTCATCATCGGCGAGGGGCCGGCGGCGCGCTCGATCCGCATCGACCTGGCCCCGTTCACGCTGGTCGCGGCGACGACGCGCTCGGGCCTGATCACCACGCCGCTGCGCGAGCGCTTCGGCATTCCCCTGCGCCTGCAGTTCTACGAGCCCGAAGAGCTGACCCGGATCGTCAAGCGCGGCGCCGACCTGCTGGATTTCGGTCTGACCGAGGACGGCGCCGGCGAGATCGCCCGCCGGGCGCGCGGCACGCCGCGGGTGGCGGGCCGGCTTCTGCGTCGGGTGCGCGACTTCGCCGCCGTCGCCGGCAAGCAGGTGGTCGATGCCGTCCTGGCCGACGCGGCGCTGACCCGTCTCGACATCGACCAGCGCGGCCTGGACGCCATGGATCGGCGGTACATGGGCTGCATCGCCGAGAATTACGGCGGCGGGCCGGTCGGCGCCGAGACCCTGGGCGCGGCGCTCGGCGAGCAGCGCGACGTCATCGAGGAGGTGATCGAGCCCTATCTGATGCAGCAGGGCCTGATCCAGCGCACCCCGCGCGGCCGCGTGCTGTCGCAGGCGGGCTGGCGGTATCTCGGACTCACGCCGCCGAAGGCCGCCGACCCCCAGTTCGACCTGCTGGGCCAGGACGCGGGCCAGGGGGAGGACGATGCCTGATCCCTTCAGGTTTCCCGTGCGTGTCTACTACGAGGACACCGACGCGGGCGGGGTGGTGTATCACGCCAACTACCTGCGCTTCGCCGAGCGGGCCCGCACCGAATTCTTGCGCGCCGCCGGCATCGAGCAGCGCGAAATGCGCGAGCGCGACGGCCTCGGCTTCGTGGTCCGACGCTGCACCATCGATTTCCGCGCCTCGGCCCATCTCGACGACAGGCTGGACGTCGTCACCCGGATCACCGGCCTGCGCGGCGCTGCGCTCGAGGCGGTGCAGGAAGTCATGCGCGACGGCGAGACCGAACCGCTTGTCGTGCTGGATCTCGTGATCGCCTGCGTGAACGCGCGCGGCCGCCCGGCCCGGCTGCCGCAGCGGGTGCGCGACCTAGTTGGCGGCAACGCGGCGCCGGCCTGACGGCGGCCGCTGGAGGAGGGAAGAGGAAGTCGATGGAGCAACTTGCACAAGCGGCGGTCGATACGAGCACGGCTGGCCCGGCCCTGGCGGGCGCCGGTCTCGCGGTCTCCAACGAGCTCAGCATCTGGGGGCTGTTCCTGCTGGCGGACCCGGTGGTCAAGGCGGTGATGGTGCTGCTCGTCCTGGCCTCGATCTGGAGCTGGGCCATCATCTTCGAGAAGGTTCTGAAGATGCGCCGGCTGCGCGGCCGGGCGAGCGACTTCGAGGACCAGTTCTGGTCCGGCGGGTCGCTGGAGGACCTGTACGACCGCATGGGCGGCCACCCGGCCGATCCGATGGGCTCGGTCTTCGCCTCCGCGATGCGGGAGTGGCGACGGTCGGCGGCGAAAGGGCTCACCCAGCGCAGCAACGAGCTGCGCGCCAGCCTGCGCGACCGTCTCGAGCAGATCATGTCGCTGACCATCAGCCGTGAGATGGAGGCCCTGGAAAAACGGATGACCTTCCTCGCCTCGGTCGGCTCGACGGCGCCCTTCATCGGCCTGTTCGGCACCGTCTGGGGAATCATGAACAGCTTCCAGGCGATTGCCGCCTCGAAGAACACCAGTCTCGCGGTGGTCGCACCCGGCATCGCCGAGGCGCTGTTCGCCACCGCGCTCGGCCTCGTGGCCGCTATTCCGGCGGTGGTCGCCTACAACAAGCTGTCGAGCGACCTGGCCCGCTACGCCGGCCGGCTCGAGGGATTCGCCACGGAATTCGGCTCGATCCTGTCGCGGCAGCTCGACGAGGGGAACTGAGCGGTGGCCGGCGGTCTTCTCAAACCGGGGAGGGGGCGGCGGCGGTACGCCCCGCTCAGCGAGATCAACGTCACGCCCTTCGTCGACGTGATGCTCGTCCTTCTGATCGTGTTCATGGTGACGGCGCCGCTGCTGACGGTCGGCGTGCCGGTCGACCTGCCGCAGACGCGGGCCGCGCAGCTCACCGATGAGGTCGAGCCTCTCGTCATCACGGTGCGCGCCGACGGCGCCATCTACCTGCAGGAAACCGCGATCACCCGGGTTGAGCTGGTTCCGAAGCTGGTGGCCGTATCCGGCGCCAACCCGAACCTGCGGATCTTCGTGCGGGGCGACAAGGCGATCGCCTACGGGACGGTCATGGAGGTGATGGGCCAGGTCAGTGCCGCCGGATTCTCCCGCGTCGCCCTGTTGGCCGAACTGCCGGAAGACGCCGCGGGGACGCAGTGACAAGCGCGGCCGGGATGGTCCCGGCCGGCGGTGCGAGGATCGTGACGAGCGAACGATGAACCTGGGGCTGGTCTTTTCGGTTCTGTTGCACAGCGCGGTGGTGGCGCTGGCCGTGTTCGGCCTGCCTCGGCTCGCCCGTGACGAGCCGGTTGAGAACCGCCTGATCGTCGTCGATGTCGTCACCGTGGCGGAGGTGACCAACGCGCCGCCACCGGCGGAAACCGTTCAACCCGACAAGACTCCCCCGCCGCCACCGCAGGCGAGCGAGGCGCCGGACCGCGTCCCGCCGCCGCCACCGCCTTCTGTCGCCACGCCGCCCCCACCGCCTCCGCCGCCGCCGCAGACCGCGGCGCTGCCGCCCGAGCCGGCGCCGCCGCCGGTGCAGGCTCCGTCGCCCGCCGCGGAGCCCGCGCCCTCGCCCGCGGCGGAGCCCGCGCCCCCGCCCGCGGTGGAGCCCGCACCCCCGCCCGCGGCGGAGCCGGCCCCGCCGGCCGCCGTGGAGGCCGCGCCGCCGCCGGAACCCGCGCCCGCGGCGGACGCCGTGCCGGTTCCGGTTGAGAAGCCGACGCCGGAGGAGGCCGAGCGCGAGCCGGCGGAACTGGCCGCGCTCGCCCCGCCGCCGGAGCCGGTGGCGCGCGACCGGGAGACCCCGGAGGCCGCCGAGGTGGAGCGCGCCGAGCCCGAACCGCCGGCGCCGCTCCCAGTGTCGCGGCCGACGCCGCCGCGCCGCCCGGCGCCGACCGAGGTGCGCGAGGCGCCGCAGACCCCCGACGAGCCGGAGCCCGAGAAGCAGGACAACTTCCTGAACGTTCTCAAGACCGTGCAGGATCTGAAGAAGCAGGCGCCACGGCGCGCGGCCGAGACCGAAACGACGCCCGTCCCCGAGGCGGAGACCACCGCTCGGCGGGCCAATTTCGACCCGAACCAGAAGCTTTCGGTGTCCGAGCTGGATGCGATCCGCCAGCAGATCAGCGGTTGCTGGCTGGTTCCCGCCGGTGCCAAGAATGCCGCCGACCTTGTCGTTGAGATCGAGGTGATGATGAATTCCGACCGTACCGTGCGGTCGGCCAGGGTGGTGGATCAGTCCCGCATGCTGAACGACCCGTTCTTTCGCTCCGCCGCCGAGTCCGCCCTGCGGGCGCTGAAGGCGCCGAAATGCTCCCCGCTGCAACTTCCGCCGGAGAAGTACGACACATGGAAAAGCTTCACGATCACCTTCGATCCGAAGGACATGCTGTCATGACGGACACGCCCGTGACCGCCGCCCGGCCGCCGCGTCCGATCGTGGCCGACGGCCTGCAGATGACCCGCCGCGACCTCGGCCGATACTCGCTCGCCGGGCTTGTCGGCGCGGCTGGGCTCAGCGGGTTCGCCGGCACCGCGCGGGGCGAACTGCGGATCGACATCACCCAGGGCCGGGTCGATCCGCTGCCGATCGCGGTCGCCGCGTTCACCGGCGAGGGGATCGAGGCGACCCAGACGGGACGCCTGATGAACGAGATCATCTCGACCAACCTGGAGCGTTCGGGCCTGTTCGCGCCGATCGACCCGAACGCCTTCATCCAGAGCGACCTGGCGTTCGACGCGGTGCCCCGGTTCGGCGACTGGCGCCAGATCAACGCGCAGGCGTTGATTCACGGGCGGGTGACGATCCCGGCGCCCGGCCAGTTCCGGATCGAGTACCGGCTGTGGGACGTGTTCGCCGAGCAGTACATGACCGGGACGTCGCTGACCGCCATCAGCCAGTCGCTGCGGCGCGCGGCCCACATCATCTCCGACATGATCTACAAGCGGATCACCGGCGAGGACGGCTATTTCGACACGCGCATCGTCTACATCGCGGAGAGCGGGCCGCAGAACCGGCGCAAGAAGCAACTCTCGATCATGGATCAGGACGGCGCCAACCATAAGTTCCTGACCGACGGCAACACCCTGGTGCTGACCCCGCGGTTCTCGCCGACGGTCCAGGAGATCACCTATCTCGCCTATTACCAGAACCGCCCGCGGGTCTACATCTTCAACCTGGATTCCGGGCAGCAGGAGGTGCTGGGCGATTTCCCCGGGATGACCTTCGCCCCACGGTTCTCGCCGGACGGCAATCGGGTGATCATGAGCCTGGCCAAGGACGGGGTGACCGACATCTTCACCATGGACCTGCGGACCCGCCGGGTCGCGCGACTGACCAGCACCCGGTCGATCGACACCTCGCCGACCTACAGTCCCGATGGCGGTCAGGTCGTGTTCAACTCCGACCGCGGCGGTGCGCAGCAGCTCTACACCATGGCGGCGGACGGCTCGGGCGTGCGCCGGATCAGCTTCGGGAACGGCCGGTACGCCACGCCGGTCTGGTCGCCGCGCGGCGATCTCATCGCGTTCACCAAGATCACCGGCGGGCGCTTTCACATCGGCGTGATGCGTCCCGACGGCTCCGGCGAGCGGCTGTTGTCGGAAGGCTATCTCGTCGAGGCGCCGAGCTGGTCGCCAAACGGCCGGGTGCTGGTGTACTTCAAGCAGGAGCCGACCGACAGCAGCGGGCGCGGCGGCAGTACCAAGTTGTACACGATCGACCTGACCGGGTACAACGAGCGCGAGGTGATCACACCGCTGGACGCATCCGATCCGGCGTGGAGCCCCTTGCTTCGCTAACCAATTCGCCGCTATAAGAAAACCCGCTCGTGGTCGGCTGCCGGTGAACTGTGCAGTTCGGCGAAGCGAGTCCGGGGCCCGGATAGGCCGGGTCAACCAGGACCACGAGGGGGGCGGGGCGCCCGGCACCACAGAATCTCCAGAGGGACAGACCAATCATGCGCATCAAATTTCTGAGCGTGTTCGCTGCCGTCGCGCTGCTCGCCGCCTGCGAGACCGCTCCCGACGAGTCGGCCAACACCGGTTCCGGCGGCAACACCACGCCGCAGACCACCACGACCGCGCCGGCGCCCGCCGGCCCGACCCCGGGTAGCGCCGAGGACTTCGTCGTCAACGTCGGCGATCGCGTCTTCTTCGAACTCGACAGCTCCGCGCTGGACGCCGATGCGCGGACCACGCTTGAGCGTCAGGCGTTCTTCCTGCGCAAGTACCCGAGCGTTTCGATCACGGTCGAGGGCCACTGCGACGAGCGCGGCACGCGCGAGTACAACCTGGCTCTCGGCGAGCGTCGGGCCAGCGCGGTGCGCGACTATCTGGTGTCGCTCGGCATCGACCCCAGCCGGGTCGTGACGATCTCCTTCGGCAAGGAGCGTCCGGTGAACCCGGCGTCGACCGAGCAGGCCTGGGCCGAGAACCGACGCGGCGTCACCGTCCTCAACTGAGGTCGGTCCCGGACGTCCGGCAACGGATAACGGAGCGGCGGTGCCCGGCCACGGGGCGCCGCCGTTCCTTTTTGCGGACGGGTTCCGGCGCTTGGTATTCGATCGGCGCCATATTTCCGCCGCGAGCATCCCGGAGACTGCGAGCATGATGCGGTTTGCTCTGATCTTTCTTGTCTTCCTCGTCGCCGGGCCGACGGTCGCGTCGGCGCAGCAGGACCTGTCCGGCCTGCTGAACCGGATCTCGCGGCTCGAACGCGAGTTGGCGGATTTGCAGCGCAGCGTCTATGCCGGCCAGCCGCCCGCCCCCGCGGACCAGACGGTGCCGTTGACGCAGCCGGATGGCGCCGGCGGCTCCGCCCTCGCGCGGATCGAGATCCGATTGCAGCAGATCGAGGCGGAAATCCGGCGGGTCACCGGCCGGGTGGAGGAGCTTGGCTTCCAGGTGCAGGGCGTGTCCGACCGCATGGACCGGCTGCAGACCGATACCGACCTGCGGTTCCGTGAACTCACCGGCGCGCCGCTGCCGGGCGCGAGCGGAGCGGCTCAGTCCGGCGCCGCGCCGGTGGCCGGCGGTTCGTCCCCGACCGCGGGGGCGCCGTCGGACGCCGCCCCGGTCGCCGGCGCGCCGGCGGGCACGCTGGGCACCCTGAGCGGGAACGACATCGCCACGCTGCAAGCGTCACCGCCGCCGGTGAACAGCCCGGCGCCCGCGCCTGGTGGCTCCGGCCCGCTTCTGCCGGCGGGCGCCACGTCGGAGGACAGCTACAAGGCGGCGTTCGACTACCTGGTGAAGCACGACATGGAGGCGGCTGAGGCGGCGTTCATCGAGTTCCTCCAGGCCTTTCCCGACGATCCGCTGGCCGGCAACGCGCAGTACTGGCTGGGCGAGACCTACTACGCGCGGGAACGGTTCGAGGATGCCGCGGTGACCTTCCTGGAAGGCTATCAGAGCTATCCGAACAATCCGAAGGCGGCCGACAACCTTCTCAAACTCGGCATGTCGCTGCGCCGGATCGGCCGCGACGAGGAGGCGTGCACAACCTTCGCGAAGCTTGGCCAGGATTTCCCCAACGCGCCGACCAACATCAAGCGCCGTCTGGTCTCCGAAGTGAACGCGCTGGGTTGCACGGGGTGACCCAAGCGGCCGACCGGCCGCTCACCCTCGACGAGGGTGTGGGGCTGATCCACGCCGTTGGGATCGGCCTCCAGGATCCGGTCGCGGTCGCCGTGTCCGGCGGACCGGACAGCATGGCGCTGCTCGCGCTGGCGGACCGCTGGGCCCGCGTTCACCGTCGTGCCCTCCTGGTTCTCACCGTGGACCACGGCCTGCGGGCCAATGCGGCGGACGAGGCGGCGGCGGTTGCGGCGTCGGCCGCGCGGCTCGGCCACCGGCATGAAACCTTGCGCTGGACCGGAGCCAAACCGACGGCCGGGCTTCAGGCGGCCGCCCGCGCCGCGCGCCTCTCGCTGCTGACGCAGGCCTGTCACGCCGCCGGCGCAGGCGATCTTCTGCTGGCGCATCATAGCGATGATCAGGCGGAGACCGTGCTGCATCGCATCGAGCGGGAGTCCGGTCCCGAGGGCCTCGCCGGCATGGCGCCCGTGTCGGTCTGGCGCGGCGTTCACCTTCGCCGGCCGCTGCTGGCGATCCCGAAGTCCCGCTTGGTGGCGACCTGCGAGGCGGCCGGCATCGCCTACGCCAGCGACCCGTCCAACGACGACCCGCGCTTCACCCGGACGGACTATCGGCGGATGCGACCGGCCCTGGACGCGGCCGGCCTGACCGTGGAGCGCCTGACCCGGCTGGCGGCGGCCATGGCGGGCGCGCGGGTGGCGATGGAGACCGCGGTCGAGGCCTGGTTGGCACGGCATGCGACGGTGGCGCCCTGCGGCACGGTCAGTCTCGGCCGCGCCCCGCTGGCGGCGGCGCCGGCGGCGCTGCGATCCTCGGTTCTGCGGGCGGCCCTGCGGCTTGCCGGCGGCGAGGGCTATCCCCCGGGCAGTGACGCGATGGGCGGCCTGGACCGCTGGGTCACCGCCGCGCCGGCCCCGCGCCGGCGGACGCTCGCCGGCTGCCTGATCGAGCGCGCGGCGGAAAACCTCGTGGTCATGCGCGAAGTTGCCGCATGCGCGCCGCCGCGCGTTGTCGACCCGGGCGCGACGGACTGTTGGGACGGCCGCTTCCTGGTGCGCAACCGGGCCAGTCGGCCGCTACGGATCGGGGCGTGCGGTGAGGTTGGGTGGCGGCGCCTGCGGCTTTCGGGCCGGGCGGAGGCGGTTTCGGCGGCGTCCGCGGGCGTGCCGCATGCCGCGCGACTCGCCTGGCCCGCCGTCACCGACCTTGACGGGGTGGTCGTGCTCCCCCACCTTGTGCTGGGCGAACGGAGGGTGCCCGGCCAGACTGATTGCGGGGTGGACGTGCGTCTGCTGGCATCGCGTGCGCGACGGATTGATGGCCCGCTGGCCAATGGAAGGCTGACGACGTGAACAATTTCGGCAAGAATCTAGCCCTTTGGATCATCATCGGCGTCCTGCTGGTCGCGCTGTTCAACCTGTTCCAAGGGTCGTCGACGCGGACCGGGCAACGCAATCTCGCATATTCCGACTTCCTGTCCGAGGTGGCGAGCGGCCGGGTCAACCAGGTAACCATCCAGGGCCAGCAGATCACCGGGCGCTTCGCCGACGGCAACACCTTCCAGACCTATGCGCCGCAGGACACCAACCTGGTGCCGACCCTGAACGAGTCCGGCGTGCGCATTCAGGCGGCACCGCCGGAAGAGGGCATGTCCGGGGTGCTCGGCATCCTGATCAGCTGGTTCCCCATGCTGCTGTTCATCGCGGTGTGGATCTTCTTCATGCGCCAGATGCAGGGCGGTGGCGGCAAGGCCATGGGCTTCGGCAAGAGTCGGGCGCGGCTGCTGACCGAGAAGACCGGGCGCGTCACCTTCGACGACGTCGCCGGCATCGACGAGGCGAAGTCCGAACTCGAGGAGATCGTTGAGTTCCTGAAGGACCCGCAGCGCTTCCAGCGCCTCGGCGGCAAGATTCCGAAGGGCTGTCTGCTGGTGGGCCCGCCGGGCACCGGTAAGACGCTGCTCGCCCGCGCCATCGCCGGCGAAGCCAACGTGCCGTTCTTCACGATTTCCGGCTCGGACTTCGTGGAGATGTTCGTCGGCGTCGGCGCCTCGCGCGTCCGCGACATGTTCGAGCAGGGTAAGAAGAACGCACCCTGCATCATCTTCATCGACGAAATCGACGCGGTCGGTCGCCATCGCGGCGCCGGCCTCGGCGGCGGCAACGACGAGCGCGAGCAGACCTTGAACCAGCTCCTGGTAGAGATGGACGGGTTCGAGGCGAACGAGGGCGTGATCCTGATCGCCGCGACCAACCGTCCGGACGTGCTGGATCCGGCACTGCTGCGCCCGGGCCGGTTCGACCGCCAGATCGTGGTCCCCAATCCGGACATCCTCGGCCGCGAGAAGATCCTCAAGGTGCACATGCGCAAGGTGCCGCTCGGCCCCGATGTCGACGCCCGCACCATTGCCCGCGGCACCCCCGGCTTCTCCGGCGCCGACCTCGCCAACCTGGTCAACGAGGCCGCGCTGCTGGCCGCCCGCAAGGGCAAGCGCGTGGTCGGCATGACCGAGTTCGAGGAGGCCAAGGACAAGGTCATGATGGGCTCGGAGCGGCGCTCCATGGTCATGACCGACGAGGAGAAGAAGCTCACCGCGTATCACGAGGCGGGCCACGCCATCGTCGCGCTGCACTGCCCGGACAGCGACCCGATCCACAAGGCGACGATCATCCCGCGCGGCCGCGCGCTCGGCATGGTCATGCGCCTGCCCGAGGGCGACCGGATCTCGCTGTCGAAGGCCAAGCTCGAGGCCGACCTGCGGGTTGCCTGCGGCGGGCGTATCGCCGAGGACCTGATCTTCGGGGCGGAGCGGATCACCACCGGCGCCAGCTCCGACATCCGCATGGTTTCCGACATGTCGCGCCGCATGGTCACGGAGTGGGGCATGAGCGACAAGCTCGGCTTCCTGGCCTACTCCGCTGACCAGCAGGAGGTGTTCCTCGGCCATTCGGTCACGCAGCAGAAGAACGTTTCCGACGCGACGGCCAATGTCATCGACGAGGAGATCCGCCGGATCACCGACGAGGCCTATGACGACGCCCGGCGCATCCTCGAAGAGCAGATGGAAGATCTCCACACCCTCGCAAAGGGCCTGCTGGAGTACGAGACGCTCTCGGGAGACGAGATCGAGGCGCTGCTTGCCGGCGGGCCGATCAACCGCGGCGGCAACGACGAGCCGACAAAGCCGAGCGGCCCCGGACGCCGCGCCTCGGTTCCGACCGGTGGCACCGCGCCGGGCGGCGGCGCCGGTCCCGGCGGCATGGAGCCCGATCCCCAGCCGGGTGACTGAGCCGGGACGGCTGTTTCCAGTAGTCGGCGGTCGATCCAATGGCCCTGCCCATCCTTCGAGAGCCCGCGCCCCGGCGCGGGCTTTCCGTATCCAGTCCATCGGACATCACCCACGCGCGGCCGGTTGATCTCGTCCATGGCGAAACGGCCCGGGCCGCGCTGGCGCGGAAAGAGGCCCTTGCCCTCGCCGGCGGACCGATCGGGTTCCGCGCCCTGGACCTGATCCGCCGTGAACCCGGTGCGGTGCGGGTCTGGACGGTGCCGGTCGCCGGGCTCGATCCGGGCGAACTTCCGGCCAATATGCTGCATCGCCTGACGGCCCCGCGCGGTCCAGCGTGGCACGACGAAGGCCCAGCCATCATGGGGATCGTGAACGTCACGCCCGACAGTTTCTCCGACGGCGGCCACTTCGCCTCGCGCGACGCCGCCATCGCCCAGGGCCGGCGCCTGGCGGCGGAGGGGGCCGACATCCTGGACATCGGCGGCGAGTCGACCCGACCCGGCGCCGCCGAGGTCTCGGTGGCCGAGGAGGTCGATCGGGTCGTGCCGGTGATCGAGGCCCTGGCCGCGGATGGTCTGACCGTCTCCGTCGACACCCGCAAGGCGCCGGTGATGTCGGCCGCCCTCGACGCCGGCGCGGCGATTGTCAACGACGTCTCCGGCCTTTCCCACGACCCCGACGCGCCGGCGCTGCTGGCGGCGCGCGACTGCCCGGTGATCCTCATGCACATGCGGGGCGAGCCGGGGACGATGCAGGACGCCCCCCGCTACGATTGCGCGCCGCTGGACGTGTTCGATGAACTCGAGGCGCGGGTCGCGGCGGCGGAGGCGGCCGGGATCGCGCGCGACCGGCTGGTGATCGATCCCGGCTTCGGCTTCGCCAAGACCGCCGAGCACAACCTGCAGGTCACCGCCTGGCTGACGCTGCTGCACGCCAGTGGCCGGCCGGTCTTGTTCGGTGCCTCGCGCAAGAGCTCGATCGCCAGACTGTCCGATGGCGAGCCTGCGGACCGCCGGCTGCCGGGATCGCTGGTACTCGCCACCGAAGCGCTCGATCTCGGGGCGCAGACGGTCCGGGTTCACGATGTCGCCGAAACGCGCCAGGCCTTCGCCGTCCGCCGCGCCCTCAATGCCGCAGGGTAGGCAGGGGCGCAGGGTCGGCGGGGGCGCCGGGTAGGCGGGGCCGCGATTAATGACCTCTAAAGATACAATGCTGTATAAGCGCTGAAACAGCGTGGAGTTTCAGGATCGCCATGGCACGCACCCTCTTCGGCACGGATGGAATCCGCGGCCGCGCGAATGCCGAGCCGATGACGCCCGCGACCGCGATGGCGGTGGCGATGGCGGCGGGCGCGCATTTCGCCTCCGATCACGGCCGCCGCAACCTCGTCCTGATCGGCAAGGACACCCGGTTGTCCGGCTACATGATCGAACCGGCGATGGTCGCCGGCTTCACCTCCATTGGAATGGACGTGGTCCTGGTCGGCCCGATGCCGACACCAGCGGTGGCCATGCTTGTGCAGTCGATGCGGGCCGATCTCGGCGTCATGATCTCAGCCTCGCACAATCCCTATTTCGATAATGGGATCAAGCTGTTCGGCCCCGACGGCTACAAGCTGTCCGACGCGGTCGAGGCCGAGATCGAGGCGATGGTGGCACGTTGGCAGACCCTGCCGCTGGCCAGCTCCGACGCGCTTGGCCGCGCCCGCCGGCTGGAGGATGAGCAGGGCCGCTACATCGAGGTGGTGAAGTCCGCCTTTCCCCGCGACCTGCGGCTCGACGGCATGAAGATCGTCATCGACTGCGCCAACGGCGCCGCCTACAAGGCCGCGCCCCGGGTGCTGTTCGAGCTCGGCGCCGAGGTGATCCCCATGGGCGTGGCGCCCGACGGCTTCAACATCAACGACGGCTGCGGCGCGACCGCGCCCGAGGCGATGATGCGGCGGGTCGTGGACGAAGGCGCGGATGTCGGAATCGCCCTCGATGGTGACGCCGACCGCCTGATCCTGGCGGACGAGACCGGGCACAAGTTGGACGGCGACCAGGTGCTTGGCCTGATCGGCGGCTCCTGGCTGGTCGACGGGCGGTTGAAGGGCGGCGGCGTGGTGGCGACGGTGATGTCGAACATGGGCCTGGAGCGCTACCTCAACGGCATCGGCCTGACCCTCGTCCGGGCGAAGGTCGGTGACCGCTACGTGCTCGAGGCGATGCGGGCCGGCGGCTACAATGTCGGCGGCGAGCAGTCCGGGCACATCGTGCTGAGCGACTATGCAACGACCGGCGACGGTCTTATTGCGGCGCTGCAGGTGCTCGCCGCGACCAAGCGGGCCGACAAGCCGCTGTCCCAGGTCGCGCGGGTGTTCGAACCGATGCCGCAGATCCTGAAGAACGTCCGGTTCGCCGGCGGCGATCCGCTGTCCACCGTCGAGGTCAAGGCGGCGATCGCGGAGAGCGAGACGGCTCTTGGCGATGACGGCCGGCTGCTGATCCGCAAGTCTGGAACTGAACCGCTGATCCGGGTCATGGCCCAGGGCGAGGATGAGGCCGGGGTCGAGGCGGCCGTCGACCGGGTGGTCGCCGCGATCGAGGCCCAGGGATCGGAGGCGGCGGAGTGATGGCGGTGTCAACGGGCGGAGCGGCGCGGCCGATGCAGGGCCGGGTGCTGATCGCTGCCGGCTCGGATTCCGGCGGCGGGGCCGGGATTCAGGCCGATATCAAATCCGTGACCGCGCTCGGCGGCTACGCGATGACCGCCATCACCGCGCTCACCGCGCAGAACACGCGCGGGGTTTTCGGTGTCGAGGAGGTGCCGATCCCGTTCCTGCGCCAGCAGCTAGACCTGCTGATCGACGATCTGGGCGCCGACGCGATCAAGACCGGCATGCTGCATTCGGCCGCCGTCATCGACACCATCTGCGACGTCGTCGAGGAGAAGGCCATGGGCGTGCCCCTGGTCGTCGACCCGGTGATGGTCGCCAAAGGCGGTCATCCGCTGCTGGAACCGGAAGCGATGGGTGTGCTGAAGGCGCGGCTGATCCTGCGTGCGCACCTGCTGACGCCCAACCTGCCGGAGGCCGAGCTGCTGACCGGCATGACCATCCGCGACGTGGACGACATGCACCACGCGGCCGAGATGCTGCTGTCGCTCGGACCGCCGGCGATCCTGCTGAAGGGGGGGCACCTGTCATCGGAAACGGTGGTCGACCTGCTCGCGACCGAGGACGGCGTGACGGCGTTCGAGAGCCGGCGCATTCACTCGACGAGCACCCATGGCACCGGCTGCACCCTGTCCTCGGCCATCGCCACCGGTCTCGCCCAGGGGCTCGAGATGAAGGCGGCGGTGACCCGGGCGCGCGACTACGTGACGATGGCGATCGCCACGGCCCCGGGCTTCGGCGGTGGCCACGGCCCGCTGAACCACGCCCATACCGTGGACCCGGAGGCTTAATCCCAGCCTATTGGTCCGCCCTACATGAACGCCTGCTCGGCCGTGGGGCCACCGGCGAGTACCTCGGCGACAAATTCCAGTCCGGCGACCGTGTCCGCCAGGGTCTCCGGACGTCCGAGGGCCAGGCGGATCCGCCCGCGCCCGGCACCCTGAAGGGTGGCGAAGACCTCACCCGCCGTGGTCACCACGCCGCGCGCCAACAGCGCCGCCGCCGGATCGCCCTCGCCCCAGGTCTCCGGCACCCGCAGCCAGGCGTGCGGGCTGGCCTCGGCATGCGTCGTCACCAGCGGGCCGAGCAGCCGCCGGGCCGCCGCCACCCGTGCCTCCTGCGCCTGCCGCTTGCTGTCGCCGAGGCGCCGGGCCGTGCCGTCGGCGAGCCAGCGCACGACCACCTCGACGCTGAGCGGGGCCGCCATCCAGATGGTGTCACGGATCGCCGCGCGTCCGCGTGCCCTGAGCCGCGCCGGCATGTGCAGCGCACCGACGCGCAGCCCCGGCGAGAGATGCTTGGAGGCGCTGGTCAGGTAAATCACCCGGTCCGGCGCGAGGCTGGCGATCGGCGGCGGCACGTCGGCGTCGGCGTAGGCGCGGTACAGGTCGTCCTCCACCACCGGCACGCCATGACGCTCGATCACCCGGGCGATCTCGCGGCGGCGCGCGTCGCCGAAGGTCAGCGAGGTGGGGTTGTGCACCGTCGGGATCAGAAACACCGCCTTCGGCCGGTGGTGGCGGATCGCCGCGTCCAGGGCACCCGGATTCATCCCGTCCGCGTCCCACTCGACGCCGACCGGCCGCAGCCGCAGCGCCGAGGCGACGCTGATGAAGCCCGGATGGGTGAGGGTGTCGCACAGGACGATGTCGCCGGGCTCGGTCAGCGCCTGGAACGCCGACGAGATCGCGTGCTGGGCGCCGGCCGAGATCAGCACGGTCTCCGCCGTCGCCTCGACCCCGCTCTCGGCCATCCAGGCGGCCATCGCCGCCCGATGCTCGCGGCGTCCGCCATTGGTGTCGTAGGAGGCGAGCCGCAGGTCGCGGGGATCGGCGACGATCTCCGCCAGCGTCGCCTTGAGCGCGGCCTCGGATTCCGCCATCTCGGTGGGAAAGTTCAGTCCCATGTCGATCGGCGCCGGCTCGTTGTCCATGGTGCGGCCCCAGCCATGGGTCCGGGGATCGCGCACGAAGGTGCCGCGCCCGATCTCGCCATCCACCAGGCCACGGGCCGTCACCTCCTTGTAGGCGCGAGTGACCGTTCCCACGGTCACACCGAGGCGCCAGGCGAGGTCGCGATGGGTCGGCAGCCGGGTGCCGACGGCCAGCCGGCCGGCCTGAATATCGTCGGCGATCGCCTCGGCGATGGCGCGGTAGCGCGGGCCGGTGCGCCGGGTGATGTCGGGAAGCCAATGCGTCATGGTGACAATGTTCCGCTTGAACCGATCTGAATGAGACAATATTCCGGACAATCAGAAAGACAATCGGAACATTGTCCCAGTGACAGATCAGATGTCTGCGCCGGGCTGCAGTGTTTGTGACGTGGGAGCGAGAGATGACCGAGACGCCGAGCCTCGACCGCCTGAACGCCGCCGCGGGCATCGTGTACTCGGTCATGCGGCCGACGCCGCAATACGTCTGGCCGCTGCTGTGCGACCGGGTCGGGGCGGAGGTCTGGGTCAAGCACGAGAATCACACGCCGGCGGGCGCGTTCAAGATGCGCGGCGGCCTGGTCTACATGGACAAGCTGAAGCGCGAGCACCCCGAGGTGACCGGCGTGATCGCGGCGACCCGCGGCAATCACGGCCAGTCGGTGGCGATCGCCGCCGCCCGCGCCGGGCTCGCCTCGACCATCGTCGTGCCGCATGGCAACTCGGTCGAGAAGAACGCCGCGATGCAGGCCTGGGGCGGTGAGCTGGTCGTTCACGGCCAGGACTTCCAGGAAGCGTTGGAGCATGCCCGGGGGTTCGCCGAGGAGCGCGGCCTGCACATGGTCGGCAGCTTCGACGACACCCTGGTCGACGGGGTCGCGACCTACGGGATGGAGCTGTTCGAGGCCGCCCCCGACCTGGAGGCGGTGTTCGTGCCGATCGGACTCGGCTCCGGCATCTGCGCGGTGATCGCCGCGCGGGATGCCGCCGGCTCCAAGGCCGAGGTCTGGGGCGTGGTGTCGGAGAATGCGCCGGCCTACGCGCTCAGCTTCGAGGCGGGCCGTGCGGTCTCGACCAACTCCGCCAACACCTTCGCCGACGGCGTCGCCTGCCGGGTGCCGGTGGCCGGCGCGGTCGAGCGCATCAACGCCGGCGCGGCCGGCATCATCCAGGTGTCCGAGGAGGAGATCCGCACGGCGATGCGCGCCTATTACTCCGACACCCACAACATCGCCGAGGGCGCCGGGGCGGTGCCTCTCGCGGGGTTGATCAGGACGGCGGAGCGCTGGCGCGGCCGCAAGGTTGGCGTCGTGCTGTCCGGTGGTAATGTGGACATGGACGTCTACCGCGAAGTCCTGGGTGGGTCGTCCTGACGGCAAGCGACGCGAAAGGTGGATCATGACCGAGGAGCTGTTCCGCGAGGACTCCTACCTCCAAACCTGCGAGGCGACGGTGGTCGCGGTGACCGAGGAGGGGATCGTGCTCGATCGCACGGTGTTCTACCCGACCGGTGGTGGTCAGCCGGGCGACACCGGCACGCTGACCGCCGCCGACGGCCGCCGGGTAAGCGTCGCCGACACCCGCAAGGGCAAGACCGCGGACGGCATCGTCCACGTGCCGGCGGAGGGGGCTGACGCGCTGGCCGAGGGCGACACGGTTACGGCCGCGATCGACTGGGAGCGGCGCCACCGTCTGATGCGCATGCACACCGCCATGCACGTGCTCTGCTCCATGGTCGATGGCGGCGTGACCGGTGGCCAGGTCGGTGATCCGAAGAGCCGGCTCGACTTCAACCTGGAGCCGGAGAACGTGCCCGAGAAGGAGGCGCTGGCCGAGAAGCTCAACGCCGTCATCGCCGGCGACCATCCGGTGTCGATCGGCTGGATCACCGAGGGCGAACTCGAGGCCAATCCGGACCTGGTGCGCACGATGTCGGTCAAGCCGCCGATGGGGGCGGGTAAGGTGCGGATGATCCGCATCGGCGACGCCGTCGACTACCAGCCCTGCGGCGGCACCCATGTGCGCTCGACCGGCGAGATCGGGCGCCTGGACGTCACCAAGATCGAGAACAAGGGCAAGCAGAACCGCCGCATCAACATCGCGCTCGCCGACTGACGGTCACCGTCGGCCGGGAGGCGGGCCGCGCCGCCGGGCGCGAACGGGACAGGTGCGCCCGCAGGGCGCGGCCAACAGAGGAGATCACCGCATGACGCTGACCTACGAGACCGTGGACGTGTTCACCGACACCCCGTTCGGCGGCAACCCGCTGGCGGTCGTGTTCGGGGCCGACGATCTCTCCACCGAGCGGATGCAGGCGATCGCGCGGGAGTTCAACTTCTCCGAGACCACCTTTGTCCTGCCGCCGGAGAACCCAAGCCATACCGCCAAGGTCCGGATCTTCACCCCTGGCGCCGAGCTGCCCTTCGCCGGCCATCCCAATGTCGGCACCGCCACCGTGCTGGCTCGGCGTGGCGAGGTCTTCGGCGAATCGGTGGGCGACAGCGTGATCTTCGAGGAAGTGGTGGGGCCGGTCCGCCTGGACATCCGTCGCGCCGGCGGCGAACCGGTCGGGGCGGTCCTGTCGGCCCCGGCGATGCCGGTGGTGGAAACGACCATCGACGCCGACCCGCTCGCCCGGTCGATCGGCCTTGCGGAGTCCGCCGTGGTCACCGACCATCACGCGCCGTCGGTGGTCTCGGTCGGGCCGAAATTCGTGGTCGCCGAGCTGACCGACCTGGACGCGCTGGCGGCCGCCCACACCAGCGTGGCGATGATCGCCGATCACATCGGGCCCTGGGCGCCGCCGGAGGTCTACCTCTACACCGTGACGAGTGAGGCGCCGGGGGAGCTGTCGGTGCGGGCCCGCATGTTCGCCCCCGGGATGGGCATCGTCGAGGATCCGGCGACCGGCGCGGCGGCGGTCGTTCTCACCGGCCTGCTGGCGACGATCACCCATGGCGATCTCGACATCGCCATCACCCAGGGCGTCGAGATGGGCCGCCCGAGCCGCATCGACGCCCGCCTCGACCGCTCCGGGGCGGAGGCGCGCATCACGATCGCCGGGACCTGCGTGCCGGTGATGCGCGGCGCCATCCGGATCTGAGGAGACTGGCCATGACCCTGACCTATGAGACAGTCGACGTGTTCACCGACACGCCGTTCGGCGGCAACCCGCTGGCGGTGGTGTTCGGCGCCGAGGCGCTGTCCACCGAGGCGATGCAGGCGATCGCGACGGAATTCAACTACTCCGAGACAACCTTCGTCCTGCCGCCCAAGGATCCGGCGAACACGGCCCAGGTGCGGATCTTCACGCCGACCCGCGAGGTCCCGTTCGCCGGCCATCCCAATGTCGGCACGGCGACGGTGCTCGCCTGGCGTGGCGAGGCGTTCGGCAAGCCGGTCACCGAGAGCGTGCGCTTCGAGGAGGGCGCGGGCCTGGTGCCGATCGCGATCCTCAGCCAGGACGGCCGCCCGGTCGGCGCCCAACTCACCGCCCCTCAGGCGTTCCGGCGCCTGGACCCGGTGCCGGTCGAGGACGTCGCCGCCTGCATCGGGCTGGACGTGTCGGCGATCCGCACCGACCGCCATGCCCCAGTCGGCGGCACCGTGGGGCTGGAGTTCATCCTGGTCGAGCTGGCCGACCGGGCGGCGCTTGAGGCGGCGCGGCAGGTGCGGGCGGAATTCGAGGCCCGGCTCGCCGGCCGGCCGGTCTACGACATCCACTGCTATGTCCGGGCCGAGCCTGGCGACAGCGTCGACATCCGCACCCGCATGTTCGCGCCGCTCGACAATGTCGAGGAAGACCCGGCCACGGGCAGCGCCAACGGCGCGCTCATGGGCCTGCTCGCCGACCTGGAGGGCGCGGCCGACGGCGGTATCGTCTGGCGTATCGCCCAGGGGGTCGAGATGGGGCGACCGTCCCTGCTGCTCGGCGAGGTCGACCGGGTGGGCGGCGAGACCACGGCCATCCGGGTCGGCGGCCGATGCGTCGCGATGTTCACCGGCGAGATCGCCCAGCCGTGAGCGCCCGGCCGTGAGCGCCCCCGGCACCGGCGGCGCCGTCATCCGTGCCGCCGAGAGCGCGGCGGACCTGGCGGCCTTCGCCGCCCTGGTGCGGGAGTACGTGGACTGGCTCGCCATCGATCTCGGCTATCAGGGGCTGGAGGCGGAGTTGGCGGCGCTGGACCGGGTCTACGCGGCGCCCGGGGCGATCCTGCTGGCCCTGGACGGGGCCGGCGCCGTCCTCGGCGGCGTTGCGGTCAAGCCGTTGCCGGCGCTCGGCCCGGAGACGTGCGAGATGAAGCGGCTCTACCTGCGCCCTGCGGGACGCGGGAGCGGACTCGGCCGCGAACTCGCGGAGGCGGCGATGGCCCGCGCCCGCGCCGCCGGCTTCGGCGCCATGGTGCTCGACACGATCCCGAGCCGCATGGGCGACGCGGTGTCCCTGTACGACCGTCTCGGTTTCCGCCGCCGCGCGCCGTACTACGACACGCCGATCTCCGAGACCTTGTTCCTTGAGGCCAGTCTCTAAGCGCGCCCGGCGATGGAGACGTAGTGATCGTCCAGTTCCTTGCGCCGGGTCAGTGCCGCCGGGTCGAGATCGGCGGTCGCCGGCACGTCGCTGCCGAAATGGCGGTAGCGGTCCTGCCCGCGCACCAGGATGGCGGTGTCCAGATCGTGCTTGGTCTGGCGCATGTGCGGCGCGACGTACTGGATGTTGAGGCCGATGCGCCGGTCGGCGCTGACGTTCGGCAGAGAGGCGTGCAGGGTCCAGCCGTGGTGGAACGACGCCTCGCCCGGCCGCAGCGGGCATAGCACGGAGGCGGCCTCGTCGATGTTCCGAACCGTCTGGCCCTGCAGCAGAACGTTCGAGCCGCGCTCCTCCACCTCGTGCGGCATGACGCCGGCGGTGTGGCTGCCCGGGACCATGCGCATGCAGCCGCTTTCCGCCGTCGCCGTCGACAGCGCCAGCCAGAGCGTGACCTGGTCGTCGTGGCTGAAGCCCCAATAGGTCAGGTCCTGGTGCCACGAGACGAAGCTCTCCGCCCCGGCCTCCTTGATGATGTAGGTGACGTTGTAGAGCAGGATATCCGGCCCGATCAGCGCCTCCACGATGTCGAGGGCGCGGGGCATCGTCGCCAATGCCAGGGGCGAGCGCAGGATGGTGTGAACCTTGGTGCAGTAGTGCAGCGGGCCGACCTTTGCCTCGGCGCTTTCGAGGGTCGCGCGGTGTTCGGCGGCCTCCTCCGCGGTCAGGAGCGGGATACCGGACAGGAAGCCGTCGCGGTCGTAGTCGGCCTTGAGGGCGGCGAGATCGAGGGCTGCGGCGTGTGGCATGGGGCGGGCCTCCCTGAGTCTGACTTCCGCAACGGTGGCCACGCGCACCCGGCTTGTCCCGCCCCGCCGCGACACCGATGGCGCGGATGCGACGCCGCGCGGCCTATTCCGATGGCCAGACCCGGGCGGCGACCGCGGTGCCGAGCATCGCGAGGACCGCAAGCGCGGTGAAGGCGACCCAGGTCTCGTCCAGGCGCCCGAGCCATCCGGCCAGCGGATAGGCGACCAGCCAGCAGAAATGGCTCAGCGCGAATTGGGCGGTGAACACCGCCGGCCGCGACTCGTCGTCCGAGGTCCGGGTGATCAGCCGGCCGGCCGGGGTGTTGATCAGGGTGCCGGCAAAACCGATGACCGCCCAGGCGACCGCGAGCCCCTCAAGTGTCGCGGCGGCCGTGGCGCAGACGAGGGCGGCCGTGAGAAGCGCGCCGCCGGTCAGCATCACCGTGCGGTCGCCGGCGCGGTCGATCAGCCGGGGCAGGGTGAGCGCTGACAGCATCGATCCGCCGCCCACCGCCGCCATCAGCAGCGCCACCTCGCTCTCCCCGCCGCCGAGCCGCGCGCGCACCAGAACCACGGTGTTCACGATGGCCATGGATCCGCCAGCCGACACCGCGAAATAGAGCGCGAACAGCCCGCGCAGACGCGGCGTCGCCAGGAAGACTCGCACTCCCTGGGTCGCCCGGTCGACAAAGGATCGTTCCTTGGCGGGGCTTGGCCTCGGCAGCGGGCAGGCCACGATCAGCAGGGCCGAGACGACGAACGTGGCGGCGTTGGCGACGAACAGCGCGTCGTAGGACACCACGGTCAGCACCAGGGCGGCGAGGCTCGGGCTCGCCAGGTTTTCGATGTCGTAGGCGAGGCGGGAGACGGCGAGTGCTCGGGTATAGGTCTCGCTGTCCGGCAGCACGTCGGGGATGGTCGCCTGAAAGGCCGGCGTGAAGCCGGCGGCGCAGAGGTTTATGGCGAGGAACAGGGCGTAGACCTGCCAGATCTCGGTGACGAAAGGCAGGCCGAGGACGATCGCGGCGCGGGCGAGGTCGAGGGCGATCAGCAGCCGGCGCCGATCGACACGCCGCGTCAGCGCGCCGATCACCGGCGCGAGCGCCACGTAAATGACCATCTTGAGCGCCAGCATGGCGCCGAGCACGACCCCGGCATCGCCGCCGGCGAGGTCGAAGGCCAGTAGGGCCAGCGCGACGGTCGTCAGCCCGGTCCCGACCAAACTGGTGACCTGGGCGGCGAACAACCGCCGGAAGATCGGATGGGAGAGAGGGGACGCCATCGGGGCACGACATAGGTCGGCCGTCGCCCCGTCAAGCTCGGCACGTGTTCCGCGGACCTATCCTCGGCCTTCACCGAGGTTGGCGCCACCGCCGGGGTGACGTAGATTGCCGGTCCCAATAAAGAGCCCCAGGCAGGTGCAGCATGACTTCCCGCTTTGGCTTCCGGTTTCTGGCGATAGCCTGTCTGTTCTTTGCCCTTCTCGGTGTCCGCGCCGACCCCGCCGCCGCGGACGTCGTGGAGACCAATCTCACCGAGCGCGGTCTGGCCGTGAACGGCTACGACCCGGTCGCCTATTTCACCGATGGCCGGCCGGTTCTGGGCGAGGGGCGGTTCACCTACGAATACGACGGCGCGATCTACCGCTTCGCGACGGAGACCAACCGGCAGTCCTTCATCGCCAATCCGACCAGGTACATGCCGGCCTATGGGGGGTTCTGCGCCTACGGTGTGCGTACGGGGCGCAAGTTCGAGATCGACCCGGACTCCTGGCGGATCGTCGATGACCGGCTCTACCTGCTGCTGAACCCGGCGACCAAGGTGATCTGGGACCTGCAGCGTAGCAACAACATCCAGATCGCCGACACCATCTGGCCGAAGATCAAGCCGTTCACCGACGCCGAACTGGAGCGCCGCTCGCCCTGAGACCGGGCGCGTGGCCGCGGGAAGCGGCCCCGCGAGCTGACCGTCGTCCGGATCAGGCGAGCTCGGTCGGCGGCAGGGCCCGCCATGGCGGCAGGGTGACGGTGACCCGGGTGCCCTGGCCGAACTCGCTCTCGACCGTGAGCTGACCGCCATGCGCCTGGGCGATCGCGCGGCACAGCGGCAGGCCGAGGCCGGCGCCGTGGTGCTCGCGGTGCAGGCGGGTGTCGAGCTGGGTGAACGGCTCCAGGACCTTGTCGATCTGGTCCTTGGGAATGCCGATGCCGGTATCGGCGACAAAAATCGACACCGACCGGCGGTCGTCGATCGAGGCGCCGACGGTGATCGTTCCCTCGGGCCGCGTGAATTTCACCGCATTGGTCACCAGGTTCGACAGGAGCTGCAGGATCAGCCGGGTGTCGGCGCGCAGCGGCGGCACGTCGTCGGCGATCTCCACGCGCGCGGTCAGTCGCGCGGCCTCCATCTGGGTCCGGCTCATGTCGATGGCGCGCTGGATCTGGGCCTCGATCGAGACGGTCGAGTCCGCCGGAATCAGGCCCCCGGCCTCGGCCCGCGACAGATCCAGAAGATCGTTGATGAGGGCCAGGAGATGGGTGCCGCTGGTGAGCACGATCTCGGCGTAGCTGCTGTAGCGCTCATCGCCGAGCGGCCCGAACTTCTGGTTCTTCAGCACTTCGGCGAAGCCGATGATCGCGTTGAGCGGCGTGCGCAGTTCGTGGCTCATGTTGGCGAGGAAGGCGCTCTTCGCCCGGTTGGCGGCGCGGGCCTCGTCGCGGGCGCGCTTCAGCTCGCTGGTCCGCTCCTCGACCCGCTGTTCCAGATCGATCCGGGCCTCGTCCAGGGCCGCCTCGTAGGCGGCGTGGCGGCGCTGCATGCGGTTGAACGCGTCGATGACGCGGGCGACCTCGTCGGTGCCGCTCCACTGCACTTCCTCGCGCGGGGCGCCGAGCCGGGTGCTGTCGATCGCCGCGTGCAGTTCGCGCAGCGCCCGGCCGATCACGAGATCGAAGGCCACCTGAGCGGCCAGCACGATGGCGGCGGTGAGCAGGACGGCGAAGCCGACCAGCACCAGAATCCGCGACTGCGCCGACTCCCGCACGCCGGCATCGGTCATGACCAGCACCAGCTGGCCGGCGAATTCGAGATTGGCGCCGACGGCGTAGCGGATCGGGGCCTCGCCGACGATGGCGGTCCCCTCGGACGGTGTCTGGGTGCCGAACTCGGCCAGGATCTGGCCGTCGCGGTCATAGATGAAGATACCGATCAGATCCGGGTCGATCAGCGCCGGGGCGGCATGCGTGGCGATCAGGACGTCGTTGCGCTCCCACACCGCGCGCGCCAGCATGATCGAATTGCTCGCCAGCAGACGGTCGCGCTTCGCCTCCAGGCGCGCCACCGCGTCGTTGTAGGTCTCCATCTCCAGCAGCACGAAGAAGGTGCCGACGACCGTCAGCACCAGCGGCAGCGTGAGCGCGAGGAAGGCTTTCTTGACCGAACTGAACCGGTAAAGACGAGAGAGCCCACGCGGCGCCGGCGCGGCATCCGATGACCCGGTGGATGACGCGGCGGACGACCCGGTGGATGATCGATTCTTATCGGTTGTGGGGCCCACCTTACCGCCCGGTGTCGGCCGGGATCAGTAGTCGAGGAAACTGCGCAACTTGCGCGACCGCGAGGGGTGCTTCAGCTTGCGCAGCGCCTTGGCTTCGATCTGGCGGATGCGCTCGCGGGTCACGCTGAACTGCTGACCGACCTCCTCGAGGGTGTGGTCGGTGTTCATGCCGATGCCGAAGCGCATGCGCAGCACGCGTTCCTCGCGCGGGGTCAGGCTGGCGAGCACCCGGGTCGTGGTCTCGCGCAGGTTCGCCTGAATTGCGGCGTCGAGCGGCTGCACCGCGTTTTTGTCCTCGATGAAGTCGCCGAGATGGCTGTCCTCCTCGTCGCCGATCGGCGTCTCGAGGCTGATCGGCTCCTTGGCGATCTTCAGGACCTTGCGGACCTTCTCCAGCGGCATCACCAGCTTCTCGGCCAGCTCCTCCGGGGTCGGCTCGCGGCCGATCTCGTGCAGCATCTGGCGCGAGGTGCGGACCAGCTTGTTGATCGTTTCGATCATGTGCACGGGAATGCGGATGGTGCGGGCCTGGTCGGCGATCGAGCGGGTGATCGCCTGCCGGATCCACCAGGTGGCGTAGGTCGAGAACTTGTAGCCGCGGCGGTACTCGAACTTGTCGACCGCCTTCATCAGGCCGATGTTGCCCTCTTGAATCAGGTCCAGGAACTGCAGGCCGCGGTTGGTGTATTTCTTGGCGATGGAGATCACCAGGCGCAGGTTCGCCTCGACCATCTCCTTCTTCGCCCGGCTCGCCTCGCGCTCGCCCTTCTGCACGGTCTGGACGATGCGGCGGAACTCGCTGATCGGCAGGCCGGCATCGGCGGAGATCAGGGCGAGGTCGCTACGGTGGTTCTCCACCTGGTCGGTGTAGCTCTGGTAGAACCGGGCCCAGCGCTGGTCCTTCTGCGCCACGCGCTCGCCCCAGCCGGGCTCCAGCTCGTTGCCGAAATGCTCGGCCATGAAGGACTCGCGCGGCACCTTCACGCTGTCGGCGAGGCGCCAGAGCTGCATGTCCACCTGGGTCATGCGCCGGTTCAGCGAATACAGCTGCTCGACCAGGGCCTCGATGCGGCCGTTGTTGAGGCGGACGTTCTCCATCGCCTCGATCAGCTCGCCCTTCAGCTTCTCGTACTTGCGCTCGGTGGTGCGCGCCAGTTCCTCGCCGCGGGTCAGCTTCTCGATGCGGCGCTTCTGCATGCGCGCCAGCTTGGCGTAGGTGTCGGCGATCTTGTCGAAGTTCTCCAGCACCTGCGGGATCAGCTGCTGCTCCATCGCCGAGAGGGAGAGGTTGTTCTCCTCGCCGTCATCGTCGTCGTCGCTGTCGTCCTCCGAACCCTCGGCCTTCTCGGACTCGGAGTCCTCGCCGTCATCGTCATCGTCGTCGGAATTCGCGGCGGCGTTCTGGGTCTCGGCGCCGTAGGTCGCCTCCAGATCGATCACGTCGCGCAGCAGGATGGCGCCGTCCTTCAGCTGGTCGCGCCAGTGGACCAGGGCGCGGATCGTCAGCGGGCTCTCGCAGATGCCGCCGATCATCATCTCGCGGCCGGCCTCGATGCGCTTGGCGATGGCGATCTCGCCCTCGCGCGACAGCAGCTCGACCGAGCCCATCTCGCGCAGGTACATGCGGACCGGATCGTCGGTGCGGCCGACATCCTCGTCCGAGACGTTGCCGGCGACGGCACCCTCGCTCTCGGACTTGTCCTCGTCCTTGTCGCCGTCGTCCTCGTTCTCGACGACGTTCACGCCCATCTCGCTGAGGGCGCTCATGATGTCCTCGATCTGCTCCGACGACATCTCTTCCTGTGGCAGGGCGGAGTTCACCTCGTCATAGGTGAGGTAGCCGCGCTCCTTGCCCTTCTTGATGAGGTTCTTGACCGCCTGGTTGATGTTGTCCAACAGCGGACCGTCCGGGGCGGCACCCTCTTCGCGGGTTTCCTCTTCCTCGGTCTGTGCCGCCGTTGCTGCCTTCGTCGCCATGAGCCCTCGACCTCGTGGTTGCCGCCGGTGTCGACCCCGGCATCGTCGCCTACTTCGCGTCTTCCAATGCCGACGCGGACAATATCGCCTGGAGCGTGCTCTGGAGGCTCAGCATCCGCCGCCAGCTCGCATCGCTGAAAGTCTGTCCATATTCCTGCTGCGCATCGAATAGCTGCTCTCGTAGCAGAGGGGTGGCGAATCGTCCAAGCAGTTCCGCCAGTCCCTGTCGTGCATCGAGATGGCTGGCCCCCTTCCGCGCGAAGCCCGCGTGGTGCAGAGCGTCGTCGGACAGCAGTCCGTCCACCGATTCAGAATACCCCAGCGACATGAGGTGGTGACGCAGGCCGTCAGCGTCAAGTCCGGCGTCGTCGGCGTTGATCTCTAGGATCTGGCGGCGAAGCTTGTCAAGGAACGGGTCCTCCAGTGCCAGGGTGGCCAGAACCTCGCCCAACTCGTCCAGAAGCCCCGGATGATGGATGAAGGTGGCCAGGATCACCTGCTGCTGGCGGCGTGGCAGGACCGCGTCCACCCGCGCCCGGGCGGTCCGGCTGCCAATCGGCTCCGGCGGCGGGGGCGGCGTCCAGCGCCCGCCGCGCCCGGACAGGCGTCCGCGGGACTGTCCCGCCCGGCCGTGGCCGCCGCGCGGCTGACCGCCCTGGCCCCGCGGGCGGCGCATCCCTTCGATCCGGGCCTCGACCTCGTCGCGGTAGGTGATCTGCACCGTCTGGTCGGCGATCTCCCGCACCAGGTCGCGCATCCGCTTGAAGAAGGCGGCGCGGCGCTCCGGCGTGTCGATCGGGCTGGCCGCCATCTCGCTCGCCCACAGGAAGTCGGCCAGGCCCCGGGCGGCGGTGATCAGCGTGCGCACCGCCTTGGTGCCCTCGCGCTTGATCAGGTCGTCCGGGTCCTGGCCCTCGGGCAGGGTGACGAGGCGCAGCGAGTGGCCCGGCTTCAGCAGCGGCAGGGCGCGGTCGCAGGCCCGCCGCGCGGCGCGTTGGCCGGCGGCGTCGCCGTCGAAGCACAGGACCGGCTCCGGCGTGATGCGCCACAGCTCGGCGATCTGGTCCTCGGTCAGCGCGGTGCCGAGGGGGGCGACCGCCGGGAACCCGGCCTGGGCCAGGGCGATGACGTCCATGTAGCCCTCGGCGACCAGCAACTCGCCCGACTTGTGCGCCGGCTCGCGCGCCTGGGCCAGGCCGTACAGGACACGGCCCTTGTGGAACAACGGGGTGTCCGGGGAATTGAGGTATTTCGGCTGTCCGTCGCCGAGCACCCGGCCGCCGAAGGCGATGACCTTTCCGCGCCGGTCGGTGATCGGGAACAGCACGCGCCCGCGCATGTAGTCGACGGTCTCGCCCGCCCGCTCGCCGTCTTCATAGCGTTTGACCAGCCCGGCCTCGACCAGGGTGTCGGTCTCGACCCCTTCGGCCTTCATGGCCCGCTGCAGCGCCTTGCGGTCGTCCGGCGCCCAGCCGAGGCGGAACGCCTTGATGGTCTCGTCGGACAGACCACGCCCGGTGAGGTAGCGCAGGCCGGCCTCACCGGCGGCGGTGTGCAGCTGGCGCTCGTACCAGCGGCAGGCGAGGTCGACCACCTCCTGCAGGGAGCGGCGGCGCTCGGCGCGCTGCGCCTCCTCGGGACTTTGCTTCGGCACCTCGAGGCCGGCCAGGGCGGCGACCTGCTCGACCGCCTCCATGAACTTCAGCCCCTCGTTCTCCATGAGGAACTTGAACACGTCGCCATGCGCCCCGCAGGCGAAGCAGTGGTAGAAGCCCTTGTCGTCGACGATCGACAGCGACGGCTTGCTGTCGTTGTGGAACGGGCACAGCGACAGGAACTCCCGGCCCTTGCGCTCCAGCTTGTACTTCCGGCCGATCACGCTGGAGACCGTCACGCGGTCGCGCAGCTCGTCGAGGAAGTGCGGGGGCAGGGACATGGGCGCGGTCGACTCGCGATCGGGTTCGGCGGGCGGTGGATCATACGCCCATGGGCGCGCGGAGTCAGGGGCTACAGACGCTCCAGGAACGCGAGCAGCGCCTGCGCCACCGCGTCGGGCTGCTCCTGCTGCACCCAGTGCCCGGCGCCGTCGATCAGGTGGGTGCCGCGCCAGTCCGGGCATACCGCGTCGGTGCCCAGCGCCTCCAGCGCGCCGGGGAACTGGTGGATGCCCCAGTCCTGGGCGCCGGCGATGAAGGTGGCCGGCACGTCGATGGTGCGCCCGGAGAACACCTCGTGCTCGCTCAGGAACGCGCCGGAGGTGTTGCAGCGGTACCACTGCAGTCCGCCCTGGAAACCGGTGCGGCCGTACTCGCCGGCATAGACCGCGAGTTCCTCCTCCGGCAGCCAGCGGTTTGCAGCGATCGCCCTGGCATCCGGCATCTCCGGCGCCACCGTCTCGGCCATCGTCGCGTCGAGATCCATGATGTAGTAGGTCGGCATCTCGGCCAGCGCGTCGGCCGTCCATCCGGCCAGACGATAGGGTCGGTTTCCGGGCCAGTCGGCGCTCTTGTGGTGGTAGTAGGCGCGCAGGAACGCGTGCAGGCCCTGGGGGCAGCCGGTCATGTCGGCGTTGGCCTCGCGCGTCGAATAATACCACTGGTAATGCTTGCGCGGCCGCGCCAGGGCGGCGAGGTCGCGATGGATGTCGCCGCCGGCCACCGGCGTCTCGAACGGCGTCCTGGGCGCGCCGGGGAAGGGCGAGCTCATCATCGCCAGGGCCCGGAACACGTCCGGGCGCACCAGCGCCGACCAGGCGGCGATCGGCGAACCGAAATCGTGGCCGATCACCGCGTCCACGTGTCGCCGCCCGAGCGTCGCCAGCAGTCCCAGCAGGTCGCGGATCAGGTTCAGCGGCCGGAACGGGGCGAGATCGCCGTCGTAGTCCGGGGTCCAGCCGGTGGTGCGCCCGTAGCCCCTCTGGTCCGGGGCGATCACGTGGTAGCCGGCGGTGGCGAGCGCCGGCATCACCTTGCGCCAGCTATAGGCCAGCTCCGGGAAGCCGTGGAGCAGCAGCAGGCAGGGCTTGTCCGCCGCCCTATCCCAGCCGGCCTCCAGCAGGTGCATGCGCAGGCCGTTGACGCCGTCGATGGCGCGCGCGCGGACTCCGGCGGGCAGCAGCGCCGCGTCGAGCGGGTCCTGCGGGACGAGGGCGGGGTGGGGCATCCGGTCTCTCCATTGCGAGGCGCGAGGGGGCGACGGTATCCTAGGCCGCCCTCGCGGACCTCGACACCCACGCATGATCGCCTCCGTCTCCGCCCTGCTGCCCAGTCTGGCCCTGCTGCTCGCCGGCATCGGGCTGCTGACGCGGCTGCTGCCGACCCGGGCGGCGCTGGCCGGCATGGCGACCGGTACGATCGGCCTGGCCATGTCCGAGTATTTCGTCGGCTATGTGCCCGGCTGCCTGCTGACGCCGCGGTTCGTGCAGCGGGTCGGGCACATCCGCAGTTTCGCGGCCCTGGCGGCGGCGACGGCGCTGGCCGACCCGCTGGCGGGCGATGCGATCGCGTGGTTCGTGCTGCGCGTGCTGTCCGGCATCGCCATGGCCGGCTCGATCCGCGGTCGGACGAGCCGAAGTCCTGACCCGCTACTCCGCCGCCGGCTTGTGGCTGACCGGGTGGCCGGCGCGGCTTTGGGCAAGTTCGCTGAACCGCTCCATGGTGTGCCGCGACCACTGACCGATGTCGTAGTTGCGGACGTTGCGGCGCATCGCCTGCATGCGGCCGCGCTGCTCGTCCGCCGGCATGTCCAGCGCCTGGTCGATGGCGGCGTCCATGAACCGCTCGGAGTAGGGGTTGGTCATCACCGCGTAGGGCAGCTGCACCGCGGCGCCCATGAATTCCGAGATCACCAGACAGCCGAGCTCGTCGGTGCGGGCGGCGACGTACTCCTTGCACACCAGGTTGAGGCCGTCGCGCAGCGGCGTGAGCCAGCACACGTCGGCGGCGCGGAAATAGGCGATCAGGTCCTCCAGCGGCACCGCGCCGGTGAACAGCATGATCGGCGTCCAGTCGAAGGTGCCGAAGCGCCCGTTGATGCGCCCGACCAGGCCCTCGATCTCCTCCTGCACCTGGCGGTAAACCGCCATGTTCTGGTTGGCCAGCACCGAGACGCTCATCAGCCGCACCTTGCCGTGCAGGTCCTTGCGCCGGGTCAGGAGCCGCTCGAAGGATTCCAGCATCTCCTTCGTGCCCTTGGTGTAGTCGGTGCGGGCGACGGAGACGATCAGTCGCTTGTCACCCAGTTCCTCGCGGATCTCCGCAAGCTTCTGCTCGGTCCGGTCGGAGGCGGCGACCTCCTCGATGTAGTTGACGTTTGTGCCGACCGGAAAGGCGTCGATGTTGACGATCTGGTCGCGGTGCTTGAGCCGCGTGATGATGGTCGGCTCCGACAGCGCCATGCCGCGCGGCGACATCCCGTCCTCGACCTCGATCTCCTCCTCGACCGACACCTCGAACAAGGTGCGCGCCGTGTTGGCGAAGTTCTGCGCATAGCGCGGGATGTGGAAGCCGACCTGGTCGCAATGCAGCAGGCTTTCCATGATCTCGTTGCGCCACGGCAGCACGTTGAACACGTCCGGCGCCGGGAAGGGCGTGTGATGGAAGAACGAGATCCGCGCGTTCGGCTTCATCTGACGCAGGTACATCGGCACCAGCCAGAGATTGTAGTCGTGGATCCAGATCACGGCGTCGTCCTCGGCCTGCTCGGCGGCGGCCTGGGCGAACAGGAAATTAACCTCCTGGAAGGTCGGCCAGTCGACCGGACCGTAGTCGTAGGCATCGACGAAGGAATGCAGGATCGGCCACAGGGCCTCCTTGGAGGTCACGTGGTAGAAGCTCTTCACCTGATCCTCGGTCAGGGCCAGCCGCGACACGGTGTAGGTGCCGAAATCGTCGTCGATCTCGACGATCCGGTCCCAGTCCGGCATCTCGCCGAGCTCGCGCAGTTTCCAGGCGACCCAGGCGCCGTGCTCGACCTCGCCGAAGAAGCTCTTCAGCGTCGGTACGATCCCGTTCGGGCTTTTGTTCGCCCGCAGCTCGATCTTGCCGTCGACCTCGACCTCCTCGTAGGGCTGGCGGTGATAGACGATGACCAGATCGGATTTCATGCTGCTGCCTCCTTGAGGCTCGTGAGGGTCTTGATGACTTCGTGGATCCCCGCGGCGCCGTCGCCGCGGCTGATCGTGGTGTTCTGCAGGTCCTTCACCCGGGCGACCAGGTCCGGTTCGCTGTTGGCGACGGCGACGCCCTTGAGTCCGGTCTCGAACAGCGACAGGTCGTTCATGGTATCGCCGGCGACCAGGACGCGGGCCGGATCGATCTTCAGATGCTCGACCAGCCGCAGCAGGGTCGGGCCCTTGCTCACGCCGCGCGGCAGCACGTCGAGATAGGTGGAGGCCGAGGTCAGGCAGTCGAACCCCGCCTCCTCGATCATCGCCGCGACCGACGGATCGTAGCGCGCCGGATCGTAATAGTAACTCACCCGGTAGCGGAACGGTGTCGGCTGCAGCTCGAGCCAGTCGACATCGGCGAGCATGGCGCGCACGCGCTCTCCGGCCTCGCCCCAGCGCGCGGCGATATCCGCTTCGAGCTCGGACACGGTCTCGAACTCGGTCCCCTGGACGATGGTCGTGCCGACGTCGCCGATGACGAAATCCGGGGTCGGCACCCAGCCGTCGGCGGTCAGCTGCCGGATGAACGGGATATCGCGGCCGGTGACGAAGACCAGGGCGACGCTGTCGCGGTTGGCGTCGATGGCGGAGTACAGCCGGGACCGCTCCTCGTCGCTGCCGCCAAGGAAGGTGCCGTCCAGATCGGTGGCGAGCACCACATCGGCCCGGCTGTGATCGGTTCCGGTTCGCGCGCTCATGGCAGGATCTCCGACACGTAATGCTCGACGTCGTCTTCGCCCGGATGTGGGATCACCACATCCATCTTCTTCGGCTCGGCCTTCAGCGGACGTTCCATCAGGCGGCCGATCGCCTCCGAGATCTCGACGCCGTCGGCGACGATGGCGCGCACCGCCTCGCAGATCGGCATCTCGACGTTGAGCTGGCGCGCCAGATCGGTGACGGCGACGGCATTGACCACGCCCTCGACCACGCTGCGCCGGTTGCTGAGCAGGTCTTCCTGCTTCTGCTGTTGGCCGAGCGCCTTGCCGAAGGACATGTTGCGCGATTGCTCGCTTGAGCAGGTCAGCGCCAGGTCACCCATTCCGGACAGGCCCGTCACGGTCTCGCGCCGGCCGCCCAGCGCCTCGGCCAGTTCCTTGATCTCGTCGAGGCCGCGGGTGATCAGCGCCGCCCAGGTGTTGGTGCCGAAACCGGAGCCGCTGGCAATGCCGCAGGCGATGGCGATCACGTTCTTCACCGCCCCGCCGACCTCGACCCCGATCAGGTCATCGGAGATGTAGGGGCGGAAGGTCGGGGTGGCGAGCGCCAGGGACAGGCGCAGGGCGAGGGAGCCGTGCGGGTCCTCGGCGGCGTCGGCGGAGGCGATCGTGACGGCGGTCGGGTGGCCGTCGGCGACCTCCGACGCGAAACTGGGCCCGGACAGCACCCCGATCGCGCGGCCCGGCATGGCCTCCTCGACGACCGTGGTCATCAGCTTGCCGCTGTCGCGCTCCACGCCCTTGCTGGCGAGAACGACCGGCGCCCCCTCGGCGGCAACCGCATGGACCCGCTCGCCGATATCGCGGATCGCCTGCGACGGCACCACCAGCAGGATCGCGTCTGCGCCATCGACGGCCGCGGCCATGTCCGATGTCGCGGAGACGCCGTCTGGAATATCGCGTCCCGCGAGCAGCTGGGCGTTCGTTCGGTCTCGATTGATCGCCTCGGACAGCGCCGGGTCGCGGGCCCAAAGACGGACGGTCGCTCCGGCGCGCGCCGCGGTGATCGCGAGCGCCGTACCCCAGGCGCCGGCGCCGATGATGGCGAGGTTATGGATCGGGCGCGGGGATTTCCGGTCGGGTGGAAGCGCGTTCATGTCAGTGATGGGAGCCGCTCCAAATTGTCGCACGGACTACCGGTAACATGCATCGTCGGGCCTCCGGATCAAGGGGCGGCGGCCTTGGCATGCTGCGCTGCAACACCAAGCGGGTTGATCCGCCGCGGTCCTCGCGGTTAGCACTATGAGGGTCCCGCGGGGGCGTCTTTGCCACTCACTCGAGGAAGGAATCGCGACCATGACCGCGATATCCCAGAACGATGAACGCACCCGTGAACTTGTGGCCTGGTGCCGCAGCGCGCTGGACACGGCCGAGACCACATTCGACGCCGGGTTGCAGATCGCCCGCCGGCTCGGCGCCCACAGGACCAACGGCGCCTGCGAGGTCGGGTTCTGGGCGCCGGAACTGCTGGAGCGGCGGATTCCGGACGGCGACATCTTCCTCGAGGTGCTGGAGCCGGAGGAGCCGATCCATCTAACGGTGTCGCGCCAGACGGTGGCCATTCACCGCCAACTGGTTCCCGTCGGGCGCTGCGACGCCTTCTGTTTCGCCGCGGTCGAGGGCATGCGCGCGGGCACAAGGGACGAGCTGGGGTCGTTCTACGCCCTCGCCTGGCGCGACGACGACGGCTGGCACCGGATCCTCGACCCGCTGGCCACCTCGTTGCCGTTCGGCGTCTTCGCCCCGGCCGAGTACTACGACATCGAGGCGATGCAGGCCGCGCGGCAGGACCGTGGGTATTTCGAAAGCCTGCCGGATGGCGATCCGGTGAAGCTGGGCCCACCGGTGAACATCCTGCAGATCCACGTGGCGACGGCGACGGCCGGCGGCACCCTCGCCAGCCTGACCCGCCGGTTCGAGCATCTGGCCGAGCGCATCCGCATGAAGCTGCCGGTCGAGCCAGCCGATCGCGTCTTCCTCGGCTATGACGCGGTCCAGCTGATGCCGGTCGAGCCGACCACCGTGTTCGAAACCGGTCCCGACTTCTGGCACGAGGTCGCGGACGAGGAGGCCGACGACGCCAGTGTCACCGTCGAGCTGCACCGCCCCAACACCACCAACTGGGGCTATGACGTGGTCATCTCCGGCATGGCAGCGGTCAATCCGGCGATCCTGGAGACCGGCCGACCGGACGAGCTGGTCGACCTCGCCACGGTCCTGCACACCTTCCCTGGCGGGCCGAAGAAGCTGGTGTTCGACGTGGTGTTCGGACACAGCGACAACCAGGGGCTCAACGCCCTGAATTACCACTACTTCGCCGGGCCGAACATGTATGGCCAGAACATCAACTACCGAAACGGCATCGTCCGCGCGATCCTGCTCGAGATGCAGCGCCGCAAGGCCGATTTCGGCGCCGACGGCATCCGCGTCGACGGCGCCCAGGATTTCACCTTCTGGAACACCGCGACCGAGCAGCTGGAGCATGACGACGACTATCTGCAATCCATGTCCGACGTGGTGCAGGAGGTGGCGGGCCGGCGCTACCGTCCGTGGTTCGTGTTCGAGGACGGCCGTCCCTGGCCGCAGGAGGATTGGGAGCTATCCTCGACCTATCGGGCGGTGATCGACAGCCAGCGCGACGACGACGTGTTCCAATGGGGGCCGCTGACCTTCGCCCACAACACGCCGTTCCTCTACACGTTCTGGCTCTCCAAGTGGTGGCGGATCCGCGAGATCATGGAGCGGGGCTCGCACTGGATCTCCGGCTGCGCCAACCATGACACCCTGCGGCGTGGGACCCAGATCAATCCCAAGCTCAACGTCAACACCCGCCTGGGCGACACCCGCATGGAGATCCTCGACCGGGCCTACGACAACCCGGCGGTCTCGCTGATCACCTACGGCGTCTTTCCCGGCGTGCCGATGGACTTCCTGAACGCCTCGGCCCGCGCGTCCTGGGGCTTCATCCGCAACCAGGACGACCAGTACGGGGTCAAGGTGGTGTCGGAGGAGGCGATCTCGCTGAAATGGCAGGTCGACAGCTACGCCTACTCGATCCCGATGGCCTTCCGCCGGCTCAAGGCCATGGGGTTCGAGGATCGCGAGAGCCTGATGCGGTTCATGGAGTTCCTGCCCGCCCTGGTCGAGGTGACCGATTACGACCTCGACGTGATCGCCGCGCTGCTGAACCAGGTCGACCCGCCGCTCGCCGGACCGGCGCCGTTCACCGTGCCGATCCTGAAGGACATCGCGCGGGCGTGGATGGACGACATGCACGACTACTGCAACGTGTCGGGCTACGAGGCCGCGCTCAGCGAGAGCCAGACCGCGTTCAACCTCGGCCTGCGCGAGTTCCGTCATGCCCGCCCGTGGCTGCGTGCCAATCTTGGACCGGACGATGTTTACGAGTATCGCGCGCCGGTGGACGGCCGGGTGCTGTTCACCACGCTGCGCCACGGCCCCGATGGCGAGCAGGTGTTCGCCGTGGCGCATCTCGAGGGGGGACCGGTGATCGATCTCGACCCGCTCGCTCTGCCGATCGACGGCCTGGCGGGCGACGGCTGGCAGGTCGCCCTGCGCACACCGCCGATCGGTGGCGATTATCTCGGCGGACCGATCACGCTGTCGGACAGCATGGGCGTGCTGTTCACCCGCGGCGCCGATCGGCGCGGGTGACGCTGGAGGCTGCGGCCGCCGCATCGCCGGCATCGTCGTCGCGGCGCTCCCACGGTTTTTCGACACGGGGCGGGACGGCGAGGGACGGGGTTTCCTGGTCCAGGCTCAGGTTCGGGTTGAAATAGGGGTCCGCGTCCAGCGCGTCGCCCCATTTGCCGCGCATCCAGAGCATCTCGCTGCGGAAGCGTTCGCGCTTCTCGGCGGTGTCCTCGAGCCCGCGCGAGACCGACTCGTGATGGTACAGCTCGGCGAACGGGGTGAGCACGATGCGGTGGCCGGCGGCGCGGATCTTCAGGCAGAAGTCGACGTCGTTGAACGCGACCTTGAGCTGGGTCTCGTTCATGCCGCCGACCTGCTTGTAGATCTTCTTGGTGGTCAGCAGGCAAGCCGCCGTGGCGGCGGTCACGTTGTGGACCAGCTGGGCGCGGTTGAAATAACCCGGCGCCTCGCGCGGCAGATGCTTGTCGAAATGGCCGGCGACGCCGCCGATGCCGGTGGTGACGCCGACATGCTGCACCGTGTCGTTCGGGTAGTAGAGCTTGGCCCCCACCGCGCCGACGCCCGGGCGCTGGAGCTGGCGGACCATCTCCTCCAGCCAGCCGGGCTCGATCGGCTCGATGTCGTTGTTCAGCAGCAGCACCAGGGGGCCCTTGACCTTGGCCGCCGCCTTGTTGTTGAGGCGTGAGAAGTTGAACGGCGCGTCGTCGCGCAGCACGGCGATGCGCTCGTCCTTCTGGATCTCGGCGAAGTAGTCGAGCGTCTCCTGCTTCACGCTGCCGTTGTCGACGATGATCAGGTCCCAGGCCGGATAGTCCGTGTTCTCCAGCAAGCCGGTCACCACCATGCGCATCATGTCGAGCCGGTCGCGGGTCGGCACGATGACCGTGACATGCGGTTTGCGCGCCGGCAGGGCGGGGCGCACCCGGTGGCTGAGCCCGTCACGGCCGGCGACCACCTCCGCCTTCACACCGGTGCGCTTGAGGTGCTCGGCGATGGCGGCGCGGGCGCGCTCGTAGGGATAGGTTTTCTCGCCGGTGGCGAGCGCCACGCTGCCGGCGACCGTCCGCCAGTGATAGAGCACGGCGGGAACATGGCGCACACGCTCCGGCGTCGTGCGTTCCAGCACCCGCAGCGCCAGGTCGTAGTCCTGGCTGCCCTCGAACCCCTCGCGGAATCGCCCCGCCTCCTCGACCAGCGAGCGGCGGTAGACGCCGAGATGGTTGATCATGTTCTGCGACAGGAACAGCTCCGGCGACCAGTCCGGCTTGAAATAGGGGTCGGAGAGCTTGCCTTCCTCGTCGATCTTGTCCTCATCGGAATAGAGGATGTCGGCGTCCGGGTCGGCCTCCAGGCTGGCCGCCATCCAGTAGAGCGCGTCCTCGGTCAGCTCGTCGTCATGGTCGAGCAGGGCGACCCACTCGCCGGTTGCCAGTTCCAGGGCCGAGTTCGAGGCGGCGGAGATGTGGCCGTTGGTCTCGCGGAACGTGACCTTGATGCGGGGATCCTCGGCGGAATAGCGCTTGAGCAGCGCGCGCGTCGCCTCGTTCTTCGAGCCGTCATCGGCGATGCACAGCTCCCAGGACTCGTAGAGCTGGTTCCTGACGCTTTCGACCGCCTTGCTCAGAAGCTCCGGCGGCGTCTCGTAGGTCGGCATGACGACGGAGAAGGTCGGCCGCGCCGGCATCCGCGCGATATGGGAGCGGATCCGCGCGCGGACCTCGTCGGTCATGGCGAAGAAGGTGTCCCGCCAGTCCTCGTAGGTCTCGATCGGCGTCGGCAGCTTCTTGACCAGGTAGTCCTTGAGTCCCTGGACCCCGCCCCGGCGCAGATGCCCGACCATCGGGCGAATACCCTCCTGGGCGTGCGCGTTGGCGGCCAGGATGCGCAGGAGCTCGAAGCGCGAGATCTCGCGGGCCTTGATTGGGCCCATCTCGAACCGGCCCTTCCAACTGACGGGATCAAGGCGCAAGCCCTTGACCTCGTCGGGGAGCTTGACGAAGCAGGTGACGGTCTCGCCATTGCTGACCGGCAGGCGTTTGCGGTCGATTTCCGACGTTCCCTCGCCAAGATCGGCGAACAGCGACGGCGCCGCGATCTTGTCGCCCTTGATGCTGTAGGTCAGTTCGACCCAGCCGGTTGGCATGCGGATGCGGTCGGACTGCAGCACCATGACACAGAAGGTGTCCGTCGCCTCCCAGGTGTCGCCGGACACACGCTCGACCCGGATCAGTTCGTCGGGGACGAGCGTGTGGGTCACCCGCCGGAAGCTGGCGACCCAGTGGCCGACCGCGCGCAGCGGCGCGGTGACCCGCCAGGACGTGGACGCCTTCAAGGCGGCGATGTCGTGCTCGAGATTGTGGACGTGGAAGTCCCGGGTCTTCAGCACGCCGTGCAGGTTCTCGACGTCGCCCTGCAACCTCTCCACCGCGTCGTCCAGCGTCTCGACATCGGCGCGCAAGGCCTTGATGGCCGCGTCGCGCTCGCTCACGGAGCGGTCGCGTTCAGCGACAGCTTTATCGCGCTCGGCGACAGCTCTATCGCGCTCGGCGACGGCGTTATCGCGTTCGACGATCTGGCGCTCGCGATCGACGATGCGCGAGTCCCGCTCGGCGATCCGGCCTTCGCGTTCGCGCACCGTCTCGTCGAGTTCCCGCACCCGATCGTCCCTCAGGTCGATCTCGCTGCGCAGGCGCAGTTCCAGGCCCGCCCAATCGGCGAAGGTGTCGTCGAAATAGTACGAGGCCCGGTCGATCTCGTCGCGCACCTGCCGGACGGCATCGAGCGCGTCGGCGCGGTCGCCGCCATCGGCCAGGCGCACCGCGTCATAAACCCGTCCGACCCAGGCGGCCAGCGCCGGCTCCGTGCGGAGCACGTCGTCGTCGAGGGCGTGGTGGCGCATGCCCACGTCCAGGAACGACTCGACCTCGGCCGACGCCCCGGCGATCCGCTCGTCGAACCCGAGGCCGAGCCCGATTCCGACCCGCGCCATCTCGCCCTTCCAGCCCGCCATCAGGCGGTCGAAGCTGGCCCAGGCCTGAACCACGCCGTCGCTGCTCTCCAGCGCCTCGATCTGATGGCGCAGCCAGAGCATCAAGGCCCGGCCACGCGGCATGGCGTCCCGGCGCTCGAGCGAGCGGGCGATCTCCAGGGGATGACGCAGCATGTGGAGCGCGATCACCTCGACGCCGCGGGCATCGAGGATTCGGCGCCACAGCGGCACCAGCCGGCACATCCGCGGATCCTTCACGCCCCAGAGCGCCGAGTCCGCGAATTCCCGCTCGATGATCGCCTCGAGATCGGCTCGGGCGCTCACCGCCGCCGGATGGTCCAGCCAGTCCCGCGGCATCGCCCGCGGGTCGTCCCAGCGCATGCCGAGATCGGCGAGAAGGCGGTCGTGCCGGTCGACGACGCCCTGGTGCTCCCAAAAGCCGCGCTCGTTGTTGCCCTCGGCCGCGTCCATGAGGTCGGTGCCGAGTTCCACGCCCAGCAGATTGATCACGCGGGTCAGCGCCGATGTGCCGCTGCGGTGCATGCCCAGCACCAGAACCGCCTTCGGGCGGCGGGCGGCGGCCACTGTCTCGGTCCGGGGCTGGCCGGCCGTGTCGGGGCCAGGGATATCTTGGTCGATGGGCGAGGTCGGCATCGGCTGTCCGGCGTTTGACTGTCGCTGCGATACATGGGCGGGCCGGGTGCGGTCAACTGCCAAGCCCAAGCCGACGGCATACGACGTCGGCGCTCCGCGGCCGTCGGAGTTCGGATTTGCAACGCTTGCGATTTCGTAACACACTCCGGCCCGTCGGCAGGACAGACGATGACGGGAATGACGATTCCCGTTTGATGACGGCGACGGTTTGGCTATAAGCCGGTCCAATCATGGCGGTTCATGAGACCGGCGCGGGCACCACAGCGATAGCGGACGGCACGATGGGTAAGTATCTCGACGACCTTTGGAACGACCTTGAGAAGACCTGGGATCTCGCGATGGAGATCAACGACCTTCCCGAGGCGGATCGAAGCGACGTTGCGTCGGCTTGGGAGAAGTTCAAAGGGTCCGACTTGGTCGATGCGTCGCGCACCGAGACCGAGGCCGCCGGCACCGTTCCGCCCGTCAAGGTGTTCTGCACCAACATTTACGGTATTCAGTTCAATCCCGAGACCAAGTACTGGATTCCGTTCCGCCACGGCGACATTGATCTGGCGAAGTTCACCGAGGACTGATGGAGACGAGACCCCTACTGTCAGGGGTCGGTCGGCTGTATTCTGTCGGGCGGTGATACCCTAGGGTCCAGGCGTCCGGATTGGTCAGTGCCTCGATGCAGAAGCAGGAACCGGTAACAGTCCATAATCTCCTGAAGGCCTGCTACACGGCGTTCTTCGCCTGCGGGGTTTTCAGCTTTTTCGTCAACCTGCTGATGTTGACGATGCCGCTGTTCATGTTCCAGGTCTTCGACCGGGTGCTGGCGAGCCGC
>JGI12316J15309_10005729_pt1 | contig 76066 bp, 71 predicted proteins | sample MarCyaLeptolynsp_FD_15309 | JGI IMG/M metagenome (IMG submission 15309)
CGAACGCGGACGATATGGACTTTCTGCGGAAAACTGCTGTTCAGCAACGTTGCCACGATCCTCTGGACTTTCTTGTGGCTCCATTCACTGGCTCTCCCGCGCCTGGAGTGTGAAAAGCGGATTGAATAGGTATCGTTGAAGGCTTCGAATCCGCTGCTGCTGGAAAGCCCGCTGTCGCCGCTGTCGGACGCGGTATTTGAACCGGTGCTGGAGGCAGACCTGCCTGCTGCGCTGGACGATCTTCCAGAGGAGGAACTGCCCGCCGAACTGCTGCCGCTTCCTGTGCTTGATCCTGATCCGGATCCGCTGTCCGAACCGCTCTTTTTCTTAGCCATAAATTGCCCCTTGGACGTACGCGTCTTGATGCACCCCAATCCCGGTCTTAACGTGCATACAGCCGGCCGGAAGTTTCCGATTGTTTGAATCGGCGATGCCCAACAGTTGCCCCAACGCGCCATAAAATTTGTTGTGTGCGTGCAGAAGCCGCCGACAAGAACTAACATTTGGAAGAATCCCGGCGTAACTGGTCCAAAGTCCAGTTTTCAAAAATAAATTTGTGCGCGCATAATGATGCTAGAGTAAGCTCTGGTCGCCGGATAACACGTCGTTGCTTCCGGGATTTGATCGAAGAAAACACGCTGCTTCTGCGATGACCTGTTCAAAAGTGGGGTGGTTGTCGCTGCTATCGCTGGTCTTGTGGACTTCGGTCGGATCTGCACGCCAGGAAACGACCGCCGAAATCAGCCTGAAGGGTTCCCATGCGTTCAATGCGCGTCAGGATGTTTCGGCGTTCGCCGATCCGGATCACGATGACAGTGAATGGGAGCGCATTCCGGTCCCGTCCAGCCTCCGGTCCGCGGGGATCAATCCACGCCCCGACGTCTTCTGGTATCGCATACGTTTCCATGTTCCGGCCGACTGGTCCGCAAATGCGCCAGCCATTCGCCTCGGCATAGTCGAGCGCGCCGACGAGACCTATCTGAACGGTGTGCGGATCGGCGGTGAAGGGCAGGTCGGACCGCGCGAATCCGACTGGCATGTCTATCCTCCGATCCTGCCTCGCCTCTACCCCTTCGATTCGAACCTTTTGGTGAAGGGCGGTGAGAACGTGCTCGCGGTGCGGGTTGCCCGTGAACCCTATATCGACGATGGCGGAATTATCGTCGGGCCGGTGGCGCTTACAACGATGCCTGAGGCGCTGACCGAGTATCTGCTGCTGCGGCAGCGGTTCCTGGGTATCAACTATCTTCTGCTGGGCATCGAGACAATTATCATGCTGGCTGCGCTGTTTGCCTTGCTGTATTGGCGCGGACAGCATTCTGTCGTTCTGTTTCTGTTGCTTTTCGTGCCCTATTATCTCAACAGCCTGGAGCGGCGAAATGTGCTGCATGTGGCCGGGTTCGATCATCCCGGACTGCAGTTCGCCTCAAATCTACTCGGCGCGCTTGCTTTCCCGGCACTCATTGCCTTCGTTGCCCACATCTTCAGCCACTCGGTCGGCCGCCTGGGCCGGTTTTTACAGATCTCCTCGGTTCTCGCTCTTGTCAGTGTGCCGTTTACCGGGATTCCGCTTCTTGACTGGTGGGTCATGGAAAGCGCGCTGGTCTGGCACGCTCTGTTTCTGATTGGCCTCTTGTTGCTGGTCTTCTGGTCAGTCCGGGCGTTCATGGTTCGCAAAGTCCATTCGACGCCCTTGCTGTTTGGCTTATTCGCTTTGGCTTGTACGATGATTGGCGATATTGTTTTGCCGGCGAACTATGTGGAAGCCAATTTTGGCTTCCGCCTTGGAGAAGCGGGGGTTCTGTCGCTTTTCCTCGCATTCGCCTTCATCGTCGGGCAACGCATCCTGCAGACCGATCGGGCCTTGCTGCGCGCGAACGAGGATATGCTCACAGCCCATGAACAGGAGCGGGCGCGATTGGCGCGCGACATTCACGATACGATCGGCCAGTGGCTGACGACGATAAAATTGCGCCTGGAAATGTTTCATGAAGACGCCGGAAGCGGGCGCTCTCCGCCTCCGGACGAGGTTCGGGACCTCGTCTCCGATGTCGGCGCGGTCATCGAAGACACAAGGCGGGTTGCCCATGACCTGTCGCCGGCGTTCCTGGACGAACAGGGTCTCGCAACAGCGATGCGCGGACACGCGGAGCGGATCGCACAACGCGAGCGGCTCGCTATCGAAATCCACGTTCCGCAATCGATCGACCTGACAAAAACGAGGCGGGATCATGTCTATCGGTTTTTCCAGGAAGCCCTCAACAATGCATCCAGTCATGCCGGTGCGAGCCGGATTGTCGTGACCTTTGAACGTCGAAGGTCCGATGCCGTCCTAACCGTCAGCGACAATGGCCGGGGTTTTGCCTCTGATGGATCCGGCGCAGGTCTAGGCCTCAAGACGATGCGCGACCGGGCGCGGCTCCTGAACGGCGATCTTAGCATCGATTCGCGTCCCGACCATGGGACGGATATCCATCTTCAATTCCCGATTTCAGACTCTTCAGCGAAAAAAAGGTTTACGGATCGCCATGAACCCTCCTGACCAGGTCAAGCTGGTTATCGCCGATGACCATACAATGTTCGTCCAGGCTCTGCGCCACCTTCTGGAGCGGTCTCCGGAATTCAGGGTCATTGCGACGACCGACAATGGGGAGGATCTGCTCGATCTGATCGACGATCATGCGCCGGATATTGCCCTGGTCGATGTGTCCATGCCCGGTCCCGGCGTACAGGCCATCGCAAAACATTGTTGCAACAACCCGACCGCGCCGAAACTCATAGCTCTGACGATGCACCTGGAACGCAGTTTTGCCGAAACCCTGACCCAACAGGGCTTTTCGGGCTACGTCATCAAGGATGCGGCCTTTGGAGAATTGAAAAACGCCATCCTCAAGGTTGCTTGCGGTGAAACCTACATGTCGAAGGCCATTCTCGAAGTCGGGGATTTGAAATCAGAAAAGACTGGCGGTCTGACGCCACGTGAGTTGGAATGCCTGAAAGGCGCATCCGAGGGCATGTCGAACAAGGCGATCGCCAGGCAGTTCGGCATCAGCGAACGCACGGTCAAATATCACTTTGAAAACGTCCTGAGGAAATTGAACGCCGAACGGCGCGGCGAAGCGGTTGCAATCGGGCGCAGGGAAAACCTGATCTGAACGGCGCGATTGTATTCACGCGCTCGGCGAACGTCGATCGGCGATAATCATCCCGGCGGCCTTTTCCGCGATCATGACCGTCGGTGAGTTTGTGTTTCCCGACGTGATGGTCGGCATCACCGAAGCGTCTACAACGCGCAATTTCCGCAGACGATACACCCGCAGGCGGGGATCGACCACCGCCATGTCGTCGGTGCCCATCTTTGCCGTGCCGACAGGATGAAAGATCGTCGTGCCGATATTGCCGGCGGCTTCAGCGAGTTCCTCATCGGATTGAAATTGCGAACCGGGCAGATATTCGCTCGGAGCATGTTTGGCCAGGGGCTCGGCCGCCATGATCCGGCGGGTCAAACGGATTGCGTCCGCGGCCACCTGCCGATCACCCGCTGTCGAAAGGTAGTTGGGCCGAATGTCGGGATGCTCGCCTGCGCGGGGCGAGCGGATGCGAACATGGCCCCGGCTTTCCGGGCGCAGATTGCAGACACTGGCCGTGATCGCCGGAAAATCGTGCAGCGGCTCGCCGAACTTGTCGAGCGACAGGGGCTGGACGTGATATTCCAGATTTGCGGTTTCGAATGCGGGGTCGGACTTTGCGAACACGCCCAACTGGCTCGGCGCCATCGACATCGGACCGGATCGGTTCGCTGCATATTCCAGCGCGATCTTCGCCTTGCCGACCAGCGAATTGGCGGTCTCATTCAAAGTACGGGCATTGGAAACCTTGTAGATCGTGCGCAATTGCAGGTGATCCTGCAGGTTTTCACCGACGCCGGCATGATCCGCGATGACCGGCACTTCGAATTGCTTCAGGACGGAGGCGGAACCGATGCCGGACATCTGCAGGATCTGCGGCGACCCGATCGCGCCGGCGGACAAGATGACTTCGCCGTCGGCACGGGCGACCGTCTCGACGCCGTCTTCGCGGAAGCTCACTCCCGTGGCCGTGGTTCCGTCGAAAAGGACCCTGTCCGCTTCGGCATGGGTTACGACACGCAGATTGGGCCGCTCATTTGCAGGTTTCAGGAACGCCTTTGACGTGTTCCAGCGCACACCGCGCCGCTGATTGACCTGGAAATAGGAAGAACCGAAATTGTCGCCGAGGTTGAAATCGTCGATGCGCGGAATGCCGACTTCGGCGCAGGCGTCCTGGAACGTGTCCAGGATCTCCCAGGACAGGCGCTGTTCCTCGACCCGCCACTCGCCGCCAGACCCGTGAAAGTCACCGGCGCCTTCATAATGGTCTTCCGATTTCAGGAAATAGGGCAGGACATCGTCCCAGCTCCAGCCGACATTGCCGAACTGGCGCCACTGGTCATAGTCGCGGGCCTGGCCGCGCATGTAGATCATGCCGTTGATCGACGAACAGCCGCCCAGCACCTTGCCGCGGGGATAGTTCAGCGCCCGGCCGTTGAGGCCCGCTTCCTCGACGGTCTTGTAACCCCAGTCGGTGCGCGGATTGCCCATACAATAGAGATAGCCGACGGGAATATGGATCCAGATATAATCATCCTTGCCACCCGCCTCCAGCAGTAGCACTCGAGTCTTGGGATCTTCGCTCAACCGGTTTGCCAAGACGCAACCGGCCGATCCGGCTCCAACGATAATATAATCGTAGTGGCCAAGATCGTTCACCGGCTCCCCTCCCAAAACATCCCGTCTTCCTTAATTCGACCGGCTGATCAGCCGACCTTCGGTGCCGGCGTTTCCGCAACCGGCGTGTGCACCTTGCCGATTTCGAACCAGGAAACGAGATTGTCGACGACCAGTTGACCCATGCCGTCGCGAGTGTGGATCGAGGCCGAACCGACATGCGGCAAGAGCACGACATGGTCCATGTCGATCAGGGCCTGGGGCACGCTTGGCTCGTTTTCAAACACGTCGAGGCCGGCGGACTGGATCTCGCCGTTCTGCAACGCCGCGATCAGGGCAGGCTCGTCGATGGCGGTGCCACGACCGATATTGATTACAAACCCATTCGGCCCGAGCGCCTTCAACACCTCGGCGTTGACGATGTGGTGGGTTGCGGCGCCACCCGGCACCACGATCATCAGGATGTCGACCGCCGCTGCCATGTCCGTCAGCGAAGCGTAGTAAGGAAAGTCGACATCATCCTGCTTGTTGCGGCCGTGATAGACGATCTCGATGCCAAAGGCCTGCGCCCGTTTGGCGATGGCCTTGCCGATGCGGCCGAACCCGAGAATGCCCATGGTTTTGCCAGCAAGGGTTCCCTTTGTCAGCGGATAGGCTTTTTCCAGCCATTTGCCGGCGCGAAGATATCGTTCCGTGGCGGAAAGCTCCCGCACCGTCATCAGGGTCAGGCCCATGGCCGTGTCGGCGACTTCATTGGTCAGGACATCGGGCGTGTTGGTGACGATAATGTTGTTTTCGCCAGCATACTTAGCATCGACGGAATCATAGCCGACGCCGAAGTTGGCGACGATTTCCAGATTGGGAAACTGTTTCATGACATCGCCTGTTACCGCTACGTGGCCGCCGGTGGCGATGCCGCGAATGCTTGCAGCGTTCTCGGCGAGAAATGCGTCCTTGTCGTCCATCTCCCAAAGCCGGTGCAGGGTTAGTTTTTCCGCCAGTCCGTTCTGGACCAGCGGCATCATCGGACCGAACATGAGAATTTCCGCACCTGACATTGGGGTCTCCTTCCTGAGATTATGGGGGATCGGGTTGCCTGTCGTCAGGCTTGCCCGCTGACTTTGCGTTCCCTGTACAACAAATACAGACCGCTGGAAATAATGATGGCTGCACCGGCAATGGTCGACGGACCGGGCGTGTCGCCGAAAACAAGATAGCCCAATGTGGTCATCCAGATAATGTGGGTATACATGAAAGGTGCCAGCGTTGGGGCGTCGGCGAGATTGTAGGCACGGATCAGCAGCAGGTGGCCGAAGGCGCCAAAGAAACCTGTTCCGATCAGAACCGCCCACAGAGCCGCGTCAGGCGGTGTAACCCAGACGGAAGGCAAGGCCGGCGTCAGAAGAACAAAGGCGACCGCGGCCGACCACATCAGCATGGATTCGTGGGTTTCCTGACCCGCCATTTTGCGGGTCATCAGGGCATAGCAGGCGTAACAGAACATGCTGGCCAGCGACAGGACGATGGCCCAGTTCACCGGGCCGCTTCCCGGTTGAGTGATGACAAGCACGCCGACGAACCCGACTACGATCGCCGCCCAGCGGCGGGGTCCTGCCCATTCATTCAGCAAAGGTCCGGCCAGCGCGGTGACAACGAAAGGGGCCGCAAACATGATCGAAACCGTTTCGGCAAGTTGCAGGTGCCGCAGTGCCAGAAAGTTGAAGAAGGTGGATCCGAGCAGGAACAGTCCACGGACCGTCTGCATGACAGGTCGCCGGGTCTTCATCAATCCCGGGTTGGACCAGACGCGGAAATACAGGCAGGCAAACAGGATGTGGGTTGTGTAGCGGAACCAGGTGACCTCCAGTGTCGGTACAAACTGGCTGGCATATTTCGCCGATGAATCGAGAAGTGAAAACAGGAAAAACGCGGCGCAAAGCAGCAATGCCGCTCTGACGCCCTGGTTTGCGGGCAGCGAAGGAGTACCGGAGATCACGGGCGAAGGCTTTCAGGGTGCGGCGGCGCGTTGGGCTGGACGCGAATGCGCCGCCCGGACCGCCAGTGTATACGACAATGCCCAAGCCGGTGAAAGGGCTATATCGACCTTGCGTTTCGCCACAGCCCGGTTTCAGGCCGCGTCTTCCACCGAATCATCGCTATCGGCTTCAAGATCGAGTTCGTCGGGCTCCAGAGTCGCATCGCTTGCCGCGAGATTTTTTTCGATTTGCCGCAATATTTTTCGCAGGCGTTTGCGGTCCTTCACATCAAGTCCGGCAATCGCTTCCTTTTCGAGGCGCTTCCAGGACTTGTCGATCAGTTTGACCCGTTCACGCCCATCCTCGGTCATGAACACCCTTGAAAGACGTTTGTCTTTGTCCGACGTTCGCCTTTCCACAAGGTTCTGGGCGGCAAGCCGGGTGATCGTCTTGGTCACCGTCGGAGGCTGCACCGACAGCGCGGCGGCCAGTTCGGTCATTGACTGGCCGTCCTGTTCGTAGAGCGCCTTCAGCACAACTTCCTGTCCCGGATGCAAGCCGATCCTGTTGAGATGAGTGTTCGATCTCGCACGATGGGCTTTCGCCGTTTGTGCGATGCGATAAGTCACGCTTTTTTTGTGATTGAATCCCATGAGACCGCCGTTAGCAGTGCTGCATGACAGTTCGATGACTGTCATGGCAATTCGAGTGTAATCGGTTTATTTCGCCAGGCAAAATCTGTTGATTGCCGGAGACAGTGCGGTTTTTTCGTATCATGGTCACTGTTTGTCGGCCTGGCTAACCGTCGACAGGACCGTGTTTTGGTCCGATTTGGAAGCCGATGAGCGATTTGATCTCGCGATGGTTCGCTTTAAGATTTTCATCAGGCCATCAAACAGCAATCCCGATCTGATCTATTGATTTATCGCAAATCCAGACCGGCAAGCGGTATCCCGGGTGCCGGAAGCCGACGGCTGAGGTTGCGGCATGGTGTCAAACCATGTCGCGTGCGACAATTCCGGTCAGGCATCCGATCGCGCCCGCAGCTTTTCTGAGCTCGTACATGGGGGTCTCGAGGACCTCGATGCCAAGTCCTTCATACCAGTCACGAGTCCGGTCATTGCCCGCCGGCATCAGGATCCGACCCGGGCCAAGGGTCACGAAGTTCATGGCCCGGTTGGCCTGTGCTCCATCCTCGTCCGGGATGAATTCAATCCGATAGCCGCGATCCCGCAGCAGAGCGACGGCCGCATGAGGTGTACGCCGTGGCCAGGCGATGGCGAGGTCTTTGTCGGCGACGCGGAGCATGCCCATCAGGTGCATGGTCCCGAACGGCATGTCGACCGCGGTGAGGTTCACCCCGATTTCGAAACAAAGCGAAGCGATCTGATCGATCGCGCCCTGATTTGTGCGCAAGCCGCGCCCGATCAAGGCTGTCTTCGGATCGATCCAGGCCAGGTCGGCGCCTTCGAACGTGGCGGTTCCCGTCAGAGTCCGCAGGATGGGAATGCGCGCTGCGGCCAGTGCCATTGCCGTCGCGACCTCTTCCCCGGCCCGTACGGTCGACGCCGGTCGCGCCAGAATCGCGCCCTGCGGCGTCATCACAAAAAGATCGGCACAGAACATCCGGTTCGGTGTGGGGTTGGCTTGGTCGGGAACGGTCAGCACTTCGACGCCGGCATTCGCATAGGCTTCGGACAGTTGATCATGCTCGGCCTGGGCCCGGGTCAGGTCGAGCGGTTCGAGCTGTTGCGCGGCGTTGACGTCGTCAACGACAATTTCCGCACCGGGGCGGCACAACAACACGGATTTCAACCGGCGCCATTCGCCGTCGATGCCGCCGCGCCACACCGTTCCCAGTTCATGATCGTGGCTTGCAATCCGTTGCGACCAACCCGCTCCGCCATAAGCCGAGCTCGAAAAAGTTGAGGATTCCGTCATTTCCTGCTCCTGTCGGTCTTGGGGGAGAAACCTTACCCGTTCATGGCGGGTGCGCCAGAGGATCCGAGCGCGTCTTCATGACCTTTTCCCCCTGAACGATCAAGTCGCAGGTCTATGCAAAAGCCGTTTCTGTTGCGTCGGCGAAGGCGCGTGCTGCCGCGCTGATGTAATCGCGAGGCGGAAAAACGGCGTAGATGCCGGTCGTGTGGGCTGCGATCTCGGGCAGGAGTTCCATCAGCCGGCCGTCCCGCAGATCGTCCCCGACGAGCAAATCGGGAAGATAGGCAACGCCCATTCCAGCGACGGCCAGGTCGCGAATGATCTCACCGTCATTGATCATGGCCGGTCCCTTGACGATTTTGCCGTCAAGGAACGGCCAGCGTGCGCCATAGTGCGGTACTGTGTCGACGAGGCATGGCAGATCGGAGAGATCGCCCGGATGCTTTGGCAGACCGCGCCTGTTGATAAAAGCGGGCGAAGCCACAAGCACGGTGCGGGTGTCGCCGATCTTTCGCGCCACCAGTCGGGAATCCTCCAGTTTGCCGACGCGAATGGCCAGGTCCATTCTGGCTGCCATCAGGTCGACGATCCGGTTTGTGGTGTCCAATTGCAACCAGACGCTCGGATTTTGCGCGAGAAATTGAGGAATGACGGCGGAGACGACCCTGCGGGCATATATGCCCGCCGCCGTGATCCGCAGCCGTCCGGTCGGGCGGCCGGAACTCAAAGCTGCGTCGCTTTTCAAAGCCTCCGTGTTCTCGACGATTTCGATACAGCGCGGCAGATAGCGGGCTCCGAGCTCGGTCAGGGAAAGATTGCGCGTCGAGCGGCGCACGAGAGGCTGTCCGAGCCAGTCCTCAAGGTCGTTCAAAAGCCGGGTGGCGCTCGGCGGCGACAGTCCGATCTTTCGCCCCGCACCGGCAAGGCTGCCCTCCCTGGCGACCTCGATGAACAGTGACATTGATTTGTGCAGGTCCATGATCTCTTTTGAAATTCGGAATTAAAAGTTTTGGTTTTCCATAATAGTGTTGTTTTTCGAACTAATCTACGATCCTTGCATTCCGGGTTCCAATCACAAAGGAGAATACCTTGCTCGAGATCGAAAGGCGCATTGGCGAGCGACCTGTCACAAACCCTCAGCCGCCGCAATTGCAGGTTACCGAACAGAGCCCGCGAGAGATTTATGACGCGTTGAACGCCTGGGCGTTCGACACCTTCGATCTCGTACGCGAAGAACCAACCCGGATTTCCGTACCGACCGCGCGTGCGCTGTGGCTTGATGAGAATGTCGACGCACGCCCGGACGTGTTCATGCCGCCGGCCGGCAGTCGCGAATTTGCTCATACACACGAGGACGGCTCGATGCACCTGATGCTGGACAGCGACGGTGAGCGCTGCGTCATCGATGCCGGTTGGGGCGAGCTGCATCCGTATCATCACCGCGGGGTCAAGGAAATTCTGGTTTACGCGCCACGCAATGCGGACGAACTTGAAACGGTCAAGCTTATTGTCCAAGCGTCCTGCGATCATGTGATGAACTCAACCGGCGGTGCCCGTTGATGGACGGTTGCCATGACACATCTCCATTCATGCCCGGGGGGAACCGATGCGGTCCGTGAAGCCTACGGTCCATCCGGGGCCGATGGAATTTGTGGCATTGATGGCCCTGATGACTGCAATCGAAGCGCTCAGCATCGATGCGATGCTGCCGGCATTGGATGATATCGGGCATTCGCTTGGCGCCGACGGCAACCAGCCGCAACTTGTCATCGGGTCCATATTTCTGGGTGTGGCGATCGGACAGTTTGTCAGCGGCGCCCTGTCTGACGGCTTCGGGCGCAGACCGGTCGTGTTCGTTTTTGTCGGTCTGTTTATGGTCGGCACGGCAATGTGCGCGTTCGCTTCCGATTTCGCCCAGATGCTGACGGGACGGGTCCTGCAGGGATTCGGAGCCGCCGGACCGCAGATCGTATCGCTGGCGATTATTCGCGATCGCTACGAAGGACGTGAGATGGCGCGCATCGCATCCTTTGTCATGAGCGTCTTTATCCTCGTTCCCGTGATCGCGCCGCTGATGGGGCAGGGGATTCTCCTGGTCGGCGAGTGGCGCACGATTTTTGTTGCGCTCGCCGCCGTGGCGATCCTTGCGCTGATCTGGTTTGCCGTACGCCAGCCGGAAACCCTGCCGGGCGAGGCGAGGACGGCCATTTCCATTGCCGGTTATCTGGCTGCGACCCGGTCCGTCGTGAAGGCACGCCCGCTTGTTGTCTATACGGGCGTCCAGGCCCTGATCTTCGGAGCCTTTATCGGCTATCTCAGCTCCACACAGCAGATTTTCCAGGACATATACGATCAGGGTATCCTGTTTCCGGTGTTTTTTGCTCTGCTGTCGCTATCGATTGGCGTGGCGGCGGCGCTCAACGGATCCCTTGTCGTTCGGTTTGGGATGCACCGGTTGACGGCAAGCGCCTTTGTCGTTTTGTGCGCGCTCTCGATCGTGTTTCTGCTTTGGTCTGAATCCCATGGTGGCCGCCCTCCTTTCACTGGCTTGCTGGCCTGGCTTGCGGCATCGATCTTTTGTGTCGGAGCGGCATTCGGCAATGTGAGTGCGATGGCGCTCGAACCGCTTGGCGAGCAGGCGGGTATGGGCGCGACATTGTTCGGCGGTGTCTCGACCCTGATCGCGCTTGTGATCGGGTCGTTTATCGGCCAGGGCTTTGACGGAACCGTTTCGCCGCTCGCGCTTGGTTTTGCCGTTGCGCCCGCAGCCGCTCTGGCCCTCATGTGGATGGATGGCGGGTCGCCATGGCGGGAGCGCGCGGCGCCGGTCTGAATGGATCCGGCGGTTACGGGAATCTCCGTGCGACCGCTTCGAAAGCATGTCTGGTCCCCTGCAATGCCAGCGCAATATCGTCTTCGCTGTGTGCGGCCGACAGGAACATGTTGTGCCAGGGATGCAGATAGACGCCGTGGCGAAGCGCCGTTGCTGTGAACAGGTTGCCTCTCTCGAAATCCACGTCGTCGTCGAACAAGACGAGCGGCATCTGCACCGGGCCTGTTTGCCGGATGCCGACTCCGCAATGCTTCGCCTGTTCGGCGAGCCCGTCTCGCAGCATCTGCCCGACCCGCGTCATATGGGCGACCGCGTCCACAGCGTGGAGTTTGTTGATCGTTGCAAGGGCCGCGGCCATGGCTTCGGCTCCGCACCAGAACGAGCCGGTGACAAAAACCTTCTGTGCGGCATTGCGAAGACGGTCGGCGCCGGTTACCGCCGCAATCGCGTGGCCGTTGCCGAGCGCCTTGGAATAGGCGGCAAGGTCCGGACGAACGCCCAGCCGTTCCCAACTGCCGCCGAGGTCCAGGCGGAATCCGGCGCGGACATCGTCAAGTATCAAAGCCGCGCCGGTACGGGTGCAATGGCGGCGAACCGCGTCGGCGAATTCCTGCGTCGGCAGCTCCTGATCCCGTCTCGTGTCATGGCGAAAGGCGGAGACCAGGATCCCGGCGAGATTGTCTCCGGCTTCATCGACCGCCGATTGCAGGCTGTCGAGGTCGTTGTAGGTGTAGGAAATCAGATGGGCGCGGTCTTCCGGCGTCACCCCGCCGGGCCAGGGCGTGCACCATGGTGCCGCGCCGTGATAGGCGCCGCCGGCGACCAGGATCTTTTTTCGCCCCGCGGCGGCCCGGGCGATCATGACGCAACATGTCGTGGCATCCGTGCCGTTCTTGGAAAACATGGCCCAATCCGCCGACGGAATGGTCTCCACCATGCGTTCGGCCAGATCGACCATGATTGCGCCCGGACCGTTGGCGATGTCGAAACGTTGTCTCTGCGCCTCAGCCGCCGCATCGACATCCTTGTCGCCATAGCCAAGGATCATTGGCCCGAACGCACACATGAAGTCGATATAGTCGTTGCCGTCCACGTCGCGGACCCGGGCGCCTTCGGCCTGTGAAAAGAACTGTGGATAGCCTTCGGGCAGCGCCTTAACGTTCATGTGTCCCCACATGCCACCGGGAATGACGCGCCGCGCGCGTTCGCGAAGCGCATCATCACCGGGAAGTGCGGGACCGACAGGCAGGTTGTGGGTGGACGTGATGCTTTTATCCATCTGGTTTTCCTCGAAATTGCCTGCCGAATTTGGTAGCCATGCCCATCCGTACTCCGACGCCGTCTGGCCCGGCTCCCCGCAAACCTATCATCAGCATTGCTCAAGCGACAAAGCGCAACCATGAAAACAATCGAATATTTTTACTCGGCCCATTCCGCCTTCGCTTACATCGGATCGAAACGCGTGATCGAAATAAGCCGGGAGAAGAATTGCCGGCTTGTGCACCGGCCCGTGGAACTCCGGGCCGTAGTCGACGCGGCCGGCGGCCAGCCGACGGCTGACCGAACCGTCGCGCACGTAAACTATTTCTTCGGCCGGGAGATCGAACGCTGGGCCGAATTGCGGAAGGTTCCGATCGTGGACTTCCGCCCGACCTATCATGACAAACCCCTGGACCTGTCGAACGGTATGCTGATTGCCGCGATCGAACAGGGTGCCGATATCGATACCCTGTCGCATGCGGTGCTGGAAGCGCACTGGCGCGACGATGCCGATCTGGACAGCAGGGATGCGCTTGCCGCCGCGGCGACCGCCGCCGGAATTGATCCCGCGCCATTGCTCGACGCCGCCCTGACGCCTGAAATTCAGGCCATACACAAAGCCAATACAGACGAGGCGATCGCACGCGACGTTTTCGGGTCGCCGACCTATTTCGTCGATGGCGACATGTTCTATGGCCAGGACCATCTGGAAATGCTGGAGCGTGCCATTGACGAACCGTTTGCGGCGGCTTCGTTCCGTAATCCGTAAAACGGATCGCAGAGTCAACGGGGGCGGTCCGACGATTACGCCTTGTTTTCCGCCTGTTCGGCAATCCACCCGGCATAGACGTGCCTGACACTCGGCCGGGCCATGACGGCCTTTGCGATGCGCCCGACATTGGGGAATTCGTCCGTTGACGGATGCCCGTGCGACGCCGAGAGCCATGTGGTCAACATGAAGAGGTAGATGTCCGCTGCGCTGAAACGGTCGCCCAGGACCCACTTCCTGTCGCCGATCTGGTCGTCGATAACCTTCCAGGTCTCGCGCAAGCGCCGAATTCCCCGCCTTTCGGCGCTTGGTTCGTCGGCTGGCGTGTCGGCAAAGCGATCGGGATAATAATTGAGCTGGAAGGCGTTCTGAACCGAGTTGGAAAAATATACCAGCGTCTGCAGATAGAGGCCGCGCTCTTGGGCATCGACAGCCGGTGCGAGGTTCGCCTCGGGATGACGATCGCACAGGAACAGTGTGATCGCGGCGCATTCATACATGCCTTTGTCGTCCCACAGGAGAACGGGCACCCAGCCGTTCGGATTTATCGCCAATTGCTCCGCGGGACGCGGCTTGTTCCTGTCGATCGTCGTCTGGATCAGTTCATAGGGGGCGCCGATTTCCTCCAGGAGCACGCGGACCCCCATGGCGGCGCTTCCCTCGGCGTAATAGAGTTTGTAGGTCACGGAGATCTCCCTGGCTGTTGTGTGTCTGCCGGTCTTGGTCTGGTTCTAAAAGGTCCAGGTTTCGGTGTGGGGCCGGATCTCGATTTCATTGCTCCAGGCCGATCTCGGTTGTTGATAGGTCAACCAATAGGTCTGGGCCACGTCCTCCGGATCGGCCAGTATTCCGGGCGCGTACCTGTCGCCATACAGATCCCGCATCACCGGCACATCCAGATCGCAATCCAGTCTGACATGCACGATATGGACACCGTCGCGGGAATAGGCCTTGCCGAGGCTCTGCGACAGCGCCCGCAGCCCGAACTTGCCGATGGCGTAGAGCGGATAGGTTGCCGAGCCGCGAAAGGCGGCGGTCGCGCTTGAAAAAAAGAGGCTGCCTCGTCCGCGGGCGCGCATGGCCGGCAGCACCGATTTGGCCGCCGCAAAAGCGCCGACGACTTCGACGCGGTAATTCTCCTCCAGTGCCGCATAGGTCATGTCCAGCGGCTCGCAGGCGGAGAAGGCGCCGCGCGCATTGTAGATCAGGAGTTCGATCGCGCCCATTTCGTCTGATATCCGCGCGATTGCCTGTTCGATGGTTTCGGGGCGCATGGCGTCGGCGGCAAAATACCGGACGCTTGCCGCATTGCCGGCCGCGCGTGCGGCTGCGAACGCTGCGGCGCTGCCCGCCTCGGTCCGCGAAACCAGAGCGATGTCGAAGCCCTCACGGGCGAATCTGGCCGCCAGGGCCTGTCCCAGGCCTTCACCGGCGCCGATGATAGTGCAGACGGATCGTGGCATTTTTTTCTCTGAAGCGATTCTCTGGGATGGTGATCCTCGATAATGCTTGCCGCCTTTTCACCGGCAGAGCAAACTTGTGCCCCTCACTTCAGCGGAAACGGAAGCAGATGGCCAGCGACAGAATAGAACAGATCCGGGATTTGTTGAAAAGCATCGAAACCGGAGACCCGGAACCGGTCGCCGTGGTCAACGAGGCGAAATATATTCAGCACAATCCTCAGACCCATGAAGGCAGCGAAGGCCTGGCGTCGCTGTTCAAACGGCTGTCGAAAACCGAGCCGCGGGTGAACATGGTGCGCGGTTTCGAAGACGGCGACTATGTGTTCGCCCATATGGAATATGATTTCTCAAACCGGAAAATCTGCTTCGAAGTGTTCCGGTTCGAGGACGGCCGGGCGGTCGAACATTGGGACAATATTCAGGAGCGGCATGAACCGAATCGCTCGGGGCGGGGCATGATCGATGGTCCGACCGAGGCGACCGACCACGAGCTGACGGAAAGCAATCGCAATCACGTTCGCGCGTTCGTGGAAGCCGTGCTTGTTGGCGGACAGGTCGACCGATTGGCGGACTTTGTCGATGAAGCATCGTATGCGGAACACAATCCGCATATGGGGGACGACCTGTCGCTCCTCCGTTCGGCGCTGCAGTCCGAGGACACGGGTTCCCGCCGGATCGACTATCAGCGCGTGCATCGGGTGCTGGCCGAGGGCAGCTTCGTCCTGAGCGTCAGCGAGGGACAATCAGACGGCGTTCATTGCGCTTTCTACGATCTCTTTCGGCTTGCCGGCGGCGACATCGTCGAGCATTGGGATACGACCGAGAAAATCGCCCCGCGCAGCGAATGGAAGAACGAGAATGGCAAGTTCTGAGGTCCTTGCGGATATGTCCGCGAAACAACCCGGACCGATGAAAAAGCGGCCGCGCCGGTTCAGCAGGCCGTCGAAACCCTGTACAGTTCAGACTGACATTTGTTCAACTGACCAATCGTGACAAATATGGAGGCCCGACGATGGACGATATCGTAACCCGGAACGAGACAGCGGATTGCGCCCAGTCGGCGTCTCACCGCAGGGCCAGCCATCCTCTGGATCCGCTGACGGCTGACGAAATTCTGACCGTCACCAGGGCGGTTCGCGACCATCCGGACCTGGGCAGTGACGTTCTGTTTGAAACCGTTGAACTCAAGGAACCGGCAAAATCCGCCGTACGGGCTTTCAAGCCCGGCGATCCGCTAACGCGGTTTGCCCGGGCCGCCGTTTTCCGGTCCGGTGCTATCGGCGTGTGGCGGATCGTGGTTTCGCTGGAGGACGGCAGGATCGTTTCCCTCGACCATTGGCCCGAGGCACGGCCGATGATCCAGATCGAGGAATTCATGCAGATCGAGGATATGGTGAAGTCCGACCCGGATTTTATCGCGGCGTGCAGGAAGCGCGGCATCGAGGATCTGTCGCTGGTCTGTGTCGATCCGTGGTCGGCGGGAAATTTCGATGTTCCGGGCGAAGAAGGCAGGCACCTGTGCCACACCTTCGCCTGGCTGCGCACCCGTGAATTCGACAACCTGTACGCCCATCCGATCGAGGGTCTGAATGCGGTGGTCGACATCAAGACCGGCGAAGTGATCCGCATTGACGATTATGGCGTTACGCCGGTCCCCATGGCCGAGCACAATTACGAGAGCCGGTTTCAGGAGACGGTCCGCGATCATCTCAAGCCGATCAATGTCGAACAGCCCGAAGGTGTCAGCTTTTCCCTGGATGGCCGCTGCATAACCTGGCACGACTGGTCGCTGGTGATCGGCTTCAACGCGCGCGAGGCGCTGACATTGCACGACATCCGGTTCGCCGACCGTCCCGTGGTCTACCGGGCGTCGCTTGCCGAGATGGTCGTGCCCTATGGCAGTCCGAAGAACGGGCACTTTCGCAAGAACGTTTTCGACGTCGGCGAATACGGGGTCGGCAAACTGGTCAATTCCCTTGAGCTCGGCTGCGACTGCCTCGGCGCGATCCAGTATCTCGATGTCGATCTCAACGACATGCATGGCGGGATCTTCACGATCCCGAAGGCGATCTGCATCCACGAGGAAGACAACGGGATCCTGTGGAAACATACCGATTTCCGGACCGAGGTGACCGAGGTGCGCCGCGCCCGCAAGCTGGTGATTTCGTCGATCGCAACCGTCGGCAATTACGAATATGCCATGTACTGGTATTTCCATCTCGACGGCACGATGGAATTCGAGATCAAGGCGACCGGAATTCTCAACACGGTCGGCGGCGAACCCGGCGGATCAGACAAATATGCAACGGAGGTGGCGCCGGGCGTGTTCGGCCAGATCCATCAGCACGTTTTCTGCGCCCGCCTCGACATGGCGATCGACGGGGACGACAATTCCGTCGTCGAATGCAACACCCATGCCGAACCGGCCGGCGACGCCAATCCCCATGGCAACGCGTTTTACATGTCCGAGACCGTCCTGAAGAGCGAGCAGTCGGCCGCCCGGCGCATCAGCCCGGAGCATCAGCGCTACTGGAAATTCATCAATCCCGGCAAGACCAATTTCGTCGGCCAACCGGTCGCCTACAAGCTGGAACCGCAACATTGCCTGACGTCGTATCTGGCGGAGGAGTCACCCTCGGGCCGCCGTGCCGCCTTCACCCGCAACCATCTGTGGGTGACAGCCTACGATCCGGAGGAACGCTATCCAGCCGGCGAATATATGAACCATTCCGACGGGTCGGACGGGCTTGCCGGTTTTGTCGCTGATGACGCCAATGTGGAAAACACCGACATCGTCGTCTGGCACACATTCGGTCTGCATCACCAGCCCCGGCTGGAGGATTTCCCGGTTCAGCCGTGCATCAGTTCCGGCTTCAAGCTGATGCCGTCCGGTTTCTTCGACCGAAATCCGTGCCTGGATCTCGCAAGCGATGCCAATGCGGCGAGTTGTGCGGCGGGGGCTGTCAGGGCGGAGGATTAGAGATTTTGTAGTTTGGGTGCGATTGTAATCGTTCGAACCGTTTCAGCTATTTGGTGTTGGGTCGGCTGTTTGTTTCGGGTTCAGTGTTCGGACGATAAATGGAAAATATCGTGTGGCGCATGCTGCGTAATTCATAATACTTTATGGACGATTCCTACTGGTCATCGCTTGTGCAACGAAAAGCCGAATTGAACCTGTAATGTACGTATTTGCGCTGTTATTAGCGCCAATATATACTCATACTTGTTGATTGGAGCATTTGAAGATGTGCAGGACCTTTTGGGTACACCAAGTTTGTCGATTTATTTTGATAGCTTTAGCGTCCTTTTTTGTCGCCGACGAGGCTATTGCTCAGACTGCACAAGAGTGGATGAAAAAGTTCAACGCTCAGTGTCTCGAACGAGGGGAAAAAACCTTTCCAATTGGAGCCCAGGCTGGCGACCGAGATCTTGTGAAGGGTGAATTGTTTCGGAGATATTGCGGTTGCGCTTCGGTCACGGCGATAAAAATTTTTCCTCAATACAAAGGAAAATATCCGCACGACCTTATCGCATTAGGTGCTGCGCACGAACGATCGAAAGATCATTGTTTCAAACTTGCGATCAAAGAGGTAAGAACTGGCGGATAATGAATTTTGGCAACTCTGCTCGGCTCTAAGTTACATTCGTCATTTAGTAAACTCACTGACGTTAAACTTGAGAAACGACTGAAAATTCAAGGATGTCCAGTTTGCACCGGACATGCGGCCGACAGTTCAACATAATTGCTTCGCCCGCTGAACCTCCGTTTTTGCAGACTGTGAACAATGCCCTCGTTTCGCCATTCATTGGCATTTTCCATTGGGCGTTACAGGATCAAAGCAGGAATCCACCGGTCCTGAATTTGAATCAACTCGTCAATTTCGCGCGATCCTATGCTCGCGCCACATTCGCACTGACTTCAGGAACCCCGAATTCGCCGTGACAGACCTCGGCCAGCCGGGCGATGCCGGCCTGCAATTGCTCCTGGGTCGGGCTGGCGAAACAAATGCGGATCCAGCGTGTCGCGTCGGACCCGAGCGACCATTCCGCGCCCGGATTGACGGCTATGCCGGCCTTGGCGGCGACCACCGCGAGCCGGGTCGTGTCGACATTCTCCGGCAGCCTGACCCACAGGAAAATACCGCCCTTCGGCCGCTGGAAGTCGGCCGCCGTGCCGAAATTTTCGTTGAGCGCCTCGATCAGTGTGTCGAGCTTTGCTTCCAGGGTCCTGTTCAGGGCGGCGACATGGCTGTCGAAATGCGCTGTACAGAATTCCGCCAGCACCATCTGTTCCAGCGCGCCGGAGCCGGCATCGGCCTTCGTCGCCAGGATCTGGGCCAGGATTGGCCAGTCGGCGACGATGTAGCCGACCCGCAGCGCCGGAGCGATCGATTTGGAAAACGAGCCGACATGAATGACGAGCCCGCTCTCGTCAAGCGCGCGCAGGGCCGGCGGCCGTTCGCCGGACCAGATCAGGTCGGAATAACATTCGTCCTCGAACACCGGCACGGCAAATTGCTGCGCCAGCGCGATGACCCGCCGCCGCCGGTCTTCCGTCAGGATGGTGCCGGTCGGGTTGTGTATGCTCGGGATCGAGTAGATGTATTTCGGCGTGACGCCGGAGGTTTTTAGCCGGCTCAGTTCGCTTTCCAGGATGTCGGTGCGCATGCCGTCCTCGTCGACCGGAATGGTGACCATGGTGACGCCGCGCTCGGCCAGCCGCGAGAGCACGCCGCCATAATTCGATTCCTCCACGATCACGGTGTCGCCGGGTGACAGCAGCACGCCGTTGATGAGATCGATCGCCTGCAGGGAACCGGATGTCAGCAGGATATTGTCGGCCGTGCAGGTGATGCCGGCATGGCGCTTCAGTTTGCCGACGAGAAAGTCGCGCAAGGGTCTGTAACCAAGCGGTCCGGAATGCAGACCGTACGTGCCGAGCGTCGATCCTTCCCGGGACAGGACGGCATCGGCTGCCTGTCGCAGCGCCGCAACCGGCACCGATTGCTCGTCATTGTTGCCGCCGACGAAATTGAACTCGGGAAAGCCGTTCCACGGCGCCGCCGGGTTCGGCAGGTCGGTGCGCAGGAAGGGCGTGAAATCGAATGTCATTGATTTTCCTTGTCAGATCCGAAGAGGGCGGGAGCGTTGCTGGCGGCATTGTAGGAAGCGGATGGTGGCGGGTAAACCTCAATCGGCTTGTGGCGGGTTTCAAAGTCCGTGCAGACGGGCGACCCCGATCGCGCTTTCACCGGCGCCGGAATAAAACAGGTAGGCCTGTCCGTCGTCGACAAAGATACCGGGATCGCGCAGGGCGTGCTCGCGTCCGTGGGCGGCGCCGACCTCTGAGACGGCGCGCGGAAGGTCGGCGCCTTCCCACGCCAGTTCAGGAATCAGAACGATTGTGGGGGCAGATGCCTGCCAACGCGACCAGTCCTGTGTGAGATCTATAAATGTATGAAGAATACATTCCGGATCATCGCCGATACGCGTGTAGAAAAGCTCAAGCCGGTCGTTTCGACAGTGTGTGGCGACGTGGCGGATCGTCGTGGCATCCGCTGCCGCCGGCGGCGATTGCAACACGTCCGGACCGGTTTCGAACGGCCCTTCCCAGTTTCTGGAGCGGTACAGGCTGCCGCCCCACGCTATCGCATAGATCCAGTCCCGATGCCTGAAAACCCGGAAATAGGGCAGTCCGAGCAAATCCGGCTTCGGTTCGAACCGAAGACCGTCGTTGGAAACGGCCAACCGTGTCTGCTGGTCGGCATTATCCAGAAGGCCATGATAGTACATGCGGATCGTCCTGGTCTCTTCATCGACATGTACGTCGGGCGAGGCCACGTGGGCGTAGAGAAACAGGCCTGCGGTTTCCTGGACCCAATCGCCGTCCGGCGCGGTGCGCGAGGGTACCAGGTCCTTGGTGACGAAAAGGGAATGTTCCACATCCAGGACACCGGGATCGTGGATCGTCCAGGGACCTTCCGGCCGGTCGGCATAGGCCAGGCGGATGAAACGCCCCATATGATGGGCAAAATAGAGGTAATACGCGCCGAGCGGGTTCTCGACCCAGTCGGGAACCTTTATGGCCGAGGGCCCATTGATGTTCTCGCCGAGCCGCGCATTCATGGCGGAATGGATAATTGGGGCGGTTCCGATCCGTTCGGCGGTAACTGGCATGGCGGTGAAGGATTCCCCGGTCTGTGGTGATGGTTCGTTGTGGCACGGAACGGGGGGTGAACCAAATCGATATCCGCATGTCGGGACTTGCCGGTTCCCTATCTTTGGTGTCGGGTGTAACGCGTAAGGGTATGCCCGTCGGATGTCCGGCAGAGACCGGCTTGCGAACCGACCTACCGCAGCCGGCCCGAAGGAAGGGAGTGCGATATGCGCCAGACCGATATTCCCTGCATTCTCATGCGCGGCGGCACGTCGCGCGCGCCCTATTTCAATGCCGCCGACCTTCCGCGGCAGCGGGAGACGCTGTCGGAGGTTCTGGTCGCGGCGATGGGCGCCGGCTCACCGCTGCAGGTCGACGGAATCGGCGGTGCGCAGCCGACCACCAGCAAGGTCGCGATGCTGTCCCCATCGAGCGACGGCTGGGCCGAGGTGGATTTTTTCTTCGCCCAGGTGCATACGGAGCGTGGCGAGGTGGATTTCAGTCCGAGTTGCGGCAACATCCTGTCCGGCGTTGGCCCGGCGGCGCTGGAAATGGGATTGGTCGAGGCGCGCGACGGTGAAACACCCGTCAGGATTCGCAACACCAATACCGGGGCGTTCATCGAGGCGATTGTGCAGACGCCGGACCGGCAGGTTCGATATGACGGTGATGCGCGGATCGACGGGGTACCCGGAACGGCAGCGCCGGTCATTCTCAATTTCATGAACGTGGTTGGTTCGAAGACCGGCGCCCTGTTCCCGACCGGCAGCCCGGTCGATGTGATCGACGAAACCGATATCACCTGCATGGATGTCGCCGTACCGATGGTGTTTGGCCGTGCGGCGGATTTCGGGCTGTCGGGTACGGAAACCCGCGAGGAGATTGAAGCCGACCGGCCCTTGTTTGACAGGCTCGAGTCAATCCGCCTGATCGCCGGGGAACTGATGGGGCTGGGCGACGTGACGCATTCGGTGGTTCCGCGCTGCGCGCTGCTGGCGCCGCCCCGTCATGGCGGGGCGATCACCGGGCGCTATTTCACGCCTTGGACGGCGCATCCGAGCTATGCCGTAACCGGCGCGATCTGCACCGGCGCCTGCCTTTTGAGTGCCGGGACCGTTGCCGCGGACCTCGCGCGCGTGCCGGATGGCAATCCGGTGCCGGTCAGGATCGAACATGTGTCGGGCGTCATTGATGTCCTGTTCGATGTGGACCGGGACTCGACAGGACTTGTCGTGAAGTCGGCCGGACTGCTGCGGACCGCCCGCAAGCTGATGAGCGGCGTTGTGTCAATTCCCGGGGACATCTGGAAATGAGCGACACCGGGCGGCGTCGCCGATAACGCGTCCAAGGGGGAGACAGGCAATCTGCAACGGCAAAAGCGAGATTGCACTGAACTTTTCAATATTGTATGCAATTGGATGCAATGTGAATCGATCCTTGTTTGGCGGGAGTGCGCGGGCGTGATTTACCGGTGACTTCATTTGACGTGCTGATTGCCGGCGGCGGCAACGCTGCACTCTGTGCCGCCATATCGGCGGCGAAAGGCGGCGCAAGCGTCTGTATCGTCGAGGCCGCGCCGAAAGCCATGCGCGGCGGCAATACCCGCCACACCCGCAACATGCGGGTTGCGCATGATGCCGGCAATGGAATCCTGACCGGCCCCTATCCGGTCGCGGAATATCGCGAAGACCTGATGCGGGTGACGGGCGGCAACACCGATGTCGAGCTTGCCGATCTCACCCTGGAAAAATCCAAGGAACTCTGGGATTTCCTGGAAGCTCAGGGCGTGCGTTTCCAGCCGTCCCTCGGTGGCACGCTGTCGCTTGGCAGAACCAATGCGTTCTTCCTCGGCGGCGGACGTTCGATGCTGAATGCTCTGTGCCGCACGGCTGAAGATGCCGGCGTGATCATCCGCTACGAAACCCGGCTGAAGGATCTTGAAATCGACAAGGGTTTTTTTGTTTCAGCCCAGGTCGAAACCGGCTGGGAGGGTGCGGCACCTCGCGAAGATCGGATCGAAGCGCGGGCATTCGTCGCCGCTTCGGGCGGATTCGAAGCCAATATCGAATGGCTGACAGAGGCCTGGGGGCCGGCGGCGGAGAATTTTCTCATTCGCGGGACACCCTACAATCGCGGTTCGGTGTTGCGCCTGTTGCTCGACAAGGGCGTCGAACAGGTTGGCGACCCGAAACAGTGCCATGCGGTCGCGATCGACGGCCGGGCGCCGAAATTCGACGGCGGGATCGTCACCCGGCTCGACTGCGTGCCGTTCGGCATCGTTCTCAACGCCGATGCGGAACGGTTCTACGACGAGGGCGAGGATTTCTGGCCGAAACGGTACGCGATCTGGGGCCGGCTGGTCGCGGCGCAGCCGGACCAGGTCGGACATGTCATCATCGATGCCAAGTCGATCGACCTGTTCATGCCGTCCGTGTTTCCGCCGGAAAAGGCCGACACGCTCGAAGCGCTTGCCGAGCGGATCGGGATCGACCCGGCGGCGGCGCGGGCAAGCGTCGACGGCTTCAACGCGGCCTGTCAACCCGGCGACTTCAATCACACCGTATACGATACCTGCCGGACCGAAGGCCTGGAGCCGCCGAAATCCCACTGGGCCCGGCCGATCGACACGCCGCCCTTCTATGCCTATTCGCTACGGCCGGGAATCACGTTCACCTATCTCGGCGTGCGCATAAACCGCGACGCCCGCATGGTGATGGTCGACGGAACCGCGAGCGCCAACATGTTTGCCGCCGGTGAGATCATGGCTGGCAATGTGCTCGGGCAAGGCTATCTCGCCGGCATCGGCATGACCATCGGCGGTGTGTTCGGCCGGATCGCAGGAGAGGAGGCGGCCCGACATGTCCGCAATTGATCTGGCGGGGTTGGCGACCGCATCCCAGGCCGAAGTCATCCGCCAGATGCAGGTCTGCAACGCCTGTCGCTATTGCGAGGGGTTGTGCGCCGTGTTTCCGGCGATGGAATTGCGGCGGGATTTCTCCGGCGGCGACGTCGATTACCTCGCCAATCTCTGCCATTCCTGCGGCGCCTGTCATTATGACTGCCAGTACGCACCGCCGCATGACTTCGCCGTCAACGTGCCGGCGGCGATGACGGACCTGCGCGAGGAAAGTTACGCCCGTTATGCCTGGCCGGCGTTCGCGGCGGGATTTTTCGAGAAAAACGGCATGTGGGTCACAATGCTGTCGGCTCTTGCGGTGGCGGGCTTCATTGCCGGTTTTGTGGCGTGGTCGGAGCCGGATCTGTTGTTTGCGGCCGGCGACGAACCCGGCGCATTCTATCGGATCATGCCGCATACCTGGATGGCGGGCCTGTTCGGCGCGGTCTTCCTGTTTGCGATCGGTGCCATGATCGCCGGCCTGGTCCGGTTCTGGCGGTCGTCCGGCAAGACAGAGGATCTGTCGGCGGCAAGCCTCTGGCAGGCCATGTGGGATGCGGGACGGCTCACCCATCTCGACGGCGGCGGCATGGGGTGCATGAACGAGAGCGAGCGTCCGTCCGACCGGCGCCGGCTGTATCACCATTTCACGTTTTACGGCTTCCTGCTCTGTCTTGCCTCGACAGCTTCAGGCACCCTGTTGCATTACGGGTTCGACTGGCAGGCTCCCTATCCGTTCTGGTCGCCGACGGTCCTGCTTGGCACGGTCGGCGGTTTGGGCCTGGTTGTCGGACCGGTGGGTCTCATGGTCGAAAAGAGCCGCCGCGATCCGGCATTGCGCGGTGCCGCCGACATGTCGGGCATGGGAACGGCGTTCCTTTGGATGCTGATCCTGGTCAGTGTCACGGGCCTGGCATTGCTTGCCCTGCGTGCCACGTCCGCAATGGGGTTGTTGCTCGCTCTGCACCTCGGCTTTGTCTTTGCACTGTTCCTGTCGATGCCCTACGGCAAGTTCGTGCACGGGCTCTACCGGTTTGCTGCCCTGGTGCGCCACGCGCACGAGCAGCGCCGTCCCTGAAGGGCCCGTATTTCTTGGGCTTGTCGGTTTTCCCGATCATCCGGGGTCGGAAAACTCCTCGACCAGATGATCGATCATCAAGCGGATGCGGCGCGGCTGGACCGCGCCGGCCGGATAGACAACCTGCAGGTTTGTTCTAGTCGATGTGAACGGCTCCAGGATCTGAACCAGCCGGCCGGCCTCAAGGTCCTCGTCCACATCCAGGTTGGATTTCAGGGCAATGCCGTGCCCGGCCCGGCACCATTCACGCACCAGCGCGCCGTCGTTGACGATGCGGTCGCCGCTCACCGGATAGACTTTTTCCTTGCCGTCGACGAGGAAGCGCCAGTCCCGGTCGACCCCGTGGCCAAACCGCATGAGGATACAATTGTGATTCTGGAGGTCTTCCGGATGATGCGGCACGCCGTGTGTGTCGAGATAGGCCGGTGATGCGCAGACGAGACGCCTTGTGTCACCGAGCTTTCTGGTGCGCATTGTGCTGTCGGCGAGGTCGCCGAAACGGATGCCGAGATCGAAACCCCGGGCCGCAAGGTCTGCGTAACCGTCGTCGAGGGTCAGGTCGATCCGGATTTCCGGGTGTCTCCTCATGAAGGCATCGAGCAGGCGGGCGATCCGGTTGCGGCCAAGATCGACCGGCGCACTGATCCGGATCGACCCGGATATCCGTTCCATGCCCAGCCGGATGCGGGAATCCATCTCCTGCACTTCGGCCAGGATACGGCGCGCGCCCTCAACCATTGCCCGGCCTTCATCGGTCAGGCTGATCGACCGCGTGGTCCGGGTCAGAAGGCGCGCGCCGTAATGCGCCTCAAGGGCGGCAATACGTTCGCTCACCGTAGTCGGCGACAGTCCGAGGTCCCGTCCTGCCGCTGCCATTCCGCCCTTTTCCGTGATGCGCAGGAAGAGTTCCAGATTATCGAGCATAGCGGGTTTTTCTATTATCCGGATTTTTCGGATTATCAATTTGAGTATCACCTGATTATCCGACGCGGTGCAAGCGCTATTTGTGGACCGCAACGGGAGAGATTCTCAAGGCCGGACGAGAGCCGGGTTTTCGGAACGCGTGCCCGTTCGCGGCAAGTCAGCCAGGAAACCGCGAAAGGAACCAAACATGATATCCGCCCTGTTCACGAACGCGCGATTGGGATCGATGAGCCTGCCCAATCGTGTTGTCATGGCACCCATGACCCGGTCCCGGTCTTCGCAACCGGGAAACGTTCCCAATGCCATGATGGCGGATTATTATGCGCAGCGGGCCTCGGCTGGCCTCATTGTTACCGAAGCCACACAAATTTCGTGCCAGGGGCAGGGTTATTCCTTCACGCCCGGCATCCATACGCGAGAGCAGATCGAAGGCTGGCGTCTGGTCACGGATGCCGTTCACCGGAATGGCGGGCGAATCTTCCTGCAGCTCTGGCACGTCGGCCGCATGAGCCATGAGAGTTTCCACGCGGACGGCATGCCTGTCGCCCCGTCCGCACTGGCGCCGAATGCACAGGTCTGGGTGGCCAACCCGGAGACCGGGCAAGGTGGCATGGAGAACGCGCCGGTGCCGCGAGCACTGGAAACCTCCGAGATTGCCGATGTCGTCGATGCGTTCCGGCAGGCTGCTGCCAATGCCATGATTGCCGGTTTTGACGGTGTGGAGATCCATGGGGCCAACGGATATCTCATCGATCAGTTCCTGCGCAGATCATCGAACCTGCGAACCGATTCCTACGGAGGGAGCCAGGAAAACCGAATGCGGTTCCTCCTGGATGTCGCTGCAGCGGTCGCGACCGAAGCAGGTGCCGGTCGTACGGGCATCCGCGTGTCACCATACATTACCCAGCGCGATATGGCGGATGACGAGATCACAGAAGTCATCTTGAAAGCGGCACGGGAGCTCGATCGCATCGGCCTTGCCTACATTCACCTGTCGGAGGCCGACTGGGATGATGCGCCGCAAGTGCCCGCTTCATTCCGGCACGCCCTGCGTTCCAGTTATTCGGGAAACATCATCGTTGCCGGAAGGTATACGAGGGAGCGCGGCGAAACATTGCTGTCGAAGGGATTGGCGGACCTGGTTGCCTTTGGTCGCCCGTTTATCGCAAATCCCGACCTTCCGATCCGATTGAGAGAAAGTCTGCCGTTGGCCGATTTTGATGCATCGACCCTGTTTGGCGGTTCAAACCGAGGTTATGGGGATTACCCGACCTGGGAAGCGGCTCGGCAATGACGGAACTGCGCCAGGGCACTGAAGGGCGGATAAACGATCGGATCGGCACGGAGCTGTTGCTTGATACCGGCACCATGCGGGTCTGGCTGCTGCGGCTCGGGCCGGGCGAAACGATCGCACCCCATCGACACGACCGACCCTACTTCTGGACCGTTACGACGGACGGAGAGGGCCGTTCGCGTTTTGACGACGGACGCGACCTTCTCGTGACTTACAAGTCCGGCGACACCGGACACTTTCCAGACCTGAACGTGGAGACGCGTTTTGTTCATGACCTGACAAACACCGGGAACACCGAACTGGTTTTTGTCACAGTGGAATTCAACCCAGACGAGGAGAAACCCTCATGAAAGCCGTTGCCCTGACCCACTACCTGCCGGTCCAGGATCCCAAAGCATTTCTGGATGTCGATCTGGACAAGCCGTCAGCGGCAGGTCGGGATGTGCTCGTCGCCGTCAAGGCCGTCGCGGTGAATCCGGTCGATACCAAGGTCCGGGCTCCCAAGGACAAGGTCGAGGCGGTTCCGCGCGTTCTCGGTTATGACGCGAGCGGCATTGTCGAGGCCGTCGGACCCGACGTGACGCTCTTCAAGCCGGGGGATGCGGTCTACTATGCCGGCGACATCACACGGCCGGGGACCAATGCGGAGTTTCAACTCGTCGATGAACGCATTGTCGGTCACAAACCGGTTTCGCTTTCTCATGCGGAAGCCGCGGCCCTGCCGCTGACGACGATAACCGCCTATGAGGCGTTCTTCGATCGTCTCGGACTTGACCGGGACGGCGCCGACACGGGCCGGTCGCTTTTGATCATCGGGGCCGGCGGCGGGGTTGGCTCGATCGGAATCCAACTGGCGAAACAGGCCGGGCTCGTCGTTCTGGCGACGGCTTCCCGGCCGGAGACCTCTGCATGGGTGCGCGAACTGGGCGCCGACCATGTTGTCGATCATCGCGGCGATATGGTTGCCCAGGTCCGTGCCCTAGGCTTCGAACATATCGATTCAATCGCGATCTTCAACGATATGCGACATTGGGAAACCGCGGTCGAACTGATCCGTCCGCAGGGCGGTATCGTTTCCATCGACGACACGGATCTGCCGATGCCGATGGCCGGGATGAAAATGAAAGCGGCCAGCCTGCATTGAGAATTCATGTTTGCGCGCTCCATGCATCAGACCTCCGACATGATCGAACAACATCGGCTCCTGACCCATATCGGCAGGGAAATCGATGGTGCACGGATCCGCACCACCGTTTCGAAGGTGCTTGCGCCGATCAATGCGGAAAATATGCGCAAAGCGCATGCTTTGATTGAAACCGGTCAGGCGAGAGGTAAGATCGTTGTCGAAGGATTCTGAACACGCCGAACCGGCGTCGTCTGACAAGGAGAGAATTGTTGGCCCTTTTTGAACTGCGGGAATACAAGATCCGGCCCGGGAAAATGGAGGAATGGCTTGCCCTGATGGAGGGCGAAATCATGCCCTACCTGATTTCCCATGGAGTTATCATCAACGGCAGTTTCCAGAGCGTGGATGGAGACCCGACCTATATCTGGATCCGCCGTTTCGACGACGAGGAACACCGGAAAAAGCTCTATGCGGCGGTTTATGAAACCGATCGCTGGAAAAACGAAATCTCGCCGAAGGTCGGCACGCTGATCGATCGGGAGGCGACGGTCGTACGTCAGATCGTTCCGACGAAACAGTCGCCGATCCAGTAGACCGATTGCCGGGCCCGATGTCAGATCCGTTCGTCAATCAGGGCCCGCAATTTCTCTGCCAGGTCGGGCGCCCGGACGATCGCGCCGTGACAGGGGCAGAGATGGCTCGGCTGATCCTTGTCAATTCTTGCCGCGACCCAATTTGAATAGGCGGTCCTGTCGCCGACGCCGTAATTCGGAAATGTCTTGAGCATTTCCGGAACGGTGGATGGCAGGCCGGAAGCATCGGGCTTCGGTCCGCTGAACGCATCGACGACCAGCCAGCTGGTCGTCGCGCCGTCGTTGATTCGTATCCAGATTTCACCGGTTTTCAGACCGTCAGGCTGTAGAATTTCCATTGTATCGGGGAGCAGAGGGCTCCATTGCCCAAAATCCGTCAGGGACAGGCTGGTAATCTTGTTCAATCGCGGAATTGCGCGTTCGGACGCACAAAGGGCGGCGTCCGGAAAGGCCTCGGCATTTTCGGCGAGACCCTTGTTATGGTAATGATTGGGCGCCAAAATCACCTTCACCGGGCCGATGTCGCGCAGGCTTTCCCGGGCCGCTTCCCCGAGACCGGCAACCGGACTGATCAGGCAGATGCCACCATCCTTCAAAACAATAGCGTAGCTCCGCAACGCGCCCTTGGCCGCGGTGTAAAGTGTCTCAAGGCCATCAACTTTTTCGAATCGTATCGGAATTTTCGCCATCAGTCTTCTTTTCTTGAGTGAACGCTCAAAAATAAATACACTATCCTGCAACGATTGAAAAGGGGCGCGCGTGGGACGGCATCAGGAATTCGACAGGGCCGACGTTCTCGACCAGGCGATGATGGTCTTCTGGACCAGGGGATTTCAGGGCACATCGATGGTCGATCTGGAATCTGCCACCGGCCTGAAACCGGGCAGCCTCTACAATGCGTTCGGCAGCAAGAAGGGGCTGTTTCTCGACTGTTTAGAGCATTACATCGACCGAATCGTCGGGGAGCGGTTGCGCGACTTTAAGAACTGCACGGATCCCCTCCCGGCGATCGATGCGTTTTTCAGGACTTCTTATGAAAGCCTCGAACCGGACCAGTTGATCGGTTGTCTTCTGACCAACAGCGCCACGGAAATCGGGTTTGACGATCCGGATGTCAGGGACAGGATCGCATCGGGGATCGGCAGGATCGAAGAGGCGTTCCTGGAGCGGCTTGAGGAAGCCCGGCGTGCTGGAGATATGGCGTCCGATGCGGATTGCGCCGGTCTCGCCCTGCATCTGGTGTCCTGTTTCCAGGGGCTGGGTGTTATTGGCCGATTGACCCGGGACAAGGACCGGCTGGGAGCCATCGTCGACGCAGCGATGAGGTCGCTGCGTTGAGGACTGCGCTCATCGGGCTGTTGGAGCGTCGCGGAATCGGGAGTGGCAGGGAAGCGGCGTTTCGACGTATTCCAGCGGTCTTCAGCGAGAGCTGATTGATTGGTTCTTCTACCTTGAAACAGATTTTCGGTGCATCGCAACCAACCGCAAACGCGCGCATGTCATACCCGGGTCGCAACAATCATCGCAATGATCTCCTTGTCCTCCGGCTGCAGAAACCGGCCGGTCTCCAGCAAGACCAGTGTATATTCCTCGTAGGTCAGGCCACAGGCCTCGGCCTTTTGCAGACGACGCAGGGCCGTTGTGCGCGAGACCTTTTTCCACGCCTGTTTGTGTGCCCGCTTCCAATCGAAATAACAGCCGATGCCGTTCGGGCCCCAAATCGGCACGTGGTCGTCGAGCGGCGGCCCGCCATTATGGGTGCGTGGCGGCAGAATCCCGGAGAATATCCCCGACCGGTCCCGGTCTAAAGCAGCTTGGTCATACATAGGCTGTGCGGGTCCTCGACATAATCCGCGAACGGCGGGCACACTTCAAAACCATGCCGGCGGTAGAGCGCCTGAGCTGCCTGAAATCCGTCACTGGTCCCGGTTTCCAGGCTCAGGCGGCGATAGCCGCGGCGCCCGGCTTCGGCAAGGACATGGCGCAGGAGCAATCCCGCTACACCCCGGCCTCTCGCGTGTTGGGCGGTGTGCATGGACTTGATCTCGCCATGGTCGGCTGACAGCGTCTTGAGCGCGACACAGCCGACAAGTCCCTGTTCGTTCGACGCCGACCAGAAACTGATCGCCTCGCCTTTCAAGGCCTCCAGATCCAGGGCATGGATGCTTTCCGGCGGCGACTGGGTGGCCATGAAATCCAGGTGTTTTTGCAACATGCCCGCAATCTCCGGACCGCTGAGATCATCGGGCCGGATCTGGATTTCGGACGTATTCGAATCCTTCATGCCCGGATCCGGACTGTGAAAAGTCTCGCGGCCCGTCATTCCGACACCAGCAGGTAGCGACACGCCACGGATCGCCTGTTGGCAAAGGTGCGCGGTCCGGTCTCCGGCACCTGCAGCCAGTCTCCGGGCGAAAGCGGGAACGGTTTTTGCGGTCCGTCAAACACCAGCTCACCCTCAAGGACCAGGATCTGCTGATTCGACAGGACGCTGCACTGATCCTCGAAATGCACTTCAGTGTGTGCCGGCAGGGTCACTTCGGTCATGTCCGGGCCCCTGGCGCCCGCCGCGGATACCGAACGCCGGACATAATGGCTGTCCGGATCGACCCAGACCGGTTGCGCGTCTCGCGGGATGAAGGCGCCCTGGTCCTGTTCGGTGCGTGCCAAAAGGGTCGACAGGGTCAGACCAAAAGCGTTTGCGATCTTGACCAGCAGATTTGCGGTCGGGCTGGTCTCGGCCTTTTCCATGCGACCGATCATGGCCTTTGAAACACCTGATCGCTCGGCGAGATCGCGCATGGACCAGTTGCGGGCGAGGCGCTCGGCACGCAGGCGCTCGGCAAGGGCGGTATCCAGTTCGGTTCGTATAGTAGACATATGGCTATCATATTATCCGCTTTGGTTTTTGCCAAGCCGGGATTTCGTCAACCGGCCATGCACGGCCTCAAGCCTCAGACGGCTCCCTGTGCGGTAACGGACCGTTTGCGCAGATCAGCGCGGACATAAAGGGCTGCGCCAAGGGCCAGTGCGGATGACATCAACATCATGGCAAGCAGGGCAGGGGCTGCATTTTCGGCGTTGATGACGGCGCCGGTTATTGTTGACAATATGGCAGCGCCCGCGACCGTCAGAGAGCCCGAGAGGCCGGCGGCGCTGCCAACCAGATGCGGTTTGACAGAAAGGGCGCCGGCATTGCTGCTCGGCATTGTCAGCCCGTTGCCGACACCGACAAAAATCGTTGCTCCGAAAATCGTCAACACGTGGACGATACCGGCGAAATAAAACAGGAGACCGGCGCTGAGACCCGCGCAGGCGACGAGGCGCCCGGCGATCATCATCGTCGTTTGCGAAAACCGGGATGCGTAACGCCCGGACAGGAAACTGCCGAAGGCGAATCCGCCGGTGATTGTGCCCATCGTGAATCCCAGCATTGCCGGCGACATGTCGAACAGGGATATGGCCACCAGTGGCGCGCCGGCGAGGAACGAATAGAACGCGCCCGTCGAAAATGCCATGCACAGGGCGTAACCCCAGAAACGTCGCGCCCGCAACAGGTCGGGATAGGCCCGCATCTGTTTCATGAAGGTTTCGGACGGAGATTTGTTGGTTTCGCCCAGATCGAGCCAGCACAGGCCGAAGACGATGCTCCCCATGGCACAATAAGCAACGAAATTCGCGCGCCAGCCGAACACCTGATCGAGCACGCCGCCGACCATCGGACCGACCATTGGAGCGACCGCCATCGCCATGCTGACATAGCCGATACGGCTGGCGGCCTCGTTCTCCGGCAGAACATCCCGGATGACGGCCAGCGAAATGACGTAACCCGAAATGATCGCACCCTGCAGCACCCGGAATCCGAGGAACACCCAGATATTGTCCGCCAGCGCGCAGGCGAGCGATGCAAGCGTGAAAATCGCGAGGCCGGTAAGCAGTACCGGGCGCCGGCCGTACCGGTCAGACAATGGTCCCATGACCAGTTGCAGGAACGCAGTCAGTCCGAGATAGCCGGCGATTGAAAGACTGACGAGCGCATAGTCGGCGTTCAGATCCCCTGCGATATTGGCCAGAGAGGGAAGGAACATGTTCAGGGACAGTACGGACAGCCCGGTGAGCATCACCAGCGTCAGAAATCTCGGCGGGGATGTGGCTGAAGCGAACATGAAGGACCTGCACTCGGAAACACACGCGAAGCCGGAGCCCGTAGGCCTACCATGCGGGCCGGAGGCCCGCAATCTAACTGCCTCCAGCCCCTACAATGCCCGGAGCGGAACAATCCGCAAATGCCCCGACCGCGTGGTTTCGACGTCGGTCTCAACGCCATAGAGCCGGGCCAGACGCTCGGCCTGCAGAACCTCGGCGGCCGATCCGTCCGCATCGATCACACCATCTGCCAGACACAGGAAGTGATCGCAGAACTGCGCGGCCAGCGACAGGTCATGCATGGCGACAATGACTGCAATCCCGTGTGCCGAGGCGTGCGCGCGGACCGTTTCCAACACGACCAGCTGATGCCTCAGATCCAGTGCGGCGGTGGGTTCGTCCAGGAGCAGGATTTTCGGCTCCCGAAAGATCGCCTGCGCCAGGTAAGCGAGCTGGCGTTGCCCGCCACTGACTGCGTCGAGGGTACGGCTTTGCAGGGAAGCGAGTCCGAACCCGTCAAGTGCCGCCTCGGCTTGTGCAACAAGATCGCGCGGGACCGACAATCCCAGAGACCGCAAACGTCCGAGCAGCACGACCTCGATCAGAGTGAGCGAAGAACTGGCGCCGATGTCCTGGGGCATGTAGGCAATGGTTTCATGCCGCTGTTTCGTGGCAAGCGGTTTTCCCTGAAACGCGACGGCCCCTTCGCTCGGCGTCAGTCCGGCGACAGCTTTCAGGAGGCTTGATTTGCCGGCGCCGTTCGGACCGATCAGTGCCGATACCTGACCCGCCTGGATAGATGCCGAAACGTTTTGAACGACAGTCGAGCGGCCATAGCGAACGTGGATGTTCTCGAAAGTGAAGCTCACCAGTTTCCCCTCCGTCCGCGCAGGATCAGCAAAAACAGGAACGGCACGCCGATGACGGCGGTGACGATGCTGATCGGCACGATGGTGCCCGGCGAGATCAGCTTTGACAGGATCGAGGCCCCGGTCATCACGAATGCGCCGGTCATCGCCGCCATTGGCATCAGGATGCGTTGATCCTCGCCGACCAGCATGCGGGCAATGTGCGGTGCCACCAAACCGACAAACCCGATCGTGCCGACGAAGGCTACGGCCCCGGCCGTAAGCAGCGCGACGAGCGCAAAGATCTTGATCCGTAGCCGGCGTACGTCGACACCGATTGCGGCGGCACGATCATCGCCCATGCGGAGCGCAGTCAGCCGCCAGAGATCGGGGATCAGCGCGGCAATGCACAGGACGACAATGGATGCCGTGATCGACAGGTTTGCCCAGCTGGCTTTGAGCAGGGATCCGAACAGCCAGAAAATGATCGCCTGCAAGACCTCGGGCGCCGCGAGATATTGCACCAGGGATTGCAGGGACTGGAACAGGAACAGGGTGGCGATGCCGGCAAGCACCATCACTTCCTTGCTCATGCCGCGCGTGCGGGCAAATCCATAGACGAGGGCCGACGCGGCTGCTGCCGAGACAAAGGCCGCGGCAGGAATGGTCAACCAGGGGACGAGCGGCAGTGTTGCGCCGGTCAGGATCGCGACGGATGCGCCAAACCCGGCCGCCGCCGAAAACCCGAGTGTATAGGGACTGGCCAGCGGGTTATCCAGGATCGTTTGCATGGCAACACCCGCGACCGCCAGGGCGGTCCCGACCAGCAGCGCCATCAGGGTCATCGGCATCCGAATCGACCAGACAATGACTTCGGTCGTCGGATCGACCCGGCCCGGAAAGACCAGGGCTTCCACCACGTCGGCAAAACCGAGAAAGGCGGGACCGGTCAGGATGTCGATGACGAGGCAGACAATCAGGACACAGGCGCCCAGAATCAGGCAAACAATTCGCCGGGCCATCATGCGCGCATAGGTCGGGGCGGCCAAAGCCGCCCCGCTTGTGCTGCTCATGGCAGCTGCGTCATATAGGTGCCGTTGAACTGTATTGGCATGAAGTCGGCGAAAAACCGATCGAGATTGGCCTGGGGATCGACATCTGAGAACGCTTCGGGATGCAAGGCCTTCGCAAGATATTGCAGGAAGGCGAAGTCATAGAGCGTCCGCGCGCCGCCGTGATAGAGCGCGTGAACGCTGCCGGTTTTCACCGCATCGAGTTTCGACCAGCCGGGCCGATCCAGATAGGGTTTCATGCGGGCATGCGGCGTGGACGGATCGACTCCGGGACCCATCAGGACCGCCTTGTCGCGTCCGGCCCAGCCGGATCCCGCCAGGATGACGGTCTGCGGATTGCTGGCCAGAACATATTCCGGACTGAGCGGTCCCCATTTGGCAATCTGGCCCTTGGCAATGTTCTGGCCTCCAGCGATTTCGATCAGCCTGCCCCACATCGTGTCGCCGTAGGAATTGTCGATCTCGTCGGCGCCCTTGCGAGCCAGTTCGACATAAACTTTGGGCCGTTCGGTGATTTTTGCGATTCTGGCTTCGATATCGGAGATGGCGGCCGCATAAGTGTCGCCGAGTTGTTTTGCGCGTGCCTCCTGGCCGAGAATGACACCCAACAGGCGGCTCGACGTCACGTGTTTTTCGACCGTCTGCGCGTTGTAGTCGAGCACGACGATCGGAATGCCGGCGGCTTCGATGCGGGCCGCAATATCGCCAAGTGCATTGTATTGCCAGGCGGCGACAACCGCGATGTCTGGACGGGCGGCGATTGCCGTCTCCAGGGAGAATGTACCGCTTTCGATTTCGCCGACATCGACCAGTTCGGCAATTCTCGGCACGGCTGCTGTATAGGCTTTCCATTGCAGGGAACGCCAGCCCTCCCAGGTATCGCGGGAAATGGCGACGACGCGGTCGTAAGCGTCAGGGCCGCCGATTGCGAAAAAATCCTCGAAATAAAAGCCGAGCAGAATGCGTTGCGGATTGGCCGGGATCTCGACGGTTCGGTCGAGCGTGTCGGTTACGGTGACGGTCTGCGCCAAGGCGGGCGCGCTGAGAGACAGGCCCAACGCCAATGCGGCGAGGCCCCTGGTGATGGTCTTTATCATCGGGAGATATCCTTTGTGAAAATGCGGATCTTGCACAGGGTTGGTGCCAACCCCGCGGTTCGTCGATCAGGTCGCAGTTTCAAAAAGGGGCGGTGCGCGGCTGCGGAAACTCGCGGTGACAGGCCGCACCGAAGCCATTTGGTCATCGTCGCGCGAAAAGATGACCCGATGGCCGAGCGGATTGGCCAACGAAATTTCGGGAGGGGGACCCAGAACAGCACCGGCTCCGAACGCCTGGCACCATTTGCAGCCCATTCCGGCGATCGACGGCGCGGTTTCGCCTGTGTCCGATCCCTGCGGATCGATAACAATCGTCTGCAGTCCGGTTGGCGTGCAGATCACCACTTCGAACAAGGGGCTGCCGGCATCGGTGGCAGAGATCTTCACCGGCGCCGCGGACACCTGCGCCATCATCATCTGGGCCGTCAGCCAGATCAGGGCTGGCACCAGAGACCAGCGACGACGATTTCTCAGGACCTGCATCGTGACGCCAAGACAGAAACCGAATTGATGGTGGCGATGCGATCTCACCGCCAATTTCATCCGGGTACGGATAAGCAGTACACGGTATGTCTCTGCATCATGGCCATTTTGGGAAGCTGTTCAATAGGCGACTTCCCGTACGGTGGCACCCGGATCCGCCGCGCCGGCGGAGCTGGCAATTTCAGCTGTTTCCGGTCCAGCGGCATTTGCGCGCAGCGCATTCGAACCATCTGGATGAAGTGCCTTTCCTCAAGCCCGCTTGGGGAGGAACGCGACCACGCCCTCGGTGCGTGCGCGGACTTCGGGAGAAGCCAGGCAGGTGCTGACCGCCTCGTAGCCCGGCGATCCGGGCATGGGCTGAACCCGGATCGGCGGGCTGTGATTGGCCGGGCAGAGAAGGATCGTCTCCCGCGGTCCGGCCGCGGTCATGTCGAGAATGGCGTTGGAGCGCGTGAGCAAAAACAACGGCCGGGCATCCGCGGGCCGGAGGCGCAGGAAATCGATCAAAGCTTCCTGGGAGGCCTGATCCAGGCCCTGCTCGATCAGATCGACGACCAGTGCGGATTGGTCTCCGGTCTCCAATTCGCCCAGGAAAGCGGTCAGGGCCTGCGATTGCGTTGCTCCGTCTTCGATGAGCGCATTGGCAGCGCGAGCGACGCGTGCCGCCAGGGCCGGGTCGGCTTTCAGGTGGGCGTTCGGTTCAGCGCCTTCCAACCGCTCCAGCCCAAGAAAGCGACCGCCCGGCAAGGAACCGGCAATCCGCCTTGCCAATTGTGTCTTGCCGCTGCCAAGCGGGCCGGTGATGTAGGTCAGGGGTGTGAGGTTATGGAGAACGAAGCGCTCTCCTCCCCATGGCCACGGCAGATCGAATGAAATGGCCGGCGCGGTCGAGGATGCCATCGCGGCGAGATCGCCGGGCGTCGGTTTCTGTCCACGGGCCAGGTCCGTGCGGAGGTTGCGCACACTGTCGATCTTTTTGGTCAGTTGCCGCGCCTGGTCCTCCAGGGCGGCCTGGTGTTTTTCCAGTGCGTCCTCCAGATATTGTGGTGCTCCGTCCAGAACCTTTGCCACCTGTGCAAGACTGAGTCCGAGCGCTCGCAGGGCGACGATCTCGGAAGCCCGCGCCATTTCAGAAGGGCCGTACGTTCGCCATCCGGCTTCGGTCCGCACGGGCGCAAGCAGACCGCGCTGTTCGTAGAGGCGCAAGGCCTTGGTGGAGACGCCGAGCCGATTGGCGGCCTCTGACGGGTTGAGAACTCTTTCGCTGGGGTCCACGAATCACCTCGCTGCCGGATTGACTGCCTTGTTTATCGGGGTGTCCCCGGGGGCCGGGTCAACAGCCGGATTGCGGAAATCGTTCTTTTTCGGTGTTCCAACTCTTGCCCGGTATGAGAGCTGTATTTGCCTATGGTCGGATCCATCCGTCTTTCGAGAAACAGGCTCGGCATCCTCCTTGGAACGCCAAAATGAGAAGGCAACGCCATGTTTTTTCGTACCATTGACACGGAGTCGGCTCATGTGAATCGACCTCAACGCTATTATGCTTTCCCATCATGTCGTCAAAATCACTATGCAGAGGTACGAGCAATAGAAAAAGTGAATTGCCGGCCGGATCTGTGACATGACACGGTCATCCGCATGTTTCTCAATCGAAACAGGAAATTGTAGGGGGAACGGATAATGGGACAACGCAAGTACGTACCCTTCGACGTTTTTGCCATGCAGGTCGACGTTCCGGTCTCCACGATGGTCCGCGACGGGGATTATGGCTGGACCTGTGGCCAATGCCCGCTTGATCATCAGGGCCGGGTTGTTGCGCCCTGCGACCTCGTCGCTCAGGCGGAGTTCGTTTGCGACATGATTGAGACTGTCGTTCGTCGCGGCGGGTTCGAGATTGCCGACGTGGTCAAGCTCAATGTCTATTACTCGGATCCGGCATCCGACAGTGGTCAGGCAATGCTGCGGATTTTTTGTGACCGGTTTGGAGACCACCCCGTGATCGTCCCGATCCGCGTACCCTATTTCTACTATGACGGTATGATGATCGAAGTCGATGTTTTCACGGCGGCTTCAAAGCAAACTTCGGTGACGTATCGGTCTGATTCCGGGACGCTTCAGGTCACCAGGTCCGACGATTTGACCTGGGCCTGCATTGCCGCGGATCTGCGAGAAACATCCTCGCTGACAGAAGGCTTCCGCAAAGCCAGATCGCTGCTTTTGGATCACGGGCTGAATGCTGACCATATGATATCCGATCATTGGTTCTTGTCCGGAACCGAACAGCAGTCTTTGCGAAACATCGATATCGACACTGCATTTCTGACGAATCCGCATGCCCTTGTCCTCAGCCAATCCGACGGTCGTGCCGCACTGGTCGGTGAGCTGACCTTCACCACGAAACCGGTCGCGCAACGCAGCGCGAATGACAATCAGGGGACGCTCAAACTGTTCAGCCGCCGGAGTGATCCGTTTGTTTGGGTCAGTGGCGTCTGCACCGAACAATCCGCAGGCCTTGTCGAGCAGACCCGTTCGATCATGTCCGGGATCGAACGCTCGTTGGAAGATCATGGCCTGTCGTTTGAGAATGTGACCAAGTTGACAGCCCACTATGTCGGAGGCGCTTCGGCAGAGGACCTGCACGACAATATGACGGTCCGACACGGTTTTTACTCGAGCCCTGGACCGGCCTCCACGGGGCTTCCGGTATACGGGCTGCTGGATCCGCGATGCAGAATATCCATCGATGCGGTTGCAGCGCGTTAAGAGGGCGCGCGATCACGGCAGTGGTTCATTCGACGGGCGATGCGACCTGTGTTCTGACCCATTTGGAAGCCCGCAACAGCTTCGGCATATCCATCAGGGCTTGCGCCAGCGCATATTGTTTCGGACCGTGTCACTGGGGATTGGCAGCACTGGGCTCTGACAGGCCTGCCGTTGCCGGTCCGGTTATTTCCCGTACGAGTTTGCGGCGGATCACCGTCCTGAAATCCATAAAATCGCTCGCATTCATCAGGAACGCGCCGAAGCCGCCGATAACGTGGTTCGCATAATGGGCGCGGACGTCGAGTTTTGCGAGTTCACCAAGGTCAATGTCCTCGTTGTCGATAACAAGGCCATTGACCGTTATGCCGCGTGCGACCGCCCGGTCGCGGGCGGCGGCCGACCGGGCCGCATGACCGGTGCCGTCGCCGGAGACATCGATCACCTGGCGCCGACCGCGATAAGTATTGTCGGCCAGCGCGGTCGCGGAGAAATCGATGGCATCGCCGATTGCGGTCATGCCGTCGATCGACCGCGGTGCCGCGGCAATGTTGGCTGCAAACCCGGCTGCGCTTGCCGCATCGGTGATATGGGTCCAGTTCACGGACAGGTGCTGCCGCCCCTGGCCCGACCACTGGATCACGGCCACGGCTATGCCCAGATCGCCGGCTGCGCTCACCGCCCTCACGACATCCGGGTGCAGGAAGGCCTGTGACAGGCCTTGACGCTGCAATTCGAATTCGCCTGCGTCGACACTTGTCGAGACGTCGATGGCGAGAACGAGTTCGAGATCGACGGCCTGAAGCCCCTGCGACTGCGGGATTTGCGGAGATGCAAGGGTGAGGAAGGCGAGAAGTCCGACCCCTGCCATTTGCTTAGCCGGATTCATACCTGTCGAACCCTCATAGGGTCTGTGAGGTCGGGATCGGGTTCACCGCGCGGCCGGAAACCCAGGTGGTCGCGATATTGGCCCGGGTGGCGCCGTTGACGATCTTCTGCAGCACATCGTCGAGACTGTCGGTGTCATCCTCAACCAGGATAGGTGCGGCCGGCGCATCGGCATCGACCAGAATGGCGTCGAACCGGCATCCCGGCCGGAACCGTCCGACGGGCAGGTCGAGCACATCGGCGCCGCCGGCGGTCGCGAGATGGAACGCCTGGCGAAAATCGATCCGGCTTGCGCCGCTGCCGCGTAAATCGCCGGACAAGGCCGGATCGACCCCCTCCTCAAGCGCCCGGGATGCAGTCACGGCATACCGTGCCGCGTCGAACATGGAGGCGCTCGGACCGCCGGAAATATCGGTTCCCAGTCCGACCCGCACGCTCTTTTCAAGCGCCCGGCGCAGGGGAAAGACCGCATTGGAAAAATAAAAGTTCGACAGCGGGCAGTGCGCGATTCCGGCGCCGCGTTCAGCAATCAGTTCCATGTCTGAATCGGTCAGAAAATTGGAATGCGCCAGGACACTTTGCCGTCTAAGCAGTCCGAAGTCGTCGAGTGCAACCGTGTCGGTCCTTCCGGTCCGCTCCAGGACATATCCATGTTCCCAGTCGCTTTCGGAACAGTGGGTCTGGACATGGCACTGATAATGCGCGGCGATCTCTCCCAGCCCGGCAAGCGCCTCATCCGTGCAGCTTGGAATGAAACGCGGCGTAACCACCGGACGAACCAGCCCGTCATTGCCCGGCAGGGCTCTCACATATTCGATAAAGGCCCTGGTGCCGTCGAGCGCGGCCTGCGTATCGACGTCGCGGTAAAAGTCGGGACACTGGTCCGGATTGTCCATCGCCACCTTGCCGATCAGCGCGCGCTGGCCGCGGGCAAGGCAGGTTTCAGCCAGGATCCGCGTTGCCTCCTGGTGAATGGTGGCGAAATAGACCGCGGTGGTGGTGCCGTGGGCGAGCAGCGAGCTGACCAGATTGTCATAGATCCGGCGGGCGAACGCCGCATCGGCGTAGCGGGCCTCCAGTGGAAATGTGTAGGTCTGCAGCCAGACTTCCAGTGGAACGTCAAGTGCCTTGCCGAGTTGCGGCCATTGCGGTGCATGGATGTGCAGGTCGACGAAACCGGGGAGGAGATAGGAATTGCGCCCGGTTTCAACGAGGGTATTGTTGGTGCGGGCGGTTTGCAGGGCTTCGGCATGGCCGGGCTCGCCGTGCGGCAGAACCGTTTCAATTGTTCCCGAAACATCGACGGTGACGAGGGCGTCCGGCAGGATCTCCACGCTGTCGGATCGCGGTGCATGCATGATCGTCGCTTTGACGGTTTTTCCGGCGAGATCGTGCATGGCGTTCCCCTGATTGAATCGATGTTGGCGGGATCCCCTCCGGTTCCCCGGAACGGAAAAACCATTCGATACGTCACCTCATCCTGAAGAGCTCGACGCAGTCAAGCCGAGAAGAACGGATGGATTGTCCTTTGAGGGCCTTGTGCGCAGGCACCCGCGATGAGGACTTCGGTTGTCGTGACGCGGCCCGTTTTGATCTGCCGCGTCACGTCCTTGCCTGTTTGCAGTTCCACGCGAACGGGACTGCCGTTTCAATCCCGAAATCTTATTTCGGAATTCGCGTCTCGATACCCTTGACCAGCCAGTCGATGCCAAGCATCGCGCCGTCTTCGATTGTGACGCCCGCCGCCAGTTTTTCGTTGCCGTCCTGATCGACAATCGGTCCGGTCATGGGATGAAACTTGCCGGCCGCGATTTCCTTCTTGACCGCGTCGATTGCCGCCTTTTGCTCGTCCGTAACATCGTCGTTCAACGAAACAAGATCGACGGCGCCGTCGGCCATTCCGCCCCAATAAGCCGTACCCTTGAAGGTTCCGTCAAGGGTTGCCTGGACCTGATTGATGAAGAACGGTCCCCAATTGGCGGTCATCGACGCCAGCAATTTCGTCGGCGCATATTTCTTCATGTCCGACGAGGTGTTGATCACGTAAACGCCTTCTTCCTCACCAACCGTCACCACCGACGGCGTGTCCTGGTAGAGCGAGAAGATGACGTCCGAGCCCTGAGAAATCAGCGAACGCGCCGATTCCTGCGCTTTCGACGGGTCGAACCAGGAATTGAGCCAGACGACGTTGACGGCAATATCCGGATTGGTTTTTTGTGCGCCAAGGGTGAAGGCGTTGAGGATGCCGATCACTTCCGGGATGGCATAGGCGGCAACCACGCCGAACTTGTTGGATTTGGTCACGTACCCGGCCGCCATGCCGGCGACATAGGCGCTTTCGTAATTGCGGCTCTGGAAGTTGCTGAGGTTCGGCGCGAGCTTGTAGCCGCTTGCATGCACGAATGTGATATCCGGCTTGCGCGCGGCGAGTTTCAATCCGTCATTCATGTACCCGAAGGAACCAATCATGATCATTCCTGCGCCGGTCGCCGCCATCTGATTCATGATGCGGGCGGCGTCGGGCCCTTCCTTGACATTTTCCACGACCTGGGTCTCGACCTTGTCGCCGAATTTGGCGACGATCGCCTTGCGGCCCTGGTCAAGTTCGCGGGCCCAGCCAACGTCCCCCACCGGTGAGGGATAGATAAATCCGATCTTCAGCTTGTCGGCGGCCGAGGCGGATGTCATTGCGGCGCTGATCGTCAAGGCGGCGGTTGCCGCAATTGCCAGCGCTTTACCGGTCTTCTTGAACATTGTCATTTGATCCTCTCTGTTGTTATCCGGTTTGTCGTTTCAGTCCGGCTTATTCGCCCGACCGGAAAGTCTGTCCCAGGCTCATCGGGCTGTTCAGCCGGATGAGCGCCGGATTTCTTGAAATCACTGCCAGGACGATGATGGTGATGATGTAGGGCGATGCCGACATCAGTTGCGATGGCACGTTCAGGCCGAGGCCCTGGATCGACAATTCCAGGAGCGAGACCGCGCCGAACAGGTAGGCGCCGAAGGTCACGCGCGGGACGATCCACGAACCGAAAACAACCAGGGCCACGACGATCCAGCCGCGTCCGGCAACCATGCCGTCAGCCCAGAGCGGAGTGTAGGCGGTCGAAAGATAGGCGCCGCCGATGCCCGCCATCGCACCCCCGAACAGGATACAGGCGCTGCGGATCAACCCGACGGGATATCCGAGCGCGTGGGCGGAGCGCGGCGACTCTCCGACTGCGCGGATGACAAGACCGAGTTTCGTGCGCTGCAGCACGAACCAGACGGCGAACGCCAAAGCAATGGCGGCAAAGACCATGATGTCCTGCTGGAATATTACGGGACCGAGTATCGGAATATCGGCGAGCGGGCCCGTATCGAGCTTGGCGAGCGATGCGACGGTTGTGCCCTCGTGCGCCTTGCCGACCGCCGCCGACACACCAAGCCCGAGAATGCCGACGGCAAGCCCGGCCGCGACCTGGTTGGCAAGAAAGGTAATGCTCAAAAGCGCAAAGATTGCGGACAGGAGAAGTGCCGCTCCGGCGCCGGCCAGAAATCCCAGCGTATGGGAACCGGTCAAGGCCACCGTGACAAAGCCGGTTGCCGCCCCCACGGCCATCATGCCCTCGACACCGAGATTGAGCATGCCGGATTTCTCCGCCACCAGTTCGCCCATGGCGGCAAACAGGAGCGGCACCGTCGCGGCAAGCGTGCCGGCGAGAATGAATATCAGGCTCGCCGTCATTCGGCTGCCTCCACGACAACAGGTTTCGACGGCGCTCCTATGCGAATCCGGTAGCTCAGCAAAAGGGAACTGGCGAGGTAGAACGTCAGGAGCAGGCCCTGAAAGATGGCGGTAACCGCGCTTGGAAGCCCGACCGACAGGCGTGCAAAATCGCCTCCGACATAAATCAATGCCATCAGGGCGCTGGAAAAGACGATGCCGACAGGGTGCAGCCCGCCAAGAAAGGCAACGATGATTGCGGCGAAACCATAGCCCGGCGAAATGTTGCGCTGGAGCATGCCGAGCGGTCCGGCGACTTCACCGACACCGGCAAGGCCCGCCGCGGCGCCACCGATCAGAAGCGCCACCCAGACGGCACGCTTATCGGCAAATCCGGCATAGCGTGCCGCTGCCGGCGCCAAACCGCCAACGACGAGCTTGTAGCCCGGCAAGCTCCTTTGCATGAACACCCAGGCAAACAGGGTGGCGACGAACGCCAGGATCAGCGAGGCGTTGACCCGTGTGTTCTCGATCAGGATCGGGAAAGTGGCGGCAGGCGAAAAGGTGATGGATTGCGGGAAATTGAAACCTTGCGGATCGCGCAGAGGACCGGTCACGAGATAGTAGAGCAATTGCAGCGCAATGCTCGACAGCATGAAGGTGACAAGGATCTCATTGGCATTGAAACGGGTCCGGAGCCCGGCGGCTATTGCGGCCCAGCCCATGCCGCCGAGCATGCCGGCGAGAACCATGGCCGGAAGCAGCAGGACGGAGGTGGAGCCGTCGAAACGAATGGCGACGACCGATGCCAGGATCGCACCGACAATCAACTGGCCTTCGGCACCGATATTCCAGACCCGGGCGCGGAACCCGATCGCCAGACCCTGGGCGATCAGCAGAAGCGGCCCCATTTTAAGAAGCACTTCACCGATGCCGTAGCTCGATTGCAGCGGTTCCACGAAGAACGCATGAAAGCCGGCAAGCGGCGATTTGCCGTAAAACACAAACAGGAGCGATCCGGCCAGCAAAGTCAGGACGATCGCGGTTGCGGAGACCACAAACGGCGCGAGGGCGTCCCGCCCGGTTTTCGGTTCCAGGCGCATTCTAGGCATGATCCGTGACCTCCTGGCGATGCGGCCGCGAAGCCGGACCGTGTGCCACCAGATGATCGAAATCACCGGTCATGGCCAATCCGATGGCCTCGACATCGGTATCGGGTGTGCGCACGGACGGTGAAAGCCGTCCGCGGAACATGACATGGAGCCGGTCTGCGATCTCAAACAATTCTTCCAGTTCCTCGGAAATCACCAGGAGGGCGACACCGGCTTCACGCAAATCAACCAGGCGCTGGCGAATCGAGGCCGCGGCACCGACATCGACACCCCAGGTCGGTTGCGAGACGATCAGCACCCTTGGATTCAGCCGGATCTCGCGGCCGATAATGAATTTCTGCAGATTGCCGCCGGACAGGCTGCGGGCCTCCGATTGCGGACCGCCGCCGCGCACATCGAATTCCTCGATCGTTGTCTCCGCAAACCGTTTCATTGCGGCAAAGTCGCGAAATCCATTGCGCGCCAGCCCGAGGTCATGGCCGGTCAGAAGCGCATTGTCGCCGAGATCATGGCCTGGTACGGCGCCGCGCCCGAGACGTTCCTCGGGAACGAAATGCAAGCCGTTCTGGCGCCGGTCGCCGGGCCCGAGCCGGCCGATCGGATCGCCGTTCAGGACAATGCGGTCGGCCTGGTCCGCGGGCAGGATCATCTCTCCAGACAGGAGCCCGGCAAGCGTGTCCTGACCATTGCCGGAAACGCCGGCAATCCCGACGATTTCACCGGCACGCAGGCTGAGGGACACGGCGTCAAGGGGCGCGGCGAATGGATCGTCGGGCTTGTAGGACAGGTCGCGGACGCTCAGGCTTTCCCGCCCGCTCGTTTCAAGCACCGCGTGATCCGCATGCGGAAGGTCGCGTCCGATCATCATGCGCGCCAGCGACTGATTGCTTTCCTCCCGCGGTGTGGCGGTGCCGCTGACTTTGCCGTGCCGCAACACCGTCGCGACGTCGCAGAGTTCACGGATCTCGTCGAGTTTGTGGGAGATGAACAGGATGCCGTAACCCTCGGCGGCGAGCGCCTTCAAGGTGGTGAACAGATGCTGGATTCCCTGTGGCGGCAATACGGATGTCGGTTCGTCCATGATCAGGAGTTTGGGATCCTGAAGCACGCAGCGCAGGATTTCGACCCGTTGGCGTTCGCCAACCGTCAGAGACTGGACCCGTACGTCAGGGCGGACATCGAGACCGAAGCGCGAGCCCGCCTCGAGGATCCGTCCGGAGAGATCGGCAACGGATCCCTTGACCGCCAGGGCAATGTTTTCGGCCACGGTGAGGGTTTCGAACAGTGAAAAGTGCTGGAACACCATGCCGATGCCGAGTGCCCGGGCGTGAGCCGGGTTGCGAACCGTGACCGGCGCGCCGCACCATTCGATCGTGCCGGCATCGGGTGCGGTAACGCCGTAGATAACCTTCATCAGGGTCGATTTGCCGGCGCCGTTTTCACCGAGCACCGCATGGATCTCGCCCGGCATGACTGTCAGGTCGACACTGTCATTGGCGACGATTGACGGATAGGTCTTGGTGATGCCGCTCAGGCGTAACAAGGGTGTCATGGCCGGCCCGACGGGTTCGAGTGCCGGGGTGTGACCGGAAGAGGGAGCCGCCGCTCAATCATCTTATTGCGCGAGCTCCTGGTTCAGGTCATGCAGCGCGTGGATGCCTGGCATTTCAATGAAGCCGGGCAGCCTGCGGACCGCAATCAGCCATTGCCGGATCGCCGGATAATCGTCATGTTCGATGCCGCCATCGGGCGACAGGGCGACGTAGGGGAAACAGGCAATATCGGCAATTGTCGGATTGTCGCCAACCAGAAAGGATTTGCCTTCATATCCGCGTTCGGTGAGGTGGGCTTCGAGCTCGCGAAGGACTTTATGCGCGCCGTTGCGGGCGCGATCGATATCGAGCGGACGGTTTATCATGTCATGCAGACGCGCGGCGCCGGCCGTGTCGGTCAATCTGCCGGCAAAGGCAAGCCATTGCAGGATCTTCCCCAGGACAACGGGATCGTCGACCGGGAACCAGACACCTGTTGCGTCGTACCTGCGCGCGACATAGGCAAGGATCGCCTGGGTATCGCACAGGGTCACGTCGTCATCGACCAGTACCGGCACCGTCCCGGCCGGATTAAGGGCCAGGAAATCCGGTTTCAGATGCTCTCCTCCGGGATAGAAATCCACGGCGATCGATCTGTATTCCACCTTCAGCAGCGCCAGCAGCAGGCGCGCCTTGTAGGCGCTTCCGGACAGGACATAATCGTATAACACCATCGGTGGGCTCCTATCCGGCACTCGTCAGCGCGCCGTAGGTGGCGCCCCGTCGCTTCAACCAGCGCCGGTAGGCAACCGATGTGGTGTCGGCCCGGGTCGGGATTTCCATCTTCGGATCGAGCGGCAACAGGCGCGGGATCTGGTTTTCCAGAATCGACCGATCCTGCAGAAAAATCATCTGCTGAAACTGGATCAGATCGGATTGGGCACTGTCATCATCGTAAAGCGCCATCCATGCGAACGCATCGCAAAGGTCCTCGGCCAGAGGTTTCACGAAGATCGCGATAATGTCCCATTCGCCGGGGCGCGGCGGACAGGTCTTGTAGAGAATCGCGGTGCAGGGCGCAGGCACCCGGTACATGTAGTCGGTCATCTGACCGCCTTCGCTGGATTTCGCGGCCTGAGGCTGGAAGAACCGGACCTTTGTTGCCCAGACCTCGTCGACGGTTTCCCGGATCTCCACCGAATAGGGTTCGACTTCGGTGTGGGGTTCCGCACCGAGGATGTCGGTATGCACAAACGGGAAATGGGCGATGTCGAGAAAATTCTCCACCACACGAAGCGGCGAGGCCTTCACCCGAACCGCACCGCAGTCTACTAGCCGGCGGCCGGGTTCATCGGCTTCGGGAATATCGAAAAGCGGGACCGTAGGCGTGCCGGGACAGGTCCAGACATGGCCAAAGCGGACGGTGACCGGACAGGGCGTTTCATCGGACTTCGTCACGACGAAGCCGGAACCAGCGTCGCGGGCGAGAGTCAGCTCCTCCTCAAGCAATACCACTTTCTGCACGCCCGTACACGGAACCTGATCGGCGATGGCGACGGGATACCAATCATCGAAACCGGAGCGGCTGTTTGTCTTCGTATCCAGAAAATTGGATTGGGTCATGCGCGCACCTCCGGAGCTTCGTCATTTTCCGCAAGCCAGCGCAAACGTTCTGCCCATCGCGAAAGCGCAACCTTCAGGCCAGGTGAAGCGTCGGGGGTGATTTGCAGATGCAATCTCGTCTTGCCGGGCCGGAGCGGATGCAGCGCGGCAATGAGGGTCCGGTGAACATTCCCGTCACCGGCTTCAACCACGACCCGGCGCATTTCGCGGCGGCATGTCCGGGACCGCGCCGAACCGGAGTTTCCCGATCCGTTCTCCGACAATGGAAAATCTCCCTGAGCGAGCAGATTCATGATGTGCTGCTCATCGGCGTTGATGGTCAGTGTCCGGATTGCTGTGCCACCAAGGGGCTGCAGTTCGGTGATCTGTTCGGCTGGCGATCCCGCATCCGCGGACGCCCAGATCAGACCGTCAAACTCGGCGCAGCCATAGGCAGTCGCGCAGATCGTTTGAGGCGGTTCGAGATCGGGATGTGCGGGAATATGACGACAAGCGGCATCTTCACCAAATTGCCAGCCATGATAGAGGCATGCGAGACGGTCACCGCGTACAAAACCGAAAGACAGGCGCATGCCGCGATGCGGACAGCGATTGTCCCAGGCGTGGACCCGCCCGGAATGCCCGCGCCAGACCGCCATGTCGACTTCATCCACGACGGTGCGCATGACGCCGCCCTGCGGCAAATCATCTGATAGCGCGATTGGAAACCAAGTGCTTCCGGAGAGGCTTTCGCCCATTCCCTTACCCCACGTGAGCTGACCCAAAGCCCGTCGCCGGGACGGACAATCCCGCAACCAAACCAGCCTAGAGAGCGGCCTTGATGATGTAAACCGCATTCCCCAGGGCGTGACCGGTCTGCGCCGAAAAATGAGAGGGCCTGTGGATTGAGCGCAAGGCGTGTTTATTTCTCCTTTCGCCCGAGTTTAATTCGGATGCGCCAAATTCCGGTGGAATCAAGGTCCGGCTTCCAGGACGGAAAACCCGTTGGGAATGTGCAGGGTGTCGTGGGACGTTCTGGCGATATGATCGACGAGGACGCTCATCGGTCCGAGGCTGCATCCCAGTTCCATCGCGTCGATCAGGTCCGGTGGTCCGATAACCAGCATTTCCACACGATCGCCGTCTCCGGCTTTGACCCACCCTTTCAGTCCAAGCCGGCGAGCCCGATGGCTGATCCATTCGGGAAAGTCAGGTGCACCGACGTTGCCCGAAAGCACCATCAGTTCAGCGATAATCATGCGATACAGCCCCGCCTTGAAATGGCCCCAAAGTCTATCGGCTCGCCGAAGGGCTGTCCAATATGTTCGCAAGTGTTGCTGACGCGATAGCCCGAACGCCAGCCGTCTCCCAACGCAAGTTACCGGCCGCGGCCAACCAGTTTCCGGCGCATGACCTTGTCGACCAGACAATGAGTGCCATCACGCGGATCTTCCGTGCGCACGGGACGCTTGCGTTTGCATTCGGACCGGTCCGCAGGGTCCTCGACACCATAAAACGCGTTGATGATCGATTGTTCCTGATCGTGTTTGAAGGCATGTGTCTGGGCGAACATCAGGTATTGAAAAATCTCCGGCTGGCTTTTTGTGACCCATTTGAACGGTTCTGAGTCGGCCAGCCGGCCCTTGGCGCATCCGGAATAGGCCCTGGCTCGCGCAAGTTTGACGCCGCGGGTGGATTTTCCGGCCAGCGCATTGGTGTAACATCTGCGCGGCAATGACATCTGGCAATAATAATGGACCGTGATGTCGGACCAGTGATCGGGAAAGTGGGTTGTCTTCAGGCACCCCCGCAGCAGCTTCAATCCCTGTTTGGAATGTCTGGGATGTTCGGGGCCACGACTGCCGAACAGGTCGGCGCTCTGGTTCATGGCGCTCAGGATGGCGAGGCCCGGGAGATCGAGACCGGCCGCCGGCGCATATCTGCGATAATCCGCAAACGGGTTTTCCGGATCATTAATCGGTTTCGACAGAGCGTCAATTTCGGCCTTGTCGGGAACCGTGCGCCAATCGGCGACTGCAAGACCGGGATCGGTCCCGATTGCGAGGCTTTGCAATGTGGTGCTGTCGAGTTTGCCGGTCTGCTCAAGTCCCTTTTCGGTCTGGTAGGCGGTGATCGCGCGGGCCGTGTTGCGACCCATGGCGCCGTCCAGTACGCCCGGATCATGTCCGGCCGCCGCCAGTTGGGTCTGAGCCTGATGCACGATGGCGGCATAACGCGCTTCGACGCCCGTTGTTGTTACCAGTGACACAGCAATTACACAAAGAACCGCGTACAGGATGCCCGGAAATTTCATGACTCGTTCCCGCAATTTGGTCGACTGTTCGGATTTCGGCCGGCGTGGGACGCCTCGCATCAGGAAACTCCTCGGAAACCGACATTTTGGCATGCGGCCACAACTTGGTGGCGAATTCATGGCGATACGTTCAGCCGCTTCCTCCCCCCAATTTCTTTGCCCGTCGGCATCCGTCTTTTCCCGGAGCGTGGCCTGCCGGACACCGCAATTGCCGCCCTTCAAATGACTGTGCCGCGATGGGCCGGCAGATTGATCGTTGAGTTTTTGCAAAACCAGTATACAAGTATACAGGTAACAGTGTGTGCCCTGATCTGGAGGAATTGATGCGTGTCGCCGTCATCGGACTGGGAATGGTGTCGGATATGCACCTTGCAGCGCTACAGGAGCTCTCGGGCACGGTCGACCTGACTGGCGTTTATGCGCGTTCCGCAGTCCGTCGCGAGGAGGTCGCCGCGCGGTTTGGCGTCAAAGCCTACGGGTCTGTGAAGGCGATCGCGGACGATCCGGAGGTCGAGGCCGCAATCGTCGTCACACCTCCGAACGCACGCCTGGAAATTGTTCGCGTGCTTGCAGGCGCGGGCAAACATATTCTCATGGAAAAGCCGGTTGAGCGCACGCTGGCGGCGGCGCAGACGCTTGTCGACATTTGCGAACAGGCCGGCGTGACCCTTGGAGTTGTGTTTCAGCACAGATTTCGCGAGGGCGCCGAGGCGCTCACCTGCCTGATCAATGAGGGAGCCCTCGGAGATATCGCCCTCGTGCGGGCGACAATTCCCTGGTGGCGGGATCAGTCCTATTACGATGCGCCGGGCAGGGGCACATTCGAACAGGATGGCGGCGGTGTTGTGATTACCCAGGCGATCCACGTTCTTGATCTGATGCTGAGCCTGACCGGGCCGGTCGCGCGGGTGCAGGCCATGCAGGCGACAACATGCCTGCACCGGATGGAGGCCGAAGATTTCGCGGTCAGCGGCGTCCAGTTCGCTAGCGGCGCCGTCGGCAGCATCGTCGCGACGACCGCAGCCTATCCCGGCGGGGTTGAAAGCCTCGCGATCGACGGCACGCTCGGTTCGGCCGAACTTGCCTCCGGACACCTGACCGTCCGGTTTCGCGACGGGCGCTCACAAGAGGTCGGTGCGGTGACCGGCACAGGCGGCGGAGCCGATCCGATGGCGTTTCCAAGCGGATGGCACCGCGATCTGATCGCCGACTTCGCACAATCGGTTTCGCAAGGAAAATCTCCGCGCATCAGCGGGCGCGATGCCCTGGCGGTGCATGGGTTGATCGATGCCATCGAGGCTTCCGCGCATACGGGCACCGCCGTCGAATTGGGGAGACAGGAATGAGCTCTTTACGGTTTGCCGCGGTCGGACTGGATCACCGTCACATTTTCGGGATGTCGGCCAGCATGATCGCGGTCGGGGCGGAGTGCGTCGGATACTGGACCGAAGGGATCCCGCATCCGCTCGCCGGGTTTGTGAAACGGTTCCCGGACGTGCCGCGCCTCGATGATCTCAAGGCGTTGATGGAAGACGAAACCATTGCCCTCATGCTGATCGCTTCGCCACCGGCATCGCGCGCGGCCTTGTCGATTGAGGCCATGCGCCACGGCAAGGACGTGATGCTGGACAAGCCCGGCTGCCTGACAGCGCAAGAACTGGCAGAGGTCAAGCGGGTGGTTCGGGAAACGGGGCGCATCTGGAGCGTGAATTTTTCGGAACGTTTCGAGGTGCCGGCCGCGACCTGCGCCGACGATTTGCTGGCAAGCGGCGCCATCGGCGAAATTGTGCAAACCGTTTCCCTCGCTCCGCACCGGCTGAACGCTCCGACCCGTCCGCAATGGTTCTGGGATCCGAAGGATTATGGCGGGATCATCGGAGATATCGGCACGCATCAGATCGATCAGTTTTTGCATTATGCGAATGTCGAGGATGCGGAGATCGTGCACGCGGCCGTCGGCAACTTTGCCAATCCGGACCGGCCCGCTTTTCAGGATTTTGGCGAAATCAATCTGCGCAGCGGCAACAAACAGGGTTATGCGCGTCTGGACTGGTACACGCCGGACGCGCTGCCGAACTGGGGCGACGGGCGGCTGACCGTCCTTGGCACCGAGGGCTATATCGAATTGCGCAAATATGCCGATGTCGGCGGGCGCCAAGGCACCGACCACGTCTTCCTCGTAAACCGGACCGAATGCCGCCACATCAACGCGCAATCCGCCGCCCTGCCATACTTTTCGCGCCTCGCCGCCGACATTCGTGATCGCACCGAAACCGCCTGCGCACAGGCTCATACGTTCAAGGTGATGGAACTTGCGATCGCCGCGCAGGGCATGGCGCAACGACGGGGATCCCTGGCCTGAGCCCTGAATCCGACCCCGGAATCCGACTCCGGAATCCGACCCCTGAAATAGCAGAGAAAGGGAGAATCCATGCTAAAAGGAAAACTCTTCAAATCCGTGCTCGCCGCGGCGCTCGTCGCCGCTGCGCCGGCGCTTGCCGAATGGCCGGAAAAGCCGATTACCCTCATCGTTCCCTGGGGCGCCGGTGGCGCAACCGATCAGGTCAGCCGTGTTGTCGCCGATGAGATGGCAAAGGCGCTCGGTCAATCCGTTGTGGTCGTCAACCAGCCCGGCGCGTCCGGATCGATCGGGTCCAAGGCCGCCCTCGATGCGCCGCGCGACGGTTATACCTGGACGGCCGGCGCCGCAAAGGATCTCGGGACCTATGCGGTGACGGGCAAGCTGGACACATCGATCAAGGACTGGAACCTCTATCTCAATTCCGCCCTGGCCAGTGTTGTCAGTGTCGGCGCGAACTCCGAGATCAAGGACATGGCCGGCTTCCTTCAAGCCCTGAAGGGGGGCAAGTTGACCGTCGGTACGTCGGGCGTCAATTCGGCGGGACATTCGGCGATTGAATCCATTATCGGCAAAGCCGGTGGATCCTACACCCATGTCAGCTACGATGGCGGCGCAAAGGCGGTTCTGTCGACGGTTTCGGGAGAAACCGCCGCGACGACGCAATTGATTACGGAACAGATCGACATGTTGCGCGCCGGTCAATTGCGGCCCCTGGCGGTTTTGTCGGACAGTGCTGCAGATGTGCCGGGTGTCGGCACGATACCCTCGATCCTGGACTCAATCCCCGACTTCTCCGCAGCGCCGATCTATTTCGGTATCTTCGTGCCGGGCGGTGTACCCGAAGACGTCGTGAAAAAGCTTGACGCCGTGTGGACCGACAAGATCGCCAATTCGGCTGCGCTCGCCGAATACACCAAGGGACGCGGATCGATCATGACCGTGCATGCCGGCAAGGAAGCCCAGGACAAGGTCTGGTCCTCGATCCGGATCAATGCCTGGCTTTTGCATGACGGCGGCCAGTCGGCCGTAAGCCCCGATACTTTGGGTATTCCGCGCCCCTGAGTGCAGGCATCGGAGGTCCCGCTGCCTTGCGGTCGCGGGATTTCCACTCCTTTGGAGTCCGGGTTTCTCCATGACCAACCACAATCTCGATCGTTTGTTTGGCGGCATCTTCGTCCTGCTCGGCCTCCTTGTGGTGGCGGGAGCTTTTGCCATGCCGCGATTCCTCGAACGGGGCGCATCCCTGTACGAGGCGCCCGGTCTGACACCAGGCCTTCTCGGCATTGCACTATCCGTGTCAGGGCTGCTGATGGTTTTGCGCCCCTCGCGGACAGACGGAGCGTCCACGTCCGCGTGGGAGGGCCTGATCGGCGATAAGGCAACGTTTCGCAGGATGGCAGCGGCTCTTTTGCTGACTGGCGCCTACGCGCTGGTTCTGTTTGGTCGTGTTCCGTTTCTTTATGCGACCTGCGCCTTTGTCTTTTTGTTCGTATTGCTGTTCGACCGGCTTGCGGGGGGTGCCGGTGGCATCGGCCTGAAAAAGACGGCAATCGCGGCGGCTATCGGACTGGCAACGGGTTTTGGTGCCCAATATCTGTTCCAGACCGTTTTTCTCGTGCAACTGCCTTGAAGGGCGCCGGGCCATGACCGATCAACTGGCAAATGCCCTTGTCGCGATGTTGGCCCCGTCGCAGCTGTTCATCATCTTCTGGGCCACCCTTTTGGGGATCGTCATCGGCATGCTGCCGGGGTTGACGGCCACGATGGGACTTGCCCTTCTGACCACCCTGACCTTCAGCATGGACCCACAGCCGGCCATCACGGCTTTGCTGTGCATGTATGTCGGTTCGATCTATGGCGGCAGCCGCAGCGCCATCATCCTCAACATGCCGGGCACACCGGCCAGCGCCGCCTCGACCCTTGACGGCTATCCGCTTGCGCGCCAGTCGCGCGCCCGTGAAGCCCTGGGGCTTGCGACGTTCGGTTCGTTTTTCGGCACGCTCGTCGGCGTGGCGTTTTTGATGCTGCTGGCGCCGGTTCTTGCGTCCTACGCCCTGAAGTTCGGAGCCTACGAGTTTTTCTGGCTGGCGGCGTTCGGCATTGTCATCTCCGGACGGCTGACGGCCATGGACGATCCGCTCAAGGGGTGGATCGCTGGCCTTTTGGGGCTGATCGTCGCCATGATCGGCCAGGAACAGGTGTTCGCCTATCCGCGGTTTTCCTTCGGAATCACGGACCTGACCGGCGGGATCAACCTGATTCCGGCAATGGTCGGCGCGTTCGGGTTTTCCGAGATCCTGTCCAGCATCGCACCGCCGAAGGCTCCGTCCATTGCCGAGAACAAGGGCCGGGTCCTGCCGCCTGCGAAGGACCTGCTTCGGTTTCTCCCCAATGTCGCGCGCTCGGGCATGGCGGGGACGGCAATGGGCGTCATTCCGGGTGTCGGAGAGGATATCGGAGCGTGGGTATCCTATGCCCTGGCCAAGCGGTTCAGCAAGGCAAGAGAGATGTTCGGCAAGGGCGCCCGCGAAGGATTGGTGGCGTCAGAAACAGGCAATTCGGCTGCCGTACCCGGAGCGATAATTCCGGTATTGACGCTGGCCATTCCAGGGTCCGCGCCGTCCGCGGTGCTGCTTGCGGCAATGATCATTCACGGGGTCCAGCCGGGTCCGATGATCATGTTCCAGAACCCGACTTTCGTCTACGAGGTCTCGGTCGCCCTGACGTTTGCGGCCGTTGCGATCTTCGTGTTCGGAATGCTGCTGACCGGCCCGCTGCTTCTGGTATTGCAGGTTCCCCGCGAAAGGCTGTTACCGATCATCTTTGTGCTTTGCGCCGTCGGTTCCTTCGCCATTGCGGGCCGGGTGTTCGATGTCTGGGTGATGTTCGCGTTCGGATTTGTCGGCTACATCCTGCGCCGAATGAATTATCCGATGGCTCCGCTCGTTCTGGGTCTGGTCCTTGGCACATTGCTGGACAAGACGTTGCGGCGCGGATTGATCCTCTCGCAGGGGTCGCTTGAACCGTTCTTCACACGGCCGATCAGCGCGGTGTTGGCGGTCTGTACCCTGGGCGCCATTCTATTCGCTGTTGTTCGTATGGGGAAATCAAAGGGCGCGGGCAGAGCTGTGTCGCAATCCGAAGAGAATTCTTGAAGCGCAGGAGGCTGAATTCATGGTTGAAAGCGCCGGCAACAAATGACAATTGTTCAGCTGCTGACGATGGTTTCTTATTCTTGCTCCATGCCTTGAGGGAATTGCCGTGCCTCGTCCGCTAGCCAATGCCGACACCACAAAACGATTGTACGACGCCCTCGGTGACGCTCCTTTGGATCGCGCTGGACCGATCGCCCCGCAGATCTACGACCGGATTCGTCTGGCGATCATCCTGTCCGACCTTGAATCCGGCATGATGGTCAACGAGGCCGAGGTCGCGACGATTTTCAAGGTCAGCCGTACACCCGTCCGGACGGCCTATGTTCGATTGTCGGCGGACGGATTGATCGAGACACGGGCGCATGTCGGTTCCGTCGTCGCGCCGCGGGACGAGGCCAAGGTCCGCGAAGGTGCCATCATTCGCCGTGCGCTGGAAGGAGAGGTGGTTGAAGCCCTGGCCCTTGGCCGGCCGGACCTGACGCCGGTACGCCGATATCTGGCCGAGCAGAAGTTCGCCGTGGATATCGGTGACGCAACCGCCTTTTTTCACGCCGATGAAAAATTCCATTCCGGACTTGCCGAACTTGCCGGCATTCCCAACGCCTGGCGATTGGTTCACTCGGTCAAGGGCCACACGGACCGGGCGCGCATGGAATTGATGAGCAATGTCGAAAATCGCACCCTGAAAGCTTACGAGGAACACTTGGCGCTGCTCGATTTGATTGAGGCCGGTCTGGTCGCCGAGGCCCGGGCCGCCATGAGCCGTCACATCAACTCGGTGTTCGATGCGCTGGGGATAGAAGTCGGAGCGTCACAGATCGTGCAGAGTGTGAGAAGTCCGGGCTAGAACCGATGGAGCCTTGCCTCCACTTTCTTCAGATAGTCTGCCCGGCTCCGGTCCGTCGATGAATCCATCTTGTAATGCGCCATATAGAGCGTCTTGCAGCGGGGATGGCAGAGCGCCCGTATGCCGCGCAACAGGGTCTTGCGACCGGGCTCGCCGATCACTTTCGACAGCCACCACGTGGCGCCGCAGGTGGTGATGACGGCGATCTTGCTGATATGTTTGACGCGGCCTTCCATGGTTTCGTCCTCGGTCGGAATGCGAAAGGTGCGATGCGGTACAAACACGCGCTCGACCCAGCCCTTCAACATGGCCGGCAGACCGAACCACCAGGTCGGGTAGACAAAGACCAGCGTATCGCACCAGAACAAGTCGTCCAGATGTTGTTCCACCGGTCGCTCGTTGATGCCGGCCTCATGGTATTCCCGTCGTTCCGTGGCCGACATGACCGGATCGAACCCGATCTCGTAGAGATCGATCATCCTGACCTCGTAGCCCGCGGTTTTCAGGGAACCGACGACGGTATCGCGGACCGCGGCATTGTAACTTTCGGCGCAGGGGTGGCTGTAGACGACGAGCGCTTTCATGGTCGCAATTCCTAAAACCTGGCCAGATGGGTTTTGACCCGGTCAAGAAACCTGGAGCGCGTGTCCGGCGTTGAATTGTTCATGTCGTAATGGGCGAGATAGCGCACCGGCGCGCCGGGCTTGATAACGGCGCGCAGGGCCCTGGTCACGATTTTCTTCGGTGGATCGCCGGCGAGGAAGGCGCGCAACGGCGTTGCCCCATATGTCGCGATCGCGCTCATTTTGCGGATCGTGTGGAGGCAGGGACTGACCGCTCCGTCCTCGATGGTGAAGGATACGCCGGGCAGAAAGACCCGATCGAAAAAGCCCTTCATGATCGCCGGAAATCCAAAGTTCCAGACGGGATAAACCAGTACGATAGCGTTCGCGGCAAGCACCCGGTCGACATAGGCCGCGACGGGCACACGGTTTTTCTGGGTGTCGTGATAGTCCAGACGCTCTTCGCGGCCGAGAACCGGGTTGAACCCTTCCGCGTAGAGATCACAATCATCGACCTCGTGGCCGGCTTTTTTCAGGGTTTCGATGGTCGCCTGGTGCAGGGCCGTCTGGTAGCTTGTCTCTACCGGGTGGGCGAAAATGACAAGAACACGCACTCATCCTCCACGTCCGGGGCGTCACGGTGATTCATCCGTCGCGAATCGCCAGCTAGCCCGCGCTTTGTAGTCCTGGAAACAAGTATACATTCTGTCCGGAAAAATCGAAATCGGGATCTTCCCAACCGACCATTTTTCCAGGGTTCAGCAATCCTTTCGGATCGGCCTCGCGCTTGAAGTCCAGTTGCACACTGTCGGTCTGTTTCATGCCGCCTTCTTCCAGCGTATAGCGGTGCGGATTGAAGATCGGACAACCGTGCTGTTCGTGCAGAGCCATGATCTCTTCAAGCCGTTCTTCGGTGGAAAACCGGACAACCGGCAGTCCGAAGCAGGTGATGTTTCCGTCGAAGCGGACAAATTCCAGATGTCCGGGCACCTCGTCCCCGAACAGATCCTCCATCTCGCGCACCCGCTCGATCTGGTTTGGGAAGGGATACAGAACCTGGAGGTAGGTGATCGAAGGATCGACCCGCAGGCCGCGCAGGGTCGTATGGTTCCACGCCAGTTCATAGGCCGGCGGCAGGGATTTGCGATCCTCTTCGCTGGCCTGATCGGAGCGATAGACAATGTCGCCCGTCGACCGGCCGGCGAGCGCCTCGAATGCCGACATGGCAAACGGCGCCACCATGCAGACACACACGCTCTGGTCCTTTTGCAGAAACTTCTTGTGGCGCAGGAAATAGTCGAACGGTAGGGGGGCCGCGATGGGAGCAATCTCCTTGAGCAGCAATCCATCGGCGTTGGCTATGGCATTGCCGAAGGCGACGGAGTCCATGAACGCGTCGAAGCCGACGATCACATCGACCCAATCATAGGCTGCTGTCAGCGGCATTTCCACTTCGGTGATGACGCCGTTGGTGCCATAGGCGTGCAGCACCTTCTGGATGTCGTCACCGGTCATTTCCAGGACCCGTGGCTCCGCCTCCATGGTTACGACCCGGATGCGCACGACATTGCCGAGGTCGCGCAATCCGCCCCATCGGATCGATCCGACGCCGCCGGAGCCGCCGGCGAGAAATCCGCCAATCGTGGCGGTCCGATAGGTTGAGGGATGCAGCCGCAACTCCTGGCCGGAATGGCTCCGGGTCTCGGCATCGATGTCCGACATGATGGCACCTGCTTCGGCCACAACCGTTCCTGGATTGATCGCCTGGACCTTGTTCATGTCGGCGAGGTTGAGAACGACACCGCCGGACAGGGGCATGGCCTGGCCGTAGTTCCCGGTGCCGGCGCCACGGGTGGTGACGGGAACATCGTGCGCATAGCAGGCCTTTAGAACCTGTATGACATCAGCCTCGCTTTTCGCCGAAACCACCAGGTCACCGGTGACATCGTCGAGCTGACGCTTCAACACGGGAGAATACCAGAAGAAATCGCGGCTCTTCTGCTTGACGATTGCCGGATTATCCTCAACGGCAAGACCGTCCAGTGCGGCCATCAGGTTGGCAAGATCGGTCATGTCGGTTCTCCCAGTACGGCGTCCAGTTCTCGATAGTCCGGCAATTCTGTGTCGATCGGCTGCCCCGCCCTAATAATGGTTCGGTCCGACTGCGGACGCGACAGCAATTCCGTCCAGGTTCGGGCTCGAAACAGAACCAGATCGGCGTCCGCACCGACTGCCAGCGATCCGAACTCCTTGCGACCCATAACAGAAGCCGGCGTTGCCGATATTGATCTGGGCCAAGTTCCAAAGGGGTGATCAAGATGAATGATGCGGCTGGCTTCGCGAAATACTTCCAGCATGTCGAGATCGCCATAAGCATAGAACGGGTCGCGCGTATTGTCCGAGGCCACGGAGACATCGATGCCCCGGTCCCGCATTTCATGCAACAGGGTCACGCCGCGCCAGCGCGGCGTCCGGCCGGGCCGCCGATCCTGTAGATAGAGGTTGCACATGGGCAGGGAAACGACGGCGATGCCCGCCTTTGCAACACGGTCGAGGGTCGTCATGGCGGCCTCTTCCGGCTGGCGGGCCAGCGAACAGCAATGGCCGACCGTGATCCGGCGTTCGAAGCCGAATTTCAAGGCGGTGTCGGCGATCGCCCGCAGCGACTGCGCGTCCGGATCGCCGGTTTCGTCGACGTGAAAATCAAGCTCGAAATCATTGTCGATGGCGATGCGGAACAACCGGTCGAGACCGTCCTGGAGCTCGGGGATCATGAAGGTTACGGACCCCAGAATACCGCCGTGACGGCGCAGGGTCGGAACCAGTTCGTTCATCAGCGCATCGTCGAATGTCTGATCGATTGCGGTCAGGCAGGCGCCCTGCAGGTCGATCCGTCCGGCCCACTCATCGCGCAATTCGGCAAAAACCGGCCATGTCACGTCGATCTGACCGACGAAAGTGTCGAGATGGGTCCTCAGCAATCCGGTCCCGTGGGCATAGGCGCATTTCAGGGAAAATTCCATCCGTGTGCGCAGGTCGTGCGCGGTCCAGTTTTTGTCCCTGTCGGCGCGCACGGCATTCAACGCACCCTCGAATGACCCGTCGGGGTTCGCCTGCCGCGGCCAGATATGGCCCTTGTCCAGATGGGTGTGCATGTCGACGAAGCAGGGCCAGATCATGCCGCCGTCGAGATTGAGGACGCTGGCGCCGGGGTAGTCCGATTCCGGCGCGGAACCGGCCGGTTTTATCGCGGATATCTTCGAACCGGTCATGCAGAGGTCGATGCGGATCAGTCCGTCCCCGCTCAGCGTTTCTTGATCGATTGCCAGTCCGTCCCCCGTGATAAGGCAGGCAGGAACGGTCGCATTGGCGAACCAGGTAATGTCGAAGGCCGGCCGGCTCGCGGATCCCGTTGCCATGGTCTGGCCTTTCCTAGTTTTCCCGCTTGAGGGCGCTCTCGTGCCACTTGCGCAAGAGGAGATGCGAGATCAGGCTCATGGTCATGAAGATCAGGACGCCGGAAACGGAAATCAGGATGATGGCAGCGAACATGCGAGGAATGTTTAGACGATAGCTCGCCTCAAGGATGCGGAAGGCCAGGCCGGATCCGACGCCGCCGGTCCCCGCAACGAACTCCGCGACGACCGCTCCGATCAAAGACAATCCACCGGCGACCTTGAGGCCGCTCAGGAAGAAGGGCAGGGACGTCGGCAGTCGCAGGTTCCACAATGTCTGCCAGGTGGACGCGCCATAGAGCTGCATCAGGTTGCGCAGATTGTGGTCGGCGGAATTCAGTCCGAGCGTCGTGTTCGACAGAATTGGAAAAAACGCGACGATCCAGGCGCATATGAGAAGGCCGGCAATCTTGGAATCGACATAGATGAAGATCAGCGGAGCGATTACGATGATCGGCGTCACCTGCAGGATAACCGCATAGGGGAAAAACGACATTTCCACCCACTTCGAAAGAGCGAACAGGATCGCGATGCCGACGCCTCCGACAATGGCAATGGCAAGCGCTCCGAAGGTGATTTTCAGGGTCACAAGCAGCGAGCCGGACAGGAGCGACCAATCCTTGATCAGGGTTTCGAAGACGAGGCCGGGGCGTGGCAGGATGTAATGGGGAATCTCGTTCCACACGCAGATCCGGTCCCAGAACACGATCGACAGGGCCATGACCACGATCGGCAGCACCCAGCGGGCGGTGCGGTCGCGCTTGGCGCGCCGTGCGCGCTGGACTTCGGCTTCGTCAACTTCCGGTGCGGATGTTGTTTCGGAAAGTGACGGGGTGCTGTCGCGATTGGTCATCGTCGAGGGCGTTTCCTTAAAGATGATCGGTGGCGTTCATCGCGCCGTGCAAAGCGGCGGATGCAGTCCGGCAGTAATCGTTGTAGGGTTCGGAGGTGCGAAAATCGTCGCCGCGGGGATAGGGCGCGCCGACCGCGATGTCCTCGACGACACGCCCGGGTCGGGCAGCCATCACCACAATGCGATTGGACAGGTAAACCGATTCAAACACGGAATGGGTCACGAAGATGACCGTGAAGCCAAACCGCTGCCAGAGCTCCAAAAGATCGTTGTTGAGCTTGAACCGTGTGATCTCGTCCAGCGCGGCAAAGGGTTCGTCCATCAAAAGCAGTTTCGGCTTCGTCACCAGTGCACGGGCAATCGACACCCGCATTTTCATGCCGCCGGACAATTCCCGCGGATAGGCATCGGCGAATCCGTCTAGGCCAACCATCTGCAGCGCTTCCATGACCGGGTCGCGCGCGTCGCGTTTTGATTGTCCCTTCAGTTTCAACGGCAAAAAGACGTTGCCGAATACCGTCGACCACGGCATCAGGGTCGGTTCCTGGAACACGAAGGAAATGTCGTGCTCGGCCGCGCTGACGGCCTGGCTTTGTTCGGCAGGCCATTGCACCCGGCCGGTGGTCGGAGGACCGAGACCGGCAATGATGCGCAACACGGTGGATTTGCCGCAACCGGACGGGCCGAGGAGGCTCATGAATTCACCGCTCCCCACGTCCAGCGACATGTCGCGCAAGGCGACCGTGCCGTTGGAAAAGGATTTGGAGATGTGCTGCAGGGAAACGACAGGCGTGGACAAGATCGGACTTTCCGTTGGATCGGCACGTGGTTGCACGTCTTGGGGATTGCGACACGCAGTGTCACGACAAAGGCGGAGCCCGGACCGATATGACGGCCCGAAGGTGCAGACACGGGATCAAACCATGCCTGCGAAGCGTCGCGTTGTGAAAAGCCTGCCTATTTGACGAGCGACTTCTTGATGTCGAGACCGACGCCCTTGTTGACGAAATCAAGGGTGTAGGAAGACTTGTAATCGATGCCGGCTTCGACAACGCCGGAGGCGACCATCTTGTTGTAGAAGCTTTCGAACCGGGCATCGGTCATGGCGCCGATACCGAGTTCTTCGCTGTCACCGGAATCGACGATGCCATATTGCTTCATAGCGGCGATCGAGAACGCGATCTGCTCGTCGCTGATATCCGGATTGTCGGTTTTGATCAGCGCGTTTGCAGCGGAATTGTCACCGTAGAGGTAATTTGTCCAGCCGATGGCTGAGCCGTCGACAAAACATTGAACCTTGTCGGAATGCTCGTCGAGGGTTTTCTGCATGACTTCGACCGTGGTCGCATAACTGTCGAAGCCATAGTCGGCGAGCAAAAACGCGTTCGGCTTGAAACCGCCCTCGCGTTCGACCGCAAACGGCTCCGATGTCACATATCCCTGCTGTCCAGATTTTTTGTCGGCGATGAACGGAGCGGCGTTGAACGTATAGGGTTTGCGCTGTTCGGCTGTGAATCCGTATTCGGTGATCATCCACTGATAGTACGACTGAAAGCCGTTGTCGCCGATAAACAAAGTCGCGTTCTTTAGGCTTTCCCAGGTGTCGAAACCCTGGCCGGGATGGCTCAGGATCACCTGCGGTTCTTTCTGAAAGTGCGCCGCGACGATCTTCAGCGGGATGCCTTCCTTCACGGCGGAAAACGCCTGCAGAATGTTGCCGCCCATCAGAAAGTCGATCTTGCCGGCCAGCAACAGGGCCCGGTTGTTGACCTGCGGCCCGCCGGGGCGGATCGACACTTTCAGGCCACAAGCCTCATAGGTGCCGTCGGCGACAGCCTGATAATAGCCGCCATGTTCGGCTTGAGCGACCCAGTTGGTGCCGAAATTCACTTCATCGAGGGCATGGGCCTGCGCCACGGCGAATATCGAAAGGGACGCGAATCCGAGTGTTTTTGTAAAAGGGTTCATCCTGTTCTTCTCCATCTGGTCGCTACCTGTGTGGGTGTCGTCGGGGAATTGCGCCCTTGTTGTTTTGCGGCCGTCCCGTAAGGCGGGTCGCGTTTTTATGAGGTTGATCGAAGTCTAGACGATAAAAATTCCGCGCAAAAGGGCCGATTGCCGAATCCTTACGGAATCCCCCGACGGTGCACACGGATCATCCGATTGCGCCCAATGCCAGCGATCATGTGTCGTTTCCCGGTCCCTTGCGCCGGGGAAGCAGCTCGCCTAGCTTTTTGCAGAGAGGTCTCTTTGATGCGGATGGAATTGCGATGATCAAACACCACACGCCGGATTCGATCCGGCCGCCCTTCGCCAATTACCATCACGCCGTTGAGGTTCCACCCGGTGCGCGGCTGCTTGTCTGTTCCGGGCAATTGGGCATTGCGCTCGATGACAGCATCCCGGAATCGGCGGAAGCGCAGACAAGTCTTTGCTTCGAAAATATCGGCGAAATACTGAAAAGCGCGGATATGGACTTATCCAACATCGTGCGCATCAACGCCTACGTCACCGATCGCGCCCACCTTGCCGGTTACATGAAGGCCCGCGACCGCTTCGTCAGCGACCCGCCGCCGGCATCGACGCTGATGATCGTTTCAGGCTTCGCCCGGCCGGAATTCAAAGTGGAGATTGAAGTCATGGCGGCGAAGAATGATTAATGTCGGGGGCGGCTCACCCACGCCGCATAGTGCGATCAAGACAATCGGGATGACGGAATGACCATCGACGATCCCTTCGAAGAAGATCTGGCGCCGGCGGCGTTCACTGAACCTTTTGCCGATCAGGGTTTCGACAATCTTGTTGACGAGCCCGACGACGGACCGGAGGCGCTGGCCGAACTCGAAGCGATGGACTGGGGCGATGATGTGCCCGTGCGCCGTGACGGTATTTCGCGGCGCCGCGCGGTCACGCCGGCGATCACCTGGGCCGAGGACGCGGATCAACCCGATTTTGCCCACACGCTGGCGGCAGATGGCGCAGGCGTTGAGCCGCACTCGCGGTTCACGCTGACCGCTGAAGTTCTCGAACTGTTGATCCGCGCGAACCGGTTCCAGCCTGAAGGCAAGGGCAATCAGATCGTTTTCGGGCTGCGCGGCGGCCTCCTGACCGGCGGCGACAGTTTCGAAGATGTCGACGCCGTCGAGATCACCGACACGCGGCCCGATCATGCAACGTTCTGCTGCACCATCGGCGTTTTGAATCGCACGACCGGCAAGCTCAGTGCCTTCCTCGGCTCGACCGTACCGAACGAAAAGTTCATGACCAATTATTATCGCAAGAAAAACGGCATGCCGCCGTTCAAGAACATGAACTGCAACATGTTGCCGACGGGGTGTTACATCTTTCGTGTCGGCGGCCACTCGAAAAACCGGATCAAGCCGGCCCTGCGCATGACCAATCCGGACCGCCTGACCGAGGACGCGGTCTGCACTGTCTTGCGGACCTCGAATGACCTGACCTATCGGCACGAGGATTTCTGGGACCGGACCACACCCTACGACAATATCCATTGCGCCTATTACGACACGAAGTTCTCTTCCGCTGGCTGCCAGACCATCAAGGGCGCCAACCGCTCCGGCCCCTGGGGCCGCTTTCAGGCGTTCCTGGATACCGGCCGCACCAATACACGTTTCGATTACATGCTCCTGACCGGCCGGGAGGCGGCGATTGCCGCGAAACTGATTGACGATGGCAAGGCTGGCGACGTTGCCCTTGTGCAGACGTGTCTGGGCCGCCTGCGGGTCGGCTCGCGCGGCGATGCGGTGACCCGCCTGCAGAAGAAACTCGGATTCAACGGGACCGGGTATTTCGGACCGTCGACGCGGTTTCGGCTTGTCGACCGGCAGCGCGGTCAAGCGCTGCGTTCCGATGGGCTTTATGCGCCGGATCATGACATCGCCACCGGCTGGGACGTTTTTGACGGCAGCGGTGTTGCCGGGCCGGATGGCGGATCCGACCCGGTCACAAGACCGGCTGTTCCGCGCGGGCAGCTCGATCCATCGACTCTGCGCTTCCTGTTGCCGGATGGCGATGCTGTCCTGTCGGAGGATGGCCGTAAAGTAAGCATTGCCGGCGAAGGGTCATGGCGGTTCGAGGCGAACGGGTCGGTCCGGTTTGAGCCGGTTGCCGGCTTTGTCGGCCAGCCGACAATCGTCCGGTATGAGATCTTCGATACGCTCGGCGCGCGGACCACGGGCGCGATCACGATCGTGGTCGAGGAAAAAAACAATCCACCTGAGGCCTTTGCGGACGAAGCCGCCACGACCGAAGGTGAGCCTATCGAAATAGACGTTGTTGAAAACGACGTCGATCTTGACGACGATCTGGATCCGCAATCGCTGGTTTTTGTCGATCAGAATGGGCGCGGGACGCTCGGCGATGACAGCAAAAGCCTGGATGTCCCGGATGAAGGCACCTGGTCGATCGATCCGGTTTCGGCGCTGGTCACGTTCACGCCGGCTCCCGGATTGCGGGACCGCCGCGTTGTTGCACGCTATCGGATCGCCGATGCCCACGGCGTCACGGCCGAAGCCGATATCGAGGTCACGGTCACGCGGCGGAACGCGCCGCCGGAGGCGGGCGACGACAGCGCCGTTACGTTCGCGGGCCAGGCGGTCACGATCGATATTCTTGCCAACGATCGCGATGATGACGGGATTTTGCAAGCCGGGCGGGTCGTGGCCCCGGATGAGGAGCCGCAAGGCCAAACCGGTACCGTCACGATTTCCATTGAGCAGATGCAGCGTTTTGCGCCCAATGCCAGACAGTCCTATGTGGACGAAATCGGTGCCAATGCCGACAGCGCACTTGCCACCCACGGCATCAATGCCAATGCCGCGCGCCTCTGTCACTTCATGGCCCAGGTGGCTCATGAGTGCGGCGGTTTCACGATCATCCGTGAATCCCTCAATTACACGACGGCCGCGCGCATCAAAGCGGTCTGGCCGAGCCGGTTCGCATCGATCGCCGCCGCGCTGCCGTTTGTGCGCAACGAGCGCAAGCTGGCGAACAAGGTTTATGGCGATCGCCTCGGCAACCGTGATCCCGGCGACGGTTACAAATATCGCGGTCGCGGATTCCTGCAACTTACCGGACGAAGCAACTACGAGGCAATGGAAGACAGTCTCGACCTGCCTTTCGTGGACGAGCCCGATCTCGCCAGCGAGCCGAACGAGGCGCTCATGATCGCATGCGAGGTCTGGAACGACAAACAGCTGAAAGGCGAGCGCAGCATGAATGCGCTCGCTGACGACGACAAGATCGAGGCGATAACCTATCGCATCAATGGCGGCTATACCAATCTCGACCACCGCAAAACCGAACTGGCGCGCGCCAGGCACATTTGGCCGGATGACAATGAAACCGGCGCGGTTCCGACCCCTGTTCTGGACCGGGGTGACCGCGGCGATGACGTCGAATCCCTGCAGCGAGAATTGCGGCGGACCGGCTTCTATTCCAAATCCGTTGACGGCCGGTTCGGTTACGGAACCTACAAGGCGTTGCGCCGTTTCAAGGAAACGGTTGGCCTGGATGGTGTCGGCTATGCCGACGAGGCAACGCTTGTGGCGTTGCGTGCCGCTCAGGACGCGGTCATTCGCAGGCGCGCTGGCGATCCCATGGAAAATACCGGCGCCCTTTTCGATGATGATGCCGATCTGTTTCGCGAAGAGCCCATTCGCGAAGGACTCAATCTGCCGGACGCAGATGAACGGGAACAATCACAGTAACGCTGGTGCGTTTTGCAAGAATTTGGTGTTGTGTTTTGATGCCGGCAATTTAACGTAGCTGTTTCGGTGCTCCTTGAGGGTGCGGTGACATTTACGCCATGCCGACGCCGCAACTTGAATATCCAATATGCCCTGTTTCCACCTATGGGATTTTTGATCGATCATGGCTGAACTTGTCACCCGCAACGGAACAGTAATTTCTCACTCGGATACATTTACTGTCAGTGAAGGCCAAAGCGCAGTCGCGCCGGGAGCACGACGAAGAGGCCCCATCGCGACCGGTGAGGCCGGATCCGCGCCCGCAGACCCGTTTTTTGCCGCGCTGGCCGACGGCCTCGATCAGGGTGATGTGGATCTCTACGAAACCTTCGACCTGACACCGCGGCAGTCGGTTTCCGAGCGGCGCAGCGCCGGGGAGGCCGTCGTTCCGGGAACGGCAAGCATATCAATCCCGGTCGAGGACGGTGAGCAGGCGGCCCTTTTGGTGGAGCGCGACGGCGTTTTTGAATGGATCCTGCCGGAGGAATCCGAAGTTCGAGAACCCGAGATTGGCGAACAGCCGGTTCGGCGTCGCGGTTTGGAGAGTTCCGCTACTGAAAGCACGGGCGGTGCGCGCAGATTGACCTTTCGGATCGGCGGTGGACAGGGATCCGAAATTGCGACACGTCCGCAACGGCGCAACCTGCTCGGCCCGATCGTTGACGGACTTGTCGACAAGGCCCGGGTTATCGTCGTCAAGTTCGTGGCCGGAAAGATTGTCAACTATGCCCGCAACCGGCTCGAGGAAGATATTCGGTCCGGATTGATTTCCATGCGGAGTGAAAACCCCGCCGACTGGGTCGTCGGGGACAGGCCGCATGTCGAACTGCCCGACGACGGCAGCGGACGGGTACTGTTGTTCATCCACGGCACATTCTCCAGTACGCTCGGCAGTTTCGGAGCATTGGCGGCGACCGATGCCGGACGGCAATTGCTGGAAGAGGCACGGCATACCTATGATGCGGTTCTTGCCTACGATCACCGCACGCTTGGAGAAACACCGGAGGAAAATGCGCGGGCCATCGTTGCCGAATTGCAGCAATTCGCGCCCGCTGCGGGCGGCAAGGTCGACATTGTTGCGTTTTCCCGCGGCGGCCTGGTCGCCAGGCTTCTGATCGAACGTATATTGAAGGAGGCAAACTGGCCGCTGGTTCCGGAGCAGGCGGTCTTTGTCGGCTGTACCAATGGCGGGACTGCTCTTGCGGATCGGCGAAACTGGAAGCTGCTGCTTGATCTCTTTACAAACCTGGCTGTTGCAGCCGGTCACGGATTGTCGGCCTTCGACGCGGGCACGGCCAGTACCGTGCTGACCCAGAGCGTCAAGACGCTGACCGGTTTCGTACAGGCGGTTGTGGATGTGGCGATCACAGAAGAAATGGTGCCCGGACTGGCGGCTATGTCGCCGACAAGTGCGCTGGTTACCGGCCTCAACGGTCCGGGTGAGGACCCCGGTGCCCACCATGTCTCTTACTTCGCAATCGGATCGGATTTCGAACCGAGCCTGTTTTCGGGCGACGGCGCCTCGGGAACCCTGCCGGAAAAATTGAAGCGGGCGCTGGCGGATCTTGCCGCCGATCGATTGATGAAGGAAAGCAACGACCTGGTCGTCGATACCGAATCCATGACCCAGTTCGGAGGTTTCGAGGATCGCCTGGTCAATTCGATATTTTGGGACGAGAACGGGTCCATCTATCACACCAACTATTTTGCCCAATACGAGGTTGCCAAGGCGATTTACTCCGTAATTGCCTTCGGTCACATGTCGCTTTCGCCACCTGTATCGCGGATGGAATCGGCGGACGCGCGAGCAAGCGAGAGTTACGAGGAAGCTGCCGGAGCCGAGCCGGAAGATATCTGGGACGTCGGAGCGCCAGAGGAGGCCGGCCCGGAGGAATTCTATCTGGAGGAAGGCGACCCGATTGTGCTTGGCGGCTCCGATGGCGAAGATTTGGCGAACCCGCCGCGCCGGTCTCCCGTTCCGAGTCCGGCCCCCGGCGCTCCGGGGTTTGATACCGGATTTGAATCGATCGCACGGCGCAACACGCCACCAGCCGCATCGGCCCCCGTAGCGGCACCGGCCGCGCCCGTTCCGTCGGCGCCGGCAGCCGTGGAACCTCAGGTCGATGTGACCTGCCATTTCGGCGCGGAAATGCCGGAAACCGCTGCGCTCGAAGAAGAGGCGGACCTGACCGTCACGGTGTCGCGCGAAGAGATCGAAATGATTGCCGGTCCGGCTGCCGCGACGGGCGAGGCTCTGGTCCGGACCGGCAAACCGATTCAGCTTGAAGTCCGGGCAAAGAGAAATTGTGCGGTCGTGTCCGAAGCACGGGTAGAGGTGCGGGTGCCGAAACCCGGGCAGCCGGATTATTACGATTTCAGGATCAAGGGCACAAAGGCCGGACCGGCCGAAGTCTGGGTCGACGCCCGCCAGGGTGCGCGTCGCCTGACACGTCTGGTCCTGCAGCCGAAATTCGTCGCCATGCAAGGCCAGATCAAGGCGGCGGCGCAGGTCGACACGGGTCGTTCCGAAAAGGCCACGATTGAATTGCGGATCATCGAGGAACGGTCCACGGAGGATCACTTCAGGCTGCGCTACATCATGGAATCCCGGGATCTCGATTTCGGCACGCGCAATGAAGTGCAGGAAGTGCGCAAGAACAAAAACAGTTTCGTATCCAATTTCTATCAGAAACTTGAGGGCGAATGGGGGCGCAACCCCGACGAGTTCGACACGTTCATGGATCAGATCGCGGCCTATGGCGCGCGCATGTATGTGGAACTGGTTCCCGAATCCATCCGCGAGGCGATCTGGGCCCACCGCAAGGATATAGGCTGCATCGAGGTCATGTCGGAAGAGCCGACGGTGCCCTGGGAAAGCCTGCATGTGGTCAACGCCGCCGGCAAGATCGATCGCGACTGCCGCTTTCTCGGCGAAATGGGCGTGGTGCGCTGGATCGACAATCTCTACTGGCCGCCGGCGAGCCTGCGCGTTCGACCGGACCGGGCTCATTATGTGATTCCCGATTATGTCGAACCGTCGCTCAAACTCAGGGGGGCCCGCGACGAGATCAAGCTGCTCAAGGATCGTTTTGATGCGCAGGAAGTCGAGGCAACCCAACCGGCGGTCAAAAACATCCTGAGGGACGGAGAGCGGATTGACCTGCTGCATTTTGCCTGTCACGGCACGGCCAACTCCAACGATATCTGGAATGCCGCCTTGTTGATGACCGGCGAGAAGCGGCCGGACAACAGTTATTACCGGGAAAAACTCACGGTCGACGAAATCGATTTTTGCGCGGTTCTGGCGCATGAGGACGGAACCATGCCGATCGTCTTCATCAATGCCTGTCAGGCCGGGTCCGGTGGGCATACATTGAGCGGAACCGGCGGTCTGGCCGAGACATTTGTCAAATGCGGGGCCGGCCTGTTCGTCAGTGCCCTCTGGTCGATCGGCGACAAGACCGCGCTGACATTCGCAACCAGGTTCTACGATGCCTTGAAAGCGGGCGAAACCGTCGTGGAGGCCGCGGGTCGTGCTCGCGCCGAAGCCAAGAACGCACGGGAACCGACCTGGCTCGCCTATACGGTCTATGGCCATCCGCACGCACGCCTGCAGGAGGGCGAGGCCTGATCCAAAAGAATTTGCCCCCTGTTCGATAAGCCGGCAAACGGATCGCGCAACTTGTGGTAACCTTGTCGGGAATCGAATTTGTCGATATGCGGCAATCGATGTGCATCCGAGTAAACCTGAACGGCTCGAGTGCGTCTGCGCAATCGACGCGGACGGAAAGTGGGGCAAACCGTGCTTTGGATCAAAAACCCGCTGGCCATTCTGGCCGAAGGCGCCGGCGGCGGGCTCGTGGTCGACGACGGCAGGATCGTCGAACTGGTTCCGTCCGGCTCGCAACCGACCGCGCAGCCGGCGGAAGTCTTTGATGCGTCTGACCGTGTGGTCCTGCCCGGTCTCATCAACACCCATCACCATTTTTTCCAGACCCTGACGCGGGCACATCCGAAAGCCATCAACAAGGAATTGTTTCCCTGGCTGCAGACGCTCTATCCGATCTGGGCCCGATCGGTGAAACCGGATGCTTTCCGCCTCGCCACCCGGCTTGCCCTGACCGAACTCCTGATGTCCGGTTGCACGACGGTCTCCGACCATCACTATCTCTACCCCGACGGGCTGGAAGATGCGATGGACATCCAGGCGGAAGAGGCCGGACGGCTGGGTATGCGCATGATTCTGAACCGGGGATCCATGAGTGTCAGCGTCAAGGATGGCGGACTGCCACCCGACAGCGTCGTGCAGGACGAGGATGCTATCCTGGCCGATTGCGAACGGGTCTTGTCGACCTATCACGATGCGTCGGAAGGATCGTTCCTGCAGGTGGCGCTGGCGCCCTGTTCGCCATTCACGATTTCCAAGTCCCTGATGCGGCAAACCGCGGAGCTGGCCCATCGCCACGATTGCCGGCTGCACACCCATCTCGGGGAAACAATCGACGAAGACAAATATTGCCTGGCGCATTTCAAGTGCCGGCCGGTCGATTTTCTGGAGGAGACGGGCTGGCTCAACGAACGGGTCTGGCTCGCCCACGGCATTCATTTCAACGATGACGAAGTGGGCCGGCTCGGGGCTCACAAGGTCGGTATCTGTCATTGCCCGACGTCCAACATGGTTCTGGCGTCAGGCCAGTGCCGGACGAAGGAACTCGAAGAGGCCGGCAGTCCGGTCGGGCTGGGTGTCGATGGATCCGCGTCCAACGACAATTCCAACCTCATGGAAGGTGTGCGCCACGCTTTGATGATCAACCGGCTGACCTACAGTGCAGCCGATATTACCCATTTCGACGCGTTTCGATGGGCAACCGAGGGATCCGCGGCCTGTCTCGGACGGTCCGACATCGGGGAAATTTCTGTCGGCAAACAGGCCGATCTGTCGTTCTATTCGCTCGAAGATCTGCGGTTTTCAGGCGCCGGCGATCCACTCGCTGCCTTGGTGCTTTGCGGCGCATATGAGGCTGATCGGGTCATGATCGCCGGTGAATGGAAGATTGTCGACTGCATGCCGGTCCACATGGATATCGCACGATTGCGAGCGGACCACGGTGCTGCCGCACGCGCTTTTCTGGACGCGTTGTGAGCGGGACCGCGCCAAAGCCGCTCGCCGGATCGATCCGGCTTGGACGCCTGTCCGACATGGAGCAGTTGGTGAAGTTGCGCGTGGCGGTGGCCGAAAACCGCATCACCGATCCGGCGCGCGTTCCCGTGCACGAATATCGCAACTTCATCGAACACCGGGCTTTGTTCGTCTGGATGGAAAGTGACGAGATTGCCGGATTTTCCGCCGCCAATCCGCTTGACGGCACAATCTGGGCGCTGTTCGTGCACCCGGACAATGACGGCCGTGGCATCGGTTCAGCCCTTCTGGACAAGACCTGCAGGATGCTGAAACGGCGCGGACGCAGCATTGCAACGCTTTCAACGGGCCCGGACACAAGGGCGGCCGCCTTCTACCGCAAACGCGGATGGGTGGCGCTTGGTATGACGGACTGGCACGAACTGCAATTCGCCAAGAAGCTTGATTCCCGTTGACCGAAAAGCCAGGTCTGGTACCCCCAAGCGGGCACATTCGACAGGAAAGGCTGACCTCTATGCTTCCGACACCCTATTGGCAGGACATGACCACGGAGGATTTTCATGGCCTCGATCGCGAGCGGACGATTGCCGTTCTTCCGATCGCGGCGATCGAACAGCATGGACCGCATCTGCCGGTTGCGACCGATCACGCAATCGCGCAAGCCTGTATCGAGCGGGTGGTCGAGCTGATGCCGAGCGATCTCGGTGTCACTTTCCTACCGATTCAGGCGGTCGGAAAATCGAATGAACATATCTCGTCGCCGGGAACCCTGACCCTGTCCTGGGAGACGGTGACCCGGGCCTGGATCGAACTGGGCGAAAGCGTTAACCGCGCCGGCGTCAAAAAGCTGATGATCATCACCTCGCATGGCGGAAACGTGCCGATCATGGATATCGTCGCGCGGGAATTGCGCGTGCGCCACGAAATGCTGGCGGTTTCGACAGCTTGGGCCCGTTTCGGCCAGCCGCAAGACCTGTTCCCGGCGCATGAATCGACCTACGGAATCCATGGCGGCGACGTCGAGACCTCGATCATGCTTGCGGCCCGACCGGACCTGGTAAAGATGGACAAGGCCACGGATTTCAAGTCGACCCAACTGAATTTTCTGCAGGAATTCAAACATCTGCGGGCGCACGGGCCGAGCCAGTTCGGCTGGAAGGCACAGGATCTGAACGTCGCGGGTACGGTCGGGGACGCGTCAAATGCGGATGCCGACAAGGGGCGAAAGTCGATAGACCACAGTGCGCAGGCGTTCATCGACCTGTGTCGCGACATGGAGGCATTCTCCCTGGATCGGCTCTGGGCGCCGGAATGAGACCCGAACCCGGTCGTACTCCGCAGTTTTGCTGCAGGGTATTCGCCGCGTTCAACCTTGGACTGTGGAGCGCCGGCAAAGAATCGATTAGGCATTGAGCGCTTGCGGCGGCTCCGGTAAAACCGTCATTCGAGAACGATACAGGTCGGAATGGCACAACTCCTAAGCCGATGGATGCCGAAACGGGGCGAATGGGCGCAAAAGCTGAGGCTCTGGTCGGGTCTGGTGCTGTTTGCGTATGCGCTGACGCATTTTCTCAATCATGCACTCGGTATTCATTCCGTTGAGCTCATGAACGAGGTGCAGGTCTACCGCCGGGCCTTCTGGCGGTCTTTGCCGGGGTCGTGGCTTCTTTTTGGTGCGCTCGGGCTGCATGTTCTGTTTGCGCTCTGGAAGACAATCAACCGCAAGACGCTGCGCATGCACTGGTGGGAAGGGCTGCAACTGGCGCTCGGCCTGATCATTCCCTACCAATTGCTGAAACACATTATCGGCACGCGCGGGCTGAACAGCGCTTTTGGAATCGATGACGACTATGTCTGGGAACTGACACTTCTGTGGCCGGGGCTGGCATGGGAGCAGTCGATCCTGCTGGTCGTGGTCTGGCTGCACGCGATGATCGGGTTCCATTTCTGGCTTTCCGGCAGGGCCTGGTATCAGGCCGCCTTTCCTTGGCTCAGCCTTCTGGCATTGGCGATTCCAATGGCTTCGCTCTGGGGCTGGATCGAGGGCGCGCGTCGTCTGGCGCTCACAAATCCGGTTGTCGGCAAGCTGACCGGGGAACAGCTGGATTGGGGTGTCGCTGCCATCGCCAATGCAACGAACGGGTTTTTTGTCGTCCTTTTGGGTGTGGCGGCAATCCTCTTCGTCCGGCTCGTCTATGGCCGTGTGCGCCGGAACATAGCTGTCGAATATCCCGGCAATCAGATTGCCCGCTCGGCGCCGGGCCCGACCGTGCTTGAAATCAGCCGCATGAACGGCATCCCGCATACATCCGTGTGCGGTGGCCGCGCGCGGTGTTCGACCTGCCGTGTGCGGGTCTTGAACGGAGCGGAGACACTTGAGGAACCGAGCGACCACGAACGCGCGGTGCTTCGGCGGGTCGGTGCCGGTGACGATGTGCGCCTTGCCTGTCAGATCCGCCCAAAGAAAGATCTTGCGGTAAGACCGCTGCTGCCGGTGCGCGATGCGGCACTGAAACCGGGCAGCGTCACCGATGCCTACCATTGGGGGGTCGAACAGCCGATCGTGATAATGTTCGTGGACATTCGCAATTTCACCGGAATTTCCGAAAAGCGCCTGTCCTATGATGTCGTGTTCATGCTGAACCGTTATCTCGACCGAATGAGCAGGGCGATCGAGGACGCCGGCGGGTATGTCGACAAATATATCGGTGATGGCATCATGGCCATGTTCGGTGTGTCGATCGATGTGCGCAAGGCAAGCCGGCAGGCGCTCGAAGCCACCATTGCCATGGAACGGGCTCTGCGGGTTCTGAATGTGGAACTGAAGGATCACCTGGAGGCACCGCTCAGGATCGGTATCGGAATTCATGCCGGCCCCGCAATCCTCGGTCGGATCGGCGCGGCGGGCGGCGGCGGCAAGAACGTCAACCTGACGGCGCTGGGCGATACGGTAAACACCGCCAGCAGACTGGAAACGATGACCAAGGAACTCGGCTCGATGCTTGTCGTTTCCGCAGACGCCTGGAAAGCGGCGGGACTAGAGGACGATGAAACGCTGATGCGGCACATCAGGGTTCGGGGACGGGAGACCGACCTGAAAGTGTTCAGCCTTGCGGACCCGGCGGTCTTAAAGCAGAAATTCGCGGCATTGGATGCCGCAGATATCAAACAGTCCGCCTGAGCCGGCTTTTTGTTGCCGGCGCCAGGATAGATGCAGTGAACAAACCCAGGGAGATCCACACGTGGCCAGCACCTACACACCTCGCGAAATGCTCGACAAACTGGTGTCGTTTCCGACGGTTTCGCG